>Ga0181517_10005258_pt1 | contig 11497 bp, 11 predicted proteins | sample PEATcosm2014_Bin_31_FD_119748 | JGI IMG/M metagenome (GOLD analysis project Ga0181517, IMG submission 119748) | Peatland microbial communities from MTU Mesocosm Facility, Houghton, MI, USA - PEATcosm2014_Bin01_30_metaG | ecosystem: Environmental > Terrestrial > Soil > Wetlands > Peat | place... | reverse complement strand
TTGGTTGCCCCCCAGGGATTCGAACCCCGATTGATCGGTTCAGAGCCGACTGTCCTACCATTGAACGAGGGGGCAGCGGCGATGCACGCTCACCCGGTACGAGCCGGCGGAGTGCTCCGCTGACTGCCTTTTAGAGTGTACTGGGTGGGCTGCGCGGGGTCAACGCCGCAGCGGCCGTGAAGTTGAGTCAGTTGCCCGCTGCTGTTGTCCCCGCCAGTTCAGCAACCGCTTCGCTGTGCGCATCCGTATCCTCTTCCAGAACTGCGCGTATCTGTTCCAGTCCCCAATCCAGGTCGGCCTTCGAGATGATCAGCGGCGGTGCCAGGCGGATGACGTATTCGTGCGTCTCCTTGCACAGCACGCCGCGCTGCTTCAACGCCTCGCAGATTGGCCGCGCCGCGCGGTTCAGTTCCATGCCGATCCAAAGTCCCTTGCCGCGCACCTCGACAACGTACGGACTGCGGATGTTCTTCAGGTAGTTCAGCGCATAAGCGCCCAACTCCGCCGAGCGCGCCGGCAGTTTCTCGTCCACAATCACGCGCAGCGCGGCCCGCGCAATGGCGCAGGCCAGCGGACTGCCGCCAAAGGTGCTGCCATGGTCGCCTGGCCTGAAGACGCCCAGCACCTCGCGCGAACTGAGCACCGCGGAGACCGGGTAGAAGCCGCCCGAGAGAGCCTTGCCGATGATCATAACGTCCGGCGTAACTCCCTCGTGCATCGAGGCGAACAACTTGCCCGTGCGCCCCAGGCCGGACTGGATCTCGTCGGCTATCAGCAGCACATTGTTCTCGCGGCAGATCGCCGCAGCCTCCCTCAGGTAGCCCTCCGGAGGCACGATGATCCCCGCCTCGCCCTGGATCGGCTCCACTAGAAATGCGCAGGTATTCGCCGTAATCGCGCCCCGGAGTGCCTCAATGTCACCGAAGGGCACCTCGCGGAATCCAGCCGGAAACGGCCCAAAACCGAAGCGATACTGATCTTCGGTCGAAAATCCGACGATGGCGATCGTGCGCCCATGAAAATTGTTGGCTGCAACTACTATCTCAGCCTTGCCGGCGGCGATTCCCTTCACCGTCTCGCCCCACTTGCGCGCGGCCTTCAGCCCGGTCTCCACCGCCTCCGCGCCAGAGTTCATCGGCAGTGCCATCTCATAGCCGGTCAGCTCGTGCAGGTCGCGGTAGAGCAGCGGTAGCTGGTCGTTGCGAAACGCGCGCGAGGTCAGCGTCACCTTCTTCGCCTGCGCAAGCATCGCCTCTAGAATCGCCGGATGGCAGTGCCCCTGGTTCACCGCGGAGTAGGCCGCCAGAAAATCCAGATAGCGGCGGCCTTCTGTGTCGTAAACCCAGGCACCCGACGCGCGCTCAATCACCACGTCCAGCGGAGCATAGTTGTGGGCGCCATAACGGTCTTCAAGAGCAATCAGTTCAGCGGGTAGCATCGCTAACACCTTCATACGCAGGTTATTGGCCAAGCCGCGTTTGATACGCAGCCACAGAAAAAGCCAACTCACCTAACAATGCTACTAGGTTGCATATTCATACAGCTCCGCGCTGCATCTATATGCAGATGAAAGCTGCGAAACAACAAACAACATTGAAGGGGAGCGGCTTGTGTCGCGCCATGAATAGCACTGATAAATGCGGTCTACCCCATGAGAAAATCTTGAGTCCCGCGAATGTTCTTGTGCAGGCTTTCTTTAGCTGATCTCGTTGGACGCTGTAGAACTGGAATCGCAGAAGGCAGTAATATCCAACTGATCGCCCAGTTGCATCTGCAACCGCGAGATCACTCCGCACGGCAACTCCAGGACGCTCCTCATCTTGAGGCTCACCGAAGTCAGCCGGTATGGCGCCAGGCAGCGCCACAGCTTGATCACCCTGAGATCGTCATCCAATCCCACCACATCGATCTTGAACGCCATGAAAAATGTATGAACACCGGAAGAGGGTCGAATCCACAACCCTCCCCCAGCGTCCAAACCGCTTCTCCCGAGGAGACCAAACAGCCGCTTCAGGGATGTGTCGGCCAGTTCAACCCTATCACCCACAATGCAGCCCCGAGATGTATCGATCACTCTGAGCATTGAAATCGAACAGCCCCGCCATTTCTATTTTACTTATTACTTGGCCTTCTGCTTCCTGCGGTAGATAATGATTCCCAATACGACGAGTGCCAGCACTCCAGCCACAACTCGAACGATAATCGATGATGTATCCGGCATATATCCTCCTTTCCGTAAAACTTCGCATCCCAGGCGCACCGCAATGTCTCGATTCGAGCACGCTGTATCCCGACAGAATTATCCCGCCGTTCCTAGAAAACTTTACGACTTACCATGCTTTCAATCAACCACAATCGTGTTTACTACTCTGGCTACGCAGGAGAGTCATCGTTTTGCACGCTCCCAATGCACCTTTGCCATATGTGGATCGCCCGGCCAACGACTGTTTTCGGTTCCAGAAATATTTGTTTCCGCTGAATTCATGCGCCCTTCGTTGTGGGAATTCATGCCGTGTTATTGACCAATACCAATACCGCCTCCACCCCCCAGTCCCCCCACAATACTCAACAGCGCTGGAGCCAGCAGCACGATAAAGATGCAAGGGAAGATACACAACACCAGCGGAAATATGATCTTGATCTTGGTCTTTGCCGCGGCCTCTTCCGCCCGCTGCCTCCGCTTCATTCGAATGTCTTCGGAAAAGCGGCTCAACGCACGGATGATTGGAGTGCCGAACCGGTCAGTCTGCGTAAGCATGCTCACAAAGGAAGTAAACTCCTCGATCTCCGAGCGATCGGCCAGGTTCTTCCAGGCTTCCAGCCTCGGTCTTCCGGCGCGCTGCTCCAGATTGACCTGGGTAAACTCCTCGGCTATGTCCGGATGGCTTGTGCCAAGTTCCTGTCCGATGCGAATCAGTGCCTGGTCCAGCCCAAGGCCCGCATCCACACAGATCACCATAAGATCCAGAGCGTCTGGCAGGCTCTTGCGGATGCGGTTTCTCCTGCTGCTCGTCTTCCGCTTTAGCCACAAGTCCGGGGTCAGATAGCCGACGCCTCCCAGCGCCACAACCCAAAAGAGCGAGGCAGAGTGCAGAAGACTGCCCACTACCGCTCCCCCCAGCGGCGCTAGAAACTGGGCCGCAAAATAGATGTCAACACTGTTGCTGGAGTGGATGCCGGCCGCAACCAGTTTTGCCTTCAGATTTGGGTCTTCGGCCAGCCCCACGCGTACACGCAGTTTTGTCGCTATGCCCACCAGCTTGTCCTGCACCCGTTCTTTGTCGCCGATCGTGCGCCGGTCCACCCGCGTGCTCGTCACTACGTCCAGGATGCGCTGCGCCTCGGGAGACGGACGAAAAAGATCGGGCGTAAGTAGTAGCGCAACCACGCAAAACGTGATCAGCCCCAGCAGAACATAGAGGACGGCATTCATTGTCCCTACACCTCAATCCCGTTGATGATCTGCCGAATAGCCATGGCCCCGATGCCGAGCAGGCCTATCCCCAGATAAATCAGCTTATGACCGATGGGCGTGTTGATCAGAATGTTCGTGTAGCCCGGATTGATGAAATTGATCATGAACAGCATCACAATCGGAAGCGAGCACAGAATCCATCCCGTCAGCCGGCCTTGAGCGGTATGAGTTCGAATCTCGCCCTGGATGCGCAGCCGCTCGCGGATCACCGATGCCGTGCGGTCCAGAATTTCGGCCAGATTTCCACCCGTTTCCTTCTGCACCAGCATGCCCGTGACCAGAACCTTGAGGTCTTGCGAGGGCACATGGTCCAGCATCTGGTTCAATGCATCTCGTAATGGCATTCCATAGTTCTGCTGCCTGAATACCTCGCCGAACTCCGTTTTTACTGGTTCCGCGCTTTGCTCGGCAACCGTGTTGATCGATGCCACCATCGAATGTCCCGCGCGCAGGGCGCGGCCCATCATGTCGATCGCTTCCGGAAGCCCCGCATTAAATGCAGAAATCCTGCGCGAGCGCTTGATCGAAATAACCACAAACGGTATATAGCCAACCACACATGCCGCCAGCGCCTGAACGGCAAACATGGAAAAACACAGGTAGGAGATAATAAATCCCACAATGGCCATGCCAACGCTGGTCACCAGAAGTGTGGCCACGGACATTGTGCTGTTCGACTGTACTATCCTGGCTTCCAGCTTGTGCATAATCGGATATTGTTGTAGAACATTATCCAGCCAGCCGAACTTGTTCTCCGGATTCACCTTGAGAATCTGTTCTATTAGGATCTGGCTTGTACTTGTTCCAGTTTTCGGCGCAGTTATGCTTGCAAGCCGCCGATCCGCCATTTTTTCGCTCGACGATGAGCCCGAAAGAAAGGCCATGACTCCAAAACTGATCGTCAATATTACAGCAAAAGCAATAAATAAAAACATTGGCCTCCTTCCACGCTAGATTTCAACTAAATGATCGCTCATGCCTGCGGGAACCGGGATTCCAGCGGCAGTCATCTTCTCAACACACTTGGGAACAATCCCTGTCGATATAAAACGTCCCTTGACTTTGCCGTTCGGACCAATCCCATTTTTCTCGAATAGAAAAATGTCCTGCATGCTGATGACATCGGAAAACGATCCGGTCAGTTCCGTGATATGCGTGATGCGGCGCGTGCCATCGCTCATGCGGACGACCTGTACGATCATGTGGACAGCCGAGGCGATCTGCGACCGCACCGCCTTCTCCGCAATTCGTACTTCGCTCATCATGGCCATGGTCTCCAGCCGGGCCAGCGCGTCGCGCGGGGTGTTTGCGTGGATGGTTGTGATCGACCCGTCGTGGCCGGTATTCATGGCCTGTAGCATGTCCAGCGCCTCCGCTCCGCGGACCTCTCCAATCACCACCCGGTCGGGACGCATACGCAAGGCGTTGATCACCAGCTCTCTCTGCTTCACGCCACCTTTCCCCTCGACATTGGGAGGCTTGGTCTCCAGCCGGACCACATGATCCTGCTTCATCTGCAATTCAGCCGAGTCTTCGATGGTTACGATCCGTTCCCGCTCGGAGATGAAGCCGGAGAGAACATTCAGCAAGGTCGTCTTGCCAGCACCGGTTCCTCCCGACACTACAATATTCATTCTGGCTTTCACCGCCCCGCGGAGAAGTCCCAACATCGGCGGCGTCAGCATCTGGTTGCGCAGCAGATCCTCAGCTTCCAGCGGGTGCCTTCCAAATCGCCGAATCGAAAGAATAGGCCCATCCACTGCCAGAGGCGGAATGATTGCATTCACGCGAGACCCGTCGGGAAGCCGCGCATCCACCATGGGCGACGATTCGTCTACCCGCCGCCCTACCGCGGATACGATCTTGTCGATGATATGCAACAGGTGCCGGTTGTCCTGGAACGTCAGGGTCGTCTTCTCCAGCACACCGCGCCGCTCCACATAGATCGAGTTATAGGTGTTCACCAGAATATCGCTGACACTGTCGTCCTTCAGAAGTGGTTCCAGAGGCCCCAGGCCGAATACTTCGTCCACCACCTCTTGCGCAAGATGGTCCCGCTCGGTAGCGCTTAACGGGACGCCCTGCTCGCCGATGATCTGCTGGATCACAAAAAAAAGCTGCTGCTGCGCGGCCAGCGTCTCCTGCATCCCGGCCAGCTTGTCGAGATCGACTCGCTTGATTAGTTCTTTATGGACTGCCGTCTTGATCTGTTGCTGTACACTGTCGCCAACCGTTCGCATCATGCGCCCTGTGCGCTCGCCGGATTGGCTCGAACTTGACGAAATTGTATTGATATCGGACATATCGGCTACACCCTGGTTCTACGAGGAATGCTCGTTGACAATCACTTCCAAAGAGAAAATAACGACTTCTTGGGCGCGGCTTCTTCCGTTGGCATGACGCTGCCCACTAGTGTATTGGCCCACTTGACAATCGGCACCGAAAAATCTGTCTTCTGCTTCGGGTTGATCGGTTCGCCCAGAATCGCCGAGCGCGTCACCTCCGCGTAACCGTTGGGCAGCTTGATGGCAATCGGCAGTCGTATCGCTTTTTCAATCTGCTCAACCGTGAGCGCGTGTTGTGAGGAAAAACGGTTGATCACCACCTTCACTTTTTCAATGTCATGATCGCCCTGCGACAGGCTGTCCACGTATCGCGACAGGTCGCGGATCGCTGCGATTTCTGGCGTGGCCACAAGATAGAGCAGATTAGAGGCGTCAATGACCGCGAGATTTGTGTCGTCCAGGGAAGACGGCCCGTCGACAATGACATAGTCATATTCGCCGCGCAGAAAGTCGAGCGTTTGTGCAATCGAGTTGGAATCCAGTGTCTTCTGGCCGCCGCAGACGTCAGGCGATGCCAGCACCTCAAGACCGCTGGAATGGGTCGCAATGTAGCCCCGCAGCAGATCGCTGTCCAGCCGGCTCAGGTTCCGAACCAGCTCATTAAAGTGGTAGCGGCTGCCATCGATGCCAAGATAGATGCACGCATGGCCCAACTGAGGATGGTTGTCGATCAACAAGGTCTTTTTCTGATGGCATAGCACCAGATACATGGCCAGATGCACAGCGAGCGTAGTGGTCCCTACTCCCCCCTTGGCCCCGAAAAACGTTACAACATCCCCAAGCGCATTGTTTCGCGCAGACTTCGCAGACCACTGCTGATACAGTCGAACCAGCATCTCGGAAAAATCAGCTTCGTCGAATCCCCCGCCGATGAATTCGTTGCAGCCGGCACGCATCGCTCGCAACATGAGATCGGGGTCACGGCTTGCCGACAGGGCGACCATCGCCGCATTGCCTGAGAATAATTCCTGTATATAGGCTGCCGCGGCAACCGCCTGTTCGACGTCCTCGTCGAAATTAATCACGGCGATGCAGGCCGGAGCGGATTTTACCGGCTGTGAAAAGGGAGGCCGCTTAACCGCGGATATGTAGCCCTCGCAATCGGCGCGATGGACCGCCCACGACAACTTCAAAACGGAGTCGGCAATCTCATCGGCCAGTCTTGCGTCGAGGCTCACGGTAATCAACGCAATACTTATTAGCCCGGAATTATATTGAATTGGTATCACTGCCTATTTCCTCATTGCCCTTGGTAACTTCGGTTTGTACGCCGGAGTGTTGATAATAACTGCCGTTGCAATTTATCTGACGCTCGCATTGTAGCCATCGCTAAGTAGCCTTTGACGCATCGCTTCCGCATCGGTCTTGCTTGCGAAGGGCCCCACTTCCAGATGTAAGAGTGAGTCCTGGGGATCGTGATTGACTGCGACGTTATATCCGTGGCGCTTGAGTGCGGCAGCCATGGATTCAGCATCATCCTTGTTCGCAAGCGTCATGATCTGGACCATCGATCGCGACGGAGTATCCGGCTCCACAGCCGCTTTCCCACCTGTTGACGGTGTTGCAGTGGGGTTGTCGAAAACATATCTTCGAGGGCTCTCGGGCGTGGCAACAACCGGCGGAGCGACAATGCCGGAGGATGGCGCGCCCGCAACGCTGTTGCCACTCTCATGCGTAGCTGGCTTACCCAATGCAGCCTTCGATGCCGCACTCCCTGCACTGCCTTTCTCCGGGTTGGAAGCGGTGGGCGCTGCTGTACCGTGGTGGGCCTGCGCTGGCGTGGCATTCTGAGCCGTATCGGCCACGGGCACCGCTACCGGAGCAGGCGACGGAGTCGCTGCAGGAGCCGGATTGCTTACAGGCGACTGTTCTGGATTGATCGGCGGGGCCGATGGATGAGGATTCAGGTCCTTCCCCAGCGACTTGTCGAACTTGCCAGAATTCAGGGTCGGTATCGGAAGATCCGGCTGGGCCGGTTCGCCCGTTTCAGTTAGCGGGTCGACCAGAGTGGGAGTGACGATGACCACCAACTCAGTGGTTGAGTGGTTGACATTCTTCGATTTGAAGAGCGCTCCCAGAATCGGAATATTAGCAGCGCCCGGAGTCTTGCTCATGATGTCCGTGGTCTGCTGATCCAACAGCCCGGAGATTGCAAAGCTCTGATCGCTGCGCAACTCGACCTCGGTCTCCGCCTTGCGCGTGGACAGTGCCGGTACCGTGAATCCGCTTATCGTTGCGGAGTTGGTATAGTCCAGAGAACTGACTTCCGGGGCCACTTTCAGCCGAATGGTACCGTCGCTGTTCACAGTGGGCGTGAATTCCAGCTTGACGCCATACTCGCGAAACTGGATCGTGACCACGGAGGCGCTGCCAGTTCCGCCAGGCTGAACCATTGGGAAGGGAAACTCGCCACCGGAGAGAAAATCGGCCTTCACGCCGCTGATCGTCGTGATTGTCGGCTCCGCCAGTATCTGTAGCACCTGTTTGCTTTCCAGGTCCTTCACCGTTGCGCCCAGATTCAGTTTTGAGCTGTACAACAGGAAGTTCAGCGGGTCGGTGGTCGTCAGCGTGCCGCTGCCGGTGCCATTTGGGCTGTACGTTGCGGTCGAGGCGTACTGCGCTGTCGTTGTCGATGCCAGGAAGCCAGTGTTTCCCCCAGGATTGAATAGATTGATGCCGAACTGATCGGCTTTGCTGCGATCCACTTCCAATATCCGCACCTTCAGCCGGACCTGTTTCGGATGGTCGGGCCTTACCGTCAGCGCATTCGCCACTTCTTTTGTATACAGTCCGGCCAGCTTGTACGCGGTATCGGCTTGCGCGTCGCTGTCCACCTTGCCGCTCAGCGTTACGCGGTCCCCACTTCCCTCGACGTTGACCGTGTCCCCGTGCATCGCCTGCGACATGGCTGTGCGAAGCCCCGCAATATCCAGGTCGGAGGAGACAACATAGGACTGCGCCTGCCCAGCCTCGTCAAGAATCACCAGCGAGCTGGTCCCCGAGCCCATCGCCGTCACCACAATCTCGTTCGGACTCAGCGTAACGCTGTTGAGCATGTTGGGATCAGACAGATACACGCGACGCAGGCGGCTCTTGGTATTTAAAAACAGGGAGTGTCCTACAGTCACATGAAGGATCTCGGCCCCGGATGTCACACGGCTGATGCTGGCCGAAGCACCCGGTATGGGTGCCGCCGCCATGTTGGATACTGCCGCCATCTCGGAAACCGTCGCGACTTGCGCAGCGCTAGCCAGAGTCATCGCTACCGTCGACAGTGCGACCGCAGCAGCAGCAACACCTGCTCGCGCAATCAAGAATGCCGGATTTTTTTGCTCCTTGTACATTGGGTGTCTCACTGGAATTCGTCCATCCTCTGTGTTTTGCCCTGGATGGTTTCAACCGAATATGTCTTGACTACAAGCAGTTCCGGCGGCTTTGGTGCCACCTTCACCGGTGCTGGTGGTGCGATTCCAGACAGTTGCGCCAGTAGCGCGGGTGGCCCCTTGTACTCCTCTCGGTCAGCCCCGTTTCTCAGTACAAAATGTACCGTGCCCTGGTTGCTTGCCAGAACGACGCGTTCCGCATCTTCCGGCTTTACCAGCAGGGTCACCACCGATGTAATGGTAGCTTTGCCTTCGGGATCGGGCTCGGTCTTCTGCCCAGCCGACAATACCTCCGCGTCCTGAAGCACCGTGAACGTCAATGGATCCGGCGAGCTGCTCGTGTGCATCGTCACCAGAACGTCGACATGCGTTCCGGGAAGCAGAAAGCCGGCGACCCCGATCACCTCGTTGGTGCTCAGCGCGATCAGCCGCATGCCATTCGGAATCTTCGCCGTTATGCCAATCCCGGACCCCGGACTGGACAACTGACGCTCCAGTATCGGTTCCCCTTCAGAAAGCGGATAGAGTACGATTCGCCCAATCAGAGAGCCGGGGTTGTTGAATGTCCCGTTCAGAGGCACAGATGCCGGCCAATCGATCATACGAAGGTTCTCCGCACGAATCACCTGATTGGCCTGAAGGTTCGCCGCAGCAGCCACATACTGGCTCTTCGCCGGCGGTGGCGCAGGTGCCCCGCCTTTCTTCGAGACCTTCGTGCTGAGCCACAGCGTAAAAACGCCAGAGACCAGCAGCGCGATGATGAAAGCGGAGGTGAGTCGACGATTCATTTCACTGCACCTCTGTTATCCAACATGAAAGTAGAGCGTTAAAATGCACCCGCCGGCGATCGCCAACGCATAGGGCAGCCGCAGCGTTTGAGCATTCGAGATGTTCAGGTCCGGATGCGGTTGCAGGCCCTTGCTCCGGTGGTGCGTAAACAGATCGCCAACATTCAATAGAGTCTCTTGTAGCTTTCCGCGGGCCAGCGCCAGGCCAACCGCCATCACTCCCCCGGAGATTGCTGTCAGCGCCAGGATGTACGCAATGTGCGTCATGCCAGCGATGCATCCCACCGCCATGATCAGCTTCACGTCCCCGGCGCCCATGCCGCCCGCCAGATAAAACACCAGAAATACCAGTCCGCATATCACTCCCGCAGCCAGAGAACTGAGCATCTGCCGCCATCCGCCGAACCCGAGATGCAGCATTAGTCCAATCAGGAATGCCGGAAACGTGACAAAATTCGGCACACGCCTGCTCTTCACATCGAAGACAGAGCCCACGATGGCGCACGCGGTGGCGATTGCCGGATATGTCAGTTCCGATTGAAAGAGTGTCATCGTGCGTTCCTGATGCAGACCTGAAATTGTCGGGGCTGCTTCGAAAAGAGGGTTATGGAGATACGCCGAGGTACGTGACAATGCTTGCAGTCCCGTGATGGTCTACTTCCCCGGCGCATTCCCTGTTGGCCCGCTTGCCTGCAACTGTGATTTGGCTGTAAGGCCTGTGTGTGCAAGCCTTGTCATGGTTAGACGGCGTTGGTGAGCCCGTTGCCCACGCTGTTGAAGGATTTCCCAATGGCATTCGTGAGGCCGCTGAGCGCAGCTATCGAGCCAAGTGAGACCAGGGCCGCAACCAGCGCGTACTCGATCAAATCCTGTCCCGAATCCTCTGCGATCAGCTTCTCGAAAAGCTGCTTTACGTTTTTCATTTACCTTTACCCTCTCTGTTTGTAGTTTTCTCGAAACATTCGGCCTGTGAGTGCGACGACATTCGCAGGTCTATGGAAGTGAGCCAATCCGATGTCGGGCCAATTTGGCGGAAAGCTGCTTATGGGAGCGTTAACGTCGGACGCTCACATATGCTTCTCCGAGCTAGATGGCGTTGGTGAGCGCGTTCCCAATGCTGTTGAAGCTGTTCCCGATGGCGTTGGTTAGACCGCTGATCGCAGAAATTGATCCCAGACCGACTAAGGCCGCAACCAATGCGTACTCAATCAGGTCCTGACCAGATTCTTCCGTCGCCAACTGCATGAGAAGTTGCTTTATGTTTTCCATCTTTTTTCCGTCTGCTCTTTTCATCTTTTTCCCTTCTGCTCGTTGCTTCGACACCGGCACAGCATGTGTGTGCAACGCTAATTGCAGCAAACATTGCTGGGCCAACCCGACGTAAGGCCCAATCTGCCGGAAAGCTGCTTATGTGAGCGTTGACGTCGGACGCTCACATAAGCTTTGTCCGAGCTAGACGGCGTTGGTGAGCGCGTTGCCGATGCTGTTGAAGCTGGTTGCAATCGA
>Ga0181517_10005253_pt1 | contig 11500 bp, 9 predicted proteins | sample PEATcosm2014_Bin_31_FD_119748 | JGI IMG/M metagenome (GOLD analysis project Ga0181517, IMG submission 119748) | Peatland microbial communities from MTU Mesocosm Facility, Houghton, MI, USA - PEATcosm2014_Bin01_30_metaG | ecosystem: Environmental > Terrestrial > Soil > Wetlands > Peat | place... | reverse complement strand
TTAGGCCCTGAGCGATGCTTTTCGCGCATTCTGCTTCACCGGGGCTGTCATCCTGAGTGTAGCGAAGGATCCGCGGTTGATCTTCGTAGCTTCCGAATAGGCGGTGATACACCAACATCGAAGCGCTTTGTGTCAGGGCACGACTTCAGTCGTGCCAAAGCCGCAAAAAAGCGCGTGGGCTTTAGCCCCTGCGGGGTGTAGTTTCCAAGTTGCGCATGGGCCCTCGGTCCACCCATAGGGACGAAAACCGGTCATTTTCGACGGAGTAGGCGGTAATTCGACCGCAACCAGACAAATCCTCCACTGCACTGTCATGTTGAGCGAAGCGAAACATCTGCGGTTGTTCTTCGTTATGTCCGAGTCGGCGGTGATGCGCCCACGATCCACAAACACGAGATTCCGTCACGCCTAAGCAATCAATTTGTTGAGACGATTGTCTTCAGCTGAATCGTGAGTCCCGCCTCGAAATGTTGTCCAGTGTCACGCCGCGTGATTGCGTGACCCGCTATGCCGGGTTCATTGCCGCGTTGGCACGGGCAGATCGTTAACAGCTCTTCAGAAATGACGGTGCCTCTTGTTACCTGATATCGGACGAGAACACAGGGAATCAAGGTGGAGTCGCGGAGCGTCACCGGCGCTATCTGGGAACTGAGAAGTTTGAAATCGGTTAGCCCACCACTCTGCGAATCAAGTTCAAGAACCAGCTTCTTCCAGTCTTCGCCTCGTTTCTGAAGAAAGCCATCGGTGTACATCGCGAATGCTTGGTCTACTTGGTTCTCTCTCAGCTTTGTGAAGTAATTCTGGCCAAACGCTATAGCGGGTTTCTGATCAACGTAATGCACTTTCGGGAAGAACACGAATCCGAGAACTACAATGAGCACCGCTCCCGCGAGTGCCAACAGCTTTGTCCGCGTTTTGATCACGGGATTCACCATCACCAAAGATACACCGTTGTTTCTTCGTGTTCCCGGTCGTATTGTCGGCAATTCGGACATTACCTCAAGTTGTGAATTGATTCCCGTCACAGTTCGCGCTCTTCCAGTTCACAAGATCGGCCCCCGCACGCCCAGCCGCTGAAGAATCTTCCGTCCAATTTGCGGATCATTACGGTCCCTTGGCGCACAATGAACAAATGGAGGTGAGGGATGGACTTGTGCAGTCTTAGCAATCTCCCGGTTCAAAATCTCAGGCATGTGACCGGTCTGTACCCTTCGATGCACGCCCACCCCCCTACCTGGCAGTAACCAGATTCACAGCGCAAAGGTAATCAAATCGGTCGCCAAGTTCCATTTTGGGATAAGACTCCGTTCCCTGAACCCTGGCCGGGTGCCCCAGGTCCCGCTTTTGGGACCTGGGACAGCACGAACGCGAGCCAGCCTATTTCCCGCTGACCTGCTGACTTGCTAACTTGCTAACTCGCTAACTCGCTAACTCGCTGCCCACGCTACGCTCACTTCGCCCGCTGAATCAGCGGCTCCCCCGCGATCTTCAGATGCACGCGGTAAACGCCGGGTGCCGGGTGCCCCAGGTCCCGCTTTTGGGACCTGGGACAGCACGAACGCGAGCCAGCCTATTTTCCGCTGACCTGCTGACTTGCTAACTTGCTGACTTGCTAACTCGCTAACTCGCTGCCCACGCTACGCTCACTTCGCCCGCTGAATCAGCGGCTCTCCGGCGATCTTCAGATGCACGCGGTAAACGCTGGTGCTGGCGCAAATATAGAGCGTCTTGCGGTCCGCTCCTGCCCAGGCTACGTTGGCCACCTTCTCAGAAATCAGGAGGACCCCAAGCGGCTTGCCCTCCGCCGAAAAAATCCATACGCCACCCGGACCTGCAGAATAAATGTTGCCTTCAACGTCCACTTTCATGCCGTCGGGATTGCCGGGGCGCGGGTCGCTTGTTGCGTCGTAGAGTTGCTTCGCATCCGTCAATGTCCCGTCCGGCTGCACGCTGTAGCGCATCCATATCTTCTGCGGTTCGGAGTTGTTCACGTAGAGATACTTTTCATCGGGAGAGAAAGCAATGCCGTTGGGCCGCGGAAGGTCGGTGACCAGCAACTGCAAATCGGCGCGGGCGGGATCGGCGCCGGGCTTCTGGGCCAAGGCCTGCGGGATACGGTAGACGCCGTTCACCTGCAGCCGCTTCTCCGCGTCATTGTCTTTCTGCGTCTCCAATCCGTAAGGCGGATCGGTGAAATAGAGCGACCCGTCCGACTTGTACACCAAATCGTTGGGGCTGTTGAGCCGCTTGCCCTCAAAGGTGTCGGCAAGGATGGTGATCGGTGCTTTGGCATCGAGAGCTTCAAGCCGGTAGACATCGCGCTGCGCGTGCCCGGCAACGGTAAGGCGGCCGCGCGCGTCCAGCGTCATTCCGTTCGAGCCCGGCTCGATGCCGTTGTAGTGGTGCGGCCCCTGGTAGCCGCTCTGCTCGAGGAAGGTGGTCACGCCCTTGCCCGGCGTCCACTTGTGAATGCGGTTGGCCGGTATGTCGGCGAAGTAGAGGCTCCCGCCGGCCCATACCGGGCCTTCGGTCCAGGTGAATCCGGTGGCGACGCGTTCCAGCGTTGCGCCCGCCGGCACAATGCGGCCGATCGCTGGATCGCGCTTGTCGATCTGGAGAGGCGTTGTGTTCTCGGCAGAGTTCGCAGGAATTGAGAGGCAGGGAAACGCAATGGCGGCGAGGGTAAGCAGGGGCAGCAGTCTTTTCCGGTTCATTCGATTCTTCCTGTTCAGCAAGATTGGCGAAGTATCTCCGGCGGTTTTTGCCACCGGCGGGCGTGCAAGCGCCGTCGCCTGACGTCATCCATGAGTATCGTTCCGGCTTGCCGCTGTCAAGGAAAGGGACGCGGGGAAAAGAACGCCGGGACAGCAAGCGCCCCGGCGATGCGCGTGCAACGCAATTAACTTTTTTGAATCGCCGCGCGGTCAGGCGGCGGTGTTGACGCGGGCCTCAAGCGGCGCGCTCAACTGCTGGCGCAGACTGCCTGCCAGGTCGGCAACCATGCGCAGCTTGTCGGCCAGCAGAGGCGAGACCTCGCCGCCGGAAAGAGCCAGTTGCGAGTGCAGCAGCAGGCCCGCGACCGTGGTCTTCAATTCGGTTTCGATGGCCGCAGCGGCAGCCCTGCGGGCCAGCGTCTGCTCCCGTTCGCGACGGTGCAGCGCCGAGCGGATCTCGCGGGTCAGCCGGGCTGCCCCGGAGAGCGCGAAGTTGATTTGCAGGGGGATGGCCAGGCCGGCATGCTCCCAAATGGCCTCGGCGGCGGCCGGATCGCACTCGGCCATGGTCTCGTCCACCACCACGGCTGAAAACTCGTGACGGCGCAGCGCCGCCAGCGCGGCCTTGCGCCCTTCCGCCACTTCAACTTCCAGACCCAGTTGCGCTCCCACTACGGTGGCGCAGTTCCGTGCGCCTTCAATTCCTGTCACGATCAAAATGCACATTTCCAGCTCCTTTTGAAGCGTGCCTCTGCGGCCATCAGCCGCGCGGCGTTCCTTTGCAACCGGCGAGGCAATTCCCGCACGGACCCGTTGTTTTTCTCTTTTCCCGTATTTGCCTTATCGGCGCGGGGGCTTCCGGCTTCAGACCGGCTCTCCATTTCACGTGCCATTTTGAGTTCGGCGCACAGTGAATTTTTCCTCATGAAAAATCCACTCCGCCGCGTAGCTCACCCGATTGGGCAACTGGAGAACCGGCTCGGCCCGCTCACTCTTCCCGAAGCGGATCGGCGATGCCGTACTCCTTCAGCTTGCGATAGAGCGTTGTCTTGCCGATTCCCAACAGCTTCGCGGCCTGCAGCTTGTCGCCTTTCAGCGTCCGAATGGCACTCAGGATGGCCTCGCGCTCCAGATCGGCCAATGTCGCCACCTGCGGTGTTCCGCTCTCCGCGGCCGGGTCGCCCACGGCAGTAGCGGCACGCCGGGCCTCAAGGCCCTGCTGCTGCAACTGTGTGGGCAGGTCGCCCAGGTGAAGAATCGGCCCCGACGAAAGCGCGCAGGCTCTTTCCACGGAGTTCTCAAGCTCCCGCACGTTGCCCGGCCAGTCGTGGCGCATCATGGTGCGCAGCGCCTCGTCGCTCAAGGTGAACTTGACCCCGTGCTCGCGGCTGATGCGGTCGAGAAAGTGCGCCGCCAGCAGCGGAATGTCTTCGCGGCGGTCGCGCAGCGAGGGCAGCCGCAGGTTGACCACGTTGAGCCGGTAGAAGAGGTCTTTGCGGAAGGACCCCTTCTCGACCATCACCGCCAGGTCGCGGTTGGTGGCGGCAACAATACGCGCCTTGATGGGCACACGGTGCGTGGCGCCCACCGGCCGGACTTCCTTTTCCTGCAGCGCCCGGAGCAGCTTGGCCTGCAGGTCGAGCGACAGTTCGCCGATCTCGTCCAGAAAGACCGTGCCCCCCTCGGCCGAGACCAGTAATCCATCCTTGGCCCGGTTGGCTCCCGTGAACGCGCCCTTCACATAGCCGAACAACTCGCTCTCAATCAGCGTGGGCACCAGCGAGCCGCAGTCGACCGGCAGAAAGGGCTTTTGGGAATTGGGTCCGTAAGCGTGAATGGTCCGCGCCACCAGTTCCTTGCCGGTGCCGCTCTCGCCCAGCACCAATACGGGATGGGTGCTTTGGGCGACTTTGGAGAGGATGCGGTAGAGCTTCTCCATCTCGCCGGAGCGGCCGATCATGGCCCCCAGCCCCTGCGAGAGCCGGAGCCGTTCGCGCAACTGGCGGGTGGAGGCGTCAGTGGTCAGCGAGGCCGAGGCGCGATCCAGAACAGTCGATAACTCGTCCATGGCGAAAGGCTTGGTCAGGTAGTCCGAAGCGCCGCAGCGCATGGCCTCAACCGCTGCGTTCACCGAGCCCGAGGCAGTCATGGCGATAACCGCCGTCTGCGGGTAGAGCAGCTTGACCTCGGAGACCATCTCCAGGCCCTGGTTTGAGCCTGGCGGCAAATTGATCAGCAGGATGTCGGCCGCGCGGCCCCTTAACTGGCTGCGCGCCTGGCCCAGGTCGCCCGTGCTTTCGACCACATAACCCAGGCTGGCGGCAATCTCCGCGCAGGCCGAGCGGATGGCTGCGTCGGCGTCCACGACCAGCAGATGCAGTCGGACCTGAGGTTCCTGAGCTTCCGCAAGTTGGGGCATAAACTCCATGGTTCTCGTGTTTAAAGCTGTTTCGAGCATTGTATTCGCCTCACGTACGATTCGTTCAAATCAAATTCATTCGGGTGCCGGGTGGGTAATAGTTGCCAGCCGTTCTGCGCGTTTTGCCGGTCCGGTTTCATCTTCCCGCCGGCACGTTTTCAGCTTCTGGCCCGCCCAAGTTCAGCGCGCCGTCACCGGCAGCTCAATCTCGATGCGCGCGCCCGACGGGGCCCGGTTGGCAGCGCGAATGCGGCCGCCTGCTTCTTCCACGATGGAGCGGGTGATGGCCAGGCCCAATCCGCGATGCGTGGCCGGCCATCCGCCGCTCTCCGCCGCTGTTGTCAATTTCGTGGTGTAACCGGATTCAAAGATTCTGTCGACCGACTCGGCCGAGATGCCGGGGCCCGTGTCTTCCACCGTCAGCGCGACCCACGCCGAGCCGGAGCCCGCGGTGTGCTCGCGCAGGCTGAGCTTGATCAGCCCGCCCGAAGGCATGGCCTCGGCGGCGTTCTTGACCAGGTTCACCAGGATGCGGGTCAGGTCCTCTCCGTTGAGCCTCACCGGCTTGGAGCAGCCTGCCGCCTCCACGGTGAGGGCAATGGCCGGCCCGGCCAGCGCTGCCAGCAGGTTGCGGTTGGCCAGTAGTTCGCCGGCCAGGTTGCGGATCGGCTCGGCCGGCATCAGGTCCCAGCGCTCGGGCCGCTCTGCCTGTTCGCCGGTCCAGCGCTGGGCGGTGAAGCGCCCCGCAGTCCGGGCCGCATCGATTTCCGTTACCCGGCTGGCTGCGCCCGCCGCCGCATGAGCGGTTACAAGATCACTCACGGCGAGGGGAGCTGGCCGCGTGTCCATCCGGGTGTCCAGCGCCACCAGCTTTTCCACCAGCCGGCGGCTGGCCGTGGCCACCAGCCTCAGTTCGCTTCCGTAATGCAGAAATTGCGTCGCCAGAACTCCCGGTTCCTCCAGCAGGTCGCAGTAAAGACCCAGCGCGGTGACCATGTTGCGGGCGTCATGCGCCACTTCTGCCAGGCTCTCGCCCTCGCTACGCAAGTTGGCCAGCGTCTCTACCACCGCCTCCACCCGCTTGCGCTCTGTTCCGCTCCGTTCCGCTGTCTCAATCGTTTGCTGCATGGCCGGATTCCTTTCTTACGCAGTGGTTAGTGATTAGTGGTTAGTGGGCGGTGGGCAGTGAAATGCACTCTCGCCGGTCTCTACTCCCTATTCCCTAACCCCTAATCCCTGTTCCCCGCTCTTCCCGTTTCTGCCCTTGTTGCTGGTGTTTGCCCTCTTCTATTACACGTTGCGTGCCAAACTAGGACACTTTGGCTAAGGTCCTGATAAGGGAAGGGTTGAGTGTCCAATTCCCGGACAGGGAGCGTGGACTCGAACGCTGCGATTGTCCCAAAACGGGACACGACCTCATCGAAGATGGTTGCCAAACTCAATCATTTCAATGACTTGCCCAGCGATTCCCGATGCGGGCCGCTCCCAAGCCCGATTCCCGTTCTGAAACCTGCCTTTCCCGCTCCGGAATCCACTGCCCCGCCAACCCCATTCCCGTACAATCGCCCTATGCAACAGACCACCGCTTTCTTCCGTCCCGGGGGCAGAACTCCGCTCCAGCTCCGCCCCTTGTCGCTCGCGCCCGGCTTCGTCCAGACCGCCGAGGGTTCCGTTCTGGTCTCGCTGGGCAACACCCGGGTGCTGACCAATGCGACCATCGAGCAAGGTGTTCCCGGGTGGCTCAGGAACTCGGGCCGGGGATGGGTGACGGCCGAGTACTCCATGCTGCCCCGCGCCACCTTGACCCGCACTCCGCGGGAGAGCGAGAGGGGCAAGATCGGCGGCCGCACCCACGAGATTCAGCGCCTCATCGGCCGCAGCCTGCGTTCCGTGGTGGACATGCGCGCCTTGGGTGAACGAACCGTGATTCTGGACTGCGACGTGATCCAGGCCGACGGGGGCACGCGGACGGCGGCGATTACCGGCGCGGCCGTGGCCCTCGCGCTGGCCTTGAATGCGCTGGTCTCTGCCGGGACCCTGAAGGCGTCGCCGCTCAAGCAACTGGTCGCCGCCACCTCGGTAGGCATTGTGGGAGGCGCTACGCTGCTCGACCTGTGCTACGAAGAGGACTCGGCGGCCGAGGTGGACATGAACGTGGTGATGACCGAGGACGGCGGCCTGATCGAGACCCAGGCCACGGCAGAAAAAGGAAGCTTTTCGCGGGCCCAGCTCAACGAACTGGTGGACCTGGCTGAAGCGGGATTGAAGGAAGTCTTCGCCGCGCAGCGAGCGGTCCTGGGGATTTGAGGCTGGCTCAATCTTGCCACTTCCCATGCTTGAAGCGATGTGATCGCTTCAAGCATGGAGCACCCGGTTGACCTGGGTAATGTGCGGATTGGTGATAATCCGGCAGGAACGCCTCGTTGTGTTTCTGATTCGAGCGATGGCTAATTGTCTTCTGCAAAGTAGTCGCGCAGAAATTTAGTGCGTTGTTGAGTTATCTCTTCTTTGCAGAACGAGGCAGCAGCCGGGTGCCCCATCCTTTTCACAGTCTCTTCGTGAAAAGGGTGGGATACCCCAATATCCATTCCAGGAACTACAAAAATCTCCTAGTGTCCTGAGTCTGAAATTCGCATCATAAAAAAGCACTGTCATCCTGAGCGAAGTTTGACGCGTTCTTTGCGTCAAACGTAGTCGAAGGACCCGCGGTTGTCTTTCGTCATTCTCTGACGAACTTCAGACTCACCACACTAATGCATCACCGCGGCCAGCAGCAGCGTGGTCCCCAGCCCGGCCACGGAGAGCACCGTCTCCATCACCGTCCACGTCGAGAGGGTCTGCTTCATATCCAGCTTGAAGAACGACGACACGATCCAGAAGCCTGAGTCGTTGACATGCGACAGAATCAGCGAGCCGCAGCCGGTGGCCATGACCAACAGTTCAGGATGCACGCCGCTGTGGCCGGCAATGGGCGCCAGGATGCCGGAGGCCACGGCCATGGCCACCGTGGCCGAGCCCATGGCGACGCGCACCACGGCGGCCAGCGTCCATGCCAGTATCAGGGCCGGCATGTGCGCCCCCAATGCCAGACCCACCGTCGCCTGTGCCGCGCCGGAATCGCGCAACACGCCGCTCAGGCCGCCGGCCGCAGCCAGAATCACAAACACCCCGGCGATGGGCTCAAACGAGTCGGCGGTGAGCTTGCGCAGCATCTCCGTTCCGTGGTGGCGGCCGGTCTGGATGTGGCCGCCGAGGGTAATCATGGCGGCCAGAACAGCGATCAGCATGGCGATGTCGGCGCTACCCACAAAGTGCAGAACCAGGTTGGGCGTGCTTCCGGGTGCGGTCAGCGCATCGGCCCAACTGCCCAGGCAGATGAGCGCCACCGGCATGAGAATGGCGATGACCGCGCGGATGGGGCCGACGGGTGTCGGGACCGGTCCCGCAGAGGGCGCAGCTTCCTCGGCGGCAAGGGCGGCCGAGTCTTCGCGGGCGCTGGGGCCAAACAGCGGCCCGCGCTCGCCGACAGCCGGGAGCCAGTGCTTGTGCCGCTTCCATTGGCGGAGCAGGAACCAGGTAAGGATTGGGCCCGCGACGGCGGCGGCGGGCAGCCCGACAATCAAGCCCCAGACGATGGTTTTGCCCAGGTCGGCGTGGTAGGCGGTGGCCGCCAGCATGGCCGCCGGATGCGGTGGAAGCGTGGCATGCACGATGGAGAGCCCCGCCAGAACCGGAATGCCGACCAGGATCGGAGGGCGTCCGCTGCGTCGCGCGGCCGCGGCGATGACCGGCATCAGCAGCACCAGGCCGACCTCTAAAAACACCGGCATGCCCACCACAATGCCCATGCCCATCAGGGCCCATGGCAGCCCAATCGGCCCGCAGCGCTCAAAGAGGAATTCACCCAGCGCGGTGGCGCCGCCGGAGGCCGAGAGCAGCTTGCCCAGGATGGCGCCCATGCCCAGCACAATGGCAATGTGGCCCATCATGTTGCCCACCCCGGCGGCGAAGGAGAGCGGAACCTGCTTCAGCGACATGCCCGAAACCACGCCCAGGGTCAACCCGGCGATGGCCAGCGCCACCGACGCGTGCAGGCGCACCTTGGCAATAAGAATCAGCAGCAGCAGAACGGTTCCAGCTGCACAGGCGAGAAGAAAGAAATCATGAGGTGTAGCGGAGGCGACGGGCACGGAGAGATTATTCCACACGCGGCTGATGGAGAGATTTCAGGCGCCCGCGGAAAACCCGCCCTCATTTTTGCGCGGCCGTTGCAGCGTCGGTCAGCTTGAAGTTGCTGAGCACCATGCGGATGATGGGGTTGGGCCAGGACTCGTAGCCGGATTGGCCCGGGTCGACCGGGGAGATACCGGTCTTGATCGGGCCCTTTCCTTCCGGGATGGTCCCTTCCGGGATGATCATCGCAGCGTCGAAGGTGAGGGTCCGCTTGAGCCCGTTGCGCGTCACCAGCATCATGATGTTGAAGTCTTCCTTGATCTGCTCCTGCTTGAGGCTGAAACTGATGTCGCTGGTGGACGAATCGGGCCCATAGGTGACGCTCACGATCTGGCCGTCCTTGAGGGTCACATTGATGCCGATTCTTTCGCCGGCATACACGTACACCTTGCCACCTTCGGCGTAGGGAGTCTGCTCGAAGTGCCGGACAAATTCGGGTCTCTCGGGGTTCTTGTCGATGTGCAGCTTCAGATCGAAAGGCGCGCGCATTGGCGACTCTTGGCCGGTTGGCGCAGCCTGCGTTTGCGCCGGGGCCGACGTGGAAAAGCAGAGGGCAGCCAGTGCCACCATGAAGCGGACGATCATTCTCATCTTCTTTCTCCGGTTCAGAAGCGCTGTCAATTCAAGCGCGTGAAGGTTGCTTGAGACTTCTTCCTTGTGGACGATTATCGCCTTGAAGGACCTATCGCCTGGTTGTCTCCTAGCAAGGAGGGACGCGTCCAGCGCTTTGTTTCCCTTTATTTTCAGGCGATCAATACGGAACCGGATTGTGCGGATGTGCCCTTGGGCACACTTTTCGGTTGCGCGTTTCTGCTACCATAAGGACGATTGCAGTTCCTGCCGCCCACGGCTGCACCACCGCCTGAAGGGCTTAAATAGCACCGGCGGCCGGAGCCAGCACCAGAAGGAGAATTCATTATGCCTCTAGTTTCCATGCGGCAGCTTCTCGACGAGGCCGCCAAGGGCGGTTACGGCGTCGGCGCATTCAACGTCAACGATATGGAACAGATCCAGGCCATTATGGGCGCGGCCAAGGAAACCAATTCGCCGGTCATCATCCAGGCCAGCCGCGGCGCTCGCGCCTTCGCGCAAGACCGCTACCTCTTTCACCTGATCCTGGCCGCCGCGGAGCTGAACCCCGAGATTCCCATCGCCATGCACCAGGATCACGGCAACAGCTTTGAGACCTGCAAGAGCGCCATCGAACTGGGCTACACCAGCGTCATGATGGACGGCTCGCTGAAGGAAGACGGCAAGACGCCGGCCACCTTTGAAGAGAACGTTGCAGTAACCCGCAAGGTTGTGGAGTTTGCCCACGCCCGCGGGGTTACGGTCGAAGGCGAAATCGGCGTACTGGGCGGTGTTGAAGACGGCCACGGCGCCGGCGGCACGGGCCTGGAGCACATCACCGACCCCGACCAGGCAGTGGAGTTTGCCGAGTTGACCGGCGTTGACGCGCTGGCCATCGCCATCGGCACCAGCCATGGTGCTTACAAGTTCACCAAGAAGCCCGACGGCTCAGTGTTGAAGATGGATGTTCTCATGGCCATTCACAAGCGCCTGCCCCACACCCACCTGGTCATGCACGGCAGCTCGTCGGTTCCCAAGGATCTGCAGGATGTGGTCAACAAGTATGGCGGCAAGCTCAGGGAAACCTGGGGCGTGCCGGTAGAAGAGATTCAGCTCGGCATCCGCAACGGCGTCCGCAAGGTCAACGTGGACACCGACAACCGGCTGGCCATGACCGGCGCCATTCGCAAGGTTCTCTGGGAGACCCCGGAGAAGTTCGATCCCCGCGACTACATGAAGCCGGCCCGCGAGGCCATGCAGAAGGTTGTGGCTCTGCGCATGACGCAGTTCGGGCAGGCCGGACATGCCGGCGACTACAAGCCGGTTACCATTGCCGAGATCGCCAAGGGCTATGCCGACGGTTCTCTCGCCACCAAGCCGCTGGTCGCTGCCAAGTAACTTCGGCGGCAAGCAAGACAAAAAGGGCTACTCCGCAGGGGCGGGGTTCTATAAAAGGGGATGTCAAGAAAAAACACTTCACCTGATCTGCCGGGGGAAGATATTTTTCTGACATCCAGCCCCTGTTGGCAGCAGCAATATACTTTGCTCGGGCGCGGTTTTTTCT
>Ga0181517_10005252_pt1 | contig 11501 bp, 10 predicted proteins | sample PEATcosm2014_Bin_31_FD_119748 | JGI IMG/M metagenome (GOLD analysis project Ga0181517, IMG submission 119748) | Peatland microbial communities from MTU Mesocosm Facility, Houghton, MI, USA - PEATcosm2014_Bin01_30_metaG | ecosystem: Environmental > Terrestrial > Soil > Wetlands > Peat | place... | reverse complement strand
CGCTCTTGCGGGTGAGTGCGGGCTTCAGAGACGCGACCATCAACACAAGCCACAAAACCAGGCCAATGAAGAGCAAAATCTGCCAAAACCTGCCCAGATCGACATACTCATAGCCCTGGCTTCCAAACCAGAACCATAAATTGCCGAGCCGCTGCTGGATGCCCATCCATTCGCCGGCCAGTGAGCCGCCCACCACAAGCACCAGTGCAACGAAGAGCACGTTCACGCCGAGGCGCTGATACTTTGGCTCATGACCACTGACGGCGGGACCAACAAGGAGCCCTGTTGCCAGCCACGAGGTGGCAATCCAGAAAATGGCCAGTTGCAGGTGCCAGGTGCGCGTCACAGCGTAGGGCAGATAACGATCCAGAGGAAAGCCGTAGAAGCCTTTGCCTTCCACTCCGTAGTGCGCGGTCAGCACGCCCATCAAAATCTGTACGCCCCACAAGATGAGGACGACGAGGAAATATTTGATCGTGGCGCGCTGGGAGGGTGTGGGCTGGAACGCCAGGAAGGGATCGCTCTCCGGGTAGGGACCGTGAGCAACCACCTTCTCCTGCGACGCATGCCACCAGACCAGCCCGCCGATTCCGGCCAGCAGGCCGACGAAACTCACCACGCTCCACAGCACCGCGCCGGGCGTGGCCTCGTTGGCAACCAGGGGTTCATGCGGCCAGTTATTGGTGTACGTTGTGGTCGCGCCGGGGCGCTGGGTGCTGGCAGCCCATGCGGTCCACCAGAAGAAGGAGGCAAGCTGCCTCTGCTTGCCTGCGTCGGTTAACGCGCTGCGGGGGATGGCGTACTCCGAGCGGCCAGTTGCGAAAACATCTGCGTAATAAGCAGCGAGTTGCTTGAATGCAGCGGCGCGAGCCGCGTCAATGACAACACGATTCTGCGCGGGATCGTAAGTATTTGTTCTCATCTCGCGGATCAGGCGAGCCTTCAGAACAGCTTGCTGGTCGAGGCCAAGCGCTTCGAAACTGCTCGCACCGTCTTGCGCGGCCCAGGTGTTGAGCAGCATCTGCGACTCGCGATGCAGCCAGTCCGCGCTCCAGTCGGGCGCAACGTAGGCGCCGTGGCCCCAGACCGTGCCGATCTCCTGCCCGCCGATCGATTGCCACACGCCCTGCCCATCGGTAATGGAACTGCCCGTGAAGAGGAGCTGCCCGTCTGCCGTGTAGACATCCGGGATTGGGGGAGCCTCGCTGATCATTTTCCGCCCCACACCTCCCAGAACGGCAAACGATGCAATCATGACGGCAGCTAACGCCAGCCAATAACGCTTATACGACATTGTTTTCCTCGATTCGCAGTGTGCAGCGTCTTTGGTGCCCACTCCTTGAAACGATAGGGTGAGATCAAGAAGAGTGCAGGGACTTTAGTCACAACCAACCAGCAGCCAAAGCGCGGCGCGGCGCGAATATGTATCGTGATATGGCATAGTGCTATTTTGCATCGTGTCACGACATATACAATGTGATTTAAATCGCTCTATTTGCAGGGCCGGCAAACTGCAGAAATCGCGCCGCATGCCTCCCAAAGAAATGTGTATCTTCGTCGCCGGCCTGATACAGTTGGCTGTGATCCGTCTTCGAGTGCGTACGGCGATGCCCTTCAGACGGCCCTCAAGCCCACTTCCCTTTGGGGTACAACTCGATGTCGTTCCGGTCAGTGTTTGTTGCTGTCGTCCTTGCCTTTGCGCTCATTCTCTCAGCCTTCCTGATTAACCGCGCGCGCCCGAAAGTGGAAGTGGAACAGCCTACAGCCGACTTTGTGCGGGCATCGGGCAAGTGCGCCGAGTGTCATGCGCGGCTTCAATATTCGGTTGTTCACGAATATGAAATGTCGGCCCACGCTCAAAAGGGCGTGAACTGCCTGGACTGCCACCAGCCAGGACCCGGCCAGAAGAGAGTCGATCATCACGGATTCGTCATCAGCGATCATCTGACGGCGGGCAACTGCCGCTCGTGTCATGAAAACGAGTACCAGGAATTTCTGCGCAGCCGCCACGCGGCGCCCAGTTGGGCTGCCGTTTACGGGGAGAAAGGGCTGACGGCGGAGCAGGTCGCGTTCAGCGAGCAGTTTCAACCCGGTGGAACAAAGCGTCCGCCCAACCCGCTGACCATGCCCGAGGGACATCCGGCAGTAACCTCGGGATGCGGACAATGCCACTCCATCGGAAAGCCCAATGAGGATGGGACCATCGGCACATGCACCGAATGCCATTCCCGTCATACCAGCTCGGTGGAGTTGGCTCGGCTCCCGACAACCTGCGGCCAGTGCCACATGGGCCCCGATCATTCGCAGATGGAGATTTACAACGAATCGAAGCATGGAGTCATGTTTGCGGCGCAACGCAACCTGCTGAAGCTCAGCGCCGATCCGCGCACCCTCACGACGCGCGACATGTTTGTGCCGACATGCGCCACGTGCCACATGAGCGGCATCAACGGTCTCAAGGTGACCCATAATCCGTCCGATCGGCTGAGCTGGTATCTTGCCGCCCAGGTGAGCACGCATCGGCCCAACTATCTGCAGGCGCAGATCAATATGAAGCAGGTCTGCACCCAATGCCACACCCAGGGTCTTGTCGATCGCGTTTACACGCAGGCCGAACAAGTGATCGCGAGCACCAACGCCAAGGTGCTTGCCGCCACAAGCATCATGGACGGCCTGCACAAGGATGGAATTCTCACGGGACCGCCGTTCACGCACCCGATCGACTTCACCTACTTCAATATGTGGCACTACGACGGCCGCACCAGCAAACACGGCGCCTTCATGGGCGGCGCTGATTTTGTGCAGTGGCACGGCAATTATGAGTTGCTCGCCAAGACCGTCGAATTGCAGCATGAAGCGGACGAATTGCGGAGGGACCATGCCCGCAAATGAAGCACTCGCACGATTGCAAAATATTATCGTTCACCCGAGGTTGCGCTGGGCGCACAACCCGGCGCTATGGGTGGAAATATTCGTCACCGTCAATCTCGCCATCCTCGCCGTAGACATCGTCATTGCGCATTCGGTCAATCACTTTGGCAAACTGGCTGAGTATATTCCGCTTTACGTCTCGCTGATCGCACCGGTTGTGCTGGTCGTCCTGATCGCATTACGTTGGCTCGGCGGTTTTGAATCGCCATGGCGCGATATGGGCTACCTGGTCGGCTGGCTCTCGATTCTGGTTGGACTCGGCGGAGTACTTTACCATCTCGAAAGCCGCTTCTTCCTGGATACAACCCTCGAGAGCCTCACCTATGCAGCCCCGTTCGCCGCGCCGCTGGCTTATACGGGACTCGGATTCCTATTGCTGGCGAACCGCATGGTCGAGGTCAAAAGTGCCGAGTGGGCGCGCTGGGTGCTCTTGTTGGCGCTGGGCGGATTCTTCGGCAACTTCGTTCTCTCGCTGACCGATCACGCCTCCAATGGCTTCTTCATGCGCACGGAGTGGATTCCGGTCATCTCTTCTGCGTTTGCCACCGGATTTCTTATTGTTCCTCTAATCATGCAGGTAACGCGCCGCTTTCTCGATCTTTGCCTGTTGGTCATGATCGGCCAGGCGCTGGTCGGCATATTGGGTTTCTGGTTTCACATGCAGGCCAACCTGTTCGAACCGGGCCATAGCCTTTGGGAAAAGCTTGTGAATGGCGCGCCGCCCTTGGCTCCGCTGCTGTTTCCGAACCTGGTGGGACTGGCGTTCATCGGGCTCTGGGCATTGATTCCTCATCTGGAGGAATCGTCACCAGGCAGATCGTGGCTGGGCGCGGCCTATCTCTGGATGCGTCCGCAGGAACCGGGAAATGCGGCGGAGTGAGGAACTGTCTCGCTCCGTTTGCGTTTGTCAGGCGCAGACCGGTTCCAATCGCCGGTTTGCGGCAAATGCCGATTGACCAAATGCGAACGTGAGCGCAAGGTTGGCCGCAAACAGAAGGACGCCGCTCAGCTCGAAGATTCCGGAAATCGGCAGCACCTTCCACGCAAAGGAGGCGAATCCTTCGTAGGCGAGCGGCTCGGAGCAGACCCGCAACGTGCAGCCGAACTGCAGGAACAACAGGCTTGCGAGCATCAGGCGCGTGCTGAAGATTCTGTTGATTCCAGAAAAATGTGGAAGAATGCGCGGACCGATGGCAAACACCATGGTCGCTGCAAATCCAACCGTCAGCGCATGACGGGACGCGCCCCAGATTCCGCCGTTGTGATCTGCGAAGGCGGCCCATAGGCTCATTCCGCCGGCGATCGCGAGCCAAAGATAGGTGATTCGTGCGAAGAACGGAAAACTGCGGTGGACCCCTTGCGTCTTGGCATTGGCCTTCGACCGTTCGAAGATCCGCAGCGCCACCGCCACGGAGACGGCGCCAAGGGCCAGCAGAATGGCCGCGGTCCTGGTGAACCCTGAAACACCGGCGAGCACGCCGGAGACATCGAGCAGCAATGCTGTGCCGAAGATGCGGCTCCTGAGCTTCGCGAGACCAAGAAACGTCGGCAGCCAGCGCGCAGAAAATCCCCAGACAACCGGCGCCAGGAATCCCCATCCCAGCAGAACAAGGTATCTCTGATCCAATCCGTGCGGGAAAGATGGTGACACACCCGCGAGCGCCAACCGCAGGCACTCGACAAAGTTGAAGATCACGATGGCGGCAAGCTCAACTGTGCTGAGCAAGACCGAAACCATCCAGAGTTCCAGGCGCGGGCTGCTTTTTAGCTCAGGCAGCTTATGGTGCGACGCCGCCGAAAGAAAGAGCGCGACCGCGATCAATTCGAACGCCGCCGAGAGCGGGACCAGAATCTGCCAGTGCCAGCCATAGATGTTGGCGAACCAGCGCAAGGCAACACCGCTCACCCAGAGAATGAAGCATGGTAAAGGCACGCGCAGAACCGACTTGCCACGCACTGGTTGCGAGTAGAAGCCGATGCCGAGGACGAAGCTGCCGATCCAACCGAAGACCTGCGCATGACCATGCCCCTGAATCCATGCTGCCGGCAGGCTTCCGAGTCCGTGATGCGTGCTGATCGCCAACAGGTTTGAGAAGCCGAGCACGGTGCCCGGCAAAACCATGAAGAACAGGCCTGCCAGAATCCATGCGCGCAGCATTCTGCTCTTCAGGCGTTCGCGGGCAGAAAATGTTTCGGCCAACTTCTGGATGTCCGTCTGTCTGGTTGAATCGATCTGCACGACCGTTGCCATAGTCACCCCCGCTGCCTTAGCGCGGACTCCATTTCGATGGCGCGCGGAAACAAAAGATCATTTTCGAGATGCACATGCTGCCTGAGATCGGCCTCGAAGCCATTCAGCCCGCTGAACAGGGCAATATACGTCGGACACGCCCATTCCGGCGCCACGAAGCCATTCGTCAAGCCTCGCATCTCTCGAACCAGACCCTCTGCCGACTCGTGTTCCTGGATCATCATCGATATGGGCTGGGCTACAGTGCGAAAGCACCCTCTTGCCGGCGATCCGTTCCGTGTCGTCTCTTCCTCCATTTGTGCGATGAAGGGAAACAGAACCTGCTCTTCCTTCTCGAGATGGGCGAACATCTCCGCACGTAAAGCCCCAAGGAGGGATTCGACCTGCCTCAGTTCGGGGGCACGCTCGCCGTGTTTGCCGGCAAGCTTTTGCGCCATCTGTCCAAGTCGCGGCAGTTCGCGGCGAACATACTGGTGATGCGTGCGGACGATGTGCTGAATGAGCCGCGTGAGCGAATAGGCGCTGAGATCGGCCGGCACATCTCCAAGCTCCCCGGCCGCCGCGTCCGATAGCCTCTCGAGTACCTGATCGACCGACAATTGAAGTTCAGCGCAAGCCTGCGTGAGCGATTCGTCGGCGTGGGAACACAGATCGATGTCGAAGCGCTCAAGAACGGCCGCCGCCGAAGTCTGTGTTGAAATAATCTCGCGGATGGATTGTGTTGAGGTGGGCATAAGCATTCTCCACCACCAACGGTAGAGAAAGATGGGGTGGGGCGCAGTAACTTATGTCACTCGGTGAGAAAAATTCGTTACGGAGCCGATTCGAGCAGGGCGCTCAGTCCCTTCATGTCCTTCACCACAATCTGCCGGGCATCCACGTCCAGCAATCCCTCAGCCTGCAGCCGCATCAGGTTTCTTGAAATCAGTTCGCGCACGGTACCGAGCTGGTTAGCCAGTTCCTGATGGGTCGCGGGCAGTTGGAACTCAATCCCAAGCTCCGTCTTCCTTCCCTCGGTCTGCGCGAGTTTCAGCAAAACCGAGATGAGCCGTTGGCGAATGGTGGTGAACGAAAGCTCTTCAATGATGCCAACCAACCGCCTCAGCCTTGCACCCACAACCGAAAGCACCTTGAGCGAAACAGCCGGATGTTCGATGCAAAACGCGTGAAAATCGCGCCGCGAGATAAACGCAATCTCGGCGTCTTCGATCGCCACCGCCGAAGCCGGGTAGGGTCCGCCATCGAAAACGGGCAGCTCCGCAACCGATTCGCCGGGAACGTTCAAGGCAAGAACCTGCTCCCGGCCATTCACCGATGTTTTGAAGATGCGGACCTTGCCCCGCGCAATAATGTGCAGTCCGCTGCACGGTTCGCCCTCGGAGAACAGCAACTCACCGGCGCTGAACAGCTTGCGCACGGTGCGGGAAGCGAGCATTTGCAATTCGGGCTGCGAGAGACCCGACAGCAGCGCTGTCTTTTCGAGAACCTGGGCGAGATCGGCGCGGGGAATAGGCACAGCAGAAATTCTAGCAGTTGGGACTTTGGTCACTGCGGGGTCGATTCGTTTGCGGTCTGATGGGCTTATGAACCCGCAGATCAACACGATTGACTTCAACCAGAGACCGTTCATTGCCATTTGGGAAGTGACCCAGGCCTGCGATCTGGCCTGTGTGCATTGCCGCGCGGCGGCGCAACCGGATCGGCATCCGATGGAGCTGACCACGGACGAAGGAAAAGCGCTCATCGACCAGATCGCCGGCATGCAGGTACCGGTCTTTGTGCTCACCGGAGGAGATCCAATCAAGAGGCCCGACCTGTTCGAACTGATCGGCCACGCCCGCTCGCGCGGAGTCCGCGTGTCGTTGACGCCGAGCGCCACGCCGCTACTTACGCGGGAAATCATTCTACGGCTTAAAGCGGCGGGATTGGCGCGCCTGGCCGTTAGCATGGACGGAGCGAGCGCAGAGACGCACGATGCGTTTCGCGGAATGAGCGGGTCATTCGCACGCACTCTCGACGCGGTTCGCTGGGCCAATGAGATCGGTCTGCCGGTGCAGATCAACACCACCTTCAGCCGCAGGAACATAGGGGAGATCGACAACATCGTTGCGCTCGTCGAGAGCCTCACAATCACTTTATGGAGCGTCTTCTTTCTGGTTCCCACCGGACGCGGCAAGCTCAACGATCTGCTGAATGCCGAAGAATTCGAGCAGGTATTCGCCAAGGTCTATAGCCTCTCAAAGACAGCGAGCTTCGATATCAAGACCACCGAGGCGCAACACTACCGGCGTTTTCTGTTGCAACAGAAAGTGGCTGAGCGCAAGGCCGGCTTGGAAAGCTCAAAATCGGAAAAAGTTGTAGATGCAATCGGCCGGGCTCCACGCGGACTGAATGACGGGAAGGGGTTTGTTTTCGTATCGCACACGGGCGAAGTTTTCCCCAGCGGCTTCCTGCCTCTTTCGGCGGGCAACATCCGGCAGCAGCCGCTCAGCGAAATCTATCGCGAGTCCCCGCTGTTTCTGGGGCTCAGAGACACCTCAAGGCTCGAGGGAAAATGCGGCGCCTGCGAGTTCAAGGAGATTTGCGGCGGATCGCGCTCTCGATCCTACGCGTTGACCGGCAATCCGCATGGCGAAGAACCCTGTTGCGCTTATGTGCCTCGGGGGTATACTCAGCCTGCCCCCGGTTTCAGAACGGTGACCAGCCTTCATGTTTTGCAAGGAGCCTGACACATGGCGATAATGATTGGCGCCAAGCCCGATTGCGGATTCGATGACCCGATCGGCATGCTCAAAGATTGCCACCGCAGGATCGAGCATTTCCTGCATGTCTTGTGCGTAGTCGTAGAACGTGCAGCAGGACGAGCCATGACGGATGAGGAAACCGCGGCCATTCAGTCGGCGCTCGCCTACTTTCGTACAGGCGGACAGCGGCATATGGCGGACGAGGAAGAATCCTTGTTCCCAAGGCTACTCGCGGAATTTAGGGCGGAGAGATTGAAGGAACTGAGCGGACTGGAGAGCGAACATCAGGAAGCCTACGATCTGCATGCGGCAGCCGATGCTCTCTACACTGCCTGGATTGAATTTGGCTCCTTAGTCCCGGACGATATACATCGGCTTCTCTTAATTACAAGGCAGCTCAAGTATCTCTATGAAGAGCACATCGGGGTAGAGGAGAAAATTGTCTTTCCGCGCGCGGCAGAGATCCTGGACAGTGAGACCATCGCAGCCATCGGACGGGAATTCCGCGCCCGGAGAGAATAAAGCCGCAACTTCGGTTTTCGTGCGGCCGGATCGTTGTGAGCGCGACCTCGGCGAAGGCCGTGGTCATATTTCAGGCTGCGATTCGACCAGGAAAGCAATGCTGCGATCCGATTCGCGCCTGACGGCTCGGCGCCGGCCTGTGAGCAACTCCGCCGCACCGATATTTCCGCAGATCACGCCGGTTGCGCGCTCGATCACGGGCATGCTCAGGCGTCCAGTTGTCGCCATCTCTTCGGCAACGGCGCGGCACGTCTCATCGGCATAGGCAAACACCTCCGGCAGGTGGGACGATGCGCTGCCTGTGTTTCCAGCCATTGCGCCTGCGGGCAGCTCCGACATCACTTCGGCCACGGTCACTGTCTCCAGCGGATCGACTCCATATTCGCGCGACAAATGGTACCCGCGGCGCGCGATTTTCTCCGTCATGATGGAGCGCGGCATCAGCAGCGAAGTCACCAGGTAGGAGGCCGCGCACGCCAGCGCCAGGGGCAACGCCGCATCCAGCGCGTGCGTCAGTTCCAGGCAGAAGAGAATCGCTGTCAGCGGTACTCCCAGCGCGCCGGAGAGCATTGCGCCCATGCCCATCATGGCCCAGAGGGCTTGCGTCTCGACAGGCAAGTGCGCGAGCTGGGCAACGGACTCGCCCAGCGCGGCGCCAATCATCAACAATGGCGCCAGCACGCCGCCGGAGGTTCCCGAGCTGAGTGAGAACGCCCACATCAGCGACTTGGCCACAAGGAGTCCGATCAGCAGCGCAACCGGAGCGTTGCCGCGGAGCAGCTCCGCGATGTTGTCGTATCCCACCCCCAACCCGCGAGGAAAGAACAGACCTCCGATTCCTATGCCGATGCCTCCAATTGCCGGCCACCACATCCAGTGCAGATGCAGCTTGCCAGAGATATGCTCGAAACCATCTTCGAAGCTATACATCAAGCGGCTCAGCCCCGCCGAAGCCAGGCCCACCAGAATTCCCAGGGGCCCTGCCACCAGCAGTGCCCGGGTCAAATGAATGCCCGACGGCAGTTGGACGGGGAACAGCGGCCCCGCGCCGAGCCAGGCGATGCGCAACGCGCCCGCCGTCACGCTGGCCACTGCCACAGGCACCAGGGAGCGCGGCCGCCACTCGAACAAAAGCAATTCCACTCCCAGCAGAATCGCGGCAATCGGCGCGGCGAAAGTGGCCGACATACCCGCCGCAGCGCCGGCCACCAGCAAGGTGGTCCGCTCGGCGTCTGACAGCTTGAGCCATTGCGCCACCAGCGAGCCAAAGGCGCCGCCGGTCATGATGATTGGTCCCTCGGCGCCGAACGGTCCGCCCGAGCCGATGGCGATGGCCGCGGAAAGAGGCTTCAGAACCGATACCTTCGGGTCGACCCGCGCACCGTTGAGCAGGATCGCCTCAATGGCTTCCGGAATTCCGTGCCCGCGGATCTTGTCCGTGCCGTAGTACGCCATGAATCCGACGATGATTCCGCCCACAATCGGGACCAGCAACCGAACCCACCATGCCTCGGTCGATCCGGCCGGCCCCACCATGTCCAGACTCAGACGATGGTAGTAGAAGATATTGGTTGCTGCAGCAATGGCCCTCAGCAGGATGACCGCCAAAGCGGCCCCCGCGACGCCAATCAGCACCGCCATGCCGGTCAACAGCAACACGCGGCGGTCGACCGTGAAATCCCGAAGCGCGGAGGAGTGTGATTTCATCGAGCCTCCGCGCCGGCAGACCCATCGGTGTGCAATCTGACTTTTTCCAAAGCCTCGATCAGCCGAGGTGCACGCTCCTTCAATTCCTTCGCATGGTCGCTTGCCAGACTGTCCAGCAGCCGCTTCCCTTTGCCGGTCAACTCCAGAAGTGAGCGTCTCTTGTCATTTGAATCCGCCCTTCGGGTCAGCAGGCCCTCGCGTTCCGATCGATCGACCAGTTCAACCGTGCTGTTGTGCTTTAACCCAAGGCGTTCCGCGGCATAGGCGATGGTGACCACCGACGCATCCCAGGCGCCCGCAACCTGCAGCAGGAGCTGGTGCTGCTGCGGATGCAATCCTCTATCCAGCGCAACACCCTCGCTAAAATGCAAAAAGCGGCGCAATTCGTAGCGGAACTCAGCCAGCGTCTTGAGCAACAGATCGGAGCCGGCTTTCTGACGTACATGTCTCATAGTTATATCGTATCACGATATAATTATTAAGTCGCGGCATCCGATAGCGGTTTCAGGATTACCGTACCCAGAAAGCCATGCACTCAAGTCGATCCGACCTCAAGGAGGGGCGACCTGGCATAAAGCGCGATAGGGTGAACCTATGCTGAAACCGCTCTATATGCCGGGATGCGTCACACCGCCTGCACGCGGCACAAGGTCCATATAAACGGCGCGCGGCAGGTTTGTTTGCCAGTGGTTGGTAGCTCTGGCCAGCAGAACAATTCCAAAGAAGATGTAGACCAGAAAGGCGGTCACCGTTAGCGGTCCCAGCGTGCGGCGATACCACCGCTGCGGAAGCGGTCTGAGCGTATTCTTGGCTACGTGCCCAAGCAAAGGTGTGCCAGCCAAGTTGGCCAATCATCGTGACGGTGGTCAGTGCGTGGCTGGCGATTTAGGGCGATTGCAGAATTCCTCCCGGCGACATCGGCGTTTTGGGGGAGTAATCGTTTCTCTACTGAGATATTGTGTTTCCCCGGTGCCCAAAAGCGAGGCACCGAGGGCACCCTCAGAATATTCTGCAACGGACAACAGGATCGATTCTACCCGCCCGCAAGGTCCATGGATACTGCTTCTAGTGCCAGACCGACCTGAGCTTGTCCGTCACGTCTTTGACTCCGGGACGTTCCCAGATGTTCTCTACGAGTAAGAAGACGTGGCTGTTGGTGTGTATTTGGAATGCGATGTGTTTCCGTTCTTTAAACAGACTCAACAATACCCGGTGTGGGATGAGGTGCGCATTCCGGTGAAGTGGGCCACCGATTCCGGTGATGTGGGCCAGGGTCGGAGCGAAGCGACGCTGGTTGTTTTCTTACAGTAGCTACCTGGCCCACATGAGTCAAGAAAAGGGCAAGT
>Ga0181517_10005250_pt1 | contig 11505 bp, 12 predicted proteins | sample PEATcosm2014_Bin_31_FD_119748 | JGI IMG/M metagenome (GOLD analysis project Ga0181517, IMG submission 119748) | Peatland microbial communities from MTU Mesocosm Facility, Houghton, MI, USA - PEATcosm2014_Bin01_30_metaG | ecosystem: Environmental > Terrestrial > Soil > Wetlands > Peat | place... | reverse complement strand
GCCCTCGCGCCGCGCTGCAACCGTGAACCCGGTAACGGCTCTGCGCTCGGAGTGAGCACTCTTTTCGCGGCGAAGAATGGCGTGCAGCATCCAGTTCGGGGCCGCAAAATGCGGCAAGTAACTGGACACGGCGCAGATGGCAGACTTACACCAAAGTAACGAGAGTCTGCCATCGGTCTCACATTTCTTATTGCATGCTACATCCCGGCATGTTACTGTCTGCTCGAGTATGATTAGGTTTTCAAAGTAGAGCACAACTTAGAGCCCAATTTGGACAGTATCCGAGCGAACCTCCTTTGCAGAACGAGGGAGAGTGTGCGCAGGTTTTTCGTTTTCCGGTCCGCAGTTATGGGACGGGAGGACGCGAAACCTGCTTCAACCTGACTTCGAATAGATATAGGTCGAGTTACTCCATCCGATCAGTAGATTTTCACCCATTAACCTTTGCCAGGCACCTGCAGCTGACAGGCTCGGCGCGTTTTTCTGGCCGTATCGGAGCCCCGATGACAATTCTGAAACCTCGCACCCGAATGATCTGCGTCCGGCTCTCCGAAGAGGAGTACTCGGCGCTCAGGAGGCTCTGTGTCGTGGCCGGCGCGCGCAGCGTTTCCGAGTTGGCGCGCGACGCCATGCGCATGCTGCTGAATGGCGCGAATCGGGAAGATGCGCCCGAAAGTTCCATGGAGGAGTTTTGCGCCCAACTGAAAAGCATGGACCGAAAGATAGAGCAGCTCACAGCGCAAATCGCCATGGCAGGGATGAAGAATCACCCGTGAATCTACTTGCTCTCCAGGATGGACCGATCGCTATTCCGGCTTGCGGGGGTACGGTTGCGGACTGACCCCGTTCCTCTGCAGCGGGCACGAGGCTGGCCATCAATTACCTGTGGCTTGGCAAGTTCGCCCCGCTGACGCGGGGATGGCGAGTTCGCAAGTTGGCAAAGCCGATGTGACCGATGCCGCCCAAACTGGCCGCAATCAGAAAAGCGGCGCGGCGTGGTCTTTTGTCGTTCCTGGAGCGAGAGGGACGGTTCAGGCGATGAAGGTTCTGGCAGCCAGGTGCATGCTTCGGCACGTGGTGTCGTAGAATTCCGATAGCATGAAATGCCCTTATTGTGGATTCGGACAGGACCGCGTGGTGGACTCGCGGGAGAGCAAGGAAGCAGACGCGATCCGGCGACGGCGGGAGTGCGAGCGCTGCAACCGGCGCTTCACGACTTATGAGCGCATCGACGAGATTCCTTACATGGTGGTGAAGAAGGACGGACGCCGGGAACGGTTCGAGCGCCAGAAGGTGCTGAGCGGGCTGCTGCGGGCGTGCGAGAAGCGGCCAGTGCCGTCGATCAAGCTGGAGGCGATTGTGGACGCGACGGAGAGCTTTCTGGTGGATGCGCCGGAGCGGGAACGCTCGACGCGCGAGATCGGAGAGCTGATCATGAGCCACCTGAAAGGGATCGACACGGTGGCGTATATCCGCTTCGCCAGCGTCTATCGCGATTTCAAGGACGTGCGCGAGTTCAAGGAAGAACTGGAAGGGCTGCTGGGGGGACGGGGTTCGAAGGGGAAGAAGTGAGACCGCGCCGGGGCACCGTCCAAGTTTTCAGCACGGAACCGCAGGTCCTTCGACTCCCCATTCGCTGCGCTCAGGGTCGCTCAGGATGACAGGGTTAAAAGCCGGGGACGAACCTAGCCGATCTTGCGCAGGACGTAGACTACGCCCAGAGTGATGCCGGTGTCCTTTTCAACCATGGGCGAGGTGCTGATCTCGATGCGCAGCCCGCGGCCCGCGCCGTCGCGGATGGTGGCGACGCCCCGGGTGGGTAGATCGAGCGCAGCCAGGTGGGTAAGGCGCTCTCCATCCGGAGTGGAGGGAGAATAGGCGAGGAGCGGCACACCCTGCTCCACCAGCATCCCTTTCAGCTCATCCGCCTTGCGGTTGAGAAGTGCCTCGCAGGCAGGATTTAGGGCGCTGATGAAACCGATGGAGTCGGTGACCAGCATGGCTTCCGGGGCGGAATCGAAGATGCTTTCCATCCATCCGACAGACTGGTTGGCGGCGTCGAGGGCCTCCTGGGCTTCGGTGACGTCGAGCAGGACGATGCTCATGCCTCCCGGGTTGCCCTGAGCGTCGCGGATCAGGTTCATGTGCATTTGATAGGTGCGAAATTGTCCGGTGCAATCGAAGAGCGGGCGGCAGACGGGGGGTGGGTTGCGGCCGGACTCCATGATGGCAAAGAAGGCGGCAAAGCTGGCTTCGCGCTCGTCGGCGGCCATGATCTTCCAGGCAAAACTGCCGAGCAGCGCAGCTCCTTTGGAGGCAAACCGCTCCTCCGCCGCGCGATTGGCCACGGAGATCAGCCCCTTTTGATTCACCTCGACATAGGGAACGGGAAGGTGATGAATTGCCAGCCTGGACGCATCCACTTGCACGAGTGGGCCTTGGGGAGTGTCGGCGGTCTGTGTGGCGTCATTCATGGCATTCACCTAAAATCCAGCTTTCCGGGCCGGCAGCCGGTAAATATCGTCGGGCGCGGCCAGGACGCTGATGGGGGTCAGTTCAAAGGCGATGGGAACCCGCAGCATGACGGCGCGCCCGCCGATGGTGATGCTGCTTTCGCGATGCCTGGAGATGAGGCGCTGGAGTTCGGCGGTCATGATGGGCTCGCTGAGCCTGCCCTGCACGATGGCCAGCAGGGCGGAGTCGCTCCAGTGGAAGATGGCGTCTCCGCTTTGCAGGCCGGCGGTAAGGAAGGCGGAGATTTCCATGAGGCAATCCTGCACGGCCTCGACGCCGAAGCGTTGATTGACGACATCGAGGCAACTGAAGCGGAAGATGACGACGAAACCGCTGCCTCCGCGCGCCATGAGGCCGCGCAGATATTCGACGGCCGCGCCGCCGCCGCGCAGCCCGGCGGCGTTGTCGTTCATGGTGGAGCGGTCGGTGATTTTGAGGGGCGAGCCGACGGCTTTCGGCTTGCCCTTGTCGTCCACGGGATGGAGGAAGTCGTCCATCCGGCTAAACCAAGCCTTGACTTCGCTGGCTGATTCCATGCGCATGATCTGCTGAAAGAGCAGTTCGGCGTCGGGGGCATGGGAATCGACGCCAAGACCGGTAAGCACTTCCTGGAGCAGGGTCTTGACCACCGTGCGCCAGGCGGCGTTGCGGTCGCGGAGTTCCTCATCGGCGTTTTTCCGGTAGAACTCGAATTCCTGCAGGATGGACTTGATGAGGGCGATCTTGTCGTCTTCGGGGAGGCGGTCGGGGAGCTGGCGGGAGAGCTTTTCGACCTTGGTGCGGAAGAGGCGGTAGAAGTCGCGGTCAACCTCGGGCGTACTCGCGGCAACTCCATCGATGAGGAGGGAGAAGCTGCGTTCGTCGTTGGCCAGTTCGATTTTCTCTTCGGCGTCGCCATCGGGCCGGGGACGCCCCATCATCTGCCGGAGATTCATGGTTACGGCTCCACAATGAATTAATCGGCTCAAAGTACGCAGTTCAATATGGGTAATTCAAAAAACTGCTGTGCGGGCGGTTCGATGAGACAATTACGCCGTTCGGCTGCCCGATGATTTTCTGGCGGAATTGCGTTCCGCCCTCCCCGCTCGCCACCGCCGCCGAAACCGGAGGTCGCTGCCGGGCCCCTTGCCGACCAGCACAGGAAGAATCGAAGGAGGATGAAATGTCTGCGATACCAATGGTTACGTTTGGCCTGGTTGTTGTTTGCGCGGTAATATCCCTGTTCGTCAAGTGGAAGCGGGTGAATTTCGAAGAGGTAAAGGACGCATTGGAGGGCATTTCGGGAGTGATCCTGAACCAGATTCCCACAATGGCATTGGTGGCCGATTTCAATAAGACGTTGCTGCCGGGGATGACCGCGAAGAGGAGCGGGAAAGGCTCGGGCGAGGAGTTGGCGAAACTGGTGATCAAGCTGATTCCGCCGCTGATGCGGGTGGTGGTGAGCCTGGCTCTAGAGCGGTTCCACAATTCATGTGCCCTTTTTAGTCCTGCGAAAGGTGGCTCTTTCTTGAGGAAAAAGCCACTTTAGGTCAGTGCTTCCTGGGTATAGCAATTGTGGAACCGCTGTAGGAGCGGCAGGGCTGTGGATTGTGCTTTCGCATACGTTCACGCCGCAGGAACAGCATTGGGGGTTCACAACTCTGGGCACCATTCTGGGGTACTGGCTCAAACACTAGCCCACGCTCAGGTACACTGGAATGTTTATGGACATGAAAACCAAATACCCCATCGGCATCCTGGGCGCGACCGGCATGGTCGGCCAACGCTACATACAGCTGCTTGAGAACCATCCGTGGTTTGAGGTCGCATGGCTGGCGGCCAGTGACCGTTCGAGCGGCAAAACCTATGGTGAAGCCGCCAAGTGGCGTTTGGATACGCCGCTGCCCGAGCGCATCGCCAGGATGACGGTGTCTGCTGCCGATCCCGAGGGCGCGCCGAAGATCATCTTCTCGTCGATTGACTCAGGAATCGCAAAAGAACTGGAGCCGAAGTTTGCCTCTGCGGGCTGCGCGGTGCTGTCCAATTCGAGCGCGTTCCGGATGACGCCGAATGTGCCGCTGGTGATTCCGGAGATCAACGCCGAGCACCTGCACCTGATCGAGGAGCAGCCGTGGCGCAAGGAGTCGGGCGGGTACCTGGTGACCAATCCGAACTGCTCGACAATCGGGCTGGTGATGGCGCTGAAGCCAATCGAAGAGCGCTTCGGCATCGAGAAGATCTTTGTGACCACGATGCAGGCCGTGAGCGGCGCGGGATACCCCGGCGTGGCTTCGATGGACATTCTGGACAACGTGGTTCCCTACATCGGCAGCGAAGAAGAAAAGATGGAAGAAGAGACGCTGAAGCTGCTGGGCAAGCTGGAAGGGCACGGCGTTGTGCCGCTGGCGGCCAGGATCACCGCGCACTGCAACCGCGTTTCGGTGGTGGACGGGCACACGGAGTGCGTCTCGATCCAGTTGCGCAAGAAGGCGACGCGGGAAGAGATTCTGGCGGCGTGGGCGGATTACAAGCCGCTCGTGGAAAAAAGTCTTCCCTTTGCCCCGCTGCAACCGGTGCATTACTCGGCACTGCCGGATCGTCCGCAGCCGCGCCTGGACCGCAATCGCGAAAAGGGTATGGCCGTGACGACGGGACGCCTGCGTCCCTGCAATCTGCTGGACTGGAAGTTCGTGGCGCTGTCGCACAACACGGTGCGCGGCGCCGCGGGAGCCACCATCCTGAACGCCGAACTGCTGGCAAGCCTGGGGAAACTGTAAAGGCAGCTTTCAGCTTCTAGCTTCTAGCTTTTAGCTTCTAGCCTCTAGCTTCCAGCTGGAGGCTGGCTGCGCATAAAGGGAAGCTTGTTTAGGATTGAGCAAAGGGTAGCAGCGATTCAACCTCAACCCCTGGAAGCAGTCGTCCAGCACAGCGGAGCTAGAGGCTAGAAGCCAGCCGCTAGAAGCTCGTTTAGGAACAGCGCACATGAGCCTGGTAGTGATGAAGTTTGGCGGCACGTCGGTGGAAGATGCGGCGGCCATTGGACGTACCGCAGGAATCGTGGCGGGCCGCGCGGCAAACGGCAAACAACCCGTGGTAGTGGTGAGCGCCATGTCGAAGGTGACCGACCAGTTGCTGCGGGCGGCTTCGTGCGCCTCGGTGGGCGACCGGGTGGGGGCGCTGGCGATCAGCTCGCGGCTGCGCTCGCGGCACCGCGACACGGCGGCGGCGCTGGTGACCGGCAAGGCGGAGATCGCCGAACTGACGGACTTCATCGACCAGAAATTCGATTCTCTGGATGAAGTTCTGCGCGGGCTGTCGGCGATTCTGGAGCTTACGCCGCGCATCAGCGACCTGATTGTGAGCTACGGCGAGCGGATCAGCAGCCGCATCGTGGCGTCGGCGTTCCGCGAACGCGGGATGGACTCGGCGCACGTGGACGCGCGCGACGTGGTGATCACGGATTCGCAGTTCCAGAAGGCGGCTCCGCTGGACACGCTGATTGAGAAGAAGGCGGCGGAGATTTTGAAGCCGCTGACCAGCCAGGGCAAGATTCCGGTGATGGGCGGCTTTATCGCTTCCAACGAAGCGGGGATCACGACCACGCTGGGCCGCGGCGGCTCCGACTTTACGGGCGCGCTGATCGGCGGCGCGATGAACGCGGAAGCGATCGAGATTTGGACCGACGTAGACGGGATCATGACCACCGATCCGCGTGTGGTGGCGGAAGCGCTGCGGGTAAAGGTGATCAGCTTTGAAGAGGCGGCGGAGTTGGCCTACTTCGGCGCCAAGGTGCTGCACCCGGCCACGATTTTGCCGGCGGTGAAGAAGAACATTCCGGTGCTGGTGCTGAACAGCCGGAATCCGATCTGCGAAGGCACGCGGATCATCTCGCTGGCCCCGCACTGCAACAGCCCCTTCAAGTGCATTGCGGTGAAGAAGCGGCTGAGCATCATCGACGTGGTGGCCAGCCGGATGCTGATGACACACGGCTATCTGAAAGAAATTTTCACCGTCTTCGACAAGCACAAGTGCGCGGTAGACATGGTGAGCACCAGCGAGGTTTCGGTGTCGCTGACGGTGGACTCGAACGAGGCGCTGCCGGCGATTGCGGCCGACCTGGAAAAGCTGGCGGATGTGAAGTATGAAGGCAAAAAGGCGTTGGTGTGCCTGGTGGGCGAAGACATCCGCGGACAAAACGGCATGGCGGCACAGGTGTTTGCGGCGGTAAAGCACATCAACGTGCGCATGATCTCGCAGGGCGCCAGCGAAATCAACATGAGCTTCATGATCGACGAAGACGATGCGGACGAGGCGGTGCGCTCGCTGCACGCTGCGTTCTTCCAGAACCCGGACCCGGAGATTTTTGACGTTAAAGGGTGTAAAGGCAGGGACTGAGGGACCTTGGGGACTAAGGGACTGAGGGACCTTGGGGACTAAGGGACTGAGGGACTGAGGGACTTTGGGACTAAGAGACCAGGAGCGGTACGGGGTGTTGCGGCTTTGGCTGAGCGGGTGGCCCGGTAAATTTCTTGACCACCTCCGAGGTTACTAGCTTTTTGTTTGGGGTTGTGTCATTCGTGTGTTTTGAATGAAAAGGCAGCCTGCCCTTTACTCCATACTCCCTGTTCGCTATTCCGTAGTCCCTGGTCACGAGTCCCTCAGTCCTTGGTCTAGTCCCTCAGTCCCTTAGTTCCTAAGTCCCTAGTCCCTATTGAAAGAGGCACGCAATGAATATTCTCGTACTCGGTAAGGGCAAGACCGGCAGCCTGGTGGCGGAGATCGCGGTGGAACGCGGCCACTCGGTGCGGGCGCTGGACATATCAGAGAACCAGGGCGCGCAGGCGCTGACGGCTCCGATTCTGGCCACAGCGGACGTGGTGATCGACTTCACGGCTCCCGAATCGGCCGTGCAGAACATGCGCGCCGTGCTGGCGCTGGGCGGGCGCATCGTGGTGGGCACCACCGGCTGGTACGCGCACCTGGCCGAGATGAAGGCCAAGGCGCTAGAACGCCAGGGCGGCCTGCTCTATGGGACGAATTTCTCCATCGGTGTGCAGAAGCTCTTCCGGCTGACGGCGGCGCTGGCGCAACTGGAGGGGTACGAGTTCTCGATCGACGAAACCCACCATGTGACCAAGCTGGACGCGCCCAGCGGCACCGCGATTACGCTGCGCGAGATCATCGAGGCAACCCGGCCGGGAACCAAGGTGGAGATCACCAGCCACCGCATCGCCGACGCCAAGGGCGAACACGTGGTTACGGCAAAGAACGAGATCGACACCCTGACCGTGAGCCATGACGCGCACAGCCGTAAGGGCTTTGCGCTGGGCGCGGTGCGGGCCGCCGAGTGGCTGCACGGCAAGTCGGGGGCTTGGGAGTTCCGCGAGATCTTCGATCAGCTGTGACGCGAAGACCAATGGAGAGATGCGTGGACCGGGAGGTCCACGCTACAGCCGGCCAGGAGGTCGGCCTTACAACTTCTGGGGCGGCTAGCGAGCGAGTTCGATTTGCCTGAGGGACCAGCGGGCGATGGCGGAGATGCGCGGGTCGCTGTGGCGGGAGAGCGCTTCCAGTGCGGAGACGGCGGCTGGATCCTGGAGCCGGCCGGCAGCCTCGATGGCGCTGCGACGGACGAGCAGATTCTCCCTGGGGTTGGTCATGGCGTCGATGAGGGGCTGAAGCAGCTTTTTGTCGTGCAGCCAGCCGATGGTCTGCGCCGCCCCTTCGCGCTCGATATCGGTGTTTCCATCGCGAAGAAGCGCGGCCCAGTCGGTTTGCTCCGGATGCTGGCCGAAAGCGTGCTGGACGCCCTGCACTGTGACCGTTCCGTGACCGGAGAGATAGACCAGCCCCTGACCGCGCACCAGGCGAAAAGTGAGCGGGAAGCTGGGATCGGAATCGAAAGCCAGGCCGTCCAGCTTGTTTTCGCTGAGGATCGCGCCGGAGGTGAGCAGGGAGACGGGCTTTCCGTTGGGTCCCGGGACCAGGCCCTCCGCCTTGGCTACGAAAGCTGGCCAGCCAATTCCATTCAAAGAGGTCTTGACGGTTCCGGCGGAAGAAGCGAGAAGCGAATTGAGGGTACCGGAATTCGCACCGGACGGCAGGACGTCGGGAGGTGCGGAGATAGACGAGCCGATGACCAGTTCTGCGCCGTCGGTCCAGAGCATCAGATCCTTGCCGCCACGCTGACCGATGAGGCCGGCCATTTGCGCCTCGTAGAGGGGCGCGCCCAAGCGCACCAGGAGGGCCTGCGGGGCGGACTGCGGGAAGTCGATGCGGACACGGGTCCAGGCGGTAGCGCTTCCCACTTCCATCGGCAGTGCGAGTGCTGGTGCTGCGCGCACGGCGGGCGGCGCTTCGCGCGCTGAGGGTGCTGGCGCAGGCGCTGCCGGCTTTTCGGGGGGCGTGGGCACTTCAGAGGCATGAACAACATCCGGCGCCTTGGCGGGGACGGGTGCCGGAACCGGGGCAGGCACTGATTTTGCAGGCTCTGCGGGTGCTACGCGCTCGGGTGCTGCGCGCTCGGCGGCAGGCGCTTCGCGCACTGTGGGCGCTGGAGCGGCGTCAGGCGCCTTGGCGGGCACAGGCACTGACGGCGCTACTGGAGCGGGTTCTACGCGCTCGGCGGGGGCGGCTGGCTCGTGGCGGCGCAGCAGGGCCGCCATTTCGGTGCGGTCATGGGCGATGGCATAGTCGAGCGGAGTGCGGCCGGAGTGGTCGCGGGCGTGCAGGTCAGCACCGCGGGCGAGCAGGAAATTGGCGACCTCGACGCGACCCCAGAAGGCGGCCCAGTGCAGGGGCGTTTCGCCACCGCCGTCGCGGCTATCGAGGAGCTTGGGGTTGCTCTTGAGGAGCGCTTTGACGCGGACCAGATTGCCATCCCGCGCGGCATCGTGAATGGGTCCACAGAAGGCGGGCATGGCCAGCAGGAGAACTGCGAGCAGGATCGAACAGGGAGCGGCCTGGGCTGAGAAAGGCCCGCGACAAAGGCCGAGGATGCTGCGCAGTTTCATGGTTGCTCCGATCGGCTGGTATGCAGCGACCGCTGGCCGATGTGTTTGCGACAGATTTTACGCGAAGCGCGGGATGCAAAAGCCGGTGCGCGGATGGAACGCGAAACGGGCTGCCCCGCCTGTTGCAGGTGGGGCAGCCCGTTCATTGGGAAGTCGAGAGAGACCTCCGTTCAGGATACTTTTTTGACCTCATCCGGGTTCACCAGATCGCGCAGTTCCTTGGAAGGCTTGAAATACGGAACCTTCTTGGCAGGAACCTCGACGCGATCGCCGGTTTTGGGGTTGCGGCCGATACGAGGGTTGCGCTGCCGGATGCGGAACGATCCGAAGCCGCGGATTTCGATTTTGTCGCCGCTCTGCAATGCCGAGATCACCGAGTCGAAGATGGTCTCAACGATCACTTCACCATCGCGGCGGGTGAGGTCGCCCAGGCGCGTCACCTTTTCTACCAGGTCTGCCTTTGTCATGCCCTTTAGGCCTCCGCTCACAGCATAAACGGATTCGGCTCAACAATGTGCGAAAAAATATGGGCGACTGTGGGAATTGCGGGCGACGAGGGGATGCAGAGGCGCAAAATTGGTAGGTAGAGCCCGCTGCGTTATCATGGCGGGAGTCTTTCCCTGCTGCCTGGCTGTTGAGTGAACAGGCGCGGGCGGGTGAACGTTCAGGTGACGCAAGAAATCAAGTACAGCATCGTCATTCCGGCTTATAACGAGAGTGCGCGTATTCCGGCCACACTGGCGGCCGTGGTTGCCTGTGTAAGGGCCAACCGGTGGAGCGCCGAAATCATTGTGGTGAACGACGGTTCGCGGGACGATACCGCCGAGGTGGTTCGCGCATTTGCGGCGAGCGCGGCGGAGGTCCGGCTGGTGGAGAATCCGGGCAATCGCGGCAAGGGCTACAGCGTGCGCAACGGGATTCTGCAGGCCAGGGGCGAGATCGTGATGTTCACGGACTCAGATCTGTCTGCGCCGATCGAGGAGGCTCCGCGGCTGTTTGCGGCCATCGAGCAGGGCGCGGACATCGCCATCGGCTCGCGGTGGCTGGAGAGCGGACGCCAGACCCACCGGCAGCCGATCTATCGCCAGTTCTTCGGGCGCTGCTTCAACGCGGTGACGCGGATGGTGATGGGGTTGCGCTTCGCGGATACGCAATGCGGCTTCAAGGCATTCACGCGTACGGCCGCGCAGACCATCTTCCCGCTGCAAACGATTGAGCGGTGGGGGTTCGACCCGGAGATTCTGTTCATTGCCGTGAAGCGCGGCTTCCGCGTGCAGGAGGTGGCCGTGAGCTGGGCGCACGACGAGCGCAGCCGCATGAGCTACCTGCGAGATGGCATGAAGATGCTGGAAGAGATCGCCACCATCCGCTGGAATGCGCTGCTGGGGCGGTATAGCGGGTAGAAGGAGCCGGGTGCCCAAGTCCGGAATTCGCGATTGGGGCCGCCTTTGTCCTTCGCGCCCCTCATGCGCTTAAAGTGTGTAAGGAATCAGCACCCCTGGCGTGCCTGATGGGAAATCGCGAGTATTGCGGGTGATTAGAATGCGGCCGGATTCCTCGGCAGTCGCCTGAATGACCGCGTCGGGCAGCTTGATGCGGTTTGCCCTGCGCAGCAGAAATGCCCGTTCGGCCACATTGGCATCGAGAGGCAGGGTGTAGAAGTTCAGCAGGAAGGAACGCGCATCCGCTTCATTGGATTCGGTCGATCCCGCCATGACTTCCATCCAGCTAACGATGCTGATGGCGCGGTCGGAGTGCCTGTCGCATTCGGCGCGCGCTTGCGGGATGCCGCGCAGGTAATCGATGAGGATGTTGGTATCCACCAGAACCGCGTCTACAACCCGCGTCCTTCATAGATGGATTCCCGGCTGATTGCCTCGCCCGACAGTTCGGGCGTGTTTCTCGGATTACGCTGCATCCAGGCATGCAGTTCGCGTATCCATTCCTCTGCGCTCTGCAGCGGGCTGGCGGGTTCCCGCGCCTCCAACTGCCGCCGGAT
>Ga0181517_10005248_pt1 | contig 11508 bp, 9 predicted proteins | sample PEATcosm2014_Bin_31_FD_119748 | JGI IMG/M metagenome (GOLD analysis project Ga0181517, IMG submission 119748) | Peatland microbial communities from MTU Mesocosm Facility, Houghton, MI, USA - PEATcosm2014_Bin01_30_metaG | ecosystem: Environmental > Terrestrial > Soil > Wetlands > Peat | place... | reverse complement strand
CTCTGCGTCATCCCGGGCGCTGGCCACGGCCGCCCGGAGGCGAGCGACCACCCCCGATTGCTCCCGAAGGTCGCCTATCAGCTTGTCGACCTTGGCCTGCTGCGCGGCCTGGCCCGCTTGCTGCTCGCGCAAGGCGGCGTCGGCCATGTCGCTCTGGCGCCTGAGGAACAACCCCCCGAGAACGAGCGCTGCGAGCACTGCGAGACCGGCGAAGGACGCGAGGATCGGCGCGCCTCGCCCCCGCTCCGCGCCGGTCGACGGGACCAGCCCCAGGCTGGGGACGACAGCAGCCAGCGCGCGAGCCTTCGCCCCGTCGCGAGGTCGATCCAGTCGGCTCGCCGCGACGAGCTCGTTCACGAACTCCACGTCCGCGCCTTCCTTCTGCGATCGCCTGTCACTCATGGCGATCCTCCAGTCCGAGCTGCACCCTCGCCTCCGCGGCGAGCTTCCCGAAGGCCTCTCTGGCCCGACGGAGCCGGGAGGCAACGGTCCCCGCTGGAACACGCAGCACCTCTGCGACCTCGGCCATGGTCAGCTCCTCGAGATCGCACATGACGAAGACGGTGCACAGGTCGTCCGGGAGCCGGTCGAGGATCGCGTCGAGCACCCGCCGTGCGCGTCGCCGGTCCAGCTCTGCGTCGGCGTCGGGTGCTTCGGACGCCTCCGCCCCGAGAGCCCTCTCGTCGGCTATCTCACGCAACCGGGCGCGGTGCTTCCGGAAGTCCGAGGCCACGCGCAGCGCCGTGCCGAGCAGGAACGACCGCTCGGCGAACGGCTCGACGGTCGGGAGTCGCTGGGCGAAGACGAGCAGGACCTGCTGCACGGCGTCCTCTGCGCTCGCGTCCGGGACGCCCATGCGCCGAAGAAACCGCCAGACGACGTCGTAGTGCGCGTCCACCGCGGAGCGGGGGCGCCCCTCACGTGCAAGCCACGACATGGACGTCGGCAGAGCCAAGGCGCGCATCATTCATCAGTGAATGGACGGCGGCGTTGGTTTTGATCACTGGCTCGCGGGCGCCTGCAGGAGAGGGGAGGTCATCGCGTCACCACGGCCACTCCGGGGCGCACCGTGGCGCCGGGATGGATGATGACGAGGTCGCCCGCCTTCACGCCCGAGAGGACCTCTGCCTGCATCGGACCGCGGTGCCCCACCTCCACGAGGCGCACGGTGGCGACGCCGCCGTCGACCACGAAGATGGCCCAGCCGTCTGCCCTTCGGAACAGGGCGCTGGTCGGCACCTGGAGGGCGTCTGGCCTGGACCAAGTGGTGACCTCCACCTCGGTCGCAAACTGGTCACCCAGCGCGCGCCACTCCGCCGCCGGGCTGGCGAGATCGAGCAGGACGTTGACGCGCTGCTCGTCCACGCCGAGCGCGGACGTGCGCGTGAAGGCGGCTGGCTCGACCAGCCGGACCGTCGCCTGCAGCGGTGCCCCCCCGCCCCAGTGGACCGCCCGCGCCGACATCCCCGGGTGGATCTGGACGGCGTCCTGCGACAGCACGTCGACGACCAGCTCGAGCGCCTCGGGATCGCCCAGCTCCACCAGCGCCGTGCCCGCACGCACCACCCCCTCGCTCTTCTGGAGCACATGCAGCACCCGCCCGTGAACGGGGGACGTGATGAGCAGCTGGGAGGTGCCGTGCTCGCGGTTCGAGAAGGTGTCGAGCGCGGCCTTGGCCTCCTCGATCCCGTGGGCCGCGACCCTCTCGGCGAACCTGGCGGCCTCGACCTCCGCCTGCTTGACCCGCACCTCGGCCAGGGCCGAGTCCAGCTGCGCCTGCGACACCGCCTCGTGCGCGAACAGCCCCTGGATGCGTTCGAGGTCGTGCTTCGCGGTGGCGGCGGCGTCCTCGGCGCGTTCCAGGCTGGCCTGCGCCTGCCGGTGGCCGTCCTCGGTGGACGCCACGTGGTGCCCCGCGACCTCACGCGCTCGCGGGTCGAGCAGCGGGCTGGGGAGCGGCAGCATCCGCGCCAGGATGGCGCCCGGCTCCACCGCGTCGCCTTCGTGCAGCTCGATGCGCGCGAGCGTCCCCGCGACGGGCGCGGAGACCGTGTAGCGCTCCCTGATTCGCGCGTGCCCGTCGTCGACGATCTTCTGCTCGAGCGGACCGACCGAGACGGCGACCACCTCCACAGGCACGGGTCGCGGCCGGATCGAGAGGCCGATGACCGCCAGCAAGCCGACGGCGATGAGGGTAGCTACGATGCGCCAGAGCCACTTCTTCACGAGGCACCTCTCAGTCTCGCGCCTTCAGGACCGCGACCATGTCCAGCCGGTCGGATTGCCGGCGGACCACCCCTGCGCTGACGAACGCCGCGAGGACGACGACACAGACGGCCGTCACCTGGGCCGACAGACCGAGCGTGGCAGGGACGCGCAGCATCTCCCTGTCGATGGAACCCGTCGCCTTGGCGCCCATCCAGAAGCCGAGCTTGAGCCCCGGCCAGATGCCCAGCACGACCTGGACCGCCTGCTCGCCGAAGAGGACGAGCGCGAGCTCTCCGCGGGTGAAGCCCAGGATCCGGAGGGTCGCGAGGTCACGACTGCGGACCTCCAGCGCGATGCGAGCGTTGTTGTAGACGACGCCCACCGCGATGGCCGAGGCGAAGACCGCCAGGATGACCTCGATGGCAAAGTAGATGTCGGCGACCTGCGCTTCCATCAGGTGTCGGTCGAGGTCGGGCCTCGACACGCTGTCCACGGCAGGCAGCCCCTTCAGCCTCAGGATCAGCTCGTCGAGCGCGGGTCGGTCGACCGCGAGGAGCGCCACGTCGACCGAGGGCGCTTCGTCGAGCAGCGAGTCGAGCTGGGCCCGGTCCATGTATCCGGACAGACCGATGAGGTCGTCGACCAGCGCACCCACAGGGAGGCGGAGCTTCTGCCGCTTTCCGTCGAGCACCTCGATCTCGAGCTCATCCCCGGTGCGGACCCCCAGCTCGTCGCCCAGCGCGCGAGACAGCGACAGCCCGTCCGCCGGCAAGGTCAGCGGGGCCTCGTCCGCCCCCAGCAGGACGTGAAGGTCCGAGTCGGGGTCCATCCCGAGAATGGCCGTCGTCTTCGAGAGGAGGCCCGCCCGCAGACGCACGGGCACCCTCCGCTCGCCCTCGACGTGCCGGACTCCGGGCAGGTGCAGCAGGTCACGGATGGCCCGCCACGGCCGGGCGCGGGTCAAGGTCACGGTGACGTCCTCGCGGTGGGACACCTCGTACTGGAGGCGAAGCGTCTCGCGCACCGAATCGACGCTCACCGCACCGAGGACCATCGTGGAGGTCGCCAGAGCGATGGAACCGGCCGAGAGCAGCAGGCGCAGCGGCCGACGCTCCATGTCGCGGAGCACCATCCGCAACGCCGGGGAGAGGAGGCTGTGGCCCCCGAGGCGCTCGAGCAGCGTCGGCTTGAAGCTCGCGGGAGGCTCGGGGCGCATCGCCTCGGCGGGCGGGATCGCCACCGCTCGACGGACGGCCACGAACGCGCCGGCGAGCGCCGATCCGAGCGCGGCGCTCGTTCCGATGAGCAACGCGCGTCCGTCCAGGCGGAACGCGACGTCGGGGAACCTGAAGTAGCGCCCGTACAGCTCGAGGATCAGCCTGCCGAAGACCACCCCGAGCCCTGTCCCCATCGCGATCCCCGCCGCGCTGATGACGGCCGCGAAGAGCAGGTAGTGCCGGGCGAGCTCGCCGGTGCGATAGCCGAGCGCCTTCATGGTGGCGATCTGTTCGCGCTGGGTGCCGACGATGCGGGACAGGAGCACGTTCAGGAGGAAGGCCGACACGGCGAGGAAGATCGCAGGGATCACCACGGCCACGACCTGCTGCTGCTCGATCTTCTTGTCCACGAGGCGCGCGGACGGCTGGTCGTCTCGGCTCACCGCGCCGAGCCCGCCGTAGGGTTCGAGCAGGACGTCGACCCGGTGCATCACCTCCGCGGCGTCGGCCCCGGCGGTCAGCTGGATCGCGATGTCGTTCGTCTCGCCCGACATCCCGATCGCCTGCGCAAGGGCGCGCGCGTCCATCCAGATGACGCCGTAGTGACCCGGGTCGAGCAGACCCGCCTTCGGCATGACGTAGATGTACTCGGGGGAGGTGGCGAGGCCGACCACGCGCAGCCTCACGCGACGACCATCCAGGATCGCGGTCACGGTGGACCCCGGGGCGATGCCCCAGAAGCTCGCGAGGCCGTCGCCCAGGAGGACCTCGTCGGTGGCGCCTGGCGCGATGGCGCGCCCTCGGAGCACGCTGGCCTCGTTGAGCGAGCCGGACGTCGCCGTGGGCACCGAGACGAAGTGGGCGGAGACGGAGTCGGTCGTTTCCGGAAGCTCCAGGCGGAAATCGGAGACGATCCGGCCCTCGACGACGGAGACGCCCGGCACGTCGCGGAGGCGATCGAGGACGGGCAGGGGGGCGCGGTCGAGGTGCACGAAGATGTCGGCGAGGCGCGCCACCACGTAGAAGTGGTCACGTGCCTCGCGCAGCGACTGGTACGAGGCGACGGACGACACGAGGCTGGCGATGCCGCACGCGACCAGGAGCGCGATCGTGAGCCCCTGCAGCTTCATGCGCCACAGGTCGCGCCAGAGCTTGCGATGCAGCGCTCTCATCGTCGCCGCGCGTGGCGGGCGGGCGTCACCACGTGACCTCCGCCGGTGGCTTGCGGTTCGGATTGGGCGTGTCGGTGGCGATGCGGCCGTCGGCGAGGGTGACGACCCTGTCGGCCATCTGCGCGATCGGAGCGTTGTGCGTCACGACGGCGAGGGTCGTCCCGAGCTCTCGGTTCACCCGGTCGAGCACCTCGAGGACGATGCGGCCCGTGCCGGCGTCGAGGGCTCCGGTCGGCTCGTCGCAGAGCAGCATGTCCGGGCGCTTCACGATCGCGCGCGCGATGGCCACGCGCTGCTGCTCGCCGCCGGACATCTGCGAGGGGAAGTGGTCGGCCCGCGCACCGAGGCCGACCCGCTCGAGCGCCTCGTCGGGCAACATCGGCTTCGCGGCGATGTCGGCGACGAGCGCCACGTTCTCGCGTGCGGTGAGGCTGGGGATGAGGTTGTAGAACTGGAAGATGAACCCGATGTGCTCGCGGCGGTAGCGGGTCAGCTGCTCCTCGCTCGGACGCGACAGGTCGAGGTCGCGATAGCGGACGCGGCCGCTGGTCGGCACATCGAGCCCTCCGAGGATGTTGAGCAGCGTCGACTTGCCGCTCCCGGAGGGACCGAGCAGGACGACGAGCTCGCCGCTTCGGAGGCTGAAGTCGACCCCGCGCAGCGCCTGCACGGTGACCTCCCCCATCCTGTACGTCTTGGTCAGCCCCTCCGCGCTCAGGCAGACGGGGCGAGCGTCGGAGACGACCATGGCTTCACCCCGCCGCCTTCCCGGTGAGCGGTGGCGCTTGCGGCGCGAGCAGGCGCCTCCAGGTGTCCAGCACGAGCCTGGCGTGTCGCCTCAGATCGGCCTCGGTGATGGGATCGGCACCAGCAAGCAGCTCTTCGTCCAGGGCGGCGTCCGCAGCCATCCCGACGAGCCACAGCTGCTCGGGGTCGAGGTCCGTGCGGACGCAACCGAGCTGCTGTCCGCGACGAATCGCGCCCACGATGGGCGTGGACAGCTGGTCGGCCAGGGCCCGGGTCTTCGGGCCGAGCATCTTGCGCATCGCCGGGGCGTCTCGAACCAGGGCCATGTAGACCGGGTGGCTGGCGCTGCGCGAGACCAGCGAATCGACCCAGCCCTCGGCGACCGACCAGAAGTTGTCGGCGTCCAGCGCCTCCGAAGAGAAGGACGCCCAGTCCGGGACCATGCGCTTGAACGAGTCGAGGACGCAGGTGGTGTACAGGTCTTCCTTGTCCTCGAAGTAGTAGTAGTAGGAGCTCTTCCCGAAGCCTGCGCGCGCGAGGATCTCGTTCAGCGACGCGGCCTCGAACCCTCGCTCGGCGAACTCTTTCGCTGCAACTTCAAGCAGTTGAGACTGTTTCTCGGCAGCGAGTCGCTGGAAGCGCGGGAGCGGCACGACCTGTGTACTAGCAGTTCATATCGCCGGTCGCAACCAGCGTGACGCACCCGTGGTGCGGACATGCACTCGAGGCTGTTCTGGCGGAACGTCGCCGCGTCCGCGACTACTCGACAGCGAGCGCCCACAGCTGCCCGGCGCTCGACGGGTCACACACCTCGAGCCCCAGCATCGTCCCCTTGTCGACCCGCCGGGCGCCGACGCACTTCCCCGTCTGGGTCTCCTGGAGCCGGTGCTCCTCGAAGTGCCGGAAGCGCGAGGCCGTGGCGCCACAGCCGCCGAGCGTCAGCGCCGGCTCGCCGTCCCTGTTCGTGCCCTGCACGATGACGCAGCCGCCCTCCCCGCTCAGCAGACGGATCGTGCCCCCCACGTCCTCCTCAGCGGTCCAGCGCTGGTTGTTCCGACCGTGACAGCCGAAGAGGTGAAGGGCGTCCTTGCGGCTGGAGTAGTCGACGCACAGCTTCTCGTGGCCGACAGGGTGAATGAGGAGGCTGCTGGCGCGCAGGACGGTCGGCGCGCCGCTGTCGTGCGACGCGGCAGGCTCGGGCCGGGGCCCTCCGTCCGGCTCTCGCCCGATCGTCGGCGCCACCTCGGCCCGGACCTGGGCGTCGGTCGCGTGGCTCTCCTCCGGCTCGGGCTCCGCTGGCGGCGGCGCGGTGGGCTCGGCCACCGGCGGCGCCGTGTCGGCTGCAGCCTCGTGGCGAGAGGCAGCGCTCCGCTCCCGCAGCAGGACGAACACCGCCGCCAGGGCGACGACGGCGACCACCGCTGCCGCAACACCCGCCAGGTCACGGTTCGTCATTGCGCCTTCATGTAGCTTACCATCTGTCGACCAACCGACGGCGCGCGGCATCGACTGGAGGGAGTGTGCGGATGACCTGGGAGCTCATGGACAGGGTGGGTCGCCGGGCGATGCGGGCCTGGGGTGCGCGCTCCCGGCGTCTCGGAGGAGTGCACGCCTACGACTTTCTGGGCAAGGGCACGCTCCCGCCCGTGGTGCTGCTGCACGGCGCCGGGGCGTCAGGGCTCTCGTGGGCGCCCGTGATTCGTCACCTGCTCCCGGTCGCCGGTCGCCTCCTCGTGCCCGACCTGCCCGGCCACGGCTTCAGCGACCCTCCGGCGCGGCTGACGATCCCGGGGGTCTCCCTCGCGCTCGACGCGGCGTGGAACGGCGAGGTCCAGGCGCCGGCGTTTCTGGTCGGTCACTCGCTCGGTGCCCTCATGGCCGCACGCTTTGCGCTGCGCCGCCCCGAGCGCGTCCGGGGCCTCGTGCTGCTCACGCCGGGCGGTGGAACGGTGGCCGAGGGCGCGCTGGACCAGGTCAAGGCAGCGCTGGACATTCGCACCAGAGCGGCCGCGCGTGCCTTCGTGGACCGGATGCTCACGAAGCCGGCGTGGTACGCGCCGTGGGTGGCCCCCTACGTTCGAGAGGCGGCCTCGCGCCCGTCGGTGCGTGCCATCGTCCAGTCCGCGTGCGTAAGCGACATGCTGACCGCCGCCGAGCTGGGGCAGCTGCCGCCGGCGACGCTCGTGCTCTGGGGCCGTCAGGACCGCCTCGTCCCCCTCTCGGACCTCGCGCACCTTCGCGAGGGGCTCCCTGCGCAGGCCGAGATCGTCGAGGTGGACGGGTTCGGTCACGGCGCCCTGGTCGAACGACCGGCCGAGGTCGCGCGTCGGTTGATCGGGTTCATCGGTCGCGTCGCCGCAAGCACCCCGGACGCAGTCGCGTCGACCTCTCGTGGTGAGCGCAAGACAAAATGTCCCTGTGACTCGTCATGACACCCGTCGAAACAGACATTATGTCTTGTCGCGCTCGCCGCCACACCGTGATTTTCGATGAATTCAGCGCATCCGTCGGCTGCCAGCAGAGCGTGCAAGACATCATGTCCCGTCGAGTGGCGATGTTGCCGTAGGCTGTAGACATGGTGTCTTGTCGCCGAGGAACGCTCACCTTGCGAACCTGCGCCGGCGACGCGCGCGCGAACGACGCCCACGCTCTCGACGGCGTCGCGGACGTCAGAGACTCGGGGGCGAGCGACGCCCACCCTCGCGACGGGCTCGCGGACACCGGGGACGCAGGCCTCTGCCATGCTGCGAGCGGGCCCGCGGACAGGACGCGCAAGATCGTCGTCTCGCACCCCTACGATGTGTCCGGCAACGCCTCCGCGGACTTCGAGGTCTTCGACCTCGACCAGACCGGCGCCATCACCGAGCCCGGCGTCCATTTCCAGCTTGGCACGACGACCGACGGGGTCATCGCGTTCACTCCGGACGGCGTGGTGGGCGTCGTGGCCGAGGATGACGGCTCACTCGGGGTCTTCCGCTTCGACACGAGCGGCGCGCCCGAGGTCGTCAGCGCGTCGACGACCGGGAGCTACTACGCGACCGGCGTGGTCATGGACCCGTCGGGCGCCCGCGCCTGCATCCTCGACGACCAGACCGTGAACGACCCCGAGACCATCGTCACGTCGCCGTTCGATGACACCGTCCTGGTCACGAGCGCCTTCGGCCACGCGCTGTTCATCCTGCGGCCGAGTGCCGGGCGCTCCCAGGGCCCGCGCTCTCGCTGCTGGCGGTCGTGCACGCCGCATGGGTCGGAGTGCCGACGTACAGCCCGAGATGGCGCGTCCGTCGAAACTGGAATCGCGGGCGAAGGCGGTGAGGCGGCACCGATCAAGCCTGCGAGTGGGCGTGTCTCCCTTGCCAACTTCGGGCAGATGCGAAATGGTCGATTGATGCGTAGCGTCTTGTCGCTGGTGGTCGTCGGAGTTGCCTGCTTCGCAGCCGCGTGCGGCGCGGGACATTCCCGGTCCGTCAGCGCGGATGCGGGGAGAACAGATGCCGCGGACGCCGGCGGGGGGTCCCACCTGCGCGACGCGCGGACCGACGGTCGTCTGCGCGACGCGCGCGCCGACGGTCGTCTGCGCGACGCGCGCGCCGACGCCCCTCTGCACGACGCGCAGACCGACGCGGCGACGACGCTGTGCACGTCGCTCCCCCTCGTCGTCCCGACGACCGATTTCTTCACCGATGTCAGCGTGGCCAGCGGGATACAAGACCAGAACTTCGTGCCCAATCCCACCACCCCGATCCCGATCAACGACCACAGTCGCCTCGCCGTCGCCGACATCAACGGCGACGGCTGGGACGACATCGTCATGCATAACCTGTTTCCCGACCCGCAGGCGACGCCACCGGTCCCCTTCGAGCACCTCGTGTTCCTGAACAACAAGGACGGCACGTTCACGAACTTCAGCGACGACTCGGGGCTTCGCAACATCCAGGCCGGGTCGTTCCTGTTCGGCGACGTGGACAATGACGGCGACGAGGACGTCTTCGCCGCGCTCGACATCCCGCTTGGCAGCAACACGAACGTCCTCCTCCTGAACGACGGGAGCGGGCACTTCACGGTCAAGCCGAACTCGGGCGTCGAGGGGATCGCCGGGAACACGGTCGCAGGCAGCGCGGCGTTCGCGGACTTCAACAACGACGGGAACCTCGACCTCTACATTGCCAACGGGCAGACGGAGTACGACGCGCCGGACCAGCTCTTCTTCGGCCACGGGGACGGCACGTTCACGGAGGTCACCGGGGCGAACCTCCCCGGCAATCCTGCGGTGCCCCACAACGGCGTCGTGGTGTGCGACTTCGACAGCGACGGCGACCTCGACATCCTGGTGTCCACTTATGGCGTCAGCGAAAACTACGGGCACAAGATACTGTGGCAGAACGACGGCACCGGGTCGTTCACGGAGGTCGCCCTGGCGCACGGCTTCGCCGCGCAGCCGACCGGGAACTACGCGCTGTCGACGACCGGATACGGAACGCTCGACGAGCCGGACGCGGGCCCTGCAGACTACGACGGGGCCAACGGGTTCGGCATCGACTGCGACGATATCAACGGTGACGGCGTCGACGACATCCTGCTGGCGACGATCAGCCATCCCGTCGACGAGCCGAACGATCCAGCGGAGCGCAAGTGGTCAGACCCCACGCAGATCCTGATCAATCAGGGGGCGACGGGCGGCTACTCGTTCGTCAACGAGTTCCTGAAGCGCGGCCTCCCGTTCAACGAGGGGGAGATCGACACGGGGCTCGCGGACTTCGACAACGACGGTCGCCTCGATTATGCCGTCACGCGCGACAACAAGTACGAGGGCGATGCCCCGGTGGTGTGCGACGCCACAGGGAACAACTGCACGCTCGCGGGTACACCCTACGGCCCGCAGCAGCTGTCGTGGCTGGGGCTCTTCCACCAGGAGGCCTCGGGGAGCTTCACGAGCCTCGGCCTCGTGAGCGGCATCAACGACCTCGCCCAGGACGGGGGTCTGCCGACCATGAAGGCGGGCCAGAACATGGCGTGGCTCGACTACGACCGGGACGGAGCGCTCGATCTGCTGGTCGGCGCGCGCGATCACGGCGGCGGGCGGGCCAACCACCTGTTCCACAACACGATCGGGGCCTCGAACACGTGGATCGCGATCCACCTCACCGGTGACGGCAAGCACGTCAACCGCGACGCCATCGGCGCTCGCGTCACCCTTCGATTCCCGTCCTGGATCGTCATGCGAGAGCTCAAGTCGAGCCGTGGGACGTACACCTCGGCGGACACGCGGACGCTGCACTTCGGGCTCGGCAACCTGGGGTGTGACTACACCCTGGAGGTCCGGTGGCCGGACGGCACGAAGCTCACGGTGCCCGGCTCGACGATCCCCTCCAACCACTTCCTGACGATCGACTATACGAAGGGCCTGTCGGTGCAGTAGGCGCGTCGGCCGTCGCACGCTCCGCCCACGACGGACATCTACCCAGACGGCCGGTGTTCGGCGTAGTGTCCGGCGCTCGAGAGCAAGAGCCATGAGCTTCATCCTGTGCACCGCTTGTCACCGGCACGTGAGCGTGAACGACCCGGCCTGCCCGTTCTGCAAGGAGACGATGCCGACCGCTTTGCGGCTGCCAATGGCGGTCGCTCTCGTCGCCGGTCTCGGTCTCGCGTGCTCTGCCTGCTACGGCCCGCCGAGGTACCAGCTCCGCGACATGAGCTCGCAGGCGGCCGGTGCGAGCGACGGCAACCAGCACGTCGACGCCGGTCCAGCGGGCGACCACTCTCGACGCTGACGCCGAGGCGCTCGCACCGCGGGCGCGCGCGCGTTGCCGGTGGCCATCATCATGAGCGGGGAGCGCGGCGACCGCGAGCTTCCGTCACGCTCGAGGAAATGGGCGGACGCCCGGCAGTCGTCGCCGTAGCAGCTACGGCAGCAGCACGGTCGCGCCGGTCGTGGAGCGCGCTTCGAGCGCTCGATGAGCCTCGGCCGCATCCCGCAGCGGGAACACCTGTCGCACGTCCGCGAGGACCTTCCCCCGCAGCACCAGGTCGAACAGCTCGGAAGCCATCGAACGGAGCGTCGCTGGCGTGCTCGCGTAGGCGAACAGGGTCGGCCGCGTGACGTAGAGCGACCCCTTCTGGGCGAGGAGCCCGAGGTTGAACGACTCGACCGGCCCGGACGCGTT
>Ga0181517_10005246_pt1 | contig 11508 bp, 11 predicted proteins | sample PEATcosm2014_Bin_31_FD_119748 | JGI IMG/M metagenome (GOLD analysis project Ga0181517, IMG submission 119748) | Peatland microbial communities from MTU Mesocosm Facility, Houghton, MI, USA - PEATcosm2014_Bin01_30_metaG | ecosystem: Environmental > Terrestrial > Soil > Wetlands > Peat | place... | reverse complement strand
CATGAACAGGGCGGCGTCGACCTCGGTGAGGGTGGCGTCGACCGTGGCTTGCATGCGCCGGGTGAGCGAGTCGAAAGGCCGTTGAAAGCCGGGCAGGTCGAGCAGCACGAGCTGGAAGGTCTCGCCGGTCACGACGCCGCTGATGCGCCGCCGAGTGGTCTGCGGATGGTCCGACACGATGCTCACTTTGTGACCCACGAGGCGGTTGACGAGCGTCGATTTGCCCACGTTGGGGCGGCCGAGCACTGCGACGAAGCCCGAGCGAAACGGTGCCGTCATGTCGTCTCCCGGGGCGAGTGGAACGGCGCCCGTAGCAGGTCGTGCAGCGCGACGACGCGCTGTTCGATCGCCCCGGCGGAGCTTGAGCCGCGGTCGGCCGAGCTCGTCGCCGGCAGCGTGACGACGAGATCGAGCTCGCCGAACTCGGCGAGCGCCTGCAGGCAGGCGCCGCAGGGCAGGATGGACGCGCCCTGGTCGGTCGCCACGGCGAGCGCGGCGAAGTGACGCTCGCCGGCCGTGACGGCCGCCGCCAGCGCGGCGCGCTCGGCGCACAGCCCGACCGGGTACGAGGCGTTCTCGACGTTCACGCCCGTGAACGTGTTGCCCGCAGCCGTCACGAGGGCCGCGCCCACGCACAGGCCCGAGTACGGCGCGTAGGCCTGCGCCGCGGCCGCCCTGGCGCGCTGCCACAGGCGGTGCTCGGCGGCGCTGGGCGGTCGTCCGGCGATCGTGTGTTCGGTGGCTGTCATGCGCCCCTTTTCGGTCAGGTGATCGGGTAGAAGATAAGGAAGATGAGCACGGTGAGGCCGGCGCCGAGCAGCCCGCCCAGGGCCACCTCGAGCCAGGTGTGGATGCCGGCCTGCACGCGGCTCTGCCCGGTCAGCACGGCCATGACCAGGGCGATCACCGAGATCGGCAGGTCGAAGGCAGTGCCCGCGGCGATGAACGTGATCGCCACCCAGCCGCCGAAGGCCACGGCGGCGTGGCCGCTGGGCAGGCCGCCGCGCAGCGGCGAGCCGCGCCCGGTCAGGGCCTTGACGGCGATCACCACGACCACCAGCAAAAAGACGGTGATGGCGGCCACGTCGATCGGCGTCTGACGCACCTTGTTCAGGACCGTGTACGGCACGCCGGTGACCCGCTCGTAGAACACGAGGTAGGCCACCACCAGGGCGTTCATGGTGGCCACCAGCACGGCGCCGGCGGCCACGTCTTTGGCCAGCTTGGCCAGCGGGTCGTAGCGCGACGTGAAGATGTCGATGGCGTACTCGAGCGCCGTGTTGAACATCTCGGTGATGAACACGAACGAGATCGCCACGAACAGGGCGACGATGCTGAGCCGGTCGAGGTCGAAGAAGAAAGCGGCCACCAGCACGACGATGGCGACGCCCACGTGGACCTTCATGTTCCGCTGCGTGCGGACCACGTGGATGATGCCTTCGAAGGCGTAGTTGAAGCTCTGCAGGAGCGAGCTCCGGTTGCCGTCAGACTTCGCCAAGCAGGCGCTCCCAGCTCGAGTCGTCGAGGTAGCCCGCCTGCCGCAGCGCCATCTCTCCGGCGTCGGTCTCGTGATCGTAACCGAGCACGTGCAGCGTGCCGTGCACCAGCAGCATGGCCACCTCGAAGGACAGCGGCGTGCCGGCGGTGCGCGCCTGCGCGGCGGCCCGGGTCGGACAGATGACGATGTCGCCCAGCAGCCGCGGCACCTCGGGCTCGAGGTCGTCGTCGGGCGGCTCGTCGTCGGGACCGTCGTGGAGCGACCCGTCGGGCGACTCGTCGTCGGGCTCGTCGTCGGGCTCGTCGTCGTCGGGCTCGTCGTCGTCGAAGTCGTCTCCTGAGTCTTCGAGCGGGAACGACAGCACGTCGGTGACCTCGTCGTGGCTCAGGTAGTCGCGGTTGAGGGCCCGCATACGGCGCGCGCCCACGAAACGCACGCCGATCTCGCCGCTGCGCACACCCTCGGCGTCGAGCACGCCGGCCACGAGGCTGGTCACCGCGGCCGGGTCGATGGCCAGGCGCGTCAGGTTGACGATCTCGACGCTGATCTCGCTCACGAACGCTCCCGTCCGGCGCGCTCGTTGCGGTCGCGCTCGCTGCGGTCGCGCTCGCTCTCGCTGCGCTCGCCGTAGTCCTTGTAAGCGGCCACGATGCGCTGCACGAGCTTATGGCGCACGACGTCGCGCTGGTCGAAGGTCACGAACGCGATGCCGGGGATCTGGCCGAGGACCTGCGGCACGAGAGCCAGGCCCGACTGGCGGCCGCGCGGCAGGTCGATCTGCGTGACGTCGCCGGTGATCACCATGAGCGAGCCGAAGCCCAGGCGCGTGAGGAACATCTTGATCTGTTCGGGGGTCGTGTTCTGCGCCTCGTCCAAGATGATGAAGGAGTCGTTCAACGTGCGGCCGCGCATGTAGGCCAGCGGCGCGATCTCGATCTCGCCCTTCTCGACGAGCGCCGCCAGCTTGTCGCCGCTCATCATGTCGTAGAGGGCGTCGAACAGCGGCCGGAAGTAGGGGTCGACCTTCTCGGAGACGGTGCCCGGCAGAAACCCCAGGCTCTCCCCCGCCTCGACGGCCGGCCGCGTGAGGATGATGCGCCCCACGCGTTTGTTCGAGAAGGCCTCGACCGCGGCGGCCACGGCGAGGTAGGTCTTGCCGGTGCCGGCCGGGCCTATGCCGAAGGTGATGGTGTTGGCCCGGATGGCGTCGACGTACTCCTTCTGGTGGGTCGTGCGCGGCCCTATCTGGCGGCCACGGTGACTCCAGACCACGTCGCCGTAGACCTCGGACGGCTTGCCGTTCTCGCTCACCGCGATGTCGACGAGCGCTGCGACGGCGCTCGCGTCGACCGGCCGCCCGGAGCGGATCACGAGCAGCAGCTCGCCGATCACGTTGGCCGCCTGTTCGACGTCGGCTTCGCCGCCGCTCAGGCGCACCTGGTCGCCGCGCAGCGTCACCTGACAGCGCAGCTCGCGCTCGAGCACTTTGAGGTTGGCGTCGTGCTCGCCCGCCAGGGCGAGCGCCTCGGCGTTGTCGCCGAGCTGGATCGTCGTTTGCGTCATGGTCTCCTCGCGGCAGCGCCGGCCGTCGCCGACGCGCCCGTCATTGCCCGCCGAGGCGGCTGCGCACCAGCTTGTTGACGAGCCCGCCGTCGGCGCGCCCCGCTACCTTCTTCATGACCGCGCCCATCACTTTGCCCATGTCTTTGGGCGTGACGGCGCCCGATTCGGCGATCGTCTCGTCGACGATCGCCGCCAGCTCGTCGTCGCCCAGCTCGGGGGGCAGGTAGACGACGATGAGTCCCTCTTCGTAGCGTTCCTGAGCGGCGAGCTCGGCGCGGCCGGCGCCGTCGTAGAGCTCGGCCGCTTCGAGGCGCCGCTTGCGCTCGCGCTTGAGCACGACGATCTCGGCGGCCTCGTCGGGGGTCTCCCCCGCGTCGATGCGCTCTTTCTTGAGCGCCGCCGTCAGCAGCCGCAGCGCCTGCGTGCGCTGCTTGTCGCCAGCCTTCAGCGCGACCACCGTGTCGGCCTTGATGCGCGTTTCGAGCGTGCCGGCTTCGCGGATCATGCCATGCCTCCGAGCCGTCGCCCGCCGAGCAGGTGCCAGTGCAGGTGCATGACCTCCTGGCCCGAGTCGGGGCCCGTGTTGGCGATCACCCGGTAGCCGCTGCGCGCCACGCCCGTCTTGCGGGCCACCGCGGCCACGAAGGGCAGCATCGCTGCGCGCGTGTCGTCGGGCAGTCCGTCGGTCTCGTCGAGCGAAACCACATGGGCGCGCGGCACGATCAGCACGTGCACCGGGGCCACCGGGTGCACGTCGCTGAAGGCGACAAAGCGTTCGTCGGACGCCACGACGTCGGCCGGCAGCTCGCCGGCGGCGATGCGGCAGAAGATGCAGTCCGCGTTGTAACCGGCGCCCCGTGTGCCGCCGTCTCCGTGCCCCAACGTCATACGATCTGCCCCCTCACACCGTCGCGATACAGGCTGTCGCCGACCGCATCGACCATGCGGCCGCGGCCGGCGTCGCCCCTCAGGTAGTAGCGTACGTAGGTCGAACTGTACCCCCTCCAGACGCCGTCGCGCTCCTCTTCGACCAGCACCCGGGCCGAAGCGCCCAGGGCGGCGGCGGCGGCGGCGCGCAGCGCCGCCGCCGCCGCCGCCCGCGCGAGGCGAGCCCGCGCCTTGACCACGGCGGCCGGCAGCGGCTCGAGCGCCGCCGCCTCGGTGCCGAAACGCCGCGAGTAGGGGAACACGTGGACGCGCTCGAACAGGCCGCCGTCGTGGGTAAGGGCGGCCAGCGAGCGCGCGAAGGCGTCGTCGTCTTCGCCGGGAAACCCGACGATCAGATCGGTCGACAGGGCAAGGCCGGGCAGGCGGCGGCGGGCGGCGTCGACGGCCGCGCGGTACTGACCCCAGGTGTAGGGCCGCCGCATGGCGGCGAGCACGCCATCGTCGGCCGACTGCAGGGGCACGTGCAGGTGGCGCGCCACGAGCGGGTGAGCGAGCGCCTCGAGCAGGTCGGGCGTGAGGTGCGCGGGCTCGATCGACGACAGGCGCAGGCGGGCGAGTCCGGGCAACGCGACGAGGCGGCGCACGAGGGCGGTGAGAGCGACGCCGTCGCCGTCGCGGTAGGCGCCGACGTCGATGCCCGACAGCACGATCTCGCCGCAGCCGGCCTCGAGTGAGTCGCGCGCCTGGGCCACGGCAGCCTCGGCGGCCAGGCTCCGGGGCGCCCCTCGAGCCAGACGCACCGCGCAGTACGAACAGCGCCCGGCGCAGCCGTCCTGCACCTTCAAGGTGAAGCGGGTGCGGCCTCGCTCGGCCGCGAGCAGCGCCGGGGCGGCGCTGGATGCCGCCGGCGCCACGCCCACGGTGCGCAGCATCTGCAGGGCCACCGAGTCGACGCCGGCCGCGCGGCCGTCGGTCGCTGACGCCACCGAGATGCCCGCACCTGCGAACTGCTCGGGGCGCAGCGCGGCGGCGCAGCCCGCCACGACCACCGGCCGGCCGTGACCGGCCAGACGTCGCGCGAGCTGGCGCGACGAGCGCTCGGCTTCGCCGGTGACGCCGCAGGTCATGAGCAGCAAGACGTCGGCCTGGGCGGGATCGGCGACCGCGCGACAGCCGTAGGCCGCGAGACGCGCCAGCACGGCTTCGCTGTCGGCCTGGCTGACCTTGCAACCGGCGAAGGCGGCGTGAACGCGCGGCGGCGTGGGAGCGCCGCCTTCGCCTGCGCGCCCGGGGCCTCCGGGGTCAGGCTGTGCGGCGTGCGTCACGACCCCGGCGCGAAGGGGCTCTCTTCGAGCACCACGCAGTGCCACTCGCCCTCTGAGGCGGTGCGGCGCTGCCGGTAGCCGACGAAGGCCGCGACGGCCGGCGCGAGCTGTTCTTCGAGCAGGCCGGCCAGCACGATCGTGCGCGGGTGCTCGTGCCCGGCGGCCAGGGCCGCCGAGTAGCGCGCGCCCAGCGCGACGAGCGGCTTGAGGGTGATGTTGGCGACCACGGTATCGGCGTGCGGCAGCTCGAGCGCGGCGTCGGTCACATCGGCGCCGAACAGCAGCGGCCGCAGGCCGTTGCGACGCGCGTTCTCTTCGGCGATGACGAGCGCCTCGGGGTCGTTGTCGAAGGCGAAGACCGGCGCGAAACCGAGCCGCATGGCCGCCAGGGCAAGCACCCCGGTGCCGGTGCCGGCGTCGAGCAGCGAGCCCGGCGTCAGATCGGCGAGCACGGTGAGGCACTGGCGGGTTGTGGCGTGCGAGCCCGTGCCGAAGGCCATGCCCACGTCGATGATGACATCGAGCGTGCCGGGCGTGGGCGCCGACCACGGCGGGCGCACGGTGACACCGCCGGCCGTGACCGGGTGATGGAAGGTGCGCCACTGCTCTTCCCAGCCGCCGACCTCGGTCTCGACGAACACGCGGCCCAGACCGCGCAGATGGTCGATGGCGCCGTCGCGCTGGGCGGCGGCGTAGGCGTCGTCGGAGAGCCAGAAGGTGACCGTGGGCAAGCGTTCCTGCCAGCCGACCACGCCCATGTCGAGCAGGGCCGCGACCGCTTCGTCGTAGCGGTCGGCGGCGATCTCGAGCGTACAGCGCTTGAAGCTGACGGCGCTCACTGGCGGAAGGCGGCGCGCAGCTTGTCGAGAAAGCCCTCGTCGGGCTGGTAGTTCTTGTCGGTCGAGAGCTCTTCGAAGCGTTGCAGCAGTTCGCGCTGTTCATCGCCCAGGTGACGCGGCACCGTGACGTTCAGCACGACCCGCAGGTCGCCGCGCCCGTAACCCTGCAGCACCGGCACGCCGCGGTTGCGAAAGACCTTGACGTCGCCGGGCTGACTGCCCGGCGCCAGCTTGAGCTCTATGTCGCCATCGAGTGCCGGTACGACGGCCTTCATGCCCAGCGCCGCGTCGACCATGGTGAGGTCGAGCCGGTAGACCAGGTCGTTGCCGTCGCGCGCGAAGCGTTGATCGGGGCCCACGCGGGCCAACACGTAGAGATCACCGGGCCGCGCCCCGGGGCCGCCGGCTCCGCCGCGGCCGGTGAGCCGCAGACGCTGGCCGTCGTCGATGCCGGCCGGCACCTCGACCGTCACCGTGCGCGTCGCGCGCCGCCGCCCCGTGCCGCGACACTTCTCGCAGGGTTCGCGCACTATGGAGCCCTGCCCGCGGCACAGGCTGCAGGTGCTGGTCCGCACGAACTGGCCGAAACCGCCCAGCGAGCTGACCTCGCGCGTGCGGCCGGTGCCGCCGCACTGCGGGCAGCTCTCGCGCCCGGTGCCGGGCTTGGCGCCGCTGCCCTCGCAGGTGCCGCAGGCCACGTCGGCGCGCACTTCGACATCGCGCGACACGCCGAAGACCGCCTCGACCAGATCGAGATCGACCTGGACCTCGACGTCGTCACCGCGCGGCGCGCCGGCCGCCCCCCCGAAGGGCCCGTTACCGCCGCCGCGCACCGCACCGAACGGGTCGCCGCCGAAGAACACGTCGAACAGGTCGGAGAAGCCGAACTGTGAAAAGTCGGGCACGCCCTGGCCCTTGAGGCCGTCGAACCCGTAGCGGTCGTAGGCAGCCCGCGTCTGGTCGTCGGAGAGCACCTCGTAGGCTTCGGCGAGCTCCTTGAAGTTCGTTTCGGCCTCGGGGTCGTCGGGGTTCACGTCGGGATGGAACTGCCGCGCCAGCTTGCGGAACGACTTCTTGATCTCGGCCTCGCCGGCGTCGCGCTGGACGCCCAGCACATCGTAGTAATCGCGCTTCATCTACCAGGTCTCCTCGAGCAGTGAGCTGAGCGTGGCCGCGGCGCCGCGTACGGCGGAGATGGCGGTGTGGTAATCCATGCGCGTCGGACCCATGACGCTCACGGTACCGAGGTTGCGGTTGGCCACTCCATAGGTGGCGGCCACGAGCGAGCAGGCCTGCAGCGACGGGTCGCCCAGCTCGCGGCCGATGCGCAGATACAGGTCGGGGCCGTGCAGAGCCTCGGCCAGCAGCCGCAACAGGTTGTAGCGTTCCTCGAGCAGGGCGACAATGTCGTTCAGGTGGCTGGCGCCCTGCTGGCTCAGGCGCTCGAGCAGGCGCGCCGTGCCGCCCAGGTGCAGGCCGCCGGGCTCGTTGCTCACGACGATCTCGAAGGCGGGCCGCAGGGCGCCCAGAAAGGCGCGTTCCTTGGGGCCGAGCTCGTTGCTCATGAAGGCCGAGTCGATCGCCCGCGTGCCGATCTGCTTGCCGGTGAGGCGCTCGTTCAGATAGACGCGGGCGAAGTCGGCGAGTCCTTCGTCGATGGGGCGCTCCACGCGAAAGACGCGCTTGGTCACGCTGCCGGTGGTGGTGATGACCACGACCATGACCACGTGAGGCTGCAGCGAGAGCACCTCGATGTGGCGGATGGCCGTGGTGGCCAGCGAGGGCGCCGAGACGATGGCCAGCAGCTCGGTGGCCCGCGAGAGGGCCTCGGCGGTCTCCTCGAGGGCGTCGTCGATCTCGCTGCGCGCGGCCGCGGGGTCGAGCGGCAGCGCGGAGGGGTCGTGATGCTGCTGGACGATGGTGTCGACGTAGTAGCGGTAACCGGAGTCGGTGGGCACGCGGCCCGCCGAGGTGTGCGGGTGGTCGAGCAGGCCGAGATCCTCGAGAGCCGCGAGGTCGTTGCGGATGGTCGAGGACGCGATGCCGAACGTATGCGACTCGAACAGAAGCTTCGATCCGACCGGCGAGCCCGAGGCGATGAACTCCTCGACCACCGCTCCCAGGACCAGCTCCTGTCTGGGCGTCAGAGCCACTCATGCCTCCAGAAACGAAGAATCGCGAAACAGGCGCACGCAGACCCCGTTGGCCACGTACCGCCCCTTTCGCGTCACTCGGAGTGTACCACCTGTGAGCGAGACCAATCCAGCTCCGGCGAGCGCCGGCAGGGCGCCCTCGTCGATCGCGCCGGCGAGGTCGGCCAGAGGCACGCGTTCGCCCGTGCGCGCGGCCAGCAGGAGCCGCTCGCGGGCGCGCGTCGCGTCGTCCAGTTCCTCGTGCTCGCGAGCGGGCTCGCGGCCGCCCTCGAGCGCCCCAAGCCAGGCGGCGGCGTCGGGCACGTCGCGGCGGCGCACACCGGCGGCGGTACCCACTGCTCCCGGCCCGATGCCCAGGTAGTCGTGCCCGCGCCAGATCGCGCTGTTGTGGCCGCAGCGGCGCCCGGGCTGGGCGAAGTTGCTCACCTCGTACCACTCGTAGCCGAGCCTGCCCAGACCCGTGACGATGCGCCGGAACATCTCGCTCGCCGTCTCATCGTCGGGCAGCTCGGCGGCCGCACGACTCGCGGCCGACGCGCCCGGCATGACCCGGGCGGCGAGCGCGCTGCCCGACACGATGCCGAGCTCGTACCACGAGACGTGGTCGGGCCGCAGACGGGCCACCACGGCGAGCTCATCCTCGACGTCGCTCAGGCGCTGCCCCGGCAGACCGAAGATGAGGTCGATGCCCAGGCCGGGCGCTCCCGGCCGCCGCGCGGCGGCGCCGGAGCGCCACGTAGCGGCACCCCGCGCACCCGAGTCGGGCGCCGGCGCCACGGCCGCGCCGACACCGGCGCGCCGCAGGGCGGCAAAGGCTGTTTCGGGATCGGCCAGGGCGCGCCGGCCGAGCTCGGCACGCAGGCGGGCGTCGAAGCTCTGCACGCCGAGCGAGACGCGCAGGCGCCGCCCCGCAGCCCAGGCGGCGAACGTGTCGCTCACGTCGTCGGGGTTGGCCTCGAGGGTGATCTCGGCGCGCGGCGTGAGGAGCGGCTCGAGCGGCTCGAGGAGCCGCTCGATCCGCTCCCAGCCCAGCAGCGACGGCGTACCGCCGCCCACGAAGACCGTCTCGAGGCGCTCGATGCCCAAGCGGATGCGCTCACCCTCCCATTCGGCGACCAGCGCCGCCACGAAGCGGTCGAGCAGGGCCTCGCGGTCGTCGCCGGGGGGCAGCGCGTCGGGGACCGGGGCGAAGAGCGGCGCGGGGCGCTCGTGGGGTGCCGAGGCCACGGGCGGAGTGGGGCTTTCGACCGGGCCGGGCGACGCGGCCGGGGGTACAAACGGCGCGAGCGGCGCGGGGCGCTCGCCGGCGACCCCGAGCGGCACCGAGTAGAACTCGCAGTAGTCGCAGCGCACGGCGCAGAACGGCACGTGCACGTAGAGGTGGCGCGGGGCGGGGGCGGCGTTTCGCCGCCCCCGCCCCGCGCCGGCCGCCGCGTTCATCCCTTGTCCTTGCCCTCGGAGTCGAGCTCGAGCACGGCCAGGAAGGCGTCTTGGGGAACCTCGATGACGCCGATCTGCTTCATGCGCTTCTTGCCCTCTTTCTGCTTTTCGAGGAGCTTGCGCTTGCGGCTGATGTCGCCGCCGTAACACTTGGCGATCACGTCTTTGCGGTGCGCTTTGACGGTCTCGCGGGCCACGACCCGGGCGCCGATGGCCGCCTGGATGGCGACCTCGAACATCTGCCGCGGAATCTTCTGGCGCAGCTTCTCTACCAGCGCGCGGCCGCGCACCGCCGCGCGCTCGCGCGGCACGATCAGTGAGAGCGCGTCGACCGGCTCGCCGGCCAGCAGGATGTCGAGCTTCACGAGGTCGCCGTTGCGGTAGCCCGAGAACTCGTAGTCGAGCGACGCGTAGCCGCGCGTGCGGCTCTTCAGCTGGTCGAAGAAGTCGATCACGATCTCGCCGAGCGGCAGCTGGTAGTGCATCTCGACGCGCTCGGGCGAGAGGTACTTCATGTCGACGAAGTCGGAGCGCCGCCCCTGGCAGAGCTCCATGACGGTGCCCACGAACTCGGTGGGCAGGATGACCGAAGCCGCCACGTAGGGCTCTTCGACGTGATCGATGCGCTGCACGTCGGGCATGTCGGCGGGGTTGCGCACCGGCACCATGGAACCGTCGATCTGGAAGACGTGGTACTCGACGTTGGGCGTGGTGGTGATCAGCTCGAGGTCGTACTCGCGCTCCAGGCGCTCGCGCACGATGTCCATGTGGAGCAGGCCCAGAAAGCCGCAGCGAAAGCCGAAGCCCAGGGCCTGCGAAGTCTCAGGCTCCCACGACAGGGCGGCGTCGTTCAAGGTGAGCTTCTCGAGCGCGTCGCGCAGCTCGCCGAACTTGTCGCCCTCGGTCGGGAACAGACCGCAGAAGACCATGGGGTGCACGACCTTGTAGCCGGGCAAGGCATGTTCGGCGGGGCGCTTGAGCGCCGTGATGGTGTCGCCCACGCGCACCTGGGCGACCTCTTTGACGCCGGTGATGATGTAGCCGACCTCGCCGGTCTCGAGGCGCGGCATGGCCGTCATCTCGGGACCGAAGTAGCCGAGCTCCTCGACCTCGACCTTCTGGCCGGTGCCCATCATCTGCACCATCTCGTGGCGCGCGAACGAGCCGTCGACCACGCGCACGTAAGCCACCACGCCGCGGTACTGGTCGTACTGCGAATCGAACACCAGCGCCCGCGAGGGCGCCTGGGGGTCACCGCCGGGGCGCGGCGTGCGCGCCACCACGGCTTCGAGCACGTCCTCGACGCCGGCGCCGGTCTTGGCCGAGATGGTGAGCAGCTCTTCGTAGGTGGCGCCGGTGAGCTCGTGGACCTCGAGCTCGGTCTCGGCCACGTCTGATGCGGGCAGGTCGATCTTGTTGAGCACGGGGATGATCTCGAGGTCGTTGTCGAGGGCCAGGTAGGCGTTGGCCACGGTCTGCGCCTCGACGCCCTGGGTGGTGTCGACCACCAGGACGGCGCTCTCGCAGGCGGCCAGCGAGCGCGAGACCTCGTAGGTGAAGTCGACGTGGCCGGGGGTGTCGATCAGGTTGAGCTGGTAGGTCTGGCCGTCACGGGCCTTGTAGTCGATGCGCACGGCCTGTGCCTTGATCGTGATGCCGCGCTCGCGCTCGAGATCCATGGAGTCGAGCAGCTGTTCCTTCATGTCGCGCGCCGTCACGCTGCCCGTGAGCTCGAGGATGCGATCGGCCAGCGTCGACTTGCCATGGTCGATGTGGGCGATGATCGAGAAGTTGCGGATGTG
>Ga0181517_10005244_pt1 | contig 11510 bp, 13 predicted proteins | sample PEATcosm2014_Bin_31_FD_119748 | JGI IMG/M metagenome (GOLD analysis project Ga0181517, IMG submission 119748) | Peatland microbial communities from MTU Mesocosm Facility, Houghton, MI, USA - PEATcosm2014_Bin01_30_metaG | ecosystem: Environmental > Terrestrial > Soil > Wetlands > Peat | place... | reverse complement strand
TAGGGCGCGTATGGATCGGCTGGATCGTAGTCGATGAGATTAATCACCTCCATCGTCCGTGGCGAGCCGGCATTTCCGCCGCTCAGGATCGAGCCTTCGATGCGGCACCAGGGCTGCAACCGGATCGTCGTGGAACCGAATGGCGGTTTGACCTGGGCATATCCGCTGTCATGCAAAACCACGACCATTGACGGCCGTGTTGCTGCCAGTGTGAAGTGAAGCTTACCGTCCTTGTCGGCGGTGCTGCGTTGATACCCGGCGTTGTCGTCGAACCTGACGCCGTCATAGACAGTCACATTGCAGCCCTTGGGCGCCATGACCGCTAGCGCGCCCACGGCCGGCTTGCCGTCCGGCGTGAGAACCGCGGGATTCCACTGTTGCGCGCAGGCCGAAAGGACGAAAAGGCCCAGTGCAAACCCGCCCGACAGGCGCCTCATGCTCGATCGCGATACCATGTCAACCTCCCGCCCACGCCGGCTCGGCGAAAACCCCCACTATAGAGAGGACGTAGCCGACAGTCCCGAGTTGCATGTTCTTCCGCAATTATTAAACGTGCCGCCGCGGAGGAAAGGGCGACGCGCCATTTTTTAATTCGTGGCGATCCGCCCAATCTGAAAATATACTCGGTCGCCAATGTCCCGCCGGAGGTCACAGGCGATTTTCTTTGCCACGATCCTCGTACCGCGGCCAGCCGAACACGCCATCATCGGAATCGACGCCCAATTCTGCACCGGGCGCCAAAAGAAGCGGTGACAACGCCTTCTCGGCCCGCATCTCTTTCAGCAGGTCTACAGTCATCCGGCCGAATGCGGCATCAGTGTCGAAGCCGCCGTCGAATTCAAGCGCGACGCGCTTTCCCCCCGGCGCGTCCGGTTCGATGCTGTGTGGCAAACTGCCGTACAAATGGTATAATAAGCCAATTGGAGCATGTTATGGCTACTGTCTCGCAAAGCGACGCGCGAATTGAGTTCCGCCTGTCATCGGCGCGGAAGGCGGAGATCGAACGGGCCGCTGTGGTGCAGAACCGGTCGCTGACGGATTTCGCCACGGAAGCGCTCACTGAGGCGGCCAGGAAGGTTCTGGCGGATCAAACTCAGCATGAACACGTTCAGCTTTCCAATCGCGACCGGGACCGTTTCCTGGCCATGCTCGACGCCGATCCGACGCCCAACGCGGCCCTGAGGGCGGCCGCCCGGCGGCATCGCCGGCGAATTGCCTGAACGACCCCTTCACACGGCCGGAGCGATCGGTGCGCTGGTCCATTCAAAGGTTCACGTCGGCGATGGACGCGGCCGGATTTGATTGCGGCGAGGCGAGTCTTAATTCCTTTCTTCAGCGGTACGCGATTAACAACGACAAGGCCGGGCTGGGGCGCACGTTCGCCGCCATTGAAGTTGGCCAGACGCAAGTCGCCGGATATTTCACACTGGCCGCTGGCTCGGTGCGATTTGACATGATTCCTGACCACGCGAAAAAACGATTGCCGAAATATCCGATTCCGACAGTTCACATTGGACGCCTGGCAGTGGATGTCAGGTCGCAGGGCAGGGGTTTGGGCGAAACCATGCTGATCGAAGCGCTGCGAAGAGCATCGGCGGCTTCAGCCGACGTTGGTATCTATGCGGTAGATGTCATTGCGTTGCATGATCGGGCCAAGAGCTTCTATCTGAAATATGGTTTTAGCGAAATGCTCGATCAGCCGCTGCATTTGTTTCTGCCAATGGCAATGGCGCGCGCGGCGGCAAAGATCGTCGAGGAATGGCGAATGAAACCAGGCGAATGAAATCCGGGCGTGAACGGCCTTGGCTCGGCGCTCCGGCCCGCTCCGCTCGATTTCCGCTTGACAGTCGCCGCCAACACTCCTAACTTGCAATTGAACGCGGGATAACGCGAGATCGAGCCTTGAATGCTGAAATCTCCGGCCGGTCAGGAGTGGTCACGATGCCTGTTCAGATGGAATTGAGCAAGATCATCATCTCCGAGATGCAGGATCAGCAGATTATCGTCCTCAAGGAAGTGGACGGGCAGAGGCATTTCCCCATCGTCATCGGCAGTCACGAGGCCTACGCCATCCAACGCCGCGTCAACGGCGAGACGCCCCAGCGGCCGCAGACGCACGAATTGCTGGCGGCCGTCATCGAGCAGATGGGCGGGGAGATCGTCAAGATCGAGATCAACAACCTGCGCGAACACACGTTCTTCGCGGCCATTCATATCCGGCAGAACGGGCAGGTCGTGGAAGTCGACAGCCGGCCGAGCGATGCGATCGCGCTGGGGATCACGACATCGGTTCCGATCTACGTGGCCGAGCATGTGCTGGATGAAGTGGCGACGTAGGCTTGACTATTCCGTGGTCAATTCGGGTGGGCATGTGAGATGCTGCCGCGTTTTGCGGCAGGGCGAGGGATTTGCCGGCGATGATTTGAGGCATGTGCATTTGTTGGGCCGGTGGCCTTTGGGCCCCAAATCGGCGGAAATTGTCGAATTTGGCCCGGCCGCATTTTGTCAAATTCCGTGGCACGGCAGTTGATAGTGTGGGTGCGAAGAACCGGTCAAGATCGTCGGCCAGCGGTGCATCGTTCGCTGCGAATGGGCGCTAGCGGTGGTGCTGTCTGGCTTGTGGACGCGATGCCGTTCGGTTCATCGGGCGACCCATGGGTTGGCGTTTGAGCAGAAGTCCCGCGGCCGGTGAAGCGTTGCCGCGGCGGCGCGGGCCGGGCCAATCCGTCGCCGCGGCGCCCCTTGCGGCCCTGGCTCACGGGCTGCGGGTGATCGAACGCAAGCGGTCGATGTTTGCCGATGGCAACGGCCATGCAACGCCGCGGGATCAGTTGATCCGCCAGACCATCGCCAGTTTCCGCCTCGACGGCATTGATCTTTCCGATTCGCTGGTCGCCGAATCGTTTGCCCATCGCGTCGGGCATCGGCAGATGCGCTCGGCTCAGGCGCGGCGGATTCGAAATCATGTCGCGATCCTGCGCCGCATCGAACTGGCCCTGCGCCGCGGCCAGGCGCTCAAGTCGCCATCGGTACTGGGTTGGTACGCATCGGTCGGCTGCGGGTTGTGTACGACCGGCCCCGACGATTCGGCGCTCGGCCGGCTCGAACTGCTCGTGCGCCGCATCAATTCCCCGCAGTTGCGCCTCGACCCGGCCGTGCGCGAGATGTGCGATCTTCATGCCCGCATGCTGGCCGATCCGATCTTCCCCGGCTTCAACGGCATCATGGCCCGGCTGCTGCTGCGGTTTCATCTTGGCCGGTGCAAACTTCCCCCCGTCCTGTTTCGGCCCGACGACGTGGCCGTGATGGGCGATTGGAACAAACTACTGACTCGCATGGTGCAGCTCATCGATCAGGCGCTGGACCAGAAGCCGGTGTATTAGCCGCTCGGATCTTGGCGGTTGTTTCGGGAACAAATGCGCTTGAACCGCCAAGTGCGCCAAGAACGCCAAGAGCGAAAATACGACCGCCCGTGGTTTCGGATGCAGACAATCAGCGATTTTTCGGGGTAGAGGTTACAATTGAATGCATGAATATTGAACCGGACGAAGGACTGGATCAACTTGCGCGTGCAGTAATTGGCGCTGCTATCGAGGTGCATCGAATCCTGGGCCCCGGGTTCCTCGAGTCCATCTATGAGGAAGCCCTCTGCGTCGAACTCAGACTTCGATCGATTCCGTTCCAACGCCAAGTGCCAGTTGGAATTGTCTACAAGGGAGTGGAAATTGGCCAGAATCGCCTTGACCTCGTGGTGGCGGGAAGCCTGATTGTCGAACTCAAGACTGTCGAGAAGCTGGCTCCAATTCACGACGCCAAGTCCATCTCCTATTTGAAAGCCACTGGGCATCACCTGGCATTGCTCATCAATTTTAACGTCATGGTTCTCAAGGACGGCATCAAGAGGATCGTACTCTCATGACCTTGCCGTGATTTCATCTTGGCGTCCTTGGCGTCCTTGGCGTTCTTGGCGGTTCAATTTCCTGCTTCCTGGGGATCATTGCGCTCTCAGCCCGCCGTTGCGCCGCCGCGTTCTTGCCAACGGCCACGAAAGCGGTACGCTTGTCGCCCTGGTTTGCAAGTCCGAAGCGGGAAGGCCGGGCATGATCGAAATACACTGCAATTGCGCCGCGCCGGCGGCCGTGCCGGAGAGCATGGTCGGCCAGAGCGTGGCGTGCCCGACGTGCGGGCAGGTGACGCATATCGTGGCCGGCGAGCCTTTGAACATGGGGGCGGGCGTGGCGGATTTGGATGCCGCTCTGGTTGCCGACGGCGATGGCACGACAGCCACGACAAAGTACCTTCTCGGCGGGACCGTCGATATTCAGATCGGGAAACTCCCCGACCGCCACATCGTCCTGACCGGCCCGCTGGTGTCGCGGCAGCATTGCCGGCTGGTTCGCGTCGATTTCGGGCCGTCGTGCTGGAAGATCGTCGATACCAAGAGCCGCAACGGCGTGCTGGTCAACCTGCATCGCGTGGCCGAACATGACCTCCAGGACGGCGATATCGTGCAGATCGGCGAATCGGTTTTCCGCTATGCGGTCGCCAGGCCAATGGCCGCCGTCTCGCCCGCCGCCATGGCCAGTCAGCCGGCCCGCGCCGCAGTCGCCGCCGTATCCGACATGCCGATGGGGCGTCCGCCGCGCGGATTGCCGACCATAGGAATTTCAGCGCCGAGGGGGCCGGCGCTGCCGGCGCCGGTTTGTCCCAGTTGCGACAAGACCCTGGCGCCGGGTGCGAAAATCTGCGTCGATTGCGGGATCAAGATCAAAGACGGCCGGCCGTTGCTTACCAGCCTGGGCGGAGATGAAAACCGGCTTGCGGAAACGGCGCGGGCGTGGATTCAGCTCATCAGCCTCGTCATCCGCGTAACACCGATGCCGATCCCACTTCGTTCCGAAGCGTACGGCGAGCACAGGCCCTATGCCATCTGGACCATCGCCATCCTGACGACGATTGTCAGCATCGGCTTCTTCTGCTTCACGACGTCGGCTGACGCCGATCACACCGGGCCTCCGCCGGGAGCCAACCTCATGCTTTGGTCGCCCTGGGCCGGGCCGCCCGAGCTTAGCAGCGCGATGATGGAGAGGGTCCGCGACGCGGCTCGTCACCTGTCGGGCGATGACCGCGACGAACTGCGACAGGAATTTGATCCGGCGGGGAACATGTCGGACGACGATCTGGTGCGCCTGGAGGTCCAGAAATTGCTGGCGGCGCGGCGCGGAGAGTTTCACTGGTACCAACTGGTCACCCATGCGTTTCTGCACGACAATTCCTCGATCTTTGCCCTGGCGATGCACCTGGGCGGGAACATGCTGTTTCTGCTGGTCTTCGGCACGCGCGTTAATTCGCTGCTGGGGAACATCGTCACGGTGATCCTGTATCCGATCCTGGCCATCGGCGCGGCCACGGTCTATTTGATCGCCACGGGCGAAAACGCCACCGGCCCGATGCTGGGCGCGTCCGGGGCGATCATGGGCCTGGCCGGCGCGTATCTGATTCTCTTTCCCGTGCATCGCGTCGTGTGCGCGATGTGGATTCGCCTGGGCCTGTTCTTCCGCGCGGCCTTCACCTGCAAGATTTTCTCCATCCGCGGATTCTGGTTCCTGCTGATGTATTTCGCGTTCGACGTGGTGGAGAGTGCCATCACGCCGGCCGGCGGCGGGGGCGTCGCCCACTGGGCCCACATCGGCGGCTTCGTGATCGGGGCGCTGGTCGGGCTGGGTGTCGTCTTCAGCCGCCAATTCGATACCAACGGCGGCGATCTCCTTTCCGTCACCCTCGGCAAACACGCCTGGCCCCTGATCGGCAAGCCGAGCGCGTGGGTTCTGCATCGCCAGACGGCCGGGATGATCGCCAACAAATCCAGCGGCGCCCAGCGCGTGGCGTGATGTTGCACGCGGATGCCGCCGGCGGGTCGCGCTCGAATTGGCGGGATTTGCCCGCTATCATGCGATCGGAGGACGGCCGATGAATCCGAACAGAACGACGCGATCCCTGGGCGCGCTCGCAGCGGCGCTGGTTCTTGTCCTGGCGGGATTGCGGGCTAACGGCATTTGCGCCGCTGCGGCCACGCAACCGACGACCAAACCCGTCGTCGCCATTTTCCCGCTGGCCGGTTCGGGCACGGCCGCCAATCGCACCGCCATCGGGTTTTCCATGCGGCAAAAGCTGGCCCGCGACGGCATGTACAATCCGATCGACGGCTACACGATGTCGGATATCGCCTCGGCCGCGACTTCGCCGGTGACATACGACACGCCGCTGGCCACCGTGAAAGACCTGGCCAGCGATTCCAATCCGTCGATCATCATCTGGGGCAACCTGGACGCCAGCGGCCGGAGCATCGGCATGTTGCGGCTGCGGATTGCCGACCTGCGGACCAGCGATCCGCTGCCGCGGGCCGTCCAGCAGACCATCGCCCAGGAGACGGACACGCGGTTTGTGGTTGAGAACATTTTGCAGACCATTCCCGGCGTAACGCCGTTCGAGCATCCCAGCGAAACCGCCGTGATCCACGACGCCGAATCCGACAAGCTGTGGGCGAGCAATCCGAACCTGATCCCCGACGGCGATTTCACGGCCTCTTCGCCCTGGCAGGTGATGCTGGAGACGCAACTGTACGCACCGCCGATCCTCACCCAGTCGCCGCCGGTTGATCACGTCGGGATCGTGCGTCACGCGGCGGCCGGCGGCGTGCTGCGGAACGTGCTGGTGATGAATCTGTCGCGGACCACGGCCGAGAACAACGGCTTGGCGTGCCTGTCGGGGCGGATACCCATCCAGCCCAACACGCGGTATCGGATGCAGTTCAGTTACCAGAGCGACGGCCCGGTGACGCATGTTTTCGTGAAGGGTTACATCGCGCCGCCCAATCCCAGGCCGGGCGAGGTGCCGGAACAGGAGGTCTACCGCCGCCAGGTCCCGCCGGGCGAATCCACCGGCGGCAAATGGGTCACGGTCGTGGACGACATGAACCCGCAGAATCCCAATTCGAAGGTCGAGTTTCTGCGCGTCGATCTGTACGCCTATCTCAAACCCGGCCTGATCAGTTTTGACGACATCCAGGTCCGCGCGGTCGGCTCACAAACGCACACGGTGCATGATGATGCCCTGCGGCCGCTGCCAACAACCCAACCGGCGGGACGGTGAATCGCCCCATTTGTGTAGGGTCCGCACCGCAGGCCAGCGATTGTGCTTTTGAGAGTCTGACCCGATCCTGCTTCACGTCAGCGCCACTCCCGGCATATCCTTCACAATCCTCACCGCCACCCCATGATCGGCCAGGAATTGTTTGACCTGACCGATGGAATACGTTCGGAAATGGAAAATGCTGGCGGCCAAAGCGGCGTCGGCGTGACCTGTGGTCAGGACGTCCAGCAGGTGCTGCGGGTTGCCGGCGCCGCCGCTGGCGACGACGGGGATTTTGACCGCGTCGCTGACGGCGGCGGTCATTTCCAGGTCATAGCCGCTGGTCGTCCCGTCGGCGTTCATCACGTTCAGGACGATTTCACCGGCGCCCAGCGATTCGGCTCGCTTCACCCAGTCCATGACGCGAATGCCGGTAGGAACCCGGCCGCCGTTGACGAAAACTTCCCACACCTCCTGCCCATCGTGCTTGACGCGGTTGGCGTCCAGGCCCAGGACAGTGGCGCACCGGCCAAATTTCCGCGCGACGTCGGCCAGCAGTTTGGGATTCCGCACGGCGGCGGAATTGAGGCTGACTTTTTCGGCACCGGCCTGAATCAGCTCGGTCGCGTCGTCCAGCGTCCGGATGCCGCCGCCGACGGTCAGCGGCATGAAGATCACGTCCATGACGCGTCGGACCAGATCGGCCATGATCTGCCGGCCCTCGTGGCTGGCGGAGATGTCGTAAAAGACCAACTCGTCGGCGCTGTCGGCTTGATACTGCCGGGCCAGCGCAACCGGATCGCCGGCATCAACGTGATCGAAGAACTTGACGCCCTTTACCACCCGGCCGCGATCGACGTCCAGGCAGGGGATGATTCGTTTGGTCAGCACGGGAAAGAGAGTATCCCGCGCGGCCGGCGTTGGCAAACGGCGCGCGGCCCATGCAACAAGAAGAACCACAATCCGACGCCTGATCGGTACCTGCGACCGCTGTGCCCGCGCCCTTTCTACCAGTTCGTACTTGCACCCCCAGAGGTTGGTACCTACAAGCTACCCCTAATCATTTGGCTCGTACACAACTTCTTCGTTGTCCGAGTTCGGCGGCCGGTACACCAATGATTGACGGAGAACGTCGGAAAGATGTCGGCTCTCCTTCAGATTCATCGTGTACATCCACCCACAACCGGCGCTTTCGATCGCGATCAACAAGTCGCCGACGGAGTCACATGGATCGCGATCGTTCACCGCACCCGGGTTCGCAAAGAAGTCCAGAATAAACTGCTCAGCTTTAGCAAGCTCGTCCGACTTTCCTCCATCGCCGGTCGAAAGCGCTTGAATGTGTTTCAGAAACCGACCAAGTAAATCACGATTGTCCTCCAAGAACCGGCGGATCTCGCAGTTGGATCCCATCTTCGAGCAGCGATCGACCCCGAAGTCATACTGATCAAACTTCTTCTTCTCGATCACAGGCTGCCGGGCACAGCCGCAGCCTGAGGCTTCATTCAAGGTCGTCAAACAGGCTTCTGCGGTTGCGGTGCCATTCTTTATCAGGTCGCGAAGCCACAAGCGGGCCCGGTCGGTCCGGTCGACGTCAGTGTCCTGCTCATCCACTGTATTCAGAATTTGTAGGCAGATACACTTTAGTCGTTGCAGCGGCTGGGGTAGACTGTCGGCCACGTGCCGGCGCACCTTTTCAAACGACTTTCGCTCGTTCAATTGCTTAAGAAGATAAAACGCCGCTTTTTTCAACAGCCGTCGCTTGAACTCTTGTCGAACGACCAGCCCCGACACGATTACTTCATGGCTGGCTAGCCTTCGCGCAATGCTATCTTGGATTTCCGGTCGATGCACGAAACGCGCGATCTGGATACTGGTGTCAAGGAAAAGCGCGTCGTTATTCCGAGTCGCCATTTGATTCCCCTTCGCCGGAACCGTTGCACCACGCGTGCAACTTGGCGCGCTCCAGCAATGTCGTTGAAGCCCTCACGTCATCGTTATCCGCGTCCGGCTCAAGATGCGACTGAATTACCATCCGGACAGCAACCGCCATATCCGATGTAAACCTCTCGAAATGCACTTGTGACGTTGCAATTTGAAGTTTGTTCACTACGGTTGCCCAGTCGTCTGAACGAATCGCCCGACATTTCCACAGCTCACGAAGACTGTTTCGGAGATCGAGTCCGGCGATCGCGGCCATCTCCACGTCCTCAGTCGCCACGGCTTGCTCCAATGTCAATGCGAGCGATAACGCGTCTCGAAGACAGACTGCCAGTCTCACGCGGCCGTTAACGACTGCCGTCTTCGGAGTTCGACGTGCATGCGGCGCGGCACCTTCCTGTTTCGGCCGCTCCGGCTCACTTGTCACTGACGATGACGCATAGCTCGACGGCGCGTTTCCGGTCGCCGACTCGCCAAAAGCCATCGTCGGAGAAGGGGAAGAGATCCCGGCAAATTCAGATGTTGTCTGCGTCATGCTGTGCCTCTATTCCGGTTTCCCTAGCCGCTGCAGCAGTTCCTCAACGGTTGCCAAGCTACTTTCGATGAATTCCCGCGCCTCGAGCTTCGGCGGCGGCTCTTCTCGATACGCATCCACATCGATCACCGCCGCGTACAGCGGATTTCTCTTGCCTTGGGCTCTCAGCCTTTCTTGGCGCACCAGCGCATCGCGGCGATCCTTGCTCGGAAGACTGTGGATTGGGATGTTGGCCACAGCATCCCCCAGATCGACCTCGATGGCGCGTTCTGCCGCGTCCAAACCTACCCGGAACATGCGATCCTTGCCAGAGATTATCGCGGCATGCGAAGCCCCTAATTCTTCGCCGGATAGGGCATCAATCAGCTTCTTCGAAACAGGATATATTTCGAGCGAACGAAGGAACTCATATGCGCCCTCCATGGATTCAGCAGCGAACAAATACCAAGCGCGGCATCCAATGCGCGAGAATTCAGAAAGACCAAGCTGGTCAATTACAATTGCGGTCAATTCCTCCGCTTCCTTTGAAAACACCGTCAGCTTGCCTTCGTTGATTGCATCGCCTCGGGGCGATTGGTCGATCCCGAGGTCAAGCTTTGCGTTTGAGAAGTTGAACTTCGCGCCACTTTGGACATTTAGCAGCCCGCCGGACTGCGGGCCCGCCTGCCCTACCACCCAATCAGGATAATATTCCTGAATCTCATTGATCGTACGACCGCAGCGATCCAGAAAGGTGTATCCATGGCGATACCGAAGCTCAAACGCGACCTTAAGCAGCGTCGGCGATATTCCCTTGACATTGTAACTCATCGGATTGCGCCTTCTATCCGGCGATCCCAAAGGGGCGATCGAGGTTGATCACCTAACAGTGGCCCGACATCCAAAACGCGACGCGAGGCAACAGTTATGGCCACGGGGCGCGACCTGGTCAATCTCAATTGGCCTGCGGCCCAACAAATTCAATTATACACCCTTGCGCGTCTTGAGCCAGAGTTCCGCAACAAAACTCCCTTGCCAGCATCCCGAAACCCCCAATACAGCCGAGACTGGCCCGATAATACGATTCGAACCGCTCAAAGCCATACGTTTTCCCCTCATTCGATTGAACGGTATGCCCGAACTCCTATCGAGCTGAGTGGGGCCGCCGCGATCACAAACTGACGATCCAACGTCAAGCCGTTGGGATCGCGGTTGGTAGTTCTAAGACCATCGCCCGGGCCTCTCCTCTTCGACTCTGTGCCTCGGAGCCGAAGGCCTCGGTGCAGGGCGAAGGTGGAAGAAGCGGCGATGGCGACCTCACGCCACAGAATAGCCTTCGCCTACCACGGCGTCGCTGGGATTGACTTCTGCCGGGCCGAAACAGCGCGAGCGGCGGCCGGACCAGTTGGCGCCCATGGGGCCGGGCTCGCTGCTGAGATGTACGGCGATGATCTCGGGGATCAAACGGCGCCGGGCGGCCGGCCATTGCAGTGCGTGCAGGACGTCCGTGTGCTCGGCCGATCCCTGAAGAAGCGGATACCGCCGCTCGTGGCGGCTGTGCCAGAGCTGAAAGAATCCGATGGGCACATAGCCGCCGTGCTCGCGAAGGGCGATGCGCGTGCCCAGCGGCAGGTTCGCGCCATCGACGCCGGGCGGCTGGATCATGCAATGGTAGCGGTGCTGGAGACGGTCCATCGCCCTGGACGAGAGACCCTTGGGCGCATGCGAGCGGGCGGGCGATGGATCGGCCGGCTCGCTGGCCATGAAGCGGGTCCACTTTTCGTAGCCGACGCAATTCACGCGGTCGATGCCGTAGATGCAATCCGGGTCCAGCGGAATCCAGTTCAGCCAGTTGCGCGTGGTCGGCGGCAGCCAGATGTCGGCGTCCAACTGCACCAGCCAATCGCACCGCCGCAGATAACCCAGG
>Ga0181517_10005242_pt1 | contig 11512 bp, 8 predicted proteins | sample PEATcosm2014_Bin_31_FD_119748 | JGI IMG/M metagenome (GOLD analysis project Ga0181517, IMG submission 119748) | Peatland microbial communities from MTU Mesocosm Facility, Houghton, MI, USA - PEATcosm2014_Bin01_30_metaG | ecosystem: Environmental > Terrestrial > Soil > Wetlands > Peat | place... | reverse complement strand
TCCTGGTTGTGTGTAGTGATCTTTTCGGCGAGCTTACCTCAGCGAATGCCCGCGGATGCTGCACCGGAACTCCGGAGAATAGCAGAGTTTGGGCATCGGCGTCGCGCGCATGGTATTTCCAGGCGCGTCGAGTGCGCGAGCACGCCATCGGCGTGCGGTTGGGCAGGGCGAGCCCAGCCCCTACGCGACGTGACCGCTTCCGCCCGCCGGTCCTCTTCGCCTCTTCGCGTGGACATTTTGCTTGTCTTGTAGGCTGTGTAAGATAGGCTCATTTAATTATTTACAAAGCCTAGTAGTAATGACATACTAAACTGGGTTCTATTTGCTTGCCGAATAAAACGGGATTCGGGGTTAGGGGTGGGGGGTTCGAGACGCCGTGGGCGGGGGAATGGGGAATTCGAGCGCTGAAGGATTCAACGGCAATGCAGGACTCCGGTTTCCGCCGGATGTGCCGCCTTATCAATGCTTTGGGGAAGGTCTGGGAGGGAATGCTGCAAAAAAGATGTTAGAAAAAATACGTTCGAAGCCGGAATGTGTATGAAAACAAACAAAATGATGACAAATTGCCCGGAACAAATTCGGACATTTATGTCAAAAAGTCGGACATTTTTGTCTAACCGACACCAATTTTGCAGAAATTCGGGTTGAACTTACGGTGAAACGACCGCAATACCGGGTGTGTGGTCTGGCAGTCGTCTCGGAAGGTCAGAGAGGGAGAACCCGGTCAGAAATGTGGAAACTCCAGGCGGGAGCGGGACGCTCCCGCGACAGCGCGCAGGACGCCCACGCGGCAAAGTTCTCGCTCAGGCCTCGAGGAGCAGCCCATCCTTCAACTTCGATGTCGCGCGGAGGGATTTGGGTCCACGCCTCGTGAAGGCGGTTCGGTGTGATTCATGCTTGTGGTAGGCTTAGGTCCCAGTCGGACGATCGTCGGCATGCAGACGGACTTCAAGTGTAAGAAATCCACCGTCCGGGCATGCTCCCGTTATTCTTCAGCTCTGTGCCGGTGAAGAAACTGTTGCCGCAGTTGTTTGCTTGGCCTTCAGGAACTCAGTTACACGGAGGCGCACATGACGATTTCATTTTCACGTCGGAATTTTCTGCAGGCCGCGGCTGGGTTTATGAGCATTGCCCGCGCAAGGCTGCGGAGCTTTGCGCAAGGGGGGATTCCCTTTGCGCACACTTCTGTTTCTGAATCGAAAGAAGTTGGTCGCCTGTTTCCGGCCGATCTGCCGGCCGCCAAGTGGCAGGAGTTCCAGGCATCGGGTTATTCAAACCCGGTCACAGGCATCGTCTATCGAAACGCGCCAAGCTTCATTGGATTTGAAGACAGACCCCGGCCTGTCTCGGGGGTGCCCCTGGGGGGCATCGATACGGGCGGTCTCTACTTGGAGGGGTTTGGGGCCTTTGGGTACAGCTCGATCTTCAACAATTACGTTCCCCCCGGCGGCCCTCTAAACAGACCCTTCCTGGGCATTGGAATCGGGGGGCAGACGCATGTACTGACCACGGGTCAAACCAAGAACTATGCCGGGAGGAACCGGTCCAGCCTTGGGCCGGTTCTGTCTTTCGCCGGAGCCACAGGAACAGCGAAGACGATTGACTACTGGGGCCATTATCCTATCGTGGATATGCAGTACAAGACGGGAGCACCGGTAGAAGTCAGCCTGCGGGCCTGGGCCCCATTTATACCTGGCGATGCCAAAACCTCCAACACGCCCGGAGCGGTGTTTGAGATTCACTTGACGAACAACGTATCTTCGCGGCAGGCGGGTACACTGGCCTTCAGCTTTCCGGCTTTCGGGAAGCACCGCACAAGGGATGAAGTGATTGGCTGGTTCAATCTCCCTAAAGAGATCGAGCTTCCGGCGCCTCACATCGAGCGTCGCCCCGCGCCGGCGGATCTTTCCGGGGTTTGGGTGGAAGAAAAGGCATGGGGGATGAGCTACGTGTTGGCGGCGCTGGACGAAAAAAGCATCCGCGTGGGTGGTGAACTGGGAACAGACGGGATGAAGTGGGCGACGATTGAGAAGGGGCTGCCGGAGATCGCCCAGGATGACGGCGGTTCGTCGTTGGCGGTGGACTTCAGCCTGGAGCCGGGGCAAGAGAAGGTGGTGCGGTTGATTCTGGCCTGGTACGCGCCGGAGTGGGAGGGGAACGGCAATCCCGGGACAGGCGGTCCCCCGATTTTAACTAAGTCTGGCGGCCGCCTGGTTTCTTACTCGACCGGAAAGCGTTTCACCCACATGTATGCTTCCCGGTTTGCCAATGCGGGGGAGGTGGCTGACTTCCTGGCCCGCAATCATCAGTCGCTGCTGGACCGGGTCATTGCCTGGCAGTCGGTGATCTATAACGACAAGGAGCTTCCAGGCTGGCTGGCGGATTCGCTCATCAACGCCTTTTACTACTATGCTCCTTGCTCCCTGTGGGCGCAGGCCAAGCCTCCGATTGGCGATTGGTGCAAACCGGAGGATGGGTTATTTGCCATGATCGAGTCCCCCCGTGCCTGCCCGAACGTCTCAACCCTGCCTAACATCACCATGATGGGTCCATTTATGGAGTACTTTTTCCCTGATTTGGCGGTCTCGATCATGCGATCCTTCAAGGCTGCTCAGAAAGAAAACGGAAATGTGCCTTGTCTAGCCGGCCATTGGGCAGACCCGGCTACACCTGCGAGCTACGGCTACCAGGAGGTCATGAACGGGGCCAACTACATGCTGCAACTGGATTGTCACTGGAAGGTGACGGGCGACGAGGAGTTCTTGAGAGAATTCTATCCTTCGGCCAAGCAAGCACTCGAGTACTCGTTTAACCGGCGTCCGGATCTGGGTCTCGCGCAGATCATCGCAATGCCTCCCTACGAGTCGGGCACAGCCAATGAGCTCGAATGGTATGAGGATCGCCGCATGTGGGGCTATGTGGCCCACCCGGGTGGTTACCGGATGGCGGCCGCCGAGATGCTGCGGGAATGGGCAGTGGAGATGGGGGACACCGAGCATGTGAAGAGACTGGATGCGCGGCTGGAGGCGGGAAGAGAAGCCATGGAGAAATACCTCTGGAGGGGCGACCACTATCTGGTCTATAACGATCCTCAGAACGGCAAGCAATTGGATGCTTTCTTTTCCGCCCAACTGAACGGGCAATTCTGGGCGCGGCTGCATGGAGTAACGCCGGTCTTTCCGAAGCAGAACGTAGCCACAGTGCTGGCGGTATTGAAAGACAAGGTGTGCGCGATCAGCAAGCTGGGCATGCCGCCGACCTTTGCCAACCCCGATGGCACCCTATGGACCGGTGAGGTCAATAGGTACATGACCGGGAAGTACACTTGGAACGACTTTCAAGTGATCTATAACGCGTTGACCTTCGCCTACGAAGGCCAAAGGGGCTTTGGGCTGGAGTTGCTGCGCAAGTATTGCGAGATCAATGCCTGCCAGTGGGGATACGTGTGGGATGGCCCATGCGCCCGCAGTGCGTTCGAAGACAATGGCGAGGTAACTTACGGGTGGGACTATTGGTTCGACGCATGCATTTGGGCGGCCCCCGCTGCTCTGGCTAATCAGGACCTTTCCGGCCCATGCAAGGCCGGTGGATTGGTGGATAGGATCATCAAGGCAGGTAAGACCGGCAGGATCGTCTAATAGAGTGTTGCCCAGTTCCCATTATAGGAGAATGAAGATGAGAGCACCCCTTCGAATCGTATTTGCTGCAATTCTGATTTTTTCCTTCACCGAGGCGGCTTTTGCGCAGATCGGAATGTTTTCGAACGAACAGCGCCTTGACCTGACGCGCGAGTGGAAGGGCGACCGCTTTCCGGACGGGCGACCCAATGTGCCGGAATCCGTTGTCACCCGCCTCAAGACCGTGAGCGCGGAAGAGGCTTGGTCCGTGCTCCGCGGCGCGGGTTATCTTCACCAGTTTGAGGGCAGCTGGAAAGTGATAAACCCGGGCGACAGGCTGGTGGGGCGTGTGGTCACTGCGGTTTTCATGCCCATGCGGCCTGACGTCAACGCCGTGATCAACGACCATGGAAACAAGGAAGGACGCGTTGGAAAAGGCCAGAACGCCTGGGTTATCGATACCCTTAAGCCGGGCGATGTGCTGGTGGTGGACCTGTTTGGGAAAATTGAAGACGGCACGTTTGCCGGGGATAATCTTTCCACCTCGATTTTTGCCAAGACCGGAACCGGCCTTATCGTGGATGGCTCCGTCAGGGATGAATCGGGAATTTCCGAAATCAAGGGCTTCCGCTGCTACGTGCGCGGTGTTGATCCTTCGGCGATTGCCGGCGTCACGCTGATGGGAATCAATGTACCGATTCGCATTGGTCACGTCACGGTGATGCCCGGTGACGTTGTGGTTAGCGATCCCGAGGGTCTTACTTTCATTCCGCCACAACTCGCGGAAAAGGTTGCGGATTTTTCCGAGCTGACGCAACTCCGCGACGACTGGGGCCACCAGATGCTGCGTGAAGGGAAATATCCGCCCGGCGTTATCGACGCCAAATGGACCAGGGAAATGATTGAAGAGTTCAACCGCTTCGCGGAACAGAAGGGCGCCAAGGTCAGGATGAAGGTGGAGTAAGACGGGGAGATGATAGGGTTATGCCGAAAAACGATAAGCCGGGAATGAATCGACGGAGCATCTTGAAGTCATCCGCCGCAGCGGTGCTGGGTGGCGCGTTGTGGAGGAATGAAGTGGCCGAAGGCGCAGTCCAAAACACCAACACGCGGTCGCGGCCATCCGACCTGAAAATCACAGACCTGCGGATTTCGCATGTCGGCCATGCTCCGATGAATTGCCCACTGATCCGCATTGACACGAATCAGGGTATCTATGGATTGGGAGAAGTTCGCGATGGCGCCAGTCCCACTTACGCTTTGATTCTGAAAAGCCGGTTGCTGGGGGAAAATCCCTGCAACGTCGATCGGCTATTCCGTAAGATCAAACAGTTTGGAGGCCATTCGCGGCAGGGCGGCGGCGTCAGCGGTGTGGAGATGGCGCTGTGGGACCTTGCCGGCAAAGCCTACAACGTTCCTGTATATCAAATGCTCGGCGGCAAATTTCGTGACCGGATTCGCATCTATGCGGACACCACGGAATCCAAAGATCCCCAGGTTTACGCGCAACGGATGAAAGAGCGCAAGGAGACAATGGGGCTCACGTGGCTCAAGATGGATTTGGGAATCGAAATGGTCGCCGGCACGCCGGGCACGGTCACGCGGCGGTCCGACCTGAGCCCGGAGGAAATGGCCTTGACCCCTCATCCCTTACTGGCGATGGAGGTCACGGACAAAGGCATTGCAATGCTGGAGACCTACGTCGCGGCGGTGCGCGATGCCGTGGGCATGGAAATCCCGCTCTCCATGGATCATCTCGGCCACCTCGGTGTGAAATCGATCATTCGGCTGGGAAAAGCGTATGAGAAATACAACCTGGCGTGGATGGAAGACGTGATTCCCTGGCAATATACCGACCTGCTGAAACAAATATCCGCTGAGAGTCCCACGCCCATCCTGACCGGCGAGGATATTTACCTCAAGGAGAGTTTCCGGGTTCTTTGTGAGAACCATGCGGTTGGCAAGATTCACCCCGACCTTGCGACCGCCGGCGGCATTCTTGAAACTCATAAAATCGGCGATATGGCAGAGGAATTTGGCGTGCCGATGGCAATGCACTTCGCTGGCTCACCGGTAAGCTGCATGGCCAACGTGCACTGCGCGGCGGCGACGCAAAACTTTCTGGCGCTGGAAAATCACTCGTTGGATGTGCCCTGGTGGAACGACCTGGTTGAGGGCATATCGAAGCCCATCGTCAATCACGGTTGGATTACCGTGCCTGATAAGCCGGGGCTGGGAATCACCCTCAACGAAGAAGCGGTGAAAGAACACCTGCTGCCGGGAACGAGCTACTTCCCGCCCACGCCGGAGTGGGACAAGGAGGAATCCAGGGACCGGTTGTGGAGCTAACCCTGGCTGGGCGGCCTTGACCTTTTGTTGGCCGTATCACGCGATAAGATCCCATGAACTGCGATCGCACAACCGGCAATGATGACAGAGGTGGCAAGCAACGGATGGCCAGGCCATATCTTGGCGGCCAAGCCAAACTGCCAAAGGACAAGCGTCCCCATAATCGAAACCACAAGGTCGAAAAGAAAGATTCGCACGGCTGACCCTCCACCTTGAGATACGAGAGGGAAATCCAGGAAGTTCCCGCCATTCGACATTATCACGGAATCAGATCGTTAGAGGAAGCGGGCTCTTCCCGGCATCATGTTTCGAGCGCTTGCAATCTTGGCAAAACCCGGTGATTTGTGTAGTCTCATGATGATGCCTACCAAGCAGAAATACCTAACCGGACTGGTGCAAATGTCGTGTTCACCCAGCCCGGACGAGAACCTGCAAAAAGCTGCCGCCCTGGTGGAGGACGCGGCGCAACGTGGCGCGGAAGTTGTGTGCCTGCCGGAGCTTTTCCGATCTCAATACTTCTGCCAGCGCGAGGATGCCGAACTGTTTGATCTTGCTGAAACGGTTCCCGGTCCCACTACGGAAACGCTGGGGAAGGTGGCCAAGGCGCGAGGGGTGGTAATCATCGCGCCCCTTTTTGAGCGCCGCGCCCCCGGCGTTTATCACAACAGCGCCGCGATAATTGATGCCAGCGGCGAAGTGGTGGGTCTTTACCGCAAGATGCATATTCCCGACGACCCCGCTTACTACGAAAAGTACTATTTCACACCCGGCGATCTGGGGTTTCGCGCCTTTGACACGCAAGTGGGACGCATCGCAACGCTGATTTGCTGGGACCAATGGTATCCGGAGGGCGCGCGCCTGGCGGCCTTGAAGGGTCCCAGTATTTTGTTTTACCCAACGGCCATCGGTTGGCACCCGGCAGAGAAGGCGCAGTATGGAATTGCTCAGCGCGACGCCTGGCGGACGGTTCAGCGCGGGCACGCTATCGCCAATGGAGTGTACGTGGCCGCAGTCAATCGCGTGGGCCTGGAGAGAGCCTCCACTGCCAGTGCGGGCCTGGAGTTCTGGGGTTCTTCGTTCATCTGTGATCCCTTTGGCATCGTGCTGGCTGAGGCGTCAACGGAGGGCGAGGAAACTCTTCTGGCTGAAATCGATCTGACACGCATTGAAGACGTAAGGCGCAACTGGCCGTTTCTCCGCGATCGCCGGATTGATGCTTACGCTGAAATCACCAACCGATTCCTGGACGAGGATCCGTGGCAAAAAAGAGACTAGGGACTGGGAACTGGGGGCTGGGGGCTGGGGAATCGGGATTCGGGGTTCGGGGAAAACCCAACTTCGCTTCTCAGCACCTGATTTCGAGTTGCCAGGAGTCAGCTTCCGCCCCCCAGAAATCAGCCCCGAAGCCCCAGCCCCCAGCCCCCAGTCCCCAGAACCCCAAAAGAGGACCGAACCCCGTCGACCTTCGCTACCGCATGCCCGCCGAGTGGGAACCTCACGAAGCTACCTGGATTGGTTGGCCGCACAACCTCACGGACTGGCCAGGGAAATTTGCGCCGATTCCCTGGGTATACGGTGAGATCGTCCGCCGAATCGCTCCCGGTGAAATCGTGCGGATCATTGTCAACTCGAAAGCGCATGAGGATCGAGCCTGCCATATCCTCAAGAGAATCGGCGTAAATTTGGCGCGCGTAAAGTTCTTCCGGTTCCCCACCGATCGTGGCTGGACACGCGATTTTGGCCCGATGTTTGTTAAGCGCGATGCCCCACGCGCCGATGTTGCCGTTGCGCACTTCGGCTTCACGGGTTGGGCGAAGTATCCGAATTGGCGAAAGGATTGCCAGGTGCCGGAGCGCGCCGCACGGGCGTTGCATCTGCGGATGTTCGATGCCGTGGTGAAGAACCGGAAGTTTGTTTTGGAAGGCGGCAGCATTGACGTCAACGGGCGCGGTACGCTGCTGACCACCGAGGAATGCCTGCTGGATCCGGCCACGCAAGTCCGCAACCCGGGCTTCAGCCGCGAGGAAATTGCCGCCGTCTTCCGGCAATATCTGGGTGTAACCAATGTTCTCTGGCTGGGCAAGGGAATTGCCGGCGACGACACGCACGGTCACGTGGATGACTTGTGCCGGTTTGTGGGGCCACGCACGGCGGTTCTCTGCTGGGAAAAAGATCCGCACGACGCAAATTATTCCGCGCTTCAGGAAAACTGGGAACGCGTCAAGGACATGCGCCTGGAAGACGGCTCAAAGCTGGAAGTTGTGCCGCTGCCGATGCCGTCGCCCGTTTATCTGGACGGCCAACGCCTGCCGGCAAGCTATGCGAATTTCTATATCTCCAATGCCGCGGTTCTGGTCCCGACTTTCAACGACCCTCGCGACCTCATTGCCTTGGGAACGATCGGTGACCTCTTTCCCGATCGTCCGGTGATTGGAATCCATGCCGTCGATTTAGTGTGGGGTTTGGGAACCCTGCACTGCCTCACCCAACAACAGCCAACTTAGGTTACAGGGGACAGGGCAGAGGTTATAGGGGTAATATGCGCGTCAGGCTGCGCTGGAGTGCGATGATTGCTGATCCATTATCCCCGGCGCCTCTCGCCAGCCGTTTGGAGGTTCTCACGTGCGCATTCTACTGACAGGTTCCAGCGGATTGATCGGCCAATCACTTCTCGCCTCCTTCACGGCAGACGGCCACATCGTTGTCCGCCTCACCAGGTCGCCTGCCCTTGGCCGGCATATCTTGTGGGATCCCGGAGCGGGCTCCATTGAGGCAGAAGATCTTGAAGATTTCGATGCCGTTGTGCATCTGGCCGGAGAGTCCATTGTTGGACGATGGACGCCCGCAAAGAAGTCACGCATTCTTGCAAGCCGGGTCAAGGGCACACAGTTGCTCTGCGAAACCCTGGCCCATCTGCGCAGTCGCCCCAAGGTGCTGGTAACCGCGTCGGCGATCGGTTACTACGGCAACCGCGATGACAACGTGCTGAACGAGGAAAGTTCCGCGGGCTCGCTGTTTCTTTCGGAGGTCACCAAAGCCTGGGAAGCCGCTACTGCACCCGCAAGTGGCAACGGCATTCGCGTCGTGAACCTGCGCATCGGTTTCGTCCTCAGCAAAGCGGGCGGTGGACTGGCTGCCATGCTCACACCTTTCAAATTGGGGTTCGGCGGATGTGTGGGAACCGGGCGTCAGTACCTGAGTTGGATTGCCCTGGATGATGTTGTGGGTGCCTTTTCGCAGGCCATCCATTCTGATGGCCTGCGCGGCGCCGTCAATGCCGTGGCGCCTCATCCCGTGACCAATCGGGAATTTACCAAAAACCTCGGGAGCGTCTTACGGCGCCCCACAATTTTCCCCCTGCCCGTCTTTGCCGCTCATCTGATGTTCGGCGAAATGGCGGACAACCTGCTTTTGGCCAGCGCGCGCGTGGAGCCGGCACGATTGCTGGCGAGCGGCTATCAATTCCGTTTTCCTGAACTCGCGGGCGCTTTGCGTCACGTGCTGGGAAAATAAACCCAATCCAACCCCTGCGGGCTGCCCCGCGTGTATACTGGTTGCATGCAGGGATTGCCGTGCGGAAGCGGGGTTTTCAGGCCATCATGAAAGTCAACGTGTTGTTTTTCGGCATCACCCATGACCTGACGGGTTGCGCGCAAGAGCAGGTGGAACTGCCCGAAGGAGAGCACCTGGATGGGTTGCGACGCCATTACGAGGCCCGTTTCCCGCGCCTGCAATCGATTGGAAGCGCCCTGCTCCTTGCTGTCAATCAGGAGATTGCCAACGGCTCCACCCCTTTGCGCGATGGCGATGAGGTGGCCTTCATGCCTCCGGTAAGTGGCGGCGCCGGCAGGGATTTCTTCCGCATCACCCACGATCCGATCTTCGCCTCCGACCTCTCAAAGCAACTCCGCGCTCCGGAGGATGGGGCGGTGGTGATATTCGAAGGGATTGTGCGGAATCATTCGCGCGGCCGCGCCACGCTCTACCTGGAATACGAGGCGTACGAGCCCATGGCGATTCGCAAGATGGAAGAACTGGGAGCCGAGGCGAAGAAGATGTTCGCCATCGACGGCATGGGGATTGTCCACCGCCTGGGTCGCCTGGAGATCGGCGAAACCAGCGTGGCCATCATCGTCACCGCTGAACATCGGAGGCAGGCGTTTGAGGCCTGTCACTACAGCATCGACCGTCTCAAACAGGTTGTTCCCATCTGGAAGAAGGAATACTTCGCGGATGGCGCCGTCTGGTCGGAAGGGGAAGGCCAAGGGCACGTCGTGATTGAGCGGGGCCGCTAGAGAGCTGTTCAACCGAAGTTACAAGTCAAAAGGCAAAGTGCAAAAGTAAAAGAACGCGGTCATCCGTGGATTTAAAGCCCGGCATTGCCCTTTAACTTGCTCTTCAACTTAGGTGGATGAAAATTATGACGGATTACCTTAATACCGCAGTGGAGATTTCAAGGGAAGCCGGGGCGCTTCTGGCCGAATTGTTTACCCAGCCTTTGGAAATCAGCTACAAGCGCCGCTCGGACCTGGTGACGCAGGCGGATCGCCAGTCGGAAGCGTTGATTGTCAAGCACCCGCGTGAGCGCTTTCCCGACCACGCGATTGTTGCCGAAGAAGGGGGCAATCATCATTCGTCTTCCGACTATTGCTGGTACGTCGATCCTCTGGATGGGACGACGAATTATGCCCACGGCTTCCCTGTTTATTGCGTCACCCTTGGCCTTGCGTATCGCGGTGAAGTGGTTGCGGGAGTGGTTTACGATCCCACGCACAACGATATGTACACGGCTGAGCGCGGCGCCGGGGCATATTTGAACGACCAGCGCATGCACGTTTCCCCCACGGAGAAGCTGAGCGAAAGCCTGGTGGCAACGGGGTTCCCCCCCTTCGCGACCAATCACGATTTGAATATTCAGTTCTATTTCCGCTTTACGGAACAATCCCACGGCATCCGGCGCGCAGGCTCGGCGGCGCTCGATTTGTGTTGCGTGGCGGCTGGGCGCTTCGAAGGCTTCTGGGAGCTGAAGCTGAATCCGTGGGACAAAGCGGCGGGCACGCTGCTGGTTACCGAGGCGGGGGGACGCTTAACCGATGTGCGGGGAGGAGCATTCAAATTGCTCGGTGACGACGTGTTTGTCTCCAACGGCCTGGTTCACGATGAGATGCTGAAAGTCTTCGCTTCAGTCCTGGCTGAGCGGGCGAAGTAGCAAGCGAATCGGGGCGTGAGCGGGATCAGTGCTTGCCTAGCTTGGGTTTGTTGGCCTCTTCCTTTTGCTTGATCACCTTAATGGCCATGCTCCGGATGACGTCCGGAATATTTCGGTTGAGGGAAAGCCCCTTCAGGTCCTTGTCGTTCATTCGGGCAATAAGACGCAGGGTGACGTCAATGGGCGCGCGGGGATTATTGATGAGGGCCCGCATCACCACGTAGGTCTTCATATACTTACGATTCGAGGCAATCAGGCGCAGCACTTCTTCCGATACATTCTTGGCGGCAGCATAGCCTTCGGCTTCCGTATCGGAAATCTTGGGCGACTGCAACAC
>Ga0181517_10005241_pt1 | contig 11515 bp, 8 predicted proteins | sample PEATcosm2014_Bin_31_FD_119748 | JGI IMG/M metagenome (GOLD analysis project Ga0181517, IMG submission 119748) | Peatland microbial communities from MTU Mesocosm Facility, Houghton, MI, USA - PEATcosm2014_Bin01_30_metaG | ecosystem: Environmental > Terrestrial > Soil > Wetlands > Peat | place... | reverse complement strand
GATCGATCTCTATGTCAGCGAGATGGCGACGCACAGCCGGTTTCGCGTCGAGGTGGTCGCCGAATGTGACGGCTCCCCTCTGCCGGCCGCCGCGGTTCACGCTTTGCCGCGATTCGCTTTCGCCGAGACGCAGCGTCGTGCGCGGCGAATCGCCTTCCTTACGCAGGCGCTCTCGCCGGCGGCGGTGGTGGTGCAGCAGCACCTGCCGTCGGCGGCGGCGCTGACGGCGCGCGTCGGCGCGCCAGTTATTTTGCAGAAGCATAATTTTCTTCGTGATTCGCGAAAGTTGGGCTGGCTGCACGACGCTTCGCACTGGCGCCGCGCCCACCAGATGAACGCGCTCGCCGGGCTCACTTTCGTCAGCCGCGCGCTCCTCACCCAATTCGAACGGGACTGGCCGGAGGTGACGATACCGCGGCGCGTCGTCGCCAATGGCTTCGACGCCAAGGTCTGGCGGCCTGAACGAGAGCGCGCCAGCACGGTGCTCGTGGTCGGGCGCGTCACGCCGGAGAAAGGGCTGTTGGAGGCGGCGCATGCGCTGGCCGCAGTCCTGCCCCTTCATCGCGATTGGACGACGACCTTCATCGTCTCCGAGCCGGAGCGCTTTCCCGACTATTTCGCGGCAATGGGCACGGCGCTGGCGCCGCTCGGACCGCAGGCCCGCATGCTCGTTGGGCGGCCGTTCGAGGAGGTCAAGGCGCTCAACGAACGGGCGGCGATCACGCTCGCGCCGTCGGTCTGGCGCGAACCGTTCGGCCGCACCTGCCTCGAGGCGCACGCCGGCGGCGCCGCGGTCGTCTCCTCAGGCAGCGGCGGCTTGCGCGAGATCAGCGGCGATGCCGCGCTCTACCTCGCCGCGGTCGAGCCGGCGCAGATCGCCCAAGCGGTCGAGACGCTGATCGACGATTCACAACTGCGCGAGCGGCTCGCGGCGGAGGGGCGGGCGCGAGTCGAACGGCTGTTCGACATCCGGCGCGTCGCCGCCGATCTCGACGACTTCTGCGCCGAAGCGATCGAGCGAGCGAACGGTCGCCTGGCGCCCGCGGGTGCGCTCGCCGCTTAGGGCGCGTCAGCCCGCTGCGGCGGAGACGTGCGCCGTCTCGCGCGCGAACTGCGTCTGATGGAGGTGGTAGTAGACGCCGCGCCGCGCCATCAGCGTGTCGTGGCGGCCGTATTCCGCCACCTCGCCGTTCTCGATGACGCAGATACGGTCGGCGTTGAGGACGGTGGTCAGCCGGTGGGCGATGACCAGCGTCGTGCGCCCCGCACACAAAATCCCCAGGGCTTCTTGCACGGCGTGTTCGGATTCGGAATCGAGCGCCGAAGTCGCTTCATCGAGCAGGATGATCGGAGCGTCCTTGAGAAAAGCGCGGGCGATGGCGATGCGCTGGCGCTGACCGCCGGAGAGCTGCATGCCGTGCTCGCCGCACGGACTGTCGTAGCCCCGCGCGAAGCTCATGATGAAGTCATGAGCGTGGGCCGCCCTGGCTGCAGCTTCGACCTCATCGCGCGAGGCGCCCGTCCGGCCGAGGGCGATGTTGTCGGCGACAGAGCCCTTGAACAGGAAGGTCTCCTGACTGACGTAGGCGAGGCGGCAGCGCAGCGAAGCACGCCCGACCTTGCCAATGTCCTGACCGTCGACCAACACCGCGCCGGCCTCAGGGTCGTAGAAGCGCAGGATGAGGTTCATCGCCGTCGTCTTGCCGCCGCCCGAACGACCGACCAGCGCCGTCGTGCAGCCCGACTCGGCGACAAGGCTGAGGCCGCGCAGCACCGGCTCGCCCTTGCGATAGGCGAAGCGCACGTCGCGGAACTCGATCCGCCCCGCGTCGATCTCGAGCTTGGGCTCGTCGCCGCGCTCGGCCTCGTGGGTCGGCTCGTCGAGGAACGCGTAGAGCATTTCGACGCCGAGCAGCGACTGGGTGAGATCGATCTGCGTGCGCGCGATCCGCTTGGCCGGCTCGAAAGCGAGCATCAGCGCGGTGATGAAGGAGAAGAAGCCGCCGGGCTGCTCTCCCGTCCCGATCACTTTGAGGCCGCCGTAGACGACGACGATGGCGATCGCTACGCCGCCGAGCGCCTCGGTCAGCGGGCTCGAGCGCGCGCCGACGATCGACAGCTTGTTGGCGGCGCGCTCGAAGCTGGTGATCGCCTCGCTCTGTCGCGCGCGCATGTAGGGCTCGAGCGCGAAGGCCTTTACCACCCTTATGCCCTGCACGGTCTCCTGCAGCGATTCGAGGATGGTGGTGAAGCCGTAGAACTCGTTGAGCATCACCTTCTTGACCCGCCCGCCGAGCTCGCGGATGCCGACGACGACGGCAGGAGTGACGATCAGCGCCAGCGCCGACATCAGCGGATCCTGCAGCACCATCACCCAAGCGAGGCCGATCAGCGTCAGCGCGTCGCCTGCCACGCTGTTGATGAGCAGGTTGAGCGTGCCGCTCGCCGACTGCGAGATGAACGCCTGACGGGCAATGAATTCGGTCGAATGGCGGACGCTGTAATAGCCGAGGCTCATCCCCAACATCTTGTCGAAGATGCGCCGCTGCACCTCGGCGACGATGTTGTTGGCGACCCGCGACAGCGCCACCGTCTCACCGTATCTGGCGAAGCCCTTGACGGTGTAGATGGCGATGATGGCGCCGCCGATCGCCCAGACGGCGGCGACTTTCTTGGCGACGAAGATATCGTTGACGACGTCCTTCATGATCCACGCCGACAGCCCCGTGGTCGCGGAGACGATCACCGTCATCGCCAGCGCGAAGGCGTAGCCCTTCCAATGCTTCGGGCCCTGGTCGGCAAGCAGCCGCCAGATCAGGCGCGTGTTGGCGCCGCCGAATAGGCGCGGGAAGCCGAGGCGCGGACGGAACTTCGTCAATTTCAGAACCTTATGCGTTCGTCAGACCGGCGCGCGCAGGCCATAATCCTTCGTCGCCGCGTGTCAACTCGCGAATCCAATGCGTCGCGACCGAGGGAGCTGCTCAGCGCACCCGTTCATTGTTCGCGAGGCGAACCTGAACCGAATAGCAGCCGAACCACGAAGATCGGCTCCTCGTCGCGCCGACACCAATCGTTGTCCGCGGAACATTGTCGCCGATTCGATGCGCTCCTACAGATCTTTGTCATTTGCTAACCCACCTTCGCCACTCGCGCCAGGTAGGCCCCGTAGGGGCTCCTCTTGTACAGTTCGGCTAATCCTATGAGCTGCGCTTTCGAGATCCAGCCTGCTGTGAACGCGATCTCTTCGGGGCAAGAAATGTTCAACCCCTCTCGCCTTACCAGAACACGAATGAATTCGGCAGCTTCGACAAGCGAATCAGGCGTTCCAGTGTCGAGCCAGGCGAAGCCCCGACCCATTTTTTCGACGTGCAGCGCGCCGCGCTTCAGGTATTCGAGGTTCAGGTCGGTTATCTCAAACTCGCCGCGCGCCGACGGCTTGATTGCGGCGGCGTAATCCGCTGCATTTTCGTCATAGAAATAGAGGCCCGTCACTGCCCAGTTCGAGCGCGAACTATTCGGCTTCTCCTCGATCGAGGTCGCGCGCCCTTCGGCGTCGAAGGCGACGACGCCGTATCGCTCGGGATCGTGCACCTGATAGGCAAAGACAGTCGCCCCGTCATTGCGCGCGGCGCGCAGTAGCAAATCCGTGAGCCCATGCCCGTGGAAGAGGTTATCGCCGAGCACCAGCACCGACCGGCGCCCAGCCACGAAGTCGGCGCCAATTATGTACGCCTGAGCGAGTCCTTCGGGCCGCGGCTGCTCTGCGTAGGAAAGCGCGACGCCCCATTGCGAGCCGTCGCCGAGCAGCTTCTCAAATAGAGGCAAATCCTGCGGCGTTGAAATGACGAGAATCTCGCGAACGCCCGCCAACATCAACGTTGACAGCGGATAGTAGATCATCGGCTTGTCATAGATCGGCAGTAGCTGCTTCGACACTGCGAGTGTCATCGGGTGGAGGCGCGTCCCGCTGCCGCCGGCCAGTATAATTCCCCTCATTTCGTAACCGCTCCCACAGACGCGCCAAGTAGCCGCGCAACACAAGCGCGAGTCGAAGCGCGCCAGTCCGGCAGCGATACACCGAAGATTTGAGCGAGCTTTGCGTTGGACAGCCGCGCATTTCGCGGGCGCTGCGCCGGCGTCGGATATTCGGCCGTCGAAATCCGGCGGACCGCCACAGGAAGTCGGCCACAGCGGGCGGCTTCGGCGAAGATTTCTTCGGCGAAATCGGCCCAGACAGCTTCGCCGGCGCCGGTCATGTGGAAGATTCCGGTTCGAGCCGGATCGCACGATCCGTCGACGAGCTTTCGCGCAATGGTGATCAGCCCGTCGGCGATGTCCAGCGCCGAGGTGGGGGCGCCATACTGGTCGGCGACAACTGCGACTTCGCGGCGCGCCTCGCCAAATCTCAGCATCGTCGTGAGAAAGTTGGCGCCGAAAGGCGAGTAGACCCACGCCGTGCGAAGGATCGTCGCCTGTGGGTACGCCATCGCAACTGCGCGCTCGCCCGCGAGCTTACTGCGTCCATAGGCGCTCACTGGCCCGACGCGATCGCTCTCGCGGTAAGGGCGATCAAGCTTGCCGTCGTACACGTAGTCGGTAGACAAATGTATGAACGCCCGTCCGCTCTTCCGAGCGCCTCGCGCTGCCGCGGCGGCGCCGTCGCGGTTAACTCGCATCACAAGTGCCGGTTCGGATTCCGCGTTGTCGACCGCCGTATAGGCGGCGGCGTTGATCACGATATCGCCGGGAGTCGCAGCGAGGACCGCTTCGACGCGATCGGGCTCGGTGAGGTCGATTTCCGGGCGTCCGATCGCGGCGACTTCGACGTCGTGGAGCAGCGCGCGCTCGACGAGCGCGCGAGCGACTTGGCCCCTCGTTCCAGTCACAATCAGCCGCATGGCTTTACTCGAAATAAGCAGGCAGCTCGCGTAACCGCGGCAGACTTGCGTCCTTTTGCGAGAGGATGGCGTTGGCCGCCAGCGGCGGCCAGGCGATCGCCAGATCGGGATCGTTCCAAGCCACGCCGCCGTCGTGCTCGGCGGAGTAATAGTTCGTCACCTTGTAGATAACCTCCACATTCGGCTCGAGCGTACAGAAGCCGTGGAGGAAGCCGACTGGAATCAGAAGTTGTCTCCAGTTCTCGGCGGAGAGTTCGATGGAGATGTGGCGTCCGTAGGTCGGCGACCTGCGGCGGATGTCAACGGCAATGTCGAGGATGCGGCCACGAACTACGCGCACAAGCTTGTCCTGCGCGAACGGCGGCCGCTGAAAATGCAGGCCGCGAATCGTTCCGGCCTCGCCGGACAGCGAGTGATTGTCCTGGACGAAGTCGAGATCGAGGCCCACGGCGGCGAAGTCCTGTCGATTGTACACTTCGGAGAAGAAGCCACGTCGGTCGCCGAACCTTTGCGGCGTGACGACCTTCACGTCGGGAATTGCGGTCGCTTCGACGACGATCAAACCCATGTGACGTTCCTCGGCTTGCGCGCGCGTCAACTTGCGAGCACGCCGAGACGCTCGCCGCGGTAGCGCCCGGAGCGGATGTCGCCCCACCAGCCGCGATTGTCGAGATACCAGCGCACCGTCTTGCGTAAGCCGCTCTCGAAGGACTCGTGAGGGCGCCATCCGAGTTCGTGAGCGACTTTGCCCGCGTCTATCGCGTACCGCAAATCGTGACCTGGCCGGTCGGCGACGAAAGTGATCAAATCGCGACGCGAGCTGAGCCTTTGGTCCGGCACGAATTCGTCGACGAGATCGCAAACCGCCTCGACCACATGCAAATTGCGGCGCTCGCTCGCGCCGCCGATGTTGTAGCTCTCGCCAACCCGGCCGCGCTCGACGACCGTCAGCAATGCTTCAGCGTGGTCGTCGACGAACAGCCAGTCGCGAACATTCTCTCCGCTTCCATAGACGGGCAGCGGCTTGCCTTCCAGCGCATTGAGGATCATCAGCGGGATGAGCTTCTCGGGAAAGTGATAAGGCCCGTAATTATTGGAGCAATTTGTCGCCACCGTCGGCAGCTCATAGGTGTGGGTCCAGGCGCGAACCAAGTGATCCGAGCCGGCCTTCGAGGCCGAGTAGGGCGAGTTCGGCGCATAGCGGGCGTCCTCCCGGAACGCGCCCTCGGGGCCCAGAGACCCGAACACCTCGTCGGTCGAGATGTGATGGAATCGAAAGGACTTGGCGCGCTGCGCAGACAACCTCCGCCAATAGCGCAGCGCCGCCTGCAGCATCTCGTAGGTGCCGAGGACATTGGTTCGAACGAATTCCACCGGTCCGTCAATCGAGCGATCGACGTGGCTCTCGGCGGCGAGATGCATGATCCAATCCGGCTGGAACATGTCGATCGCCTTGGCGACCGCCGCGCCGTCGCAAATGTCGCCGCGGACGAACCAATAGCGCGGATCGTCCGCGACCGGATCGAGCGACGCGAGGTTGCCCGCATAGGTAAGTTTGTCGAAGACGAGCGCTTCGTGCGGCGTCGTGTGGATAATGCGACGCACGACTGCGGACCCGATGAAACCGGCGCCGCCAGTGACCAGGATCCGCTTCTTCTCGGTCATCATTGTTCCGCCACCAGCAATTCACTTCGCCGCTCTAAACACTCCCGTCAAGTGGAAGCGGAAGGCGTCGCTGCGCGACATATCGCTGTAACGGCACCGCGTGCGCATGTGACGCCGGCGAGAGGGATATCGATGAGCCCGGTTGGTCGTTCGCATTCACTCGGCTGCTTCGGCGCCCGTGCTGCGCGCGTCAATCGTCGGCCGAAGCGTCCTCGACGCGATAGCCCGCCGCACGCGCGGCGTGGTTGAAGAGGCGCTCGACGGCGTGCTCAAGCGCGCCATCGACCAGCCCGGCCTCGGGCGCGAACGCGCCGCCGGCGGCAAGCCCGAGGTGCCGCAGCCGCGTCAGGGCCTGCGGCCGCGCCCAGAACATCGTGCCCTCGAAGAAGTCGAATTCGTCACCACGAATCGGCGCCTCCATGCGTTCCGCCAGCCCTTCAACCGTGGCGCGATTGGGGCCCAGCACGTCGCGCGGCGCGCCAGGGCGCGAAACCGAGAGGAAACGTCGCGGTCCGACGATTCCAAGCCCCGCGTCGTTGCGAAATCGCTCGACGACGCCGCGCGCCCGATCGTCGCCCGCGATCAGGTCGAGGTAGGCGGCGCGCCGCATGACATCGCCGAAGATTGGCAGGCGATCGCCGCCCAGCGACCGCTTTCCGTGAATTTTGCAGACGACATCGAACGAATCGAACGCGCCGTCCTCGAGAAGCTGCAGAAAGGGTCGCACGTCGCGACCGCGATTTTCGGCGACACAGACCACAGCGCTCGGAAAGGCCGACCGCACGCGCGCGGCGAACGCTGGATTGTCCCGCGTCAGGGTAACGAACAAACCGAACGGCCTCCGCCAGAGTCGAAGCAGCGTCTCGATCTCGTCCCACAGCTCGACGTAGTGCAGGTGGAGCGCCACGGCGATCGCTGGGGCGCGTTCGTCAGGTGGGGCGGCCTCAATATCCGGCTCAATCGGCCATCCCACGAGCAGCTCTGGATGGCCGGTGACGAACGGACCGTCGAACGCCATTCGGCAGTTGCGCGCAAATAGGAGTTGTTTGCGGAACTTGCGGGTCTTCGCCTTCGACCCGTCAGGGAAGATCTCGACTCCGTCGAAATCGAGGACCGAGCGGCGAACCGAGTTGTAGCGCCGTCGAATGAACGCGAGGACCGTCTGGCGCCAACCGAGCGGCTCCAGCGTCGCCTCGTCGGGATGGACGGACGCCGTCGCAGAGCCCCGGGGGGCACGCACGACAAGATTGAGCTCGCCGCCCAGCGGCGCGAAGCGCTCGCGAGGTGCGCCGTCGCAGCGATCGAGCGCGAAGCGCACATAGCCGCGCGCCTTTGCGCCTTTACAGGGACGCAGGCGGTAGAAGCGGTGAGCAGCAAGGGAGTGAGCTACTGCGTGGGCCAAGCGTCGATTTCCAATTTGGGCGGCGGCGGGGCGGCTTAGCGGCGCGAGGGCTCCAATCCTTCCTGCCTGAGCGAACCGCGAAGAATTCTCTTGAAGGGCAGAACGTATTTGAGGCCCGATTTCTCTTGCATAGGCTGGGTTCCGCTCAGCTGGGACCTAAACGGCGAATATGCTAGAATTCGCCTTCGACCACTTGGTGGTTACTGGTTGAGCCTGTTGATGGCAAGCCTCGAACGCCTGGAGGAGAAAAACCGCAGTGCCGGCCAAATCGCAACTCTTCCGGGGGATCAGAGATGAACGATAACGATACCGAAGGCGATCGAGACCGACAATATGCTAAATCGCAGTCAATTGCTTCACAATTTAACGTAATTCCCGATATAAGCCCTGACGATATGCTCTTCGACTTCTTACTTCAGACAGCTTTTTCCCACAATTATACTCACACTGTTCAGGCATACTTCTCAGGAGGCGAGGATTGCGCCCGCCGATTTGCTGCTCTTTGCGACGACCATCTTCAAGGCAAGCCGCAAACCGTCCTCGAATTTGCGTCTGGCTATGGACGGGTCGCCAGGCACGCGAGGCAGTTCTTCCCCGGAACGCAGTGGACTTCCAGCGATGTGCAACACAAGCCGTCGCTTTCGGAAAGGATGTCCTCGGTCTCGACTCCTTTCTTTCGCCGCAGCGGCCGGCTGATTGGAATGCCGATCGCGCGTTTGAAGTTGTCTTTGCTCTATCTTTCTTTTCGCATATGCCAGACGCGACGTTCGGACTTTGGCTTGAGCGGTTGCTCCGCTCAGTTACGCACGGCGGAATCTTTATTTTCACTACCCACGGAGCGATAAGCATTCGAAATATGAGGGCCAACGGTCTTGACGCCGCTTTTGACGAAAACGGTTACTACTGGAACGGACAAAGCGATCAGCGCGATCTCGATTCGAAGGATTACGGAACAAGCGCCGTGACTTTCAGCTACGTTCTGCGCGCGATTCGAGCGCTGCCGGAATGCGAGCTGATTCGATTTCAGCAAGCTTTCTGGTGGGCTCATCAGGACGTATACGTTCTTCGGAAACAGAAATAGCGGTGCCCACCGTCAAGTTAAAAAGGCCAATCGCGTTATCAAATTGAGTAACAGACTGTTATTCAAGCGGAAGCGGCGGTGGAAGCTCGGACCACGGCGAGGGAGACTTGGCTGAGCGACGCGCGCTGGACGATAATTGGGCCGCCTCTGCCGACAAATCGGCCCGCGCGGTCTAGCGTCGAGAACAAGCTCGGCAAGAAAATCCTCCGGAATTGAATGCTTTTTCGAGATCTCGTACAAGGGACAGGACTTCCGTAATTCGCCGGGCACTCGGCGCAACATCGATCTTGCGTTAGCGAATTGACGAGAATCGCCTTGTCCGATCTTGGGCGATGTCCGCGAGCGTCTGCTTGATGCCAAGAGGCAGCGGGACTCGCGGCGACCATCCCAGACTTCGTTTTGCCTTGGAAATGTCGAGGATACTAGCAGGCGCGTCAAACTTTCGTCCTGGCTTGATTTCTATCCGCAGCGGACGATCGAACAAAGCTTCAATCAGCTGCACGATTTCAACAATCTTTGTCCCCCTGCCGCTGCCGATATTGAATACCGGCGAATGGCCGCTTTCGAAGCCTTCGGCGTCGGCGAGCTTGATGAGAGCGGACACGGCATCGGAAACGTGGACGAAATCGCGCACAACCTGGCCGTCGCCCCATAACTGGATCGGTTTGTCATCCAACGCGAGATGGATAAACGTGGTCACGACGCCTTGCGTACGTCTCGGATCCTGCCCGGCGCCGTAGGGGTTGGAAATCCGGGCGATGCGCACGTCGACCCCGTAAAGATAGCGATAGAGGAGCAGGTATTTTTCGGCGGCGAGCTTGGACACTCCGTAAGCGACGATCGGCTCCAGCGGGTGGCTTTCCGGTACAGGAAGTTCGTGCGGAAGACCGTATACGGTGCCGCCCGACGATGGGAAAACGAGCCGTCCGCCTCCGCGGCGTCTAATTGACTCCAGCAAGCCGATCGTCGAGGCGAGATTGACCTGAACGTCCGCGATCGGGTCAGCGTTTGCGCTCGAGGGAATCGTCGTCCACGCATAGTGGTGAATGACCTCGGCCGCGCCGATCAAAGCGTCGAATTCGCTTTCAGTCGCGCGGGAAAGATCAGCGATTTTTGTGTCGGCTGCCACTGATCCAGCGGGGTAATCGACAACGTCCACCACAGAAACGTCATCGCCGCGTTCGACCAGCGATCTGACGACATGCCGGCCGAGGAATCCGCAGCCGCCGAATACGACATGGGTGGTCATCGATGAGACCCGCGTACATAACTCGTGGCGTATCGGTATCCCGCCTTCGCCGCACAAAACGGCAGAAGTCGCTCTATGGCGTGGAGGATGGTTCCATCTTTGGGAAGGGGCTCATCGTGATAATCATTCCACGACAAGTTCAAAGCGAGCAAAGGCCTCAACACTTCGGTTCGCGCCCAGAACATGGTTCCTATCGGGAAATCGAAGTGGTTGGGCAAACTATCGCAGATTCCCATACGATTCGCCAGGGTTTCCGCGATCTCCCTATTCTCTGTCCAGTCAACAAGATGCGGATCTTCGGGAAAAACGAGGCCGAGGGTGGAGTCTGAAGACAAAGAGTCGAGAATAACGTCCATCATCGGAATTCTGCCTCCGATCAGGTGTTCCCACAAAAACTCTCGCCACCTGTTCGCGGAATTCTGCTCTATGTGCACACTGCGCTTGCCGTGGAAGTGCCCTACGAACTCGTACTCCGAGAACGTTCCTCTTCCAAGAAGATGCAAAAGCGGAGCGATGTCGCGGCCACAATTCGGAACGACTTCAACTTCAGCTTGTTTAATACCTCTCATAGAAAGCGATTTTTTCAGCTTTTCGGCCTTAATGTCGTCATCCGTCGTCAGAAACAGCTGAGGCGTCGTAGAGTTTGTTTCGAGACGGTCTATGAAGTCGTCGAGGAGTTCGGGGTAATAAAAGTGTCCGTGTAACACTACGCCACTCACGCGACGAAGTCGGGTCGCCCGTCGCGGCGGTTCAATAACCTTATGCGCCCAGCGCCCAGCCGGGCGTCCGCTGCGGACGAAATGCGCGAGCGGATCTTCTCCGGTCGCCTCATCGAATTCGCTATTGTCCGTGGCGTAGACAAGCGGGTGGAAGCCTTCGAGGGGCCTGCGCACGAGCAAGCCTGCATTGGCGCGCCCACGAGGCGACGCCAGACGCGACCCGTTGAGGTAGTCAAGCAGAGCCGTTGCCTCCAGCTCCGATCTTGCTCGTTCTCCAAGAAACAAGTCCGCATTGAACGCCTTCGCTCGCGCGATAACATCGCGATCGCGCCGGGTGCGATGCACAGCGTCTGCGCTCTGCATGCCTAAGCGATCGATCGTATTCACATAACCAGGCATGTTGAACGCTGCCTCGGCTCTCGCGCGGATTGCGCGCGACGTCGCCGCGCGCCTTTCCGAATCGTCGGCCAAATCGCTGATGACTTTGGCCGCCGCTGCAGT
>Ga0181517_10005240_pt1 | contig 11515 bp, 9 predicted proteins | sample PEATcosm2014_Bin_31_FD_119748 | JGI IMG/M metagenome (GOLD analysis project Ga0181517, IMG submission 119748) | Peatland microbial communities from MTU Mesocosm Facility, Houghton, MI, USA - PEATcosm2014_Bin01_30_metaG | ecosystem: Environmental > Terrestrial > Soil > Wetlands > Peat | place... | reverse complement strand
GGGTTTGTCGGAGTGCATCCAATCTCGAAAGTGACTGGCGAGTTGATAGAGTTCTATCGGCAGAACAGGGATATGTATGTGGACAGCATGGACTTGGCGGACGTCGGCCTGCTGCGTTCGTATGCATCATTGACATATAACAGCGCCGATGTAGAGCTGTGCACCGAACTTGTGGAGCAAGCCCTGATCGAGGCTGGCGTTCCATTCGATCTGGTCTTCGACGACGGGCTGCGGGAACTGTCTAAATACAAGACTCTGATTCTTCCTAATTGCGAGTGTCTTTCCGATGCCCAGATAGCGCTTCTTCGCAGTTATGTTGAGGGCGGTGGCGCGCTGGTGGCGATCGGTCAGACTGGGCAATACGACGAATGGAGGCGCGTTCGGGTCACGCCTGGCCTGGCCGGGATGGTTGAACTCGCACCGGGTACACCTGAGACTTGGGGCCAAACAGACTCCGGTGCGACACCCGCGCTCCGCGCAACAAGGAAGAAGTTTGGCCGAGGACGAGTGGCATATCTTCCGGCGATGGAATTCGACGGCAATCTTCCGCCTTTGCAGTCCTACTTTGAACTTGGTAAAGAGTACTGGAAAAGACCGAAGAACTGGAAGGAACTTGTCGAACTTGTGAATTGGACAACCGACGATCAAGTGCCGGTCCGGTTGAATGCACCTCGAGGAATCGCAATCAATTCGACGAGCCAGCTTTTGAAGCGGCGCGCATTCATTCACGTGGTGAACTATGACCGCTCCAATGTGGCAACCGCGAAAACGATTGAGATTGGTTTTCGGGTACCCGAAAATCATCTGCCATTGAGGGTTACGGTTCACGCCCCGGGGCAAAAGGCCGCTCAACCGATCGAGTTCAGTACTAACGGGGCTCTCACAACCTTCATACTTCCCGACATGCGAGTTTATTGCGTCGTCATGATCGAATGGTAGCGCCAACAGAGGAACGCCCAACAAGTTTGCCTGCCAGGGGCCGGAGAGACAGGCGCGCTTCACGACTAGCACGGGCGATACAAGCGGCCTGATAAGGACATGCGATGAAACTTGGTTTGGCTGTTCTCCTTCTTGCAGGCAGTTATACTTGCGCACCGGGCCAGACGCTGACGAACGACCTCTCTTCCGCAGAACTCTGGAAGGCAGAACATGTTCCATTTTCCTTTAAATACGGAGGCAAAGACTCGGCTGAGCTGCTGAAGACATGGCAAACTCGAAGCGAGAGCAAGGCGGGAACCGATGCCCGGGTACAACTCCATTCCTATACGGATCCGGTGACGCACCTCAACGTGACCGCTGAAGTCCGGTCCTTTGCCGAGTTCCCCGGAGTCGTTGATTGGGTCCTTCGCTTTCGCAACAACGGGTCTTCGGATACTCCGATCCTCGAAGATATCCTGCCGCTTCACTTGGCGCTTCCTGCCGCGCCGGGCAATCTGCTCATTCGCCATGCCAGAGGCAGCGATGCCAATGCAGAAGATTTCACACCCATGATGGAGAGCGTGGAGCCAGGCAAAGACCAACATTATGAGCCTGAGTATGGCCGGTCCTCCAGCGGCATGACGCTCCCTTTCTTTAATTTGCAGACGGGCGACCACGGGCTCATCGAGGCAATCGGCTGGTCGGGAAATTGGAGAGCTAACTATTCAATTGACAAGGATGGCAAGACCATCACCCTGACTAGCGGGATGAAGGAGACGCATCTTCTGCTGCATCCCGGCGAGGAGATCAGGACACCGCGAATCGTGCTCATGAACTGGACCGGAGGCGACTGGCAGCAGGCGCAGAACCGCTGGCGCCGCCTGCTATTTGAGCATTACACGCCGCAAGACAATGGCAAGCCCATGCGCGGCCCCGTCCTCTTTGGCAGCTGGGGCTCCGAGCTTATCGCTGACAAACTCGCCTACATCCAGTGGGTGCATGACCACAAGATACCTGTCGATGTGTATGCCGTCGATGCAGGCTGGTATGGCGACTCAGTTGGGGCGGAGACGGACCCAACCAATCCCTGGTGGAAGAACCGCGGCGACTGGTTTCCCAGTCCGCTCTATTATCCGCATGGCATCAAGCCGCTTGGCGATGCCCTGAAGGCGGCCGGCATTGGCTTCTCCCTTTGGATCGAACCGGAGACGACCATGCCGGGCAAGAAAATTGCGAAAGATCATCCCGACTGGTTCATCGATCGCCCGAGAGAGCCGTGGATGACGCATCCTGACTTGCAGGCCGATCTTGGAAATCCCGCTGCGCGCCAGGGGCTAACGGACATGGTTTCTGGTTTCATCACCGATTTTGGAATGACGTGGTATCGCCAGGATTTCAATCACAGCCCGGAGAACTTTTGGAAAGCAGCAGATAAACCTGATCGCATCGGAATCACCGAGATTAAACACATCGAAGGCCTTTACAAAATGTGGGATGACCTGCTGGCGAGGCATCCTGGATTGCACATCGACAACTGCGCCAGCGGCGGACGGCGACTGGACATCGAGATGATGTCGCGCAGTTTTTCGGTTTGGCGGACAGACTACGGGTTCACAGACACGCTCGCCGAGCAGGCGCAAACGCAGGCGCTTGCCTACTGGGTTCCTGAGAACATGGGATTCGAAACTTACTCGATGGAATTCGAAGGGCATAGCGTCCCATGGGCGCATCCCGGTCCGTACTCGACGCCGGAGAGTTTGTATCTCATGCGGCTTGGTTACGACGCAGGCTATGGGATTGGTCCCGGCGCGGCGGGCGTGAACAACGACGAATGGGTTTCGTGGATCAAGCAGGGAATAGCAGAATATCGCGAGGTGCAACCTTATATATTCGGTGATTTCTATCCGCTGCTTCCCTATAGCCGCGACGCCGAGTCGTGGACTGCCTGGCAATGGGATCGTCCGGAAGGGAGGGACGGACTGGTAATCTTGCTGCGTCGCCCCAAGAGCCCGTTTTCACTGATTGAAGTGCGCCCGCAACACGTGGATCCCGCGGCAACGTACGACGTCGAGATTCGTACCACTTACGAGCATGCTCCCTCCAGGCAGATGAAAGGAAGCGAACTGTCGCATCTTCAAATTCAGTTGCCAGATGCTCCTAGCTCGACGCTCATCTTTTATCGGATATCCGGCAGATCAGTTCCTCGTTAGATAGAGGACACCCGTGCTAAACCATTTATTGTCTGCGGGAATTGAGACTGGAGAAATGTCCTGTGGAAACCATTGTTCACTGCCAATTTTTCATGTCGCGCGCCGGAATCAGGTGACACGCTCGGCCAAAGTCTCGTGTCATGCCAGAAAACGGCGTCAGTGATCAATTATCTCTTTGGGAAACCGGGCTTTAAGGCGAGATTGGCAGGAATAGGTTTCCTTTCTTTGAATTCCATCAGGTCTCTGTTGGACGCATAAGCGAGTGACCGAGGTTGGGGTCCCGTTACTCCGCCAGACTTGACTCCATCAGTTTGACCGGTCCCAGAATCCCGGACGGAAGGGGGACCAGATTCTCCATGTCCTGGGGCACAAAGAGCATTCCGTAGCGGTCCCAAAGGAGACGGTAATCGGGCTGTGGATGGCCTGCAAGCTCGTTGATCGCGGTGTTGCCTACCACTATGCGGAGATCGTTTTTGCCCTCGCGAATAAAAGCGGACACATCGAGGCGATACGGCGGACGCCACACATCTCCAGCCAACTTTCCGTTGACGTAGACCTCGGCAACCTCACGAATGGGGGGCACGAGATAAGCGCGCATGTTGTTCCGGCCGGGCGGCGATGGAAGCGGTTCCGGCGTCCCAGGCCCAAAATCGAGAACAAAGCTCGATCCCGGCTGCGCACTTCTGAGAGGCAAGTCAAAGCTCTTTTCATACGTCGCGCGCCCCGAATAGAACCTCGCTTTTCTATCGTCGCTCCAGGACGACAGGCGATCCATTTCCACCATCGGCTGGCCGTCGCCGAACGTGACCTTCCATTGCCTTGAGAGATCGGCTACAACCGTTTCCGGCTTTTTCTGACGCGTCGCGGCGGCCGTAGCAGTATCGGACAGGAAGATCAGCCGCGACTCGTAAGGCTCCAATTCGAGGTCGATGTTCTGCGCGTCCGCCAGCCCTGAAATCTCGCCCGTGAAGGCATCCCAGTTTTCTGCATGAGCAGCGGTGTCGCGAAATTGTGCCATCGCGTGCTTTCGCTGGTTCGAGGTGTTGGCGACAAAATACAGGTTCCCACCGCGCAGCCTGCGATGGATGAAACCAATCTCCGGGGTTGCGGGAGAAAGCTTCAGGTCGGGCGCGGTATAGCTGACAAGTGCGGCGCCCAGCGTACTCTCATCTTCAATGAAATGGGCTGAAGGCAAATCGCCGTTGAAGAGTGATTGCGAGATTGCTCCCAGCCGCGCTGAATCCTGCTCGGCGTGCATAAAGCCCGGCGCTGCTGCCGGTTTGCGCCGCGTCGCAATCACGATTCCGCCCCGACGCGCAAAGTCGAGAATCTTCTCGTAAGTCGAAACAGGTAACCTGTCAACCGCGGGAAGGATGAGTACCCGGTACGGAATTCCCACTGCGTCTATGGCGTCGGCGTCAATAAAGTCGAGATTGAATCCGGCATCGAGAACCTGCGCGATCACCTGCTTGCCCAGGAATTTGTCCATCGATTCGTCGATACTCACGTTCGATCCCGATTCATCGAATCCGGCAGGAGACGTGGGTGTTCGCCGCTTTTGCATCCCAGCCGAAAACGAAGCCCAAACATCGTCGTTCGGCATCAGCAAGGCGACATCGTTTGCAGGCTCCCCAAGCCGTAGCGCATAGCTTACCCTCTGCAGGTAGCGGGTCAGGTCGGGCATGACAAAAAACCAGGGGTTATGCCCATTCAGCGCCGCCGCCGCATACATGCGCCATCCCGGTTCGCCCGCAATCTCAGGCGAGTAGGGCCAGCCATGTCCCACAAGCTGATTGATTCCCTGAAGAAAATGCAAGTCCGCCTCCGCCTTCATATCCAGCGGAGTGGCACGGAATGCAGGCGAGTGCAACCACGTCCAGGTCTCGGACGAGATGACCGGCTTATGAAGGAGGTGTCCCGCGGACGCAGCCCAGCGGGTATCAGAGAACTCGCGCCACATGTTAAAAGTCGCCTTGCCTTCTCCTTCGGGCAAATCCGACAGCCTGTTGCTCCACAAAGTCACCGGAGGAAACCCATAGTTCTGTGCACGAAATTGAGTCCCGTGCTCCTTTGCCCAATCCTCAATTGGTTTGAGAAAGTTTTCGTCCGCCATTTCGGTAAGCGTCCTGCCCCAGTCGTGGCGAATCGCGGCAGTTTCCGGACCGGCATCCATCACCAGCGCCGGCAGATGCGTGCGCAGATCGTACCCCCGCCGGCGCTGGAATTCGCCAAGCAACGCGGGGCTCCAATCGGACGCGTACACCTCAAGGCTGTCGCTAAAGACCGCATACGGCGGCTGATTGCCAAAGGCGGAGAGCAGCCGATCGCCAACCGCGTGAAGGTGCTCCTCGGTTGCGGCCCGGTCGTAGTGATCGAGAACAAAGCCTGCCGCGCCTACCGACGGGCGCTTGACCATCATGCCGGTGCGGCTGGACAGAAACGAGATCAGCGTACGGGGCTGGGCCGATGGAGGAAAGTTGTACCAGCCTGAAACTGGCGCGGCAAGCGGTTCTGAGCGGGCAATCGCCTCCTTGGTCGCCGGGTCTGGCAGCAGAAATCCTGCAATCCACTCTTCACCCGTATCCACAAACGGAGCCGGTGCAGACACCGCGCCCGGTTCAATACTGCGCGACTCCACGCGAAGCTTTCCTGCTGCCTCGGTGACCGGAATATGCTCGCCCCCGAAGGGCCAGCCGCTGCAAAGCGTCACATCCATCCGAAGCCCCAACCGGCGTGCCTCCTGCGCAGCAAAATGCAACGCCTCCAGGTGCTCCGGCGAAAGAAATGGCGTGTTTTTGAACCCGGTAGACGGATCGTCAAGAGCTAATGAATAAAGGTTGGCGACCTCCACGCCGCCGATTCCAGCGGCCTTCATCTGTTCCAGTTCGCGCGTCAGCTCGGGTTTGGTTGCAGCCGGCCCAAACCACCACCAGCGCATCATGATGCGGCTGGAATCCGGTGGATCGGCAAACAGGCGGTGCTGCTCGGCCAGGCTCACGTCCGGTTGAGCTGCCATGGGTTGGCCAATTGTCAGGCCCAATGCAAGCAGCGCCAGCATAACCCTCGCCGTCAGCTTGCGCGGGACCAGGCAATTGTTTGGAACCGGAACACAGAACATGAAGACCATACCTCCTGAAGCTGCGTGAGGGGAGATACGTACAGTTCTCCCTTCCATGCAATAGCCCCGGCTCTTATTCGCGAGGGTCGGGCATCATGGAATGTAGCTCATCCGAATCATAGAAGCGCCGGGCAGGTTCGAACGGGAAATTCTTCCTCTTCCGAAAGCCCGTGTTTTCGCGCTGAAGAGGATCAGCGCCGCCGGGCGGCGCGCCGGTTATGGAACCACTTGGCCACGCCCAGCGTCAGCAGCAGTCCGCCGAAAGGAATGCACATCAAAGCCACAATCAGAGCGAACCAGCCGGTGTTGGTGTTGGCGCCAGTGGGCGAAAAGCCGCCCAGAAAGGCTTGCAGCAGAAAAACGGCCAGCAGGCCGGAGCCAACTATCCACGCGCCCCACTGCAGCAGTTGGCGGGTACCGTCGTTGGATGAGGCAGCATTGCGGCTTTCAACCATTAGCCTCTCCTATCCCTGCGCCAGGCGCAACATGGCCCAGGTCACGACGCCGGTAACCGACACGTAAAGCCACAGCGGAAACGTCCAGCGGGCCACCTTGCGGTGCTGCGGAATCCGTCCGCTGAGCGAGAAGAAGAAAGTGACCAGCACCAGCGGCAGCGCCACGACGGCCAGAATGATATGGCTCGCCAGAAGGATGAGGTAGACCCCGCGCAACGCCGCGTGTAGCGGGTAACGCACGTCGCCGTGCAGAGCGTGGTGCAGGATGTAGCTGACCAGAAACAGCGTGGAAAATCCGAAGGCGGTCATCATCGCCGCGCGATGAGCTTTGATCCGATGGCCCCGAATGAACGTGTATCCAATCAGCAGGGCCGTGGCGCTGAGGCCGTTGAGCAGGGCATTGAGCGTGGGCAGAAACGCAAACTGGTCGCTGGTCCCCGCGGCGGGATGGACGTAGATGAGCCAGAACAGAAATGCCGTGGCTGCCGCGCTAATGATCAGAATGGCCGTGATGGCCGGGCAGGTGGACGGGGGAGCTTCGTTCGTCATAGCTTCCTAGTGTCGTGCAGTGGCGCAGAGCATGAGCGTGGTGAACAGCAGGGGTAGGTAGAGAACGCTGACTTTGAGCAGATCGCGCGCCAGCATGCGGCTTTCCACTTCATCCTTGGTGCGCAGGATGCCGGCGAACCGAATCGTATAAGCCAGGTAACCGAGGCCCAGCGCGGTGGCCAGCACGGCGTAAGAAACTCCGGCCATGCCCAGCCGCCAGGGAGCCAGGCTTACAGGGATCATCACCACGGCAAAAAACAGTGCCTCGGCTACAGTGGACCAGCCGTCGGGCTGTACCACGGGCAGCATGCGGATGCCGGCCCGCGCGTAGTCATCGCGGTAAAGCCAGGCAATGGCCATGAAGTGAGGAAACTGCCATACAAAGAGAATGGCGAACAGCGCTACGGCCTGCCACTCCATGCGGCCGCGCGCAGCCGTCCATCCCAGCAGCGGACCCATGGCGCCGGGAAACGCGCCGACAAACGTTGCCATGGTGGTGAAGCGCTTCAGCGGCGTGTAGACGGCGACATACGTGAAAGCCGTCAGCAGCGCCAGTGACACGGTAAGCAAGTTGGTGCGCAGCAGCAGCCACAACGCGCCCAGAGCCAGCGCTCCCAGCCCGGCCAACACACCCTGGGCCAGCGAGAAGCGCCCGGCGGCCATGGGCCTATCTGCGGTACGCTTCATGCGTGCGTCAATCCTGCGCTCCAGGGCCTCGTTCAGAGCGCCCGCTCCGGCTGAGACCAGGCCGATGCCGAACAGCGTGTCCAGCAAGCCGCGCTGCACGCTGCTGATGCCGGACTGCATCGAACCCAGGTAAAAGCCTCCCCAACCGGTGACCAGCACCAGGGCCACAACCTTTACTTTGAACAACTCGCGAAAGTCCTGGATCAGAGTGGCCGTCGCGCCTGGTTGTGGCGCGTGAATGTGGCCGTGGAGTCCGCTGTCGGGGTGATTGCCGAGATGAGTCGGAACGGCGGCTTGTGAGACGGTTGTCATTTGGACTTGTGAAATCCTCAGCAGCATGGCCCGAACCGCGTGTCTGTGTCGATGATAGCAAGCGCCAACGCTGCGGGATTCAGAAGTGCTGGTCAGCCCAGGCGGGCGGTGCGGAGAATTGCATCCACCACCTGCTCCGGCGTCAGCTTATCCACGGGGATCGAGACGTGGGCCTCGCGATAGAGCGGCAGGCGGCGCTGGTAGCGATCAGCCAGGTTCGCCCGGTCGGCCAGGATGGGCCGCATACCCTCGGTTCCCTTGCAGCGCGCGAGGGTTGTTTCCAGTTCCACCTCGAGGTGGACGAGAAGCGTTTCGGGGCTGGATTTCAGTCGCGTGCGCGTCTCGGGGTGTTCAACGGCGCCACCCCCCAGGGCAAGCACCAGCGCGTCTCCGGCGGCCAGCCGCGCGATGGTGTCGCGCTCAAGTTCCCTGAATGGGATCTCCCCATGGCGGGCGAAGAGTTCGGCGATCGTGCAGCCTGCCTCGGCCTCAATCACGTCATCCACATCGACGAACTTCCATCCCAGGTGCGCGGCAAGCAAAGGCCCCGTGGTGCTTTTGCCTGAGCCCATGAAGCCGGTCAGGACGATGCGGCGCGGAAGGGCCTGTTCCCCGCAATGGACGGCGTGCCGACCCTCGGATTGCGACTGGGCAACCATATCCTCTTTCACAGTATAGGGACGCAGGCCCGGGCGTGATCCAAAGCGCGCCTGTTTAGCACGCGACCATCACCACGGCTCCGGCGGTGATGAGAAGTCCGCCCGCGAGCACTGGAGCGGTAAGCTTTTCGTCCAGCAGCAGCCAGGCAAATACCATTACCAGGGGAACACTGAGCTTGTCCAGCGGCGCGACGCGCGAGGCGGGTCCAAGCTGCAAGGCGCGGAAGTAGCAGATCCACGAGAGCCCGGTAGCCAGCCCGGAGAGCGTCAAGAACAATACGGTGCGGCGATCGAGCGACCGGATCTCGCCGTGTTTGCCCAGCGCCAGCGCGATGCCCCAGGCAAAGACCACCACCACGCTGGTGCGCAGGGCCATGGCAAGATTTGAATCAACATGCGCCACGCCCACCTTGGCCAGCAGCGCGGTGGCGGCGGCAAAGACCGCTGAAAGCAATGCCCATCCAATCCAACTCATGAGGAATATGGTACGCGCGGCGCTCTGCACCCGTGGTGCCCTAAACTTGAGATATGCAGACAGGCCGGGCCAGCAAAACAGCTCTTCGCGTAGCCATTCGTCGCGCTGCGCACCAGTTGATTGACCATCCCCGCATTCTCGAGGACCCCATTGCGGTGCGGTTGCTTGGCTCCGGGTTCGCCCGCGACATGGAGCGCGCCATGCACAAGGTGGCGCGGGACTTTCGCTCCTTCATGGCCGTGCGAAGCCGCTATGTGGAGGACCAGTTGGCCGCAGCGGTCGCCAACGGGGTTACGCAATACGTGGTTCTGGGCGCCGGGCTTGACACCTTTGCGTATCGCAACCCGTTTCCTTCGCTGCGCGTTTTCGAGGTGGACTTTCCCGCGACCCAGGCCTGGAAGCAGGAGATGCTCGAACGGGCGGGAATCGCGATTCCCGAAAACCTGACCTTTGTCCCGCTGGACTTTGAGCACAAGGCGCTTTCGGCCGGATTGGCGGAGGCGGGGTTCAACGACCAGAAGGCGGCGTTCTTTGGCTGGCTCGGCGTGGTGCCGTATCTGACGCTCGATGCATTCCGCTCCACACTGAGCGCGATTGCAAAACTGCCTCGCGGATCCGCAGTGGGATTCGATTATGCGGTTGCGCCGGAGACTCTCAGCGCGGTGGGGCGCACGGCGTTCGATGCGCTTGCCGGTCGTGTTGCCGCTGCCGGAGAGCCGTTCCAGCTCTTCTTTACTCCGGAGGTGTTGGCGTCAGAGCTTGGCCGCGCCGGGTTCCAGCGCTTCGAGCAGGTGGATTCGGACGATCTGAATGAACGCTACTTCAAGCAGCGTGCCGACGGCCTCAAATTGTCTGCCGTGAAGCTGGGGATGCTGGTCACTGCATGGGTTTAGGCCCCTGCGCGCGATAGGATAAGTCATGCGCAAGTTCGTCTTTGTGCCCGCCGCTCTCCTCCTGCTGGGTGCCACCGGATGCGGATACCACTCTCTAGGCTCCGCCACCCACTTGCCCTCGGACGTGCATACCCTGGCCGTGCCGGTCTTCGCCACGCGCACCGAGGCGTATCACACTGAAGTGGTGATGACGGAGGCGGTCATCCGCGAGCTGACCACGCGCACCCGGCTCCGGGTAACACCTGAGGCCCACCCCGACGCGGACGCCGTGCTGCACGGAACGATTCTTCAGGAAGTCGTGATGCCGCTGACTTACAACACTACGACGCAGCAGTCATCCAGCTTTCTTATCACCCTGGTGGCCTCGGTCACCTTGACCGGCCGCGACGGCAAGATCCTCTACGAGAACAAGAATTACGTCTTCCGCCAGCAGTACCAGTCCACCACCGACCTGCCATCGTTCTTCCAGGAGAATCCGGCGGCCGTGCAACGGCTCTCGCGCGAGTTTGCGCGGCAACTGGTGGACGATGTGCTGGTGGGGTTCTAGTGGTGTCCGTCCCGCAGATGGACTGGTGGTAAGTTCTTTGTTTGGAGGGGTCGAAACGGGTTTTTCTGACCTAATCCCTTTCTTTTTATGGGGTTGCGGCAAAAGTGGGGGAGGGGTGGGGTAAATCGCCCTCGGGGGCCGGTCCGGGCCTGATTTTGGAGGTTGTTGGATTCCTTGGGCATCGTGGCGGTTTCTCCGGTTGCGGTCTTTTTGTCACCGCAATTTTGATTGTGCGCCGGAGGCGCTTAATTATCTGCAAGCGGGTCACGCTGGTTTGTTCAAAATCTGATCCGGGACGCTACGGCGTTTATCAGTGGGCAATCAAGGTGACGGTTGTCCAGTTGCCGCTCGTAAGCTAGGGGCCGTGGTCCCCGGTCTCCAAATGCGAGAGACCGGGGGCACCCAGACAATGGGAAGAACTTATCTTCGGGACCGGGGCCACCTGCCGTTTATCAGTGGGCAATCAAGGTGACGGTTGTCCAGTTGCCGCCCGTAAGCTAAGGGCTGTGGTCCCCGGTCTCCAAATGCGAGAGACCGGGGGCACCCAGACAATGGGAAGAACTTATCTTCGGGACCGGGGCCACGCATTATAAAAGGGCGCCCCATTCCTGTAAGCTGCGGTTGCTGTGCTGAGCAGACAACCAAAGCCAACAGGGAGGAACACCCAGATGAATAGTGTGCGATATGTCGGG
>Ga0181517_10005237_pt1 | contig 11519 bp, 20 predicted proteins | sample PEATcosm2014_Bin_31_FD_119748 | JGI IMG/M metagenome (GOLD analysis project Ga0181517, IMG submission 119748) | Peatland microbial communities from MTU Mesocosm Facility, Houghton, MI, USA - PEATcosm2014_Bin01_30_metaG | ecosystem: Environmental > Terrestrial > Soil > Wetlands > Peat | place... | reverse complement strand
TACACTCTATTAAATACTTATGTCAATAACTCCCCATAACGCGCCAATAACTCCTCACTTCGCGCCAATAACTCCCCATATCGCGCCATTAGCTCCCCACCCCCTGTCAATAACTCCCCACCCCTACTGGAGCTTTGAGAGTCTCCATCCCACCTTTTGGCCGTTGTCACCGATGATCGACGTCGCGGCAATCCACGGGCCGTTGCCCTTGGCATTGATCTTCGCGAGGTAGTCGATGGCTGAAATGACACTCCCCCTCGACACCCCCAACATTTTGGCAATTCCCGTGGTCGTCTGGCGGCGGCTGACAAAACTCTTGGAGTAGCGAACGAGCATATAAAGGCATTGCCGTGTCCAGTTCTTGATTGGGCGGTCGGGCGGCAGGTTGACGCGAAAATAGCAAATGCCCTCAACCCATCGTTTTCCAGCACGATCATCCTTATGGACATATTGCTCGTTGTCGATGGCGACCCAGCCGTGGTCAGTCTCGACGGCGTATTGTTTTGCGGCCAATTTCTTCAGATGTGTGCGGACTGTCTTACGGTCAAAGGAAGACTTCCTGCTCAGCCATGAAACGGATGCCCCTGCAAACCGCCCCCGATAAATCAGCCATGCCAGCGTGACTCGCTCACGAAGCGTTATGTCTGCCCTCCTCAGTTTTGGCATCGCCAAAAAGGTTGTCTGTGTCTTGTCCTGTTGCTCCACGGTAATCCAATAAGAAAGGCGTCAGCGTAACCTTGGGCAGGCATTAGCACTGACGCCTTCTCAACGACGTGTTGAATTGGTTCTTTGAATTCCTGCCCAAGGTTTCAAATGACTGTATCTCTATTTATTATAGTGGATTCGCAGTAATTTCCTAACACTTTTTCCAATGAATTGTCGAAGGCCCTATGCCATGCGGACGAGGCCCTTTTTGGGCTTTGATAGTTGCGACGAATTGAGACTTTTCAATTTCTCGCCCTCGGCAGTCAGGGCGGCGGTCTTGTTCTCTTGAAAGGACACCACCATGAAGGCAATCAAGTTGGTCGAAACCCGTAAGGGTTGCGAAATCTGCGAAACGCACTTCCGCTACGACGTTCTCGTTCACGGCAAGAAGATCGGGCAGTTGCGATTTAATATGCGGGGCTACACGGGGCCTTACTTTCCACAGCCAAATGGGATTCCGCTCGAAATCGGGGAGTGCGGCATCGGCGCATATCGCAAGGCGGTCGCCCAACTCAACAGGGAATGGGCCGAAGCCGATCAAGGAAAGGCCAACGCAAAATGACTGTCACTCTTGAAGTCGAAACCAAAACAGGCAGGCAAAGCGTGGCCGCAACCGTCACGACCTTTAGCCCTGGCTTGGCGATCAGCAACGAGAAAATCGCCCTTCCAAACGCCGTTTTCAACTATGCAGTCCTGCATGTAGGGTCGGGGGAGTTTATTGCGACTGCCGCAAAGAAGAGGCAGGCCGAGCGAATTGTGGAGGCCATTGCGCCCTGTGCCGACTGGACCCAATCCGTGGACGCTTTGCGGGCGGTCCCCCTGCTGGCCCGCCGTGTGCGCAATGCCGTGTGGGACATTAAATGAAAGGACCACAACCATGAACATCTTCCCATTGGGCCAGATCGTGGCAACCCCCGCCGCCCTCGAAGCGATTCAGGACAGCGGCCAGACCCCCGCCTTCTTTCTCGACAAGCACGCGGCTGGTGATTGGGGCGAAGTGGGCAAGCAAGACGCGGCCCTCAATGACCAAGCCCTTCTTGATGGCGAACGATTGCTGTCTGCCTACCGCACGCTGAAGGGCGTTCGCATCTGGATCATCACTGAGGCCACGGACGACGAGGGAATCCGTTCCTCGACTTCAATCACCTTACCCGAAGAGTATTGATTCCACCCCTAATGGAGAACTGCACCATGACGCCCGCAATTTCGCCTAACACGCAGAACACGAAATCAGAAGCCACTTTGGAGGTCGAAATGAACCCTGACCACGGCGAAAACCCCGCCAATCGCGCGACGCAAAATGGAAAAGCGAAATCCGCGAAGTCGCAATTGGTGGCCCGCATCGCCCGTCTCGTTCGGGCCGCTGGCCTCGATTACGAGGGCTGGCGGTATGTCAGTCGTCGCATCAGACAGAAATGCCAACTTCAAGCAGCCAAGAAGCCGAAGAAGCTGCCCCGCGTGTTGAACCCCGACGAATTCAGAAAGTTCTACAAGATGGTGGATCAGGCCGAAGACGTCCAACACGCCTTGATGCTGAGGTTGACATTTTATACGGCTGTCCGCGTGAGCGAACTTTGCGGCATCGAGGTCAGCCACGTCGACTTGGAGAACTGCAAGATTTTCGTGGATCAAGGCAAGGGCAGCAAGGACCGCTACGTCTTGTTCGGGCGGTCGTTCGCCACGGCCCTCAAGACCCATATCGCGGCCCACCCGCAAAACAGGTGGCTCTTCCAAACCAAGCGGCACACGCAGTTCTCGCCTCGCCGCATTCAACAAATTGTCAAGCACTATGCCGAGCAGGCGGGGTGCCACTGCACGCCGCACACCTTCCGCCATCAGGCGATAACGTGGTTGACGAGGTATTCAGGCATGGCCGACGCCGAATTGCAGCTTATCACGGGCCATGCCCGCCGCGAGACTTTGGCGATTTATCAGCACGTCGCCCTGGATGGGGAGTTGGAGGCGAAGTATCAGGCCGCGATGAAAGACGCGGGCCTTTGACCGACCCCGATGGTCGTAATCAAACCGTAATGGGAAGCCGTATCGCGACTAGCGGTAAATCTTGCACTTGGGCAATGCCTCTTTGAGATGTTCCACAGCCTCCTTCGTAGTCGATGTCGATTCCAGGTAAAGCCGTCTAAGGTTCTTAAACCCTCTGAGATGCTTCAGTCCCATATCTGTGATGCCTGTCCCTCTCAGGACTAACCCTTCAAGTGCCATAAATCCCTGTATGCGTTCCAATCCCATGTCCGTTATCGACGTGTCCGAAAGGTCCAAGAACTCAAGGCGGTTCAATCCCTGGACATGCGCCAAGCCAGCATCGGTAATGTGACAGCCAGGAAGAGTAAGGACTTCCAGTTGCGTAAACTCGGCACACTTTCCAAGTTGATCGTCCGTGACCTCGGTAAGGTCAAGGTGTATGCAAACGACGTTCGGGCAGTTATCGTCAAGCACTTTGTCCACCCAAGAGTGATCTGTCGGGTCGCTGTAAGCCCACAGACCGCCCAAACCTTCGATGGTCTTTATCGCCTCCCGTTGTCGCCTTATATGTTCCCTCCTTACTGCAAGCCAACTGCAAGGAATAGCACAAAGCGTGACGAACACCAGCAGCGTCCGCAGACTGAATTGAAACCAACGGCGTTTGAAAACAGGGGCGGTCATGCCGCTAATATAGCCGAACTGAGGCAGCTTTTGGAGCCCGAGAGGAAAAGTCTTCCCTCCCGCAACTGCCTTGCCGCCGCCCCTTGTAGATGCCTGTCAGCAAGGCGGAATCTCGCCCTCCGACCGTGGTGAAGCGGTCTTGTTGAATGAAAGGGCCGTTTTCCCGCCTTGGAAACGATTCGTGATTCTTCAGACCGACCCCGACTCTTGCGGCTTATTGGTATTGGAAACTTGGCCCAGAAGGTCTTGTCACAATGGGATACATCCTAAGATCGAGACCGCGAGACGAACAACGCAAGCGGGTCTATGCCGCTGAAAATCAAATCGCGGCTCGTATGCGAGACCCGCTGCCGACGATTTTGGAAATGCAGGGCTTCGTGGACTCGATCTTGAAATCACGCTATCTGCAAACCTATTTCACCCCTCGGGTGCTGGCCCCCATTACCGTTCTAAGTGGCCGTCGCCCGCGCGAGGCCACAGCCATGAGCTTCCTGTCCACGATTGCGATGCCAGAATGGTCGAGAACCAAGCTGATCGTTTTGCATGAAATGGCGCACATTTTGGCAGATCGTTACCACGGCCAAGACTTTATCGAAGGCCACGGCCGCCAATTTGCCACGTTCTTCTTGGACTTGGTGGACCATTTCCTTGGCGCAGAAGATTGCCAGGACTTGCGTGAGGCTTTCAAAAGGCACGGCGTTGCCCACTCTTATCGAAACGAAGGAGAATGAAATGGATGAAAAAGAACGACTGACGAAAGCAGAACAAGCGGCGGGCCTCCTCGCCAGCGACTTGAAGGATATCCTCAGGCACACGGACAACCTGCCTTTGGAGGAAATCATGCTTGAGGCATTCCAACAGGTGGAGACAATTCGTCGCCGTTTGAAGCGATTCGCGGGAGCATAAGGTCAACTTGGCGGTTTCCTGTAGGTTTCATAATACGCGTTTCCAATTCCAACCGCCACCGCGATCAAAATGCCAACGCCGACCCACAACTCCGATGGAACGGACTTCATTATGCTGAGAAGAACCGCGAAGCCCGTCACCACTGCCATAAGCGCAAGAAGTGAGAACTGCCATTTTCCGCTCGGGCCGTCGTGTGAGCCATCTGACATAATCGTGCCTGCTCTTCCCCGACTTGCAACCTTACCCCGTAGCTTTCAAGATCGACACCGCCTTGATCGAGTAGATGGGAATATGCAGTTCCGTGACTCCCGCAATGTCCTTGACCACTACATAGTCGGCACCGACCTCGACCACCTTGCACCCAAGCATCGCTTCAGGGATAATGCCGATCTCGTAGCGACCACTGACCTCTTTGAGGCTGACGGCCTGCCCCTTGGACAAGACGGACAACACGCCTCCGTGTCCTTTCTCTTCACCGCCCCGTTGACTGAAGGCAAGGGACGAAGCCAAGACGACGATCCCCAACAGCACGATGCCAATGATTGCACGACGCATTTCTTATTCTCCTATGTTCATTGTTCAACAGACCATATTGTCGCACGAATTGGGCGTCTTGTCATGGGGAGCGCACACGCCTTTCGGGGGATGTTACTTGTGTGTACTTAGCGGATACATCCTGCGGCATACATCCCAGGCATGGAAGGAATGAACTATGGACCGCCGCGACCTCTCGCTCTCCCAAGAGACCCACCCCATTGACTTCTTTATCGAGTCTGCGTGGTTGCATTGCACTGGCTTTCGCCAGTTCGATCTGTCGTGGGAACTTGCCTTCTCGATCTGGGTCACAACCTGGCCGAACGAAGGATGCGAACTGACAACCCGCCGAAACCCAACGGATGCCCTGCGGCTACGGCTTGAGGAAGCAGGATTCCTCACCACTTTCTACGGCGACCAGTTCGTCCAATCATTGTGCGGGCGCGTGCCGACTGTCGATCTTGCCCACCTGATGGGCACCATGAAAATGATCGCCGTTGGGAGTCCCGACCAATTCTCGACACCCATTGTCCTTCTCGACTGACGCTGCGGACTCCTATTAGGTATCGCTATTTCATTATCAGAAATAGGGTAATTATGGATACAATAGATTTTCTTGGGACTCCTACCCCACGCCCCTGGATGAACAAGACACCCCTAGCTTCGATCTTGCTTCCTCTTCCTATCGAGTTGCCTGCCGAACTCTTGGAGGAATGGGGCTGCGTGCGGAGCGAGACGCGGTTCGCGGCATTCCATTACGATGTTCGCACTGGTCGCCTGCTGAGGGAAAACGGCATCAGCATCAAAGCCTGCCCGAACGAATGGATGTTCGCGTTCCTATACCTTCACGCTGATGATGCCGAGTGGTGCGACAGGAACAAGGTCCAATTGCTGGCGGGCGTTCATTGGCTGATCCACGATTATCGGCATCGCAGGTCGTATGTGGCCGATCCCCGCACCGCGATGAAGTGCCTTGAAGAACAGACCTTGCCAAGGAACCAAGGCCGTCCACGATAGACGGTCAAGCCTTATAGGCGGCATAAACTTCCGCGTAGGGCCTGTTGCACATGGAGGCGAAGCAGTTGATTAGCCAAATCTGCTCCGCTTCCTGCAATACGAGATCGCCTGGACGGGGCTTCTGGATGGATACCTTGTACTGCTTGGACCAGTTTGCGTCTCCTCCGCAGACCACGGCCTCGCAACTCTTGCGATCACCGACGAAGACCCACTGCTCGCCAAAGCCGTTCTCGAAATAGCCGACGTACTTTCCCGCAGCGTCGAGCGAAGGCGCGGAACCACAATCGGCAGAATGCAGATTGTCGATCTCAAGCAATCGTTCGCAATCGTCGCTTTTCTTCTCAATCATGTTGTTCTCCTTGTTGGCATAGAACTCTTCATTGATTATCCCTTTCTTGAGGACTTGTACAAGTGCGCCATCCATAGACCACGTCCTCGCAAGCCCATCAAGGGACGATACCCAGCCACCGCAAGATTCGGTACGCGCCTCGCTCGCCCCAAAAGCCGATAAGGAAACCGATGTGGCGGGCGGTTGCATCGCATTTTTCAGGAGTGTCGATCATGTGCGGCGGTAGTTGGGCCTTGATGCTTTCCCAGAGGCGGTCCACGTAATCACCTTGCGAAGGCGGGGTCCACTCCTGATGCTTCAACCCGAGTTCGGCGGGGTCTGTGAGCCATCTGATCTTCGGGCCGTCGTCGTGCTGCCTCTGCGTGCCTTTCTGTTCTTTCTCGGCCTGGCACGACAAGAGAAACTCGGACAGGTGGGCCTTGAGCCGATACCGCCGATCTTCGGGAAGGCCCGCCTTCTCGGCCTCGTCCACAAACTGGTCCGCGAAGCCCATTGCCTGGGACATGGAAATGCTGCCCTTCAGCACGGCCTTCCGCATCGTCCGCAGAAGCGATGTGACGCGATCATCGGCACGCTCTCGCTTCTGCAATGGCTCCCGCGCGGACAAGACGTAGCCCATCATGTGGGCATAGGCATCGGCCCATTGATCGTCGGGAACCGTGCCCTTTAGTGAATCCGCAAACTTGTTGACGGCTTGGACGGCCTGCGGCACGGAAACCTTGCCGCTGACCAGCTTGCACAGCAGGTCGGCCACGAATCGAACAACACGATCATCAATTTCATCGCTCTGCGTGATTGGCATTTCTGCTGCCCTTTCCTTTCGGCCATTTGTCCCTTCGGGACAATAGGCGTCTTCGACGCCATCACGTAATGCTACGTGGGCGGGGAAGGGCTTGTTTTCAAGAGGAGAAATCGGCAGTAGAATAGAGGCGTCCCCATCGGTAGCGGGAGGAAGCCGCCCGCCGTAAGCTCGATATTCAGAAACCGACCCGTGAAAAACAAAGTCCTCGTCGTCCTGCTCGTTGGCCTTAATTCGGCAGTGTGTTGTGCGGGCAGCAGTGCCCCGACGCCTGGTTCTGAAGCCCCATTGATTCTTCGAGGCGACGGCCAGTTTGCGGCGGAGAAGGCAATCGACGCAATAAGTTCGTACACGGAAGCGATACGGCTCAATCCGAATTCATCGGAAGCCTACTGGAAGAGGGCCAGAGCAAACCTTCATGTGAGGAAGCAGGAGCAAGGGTTGGAAGACGCTGCCCAATCAGTCCGCCTGAATCCCAAGAGTGCCGATGCGTACCATTGGCGCGGAGCAGCGTATCGAATGGCGGGAAAATACGAAGAAGCCATCAGCGATCTTGACAAAGCCTTGGAATTGAATCCTAAGAGTTGCCTCACTTTTAACCTGCGAGGAACGGTGTATCGGCAAATGAAGAAGTATAACGAGGCGATCCGCGACTACACCGAGGCCCTGCGCCTGGAACCGAATCGGACGAACACGTACTTGAACCGCGCCCTCGCCTACCGCTACAAACGTGATTACGACAAGGCAATCAGCGATCTAACGGAATTGATTCGATTGGCTCCCGCCAACGCCACGGCCTATACGCAGCGCAGCAAGTTGTACCGTGCAAAGGGGGATTTGGAGCAGGCCGACAAAGACCTTCAGCAGGCACAACGGCTGGAAGAAAAGGTGCCTGAGAAACAAGAGAGTCCGTGAAGTTCATCAAGAGATCGGCACGATTATCATGCGTCCTCGTAGCAAGAGACTCGCTCTGGCCGCCGTCCTGGCTGTAGTGCTGGCTCCCTTCATCCTCGGCTACGCATGGTGGCAACATCATTATCCCTACGGGATGAGCCATTGTTGCGACTTGTGCCTCTCCGCTGCACTTCACGATTATGCAGTAACCCACGGTGGGGCCTTTCCTGCGGGAGAGGCCACGCCCGAGGCATCGTTGAGCCTGCTTTATCGAACCAAGCTGGCCGACGAAGTGCTTTTGCGTGGCAAGACAGTCCCCGCGTCTGTTGTGAAGGAAATCCTTGAACGCGGCGAACTGCTGACCCCTGATACTTGCGGCTGGCACTACGTCGAGGGCTTACGCGCGGACGATGATCCTCGCCTCGCGCTCTTCTGGGATAAGGCTGGGCTGGACCACAACGGCGGGCGAATGGCGGAAGGCGGCCACATCGTTCTATTCGTGCCCCTTATGGACCGAAAGTACATCCCCGAGGCCGAATGGGAAGAGTTCTTGGAGAAACAGCGTGAGCTACTCGCAGAAAGGAAAACTGCAATCCATTATGATGCCACGGTACGGATCGACAAGGAGGAAGTCAAGGTTCAGGTGCGGGCAATGGACGGCGACGTTTGTGGGTCTGCATGGTGGAGCAGTGGACGCAGTACAGGAAACCGTATCGCAACCCTGAAAAAGCAGGAAGGAATTACTACCATTCCAATTGAGGAGATTGGGAACGCAAAGGTCATTGTCGAGCAAAACAAAGGCCGCGTGCGATTTGTGCTACGGGAGCGGGAGATCGTCTTTCATCGGTCAGGTTCCTTCGAGATTGAGGCAATCCCCATTCGAGATTGAGGCAATCCCCAGTGGGCCGACAAGAAGTAGCTGCAAGATCATGGTCACGATGAAGAAGACTGCTATCGTCCATCGAAAATTGGGGGCCGAGTCTTGGCGGCTGGTCCGCGATGATCTCGCCGCCAATCTGACGGACGACGACGACCCCACACTCTGGGAATTCGCCGTTACCACGATCCTCGGGCGAACCAGGGCCGACGCATCGCTCTACACGGGCAAGGAGGCGATCATCGTCCAGATTGGGCGTTGTTCCCACTGGATTCGCCCGAAATGGAAAACGCAATCGGGCATGACCTGGCCGTGCGGTTATAATCCTACGACTTTTAATTTAGGGGGATGGGCTGGCAACTTCAGTAGCCTTCCCGCCTTCGATTGGTCGTCCAAGTGGCAGCTTGATCCTGCTACGGGATCGCTGGAACCGAGTCGCGGCCAACCAACCCGCCGCCCACTGTGCCATCGGATTTGCCTTCCCGCACGAACAAGTCGCCACCCGCAAGCGACCGTCCACACGATTTGGACTCCAGGCTCGCCCGACGACTCCATTCGGAAATGGGTCATTTTGTACGGATTCGAGCGAACAGAGAGGGGCTGGCAGTGCTTCACCCAATGGGAAGGTGAACGAGGCGCAAGAATATCGTGACTTGAGCGGGACGCACTTGGTCAAGGCTGCACTATGAGACTCATCGGCTACTGGATTGAATCGCTCCTCGACACGGACTTCTATCCGCCCCAGGAGTTTATTGGCGATCTGCCTTTGGAAACCCGCACAAAGATTGCCGATTATCTTGACACTGGTCTGGTCTATGAGGTCTATCGTGGCATTTCATGGTGTCGCTTCTTTTGTCGCGTCCAGTCGATGGGCAACAAGGAGTTGACGGACGGGTATTGGGTCTGGCCCGAGGGTTTGTCGCATTATGTCCGTGACCACGGGGTAACACTCCCGTCCGAGTTTCGGGACCACATTGAATCCAGGCCGACGCCCATACCCAAGGAGCAGTGGGATAAGTCGCCGCCAGACAAAGAGTTCTGGAAAGATTGGTGTCGCCAGAATGCGTCTGGGAAATATCGGTCGAAGTTGATTGCCGCCCGCCAACGGGCCGATTGTGAAGCCGAGCGCATCGTCGCCAAGGCCGTCGCGGAGTTGGAGGCGACAAAAGGCGTGTCCAAAGTCGAGTGCCGATGGGCGGGCTGCGGTAACAAGGCTCTTGTTGGGATAGCATTTTGCGCTCGTTGTAGCCTCAAGGGCAGAGAGTATCCAATCGTTTTCGTGTCAGGCATTTACCACGAACTGCGATCAATACTGACGGACGGCCAACCGCAATGACCACTCCCGAAACCTTGCACCCGCTCGCCCGCCAGTTTTTGGAGAAGTCCACAGAATTTGGATATGCCCTTGCCATCCCGCTTTGCAGGGAAATCGCACAGCGAAGTCCGTTCCGTTGCGTCACTTGGACCCTCGCCTTGGTGGAGTCCGAGATTACGAAAATCACCGACCATGCAGCGGTTGCTGATGCCTTGGCGGTTGTTCGTGAGAGCCTCGCCAATCCCTCCGAGAACCTGCTGCCGCGTCTGGATGCTGCGGCGTGGCAGGCGTGGGCCTGTGATTTCAACTACGATTCGGCACCGTTCTATGCCCATCGCGCAGCATCGGGCCTTGCTTGGGCGACAATGGGAGCGATCATCGGGCTTTGCCGCTGCCAATTTGAATCGCAGTTCATCGGCATCAAGTCCAACGCTGAGAACGCCGACGATTACGCCGTTGGTTATGTTGCCAGGGAGTGCGAGAGGGCATTGGGGATCGTCTTTTCCAAGTCCCCAGAAGGATGGCTGAGGGTGGCGAAGTCGTTTACTTTGGAGATGGAGAAGCCCGAGTAGGCCAATGGAAAAGCAGCAGACCCCAGACTGGTTCGACCAAGCCCAGGCCATTGACGCCTTCACGGTGGATATCGGGTTCGTGGTTTCTCGCGCATTCTACGTCGGCGACGAGAACGATGCGGCACAGCTTGTCAGCGACGACCCAGCCATCAACGTGCCTTTGCCCGAGGTCAGCTACGCCCCCATTCCCAAAGACTCGCGTGGAACCGTCGCGCGGCTGGCCGACGTGGCAACGAACCCATCCGAATTGACCCATTACTTCAAGGCATGCCTCGCCGTTTGCCAGCAGTACGGCAAACCGCCCATGCTGCATCATTTCTGGCTGCGGGCAGCGATTTGTGCAGGAGAAGCGTGCCTCGTCTATTTCCCCTGGTACGACACTTACCAAGAATTCAGGCGATGGGCCAACGCGGTCCTGACCTCGAAAGAGCCACAAGTGTTCTGGGATGCCGACCAGGGGTGGGAGTTGGAGGTATGGCAGACCGACGAACATTTCTACTTCCGACGCGGCAATCTTGACGACAGGGACGAGAAACCTGACTGCTACCGATTCTCCAAGCTGGCGTTGCGAGAGCAGGTCGAAGGACTTATCAACGCCTGCGTGCCCGTCTTCAAACGCATTTCCGAAGAGACTGGTTTGGATTTCTTTGAAATCGAAATGTCGCTGGTGCCGTTGCAAGCCAAGGTGTTGCAGAGCCACCGTCTTCGTGAACCCGAGCGGCAGGACGACCAACCTACGAAAGTGCGCCCCTGGTGGAAGTTCTGGGAATGAAATGAACGATCTTCTCCAAGACATTGAAGTGGTCATGACCTTCCTCCACACCGAAGAGGGCGGGAGGAAAAGCCCTGCTTTCTCAGGATACCGCCCGCAATTCTATTACGACGGCAAG
>Ga0181517_10005234_pt1 | contig 11522 bp, 8 predicted proteins | sample PEATcosm2014_Bin_31_FD_119748 | JGI IMG/M metagenome (GOLD analysis project Ga0181517, IMG submission 119748) | Peatland microbial communities from MTU Mesocosm Facility, Houghton, MI, USA - PEATcosm2014_Bin01_30_metaG | ecosystem: Environmental > Terrestrial > Soil > Wetlands > Peat | place... | reverse complement strand
TCCAGGCCAAGCTCCTGCAGGTATTGCAGGACCACGAATTCCAGCGGTTGGGAGGCAAGGAGACGGTGCGGGTGGACGTGCGGGTGATCGCGGCCACGCATAACGATCTGGAGAAATCCATCGTGACGGGGGCATTCCGGCAGGACCTGTACTACCGATTGAACGTGCTCAGCCTCTACGTGCCGCCGCTCAGGGACCGCAAGGAGGATATCCCGCCCTTAGCGGACTTCCTGCTGGAAAAGTACAACGCCGGTAACGTGACGCCCGCGGCGATCACGCCGGCATTGCGGCAGGCGATGCTGCTGCACGATTGGCCGGGCAACGTGCGCGAGCTGGAAAATGTGATTCGGAAGTTGACCGTCGTTCACGACGTGGATTTGGTCGTACAGGACCTGATCGCCCGTTCCGCGAGAAAATTGCGCCCTCTGGCCACGGCGCCCGATCCGCCGCCGCAAACCGAGCCGGTCCAAGCGAGCGCCTCCATCCTGGCGCAGGTGACACGCGCCAAGCAACAGGCCGAGACGGAGGCGATATTGACGGCGCTTAACGCCACCCGGTGGAATCGCAAGAAGGCTGCGGCCCTGCTGAAAATCGACTACAAAGCTCTGCTCTATAAGATGAAGAAGCTGGGAGTGGACGGAAACCCCTCGCCCTCTTTGCCGGATTTCGTCAGGGCGACGCGGGCCGACAGCCAGCCCGTTTGACGCCCGGCAAAGCCATGCGCGGCTTCAGGCGGGCTTTTCAGCCGAGCTGGCGGAGCGCCGGGGGCCGGTACTCGTAAGCCAACTGGGCATCTCCCCGCAACGCCAATTCGGTTCTGTTCTTGACGCCGAGCTTGCGGAAAACATGATGCAAGTACTCCTTGATCGTGCCCTCGGTAAGGCACAACTCGGCGGCGATTTCCTTGTTGGCCTTGGCCTCGCGCACCAGCAACACGATTTGCCGTTCGCGAAATGACAACTCCCGCCACCCCACCTCCGTTTCCTCGACGGACTTAGGCCGGCGGCAACTCAAGCAAATATATTCCCGGCCGTGCGCGCCGAAAACTCGCCCGCATCGCGCACAACTCTTCTGCACGCGAACAATCGCCGGGTCGACCAGGTTAATGCCAGAGGTTCTCATAACCGACGTTCTCCTTCATTTCGACTGCTTGTAGTTGCGGAACGGGTCAACTAGCACGTCAGGTACCAAGAATTACAAGGGAGTAAGTCATTGATAATAAATAGATAAATGAATCAAGCCAACCGCCGGCTCCTCAAGATTACGTTGTAAAACCTACCTGATGCCTCCTTGGCGCCGAATCTGGCCTTAGCTTGCCCGTTCGGTATTCAGGAGATCTATATCCGTAATTCTACAACCTGAGATCAGCCGACTGTAGATTTTTTCAACGGTCTTTTGCGGGGAATAGGGAGATTGCCCCCACTGCGGGGATTGTGGGACTCATATGGGCCGCTTTGCCGTGGCACGGCGCCGGGAGACCAAACGGGAAAAATGCCACAAGTTTAGACCGCCGGTGGTCTGGCGGCGGAACCGGCCGGCGCCGGGACTGAAACGAGCGCCTGCCGGACCCCGCGAAATCAGGCCCCCCGGGGGCGCCAGCCCCCGAAACCGCCAGCCACGGCGGGTTCGCAGCCACTGGCTAACAAATTGCCCTTTGGAGCCGAACGGATGATCCGCCTCTTCAGCCAGTACGTCTCGCCGAAATCTCTGCTTCTTGCGGCACTCGAAGCAGTCCTGATCGCCCTGTCGCTCGTCTTCGCCGTTAGGCTTCGTTTCTGGAACAGCACTGTCGCGTTTCAAGCCTACACGGATTTGCCCCACTTTGCGTGGCAGGCGGCGGTAGTTGTCTTCATCTACCAGATGTGTTTCTACTGCAATAACCTCTACGATTCCCATTCGACGGAACGCCGCGACGATGAAGCGCTGCGGCTGGCTCAATCTCTCGGCGCCGCGTCGCTGTTGCTGGGCCTGTTGTATTGCCTGGTGCCGAGCTTGTTGGTCGGTCATGGCGTGTTTCTCTTGAACATGATTCTGGCGGGCGGTTTCCTTCTGTTGTCGCGCATCGCTGTGGACAAGCTGTGGCTCGCCGCGCCGGCCCAGAATATTCTCGTCCTAGGCGTGGGCCCGCTGGCATCCACGGTGGCACGCGAGATCACGGCCCGCCAGGACCTGAAACTCCACCTGGTCGGACTCGTTCAGGAAACGCCCCCATCTCCGGGCCAGCCTCAAATGCTGTTTGGCCACCCGCTGATCGGAGCGGCTGACGAATTGGAATCCCTAGTGGAGAAGCATCGCGTATCGCGGATTATTGTGGCCATCGAGGACCGTCGCGGGACTTTGCCGACTGCGGCTCTGGTGAGACTCCGGGTGCGTGGCATAGGCGTGGAGGACTCCCACTCCACCATCGCCGGATTGACCGGGCGCGTGTGGTTGAATACGGTGCGCCCGAGTTGGTTCGTTTTTTCGGACGGCTTCCGGCGGTCCCGCAGGACGGCCTTGTTCAAGCGCACGGGGGACATCTGCTTCGGCGTGCTCGGGTTTATCTTGTCGCTGCCCATAATGCTCGCGGTTGCCCTGGCAGTTAAGCTCGATTCCAAGGGACCCGCGCTCTACCGCCAGGTCAGGGTCGGCTGGAAGGGCAGAGAATTCGAGATTCTGAAATTCCGATCGATGCGGGTGGACGCCGAGGTAAAGAGTGGCGCGCAATGGGCTGTGGTGAACGATCCGCGCATCACCAGGATCGGCAAGTACCTTCGCAAATTCCGGCTCGATGAACTGCCCCAATTCGTAAATGTCATCCGCGGCGATATGAGTTTTGTGGGCCCGCGGCCCGAACGGCCGGGATTCGTAGCGGATTTGCGTGAGGAAATCCCCTATTATGACGCCCGCCACTCGGTACGGCCCGGGTTGACCGGGTGGGCTCAGGTCGAGTATCACTACGGCGCCAGCGTGGACGATGCTTATCGCAAGCTCGAATACGATTTGTTCTATTTGAAGAACATGTCGCTGCTCTTCGATTGCGCCATCGTCTTTCAGACCGTGCGCATCGTGATCAATGCCAGGCAAGGCTGGTAATCCGCGAAGCGCCGGGACGGTACAGCGTCCCAAAGCTTTGGCCGAAGTCGTGAATATTGGACCGTCCGGCTTGGGATGCAACTCACGTTTTTTCTCTAACTTGCTGTAAATACGATGCCCGTTTTGGGATCGCCGCTTGGCTGGGCAATTGCACCAGAGGGGACGCTGAGTCTTGTATAGGAGGTGCTGTGAAACGGTTGCTGCTTATCGCCTTTCTGGTAGTGCTCATGTTGACCGGAGTGACTTTTACGGCAGAGGCGTGGAGCGCCCGAGCGCCTTATCAGGGGAGTTCCCCGAGCGCTTTAGCCGCTTGGATCGCGAATGTGCAGATGAACGGCTTGCCTTTGCCTGAGCCGGCATCGATCATTCTTTCGAGCCTTGTCCTGCTTGGAGGCGCCACCGCGTGGCGCCGTCGGCGGACCAATCGCCGGGCGTAAGTCCCGTGATCGCATCATCTTAAGCCTTGACCGCCCGAATGCAGCCGGCTGGTATGGCTGCCTATTTGTTTTAACTTACGGAGACATACCGCTATGGCGCAGGCTACGGCTATCGACGAGCGTTTGCTGCCGGCGGAATCCGGCTATTATGTTTGGACATTCCCCGGTTCGCCAATAAAAGTTCATCTCGGCCTTGAAGTCGTGAAGCGCATGCAGGCGCAACTACGGGATGCCGGCGCCAACGCCGCTGTCCAGGGCTTGCTGTTGGGCGGGATCAACGGGCAAACCACCGTCATCTCCGGGTTTCAGCCACTCGCGGGCGGTGGCGCCGAGGAGGTCGAACAGGCCATCGCGGCCCTGGAAAAAGCTCCCGGAAGGCATTCGCCGGTCGGGTATTATCGAACCCACCGCGAGGACGGCCTCCGTCTGTACGAACCCGATCTATCTCTTGCCGGCGCCTGCTTTGGAAACCCTCATCACGTCTTTCTGCTGATTCAACCCGTAGAATCGGGGCCCGCCAACGCGAGCTTCTTCTTTTGGGACGGCGGACGTATGACGGGAGACTTCCCTTTCCTGGAGTTTCCGTTTGACCCTGCGTTGTTGGCGAATACGGAACGCCACAGGGCTGAGGCCATGCAACTGAGGGCGCTGAACACCCGTGCGGAAACTGCGCCGGCCCCGCGTCCCCTTCCCCGGCGCCAAACGCCCCGCCGAGTGGTCAAGGGTGCGGCCTGGGTCTTCCTCGGAGCGTCCTTAGCGGTCGCGGCCGTGACCGGCGTGAAGCTGCTTCCCCAAGCACTCGATCGTTTCCTCAACCACCCCCACTCAGCGGCGGTCCCTGCCGCACATCCGAGTCCGCCTTCCGCCCAGCCCGAGCAGTCTTCCATGGGATTCGAGGCGACGCGGCAGAACGGCGATTTGAAGCTTACCTGGAGACGCGATAGCGCCGTGATCAGAAGTGCAACTTCCGGCGTTCTGTCCATCCAGGACGGCAATGGCATTCGTGAATTCCAACTCCTGGGGGAGCAGGTCAGGGGCGGCAGTATTCTTTACTCGCCCGTGAGCGATCAAGTTCAGGTACAGTTGACGGTCTCTACCCCGTCTGGGAACACAACCGAATCGGTCATCGTGATCAACCCCCGCGTGGGACAGCCTAAGGTGCAGGCCGTGAAGTCCAGCGCCGCTGCGGCCCAATCTCCTCAGCCGCCATCGGAGAACGCTTCCAGATCCGCATCCCTCAAGACCTTTAGGCCCTCTCCCGCTTCGGTTCCCGCGCCCGCGACGAGCGTGGTTCTCGATACGCCTCCCGCGTTGACGCCAAGTCCCGCAACTGCCGAGCCAAGTTCCCTGTTGAACAGGGGGCCGCTCGCCGCGTTGCCGCCAACGGTTCGGCGTCCCTCAGTCCAGACTCCCGCCGTGCCGCCTGCAACTGCCGCGCCGCTATATTACCCGCCCGAAGCCATTCAGACGGCGCAACCCAACCTCAGTCCTTCTGCACGCTCCGTACTGGTCCGAACGCCGAAGACAGTGGGAATCACGGTTTCCATCGATGAGCACGGAAAAGTGGTAAAAACCAGCGCTGTTCCCGGCTCGGACGCCCAGCAACCGCTAATTGACGCCGCGTTGGACGCGGCGCGCGGATCGAAATTCCGGCCGGCCCGCAGAGGCGATCAGCCGGTTGCCAGCGAAATGGTTTTGCGCTTCGAATTTAAGCCCGGCAGATAGCCTCCGGTGGCGGTAGCCCGGGGCGCCCCGGGCCTCCTCGCCAGGCGCACCACCTGGCCCAGACTATCCAGGGCGTCTACACCATCGCAAAGCTCTTGAACTAGTCGCGGAACGTACTGGTTTGCTGCATTCGGGCCCACCAGCGATGTGCTGTTCGATCCCTCCGCCACGCCGGACGCGGCCCGATGCCTCCGCTGAATTCAGCGTTAGTATGCAGTCGCCAGAGCCAAACCACGGCGGGCTGGAGACGCCGTCAGCATGATCGAAGTCGATTGCGAACTCCCATTGAGCGTGGCCGTCACGCTGGCGCCCTGATTCGTAACGATTTTGCCCGCCTTGGCCGTAAAGCAAGCCGAGGTTGCTCCCGCAGCCACTTTGACCGACGACGGTACCGTCAGCGTCGAGGCCAGCGCCACGGTCGACCCGCCGGTTGGAGCCGCCGCGCTTAACGTCACCGTGCAAGTCGTGGAACCGCTCGACGCCAAGCTGCTGGCGGCGCATTTCAGCGTCGACACCGTGATCACCGGCGCCGTCAGTGCAATCGAAGCCGATTGTGAACTCCCGCTGAGCGTAGCCGTCACGGTGGCGCTCTGATTGGAAGCAATTTTGCCCGCCGTGGCCGTAAAGCCAGCCGAGGTTGCTCCCGCTGCCACCGTCACCGCCGACGGCATGTTCAGCAGCGTATTGTTCGAGGCTAGCGCCACGCTGGCCCCGCCCGATGGAGCCGGTGCGCTCAGCGTCGCCGTGCAAGTCGTGGAAGCGTTCGACGCCAGGCTGCTGGCGCCGCATAGCAGTGACGACATCGTTACCGCCGGCGCCGTCAGCGCGATGGAAGCCGATTGCGAACTCCCGTTGAGCGTAGCCGTCACGGTGGCGCTCTGATTGGAAGCGATTGTACCCGCCGTGGCCGTAAAGCCCGCCGAGGTTGCTCCCGCCGCCACAGTCACCGACGACGGTACCGAGAGCAGTGCATTGTTCGAGGCTAGCGCCGCAGTCGACCCGCCCGATGGAGCCGCCGCGCTCAGCGTCGCCGTGCAAGTCGTGGAACCGCTCGACGCCAAGCTGCCGGGGCTGCATAGCAGTGACGTCACCGTCGCCGCCGGCGCCGCCGGAGCCGTCAGCGTAAACGACGCCGATTGCGAACTCCCGTTGAGCGTGGCCGTCACGCTGGCGCTCTGATTGGTAGCGATTGTACCTGCCGCGGCTGTAAAGGCGGCTTGGGTTCCTCCCACTGCCACCGTCACCGACGACGGTACCGTCAGCAGCGCATTGTTCGACGCTAGCGCCACGGTGGCCGCCGATGCACCTACCGCGCTCAACGTCACCGTGCAAGTCGTGGAACCGCTCGACGCCAGGCTGCCGGCGCCGCATCGCAGTGACGTCACCGTTGCCGCCGGCGCCGCCGGCGCCGTCAGCGCGAGCGAAGCCGATTGCGAACTCCCGCTGAGCGTCGCCGTCACGCTGGCGCTCTGATTCGTAGCGATTGTACCCGCCGTGGCCGTAAAGCCCGCCGACGTTGCTCCCGCCGCCACCGTCACCGACGACGGTACCGTCAGCAGCGCATTGTTCGAGGCCAGCGCCACGCTGGTCCCGCTCGCTGGAGCCGCCGCGCTCAGCGTCGCCGTGCAAGTCGTGGAACCGCTCGACGCCAAACTGCTCGCGCTGCATAGCACTGACGTCACCGTCGCCGCTGGCGCTGCCGGCGCGCCGCTGCTCGCCGTATTCTGCGCCTGGAATGCGCCGACTGTGTCGTCGCTCGAGAAGTATCCGCCACCGTAGGAGTGCGGATCGCTGGCGCCCAATGTGAACGACGACGTGCTCGTCCAGTTCGGCGTCGCTGGAGTGTACGAGGCCGTGCTCACTAGCGTACCGTTCAGGTACAGGCTCTGGCTGCTCCCGCTCCATGTCAGTTTGACTTGTACCGTCACGCCCTGGCCGAACAGCGTGTCTTCCGTTCCCGCCGGTACGTAATAAGACTGCACCGTCGTGCCGCCGGTGTTATATCCAAAGATCAACCGGCCGTACTCCGCTTGCACCTGGAAGAGGTACAACTCCTGGCTGTTGTCGAATCCATCGAAAACATCCCGGTAGCTGTACTGCGGCAGCGCCTGTCGAGCGGCCAGATTGTAGCTGGACGTGAGGTTGAAGCTGATCTGGCCCTGGCTCACATTGAAGATATTCTGGATTTGCGAGCCTGTGATGGTATAAAACGCCGTATTGCCGTTCTGTTGGCCGCCCATCCCAAATGCCACCCCGTTGGACCCGAAGTTGAGCGAACCCGTCCCGCGGACGGTCACGAGCCCGGTGAGTCCGGTGGGCGCAACGGTCGGCGTCAGGACGGCTCCATTAGCCGTTCCGCTCACCTCCGAAGGGGTCCCTTGAATCGACAAAGTTCCCGCCGAAGGGGAGGGGCCTGTCGTGCCGGCCGGCGCGGTTAACGAGATACTGGCGGTGGTGGGGTCGCTTGCCAGCGTAGCGGTGATCGTTGCCGTCGAGTTGACGGAAATGCTGCCGGCCGTGGCTGTAAAGCCAGCCGAGGTTGCTCCCGCGGCCACCGTCACCGATGACGGTACCGATAGCAGCGTATTGTTCGACACTAGCGCGACGGCGGTCCCGCCCGATGCGGCCGGCCCGCTCAGCGTCGCCGTGCACGTGGCGGATCCGCTCGAAGGCAGGCTTCCGGGATTGCAACTCAAGGAAGAGAGAGATGCTACAGGCGCGGCGGCTACAGGGGCAATCGTGATACTCCATGTCGCGGAGGCGCTATGCCCGGCGCTGTCCTGCACTTCCACCGTGATGCTCGATGTCCCGGCTACCACTGGCGTGCCGCTGATCACTCCCGCGGAGGAGAGCGCCAGGCCGACTGGCAAAGATCCGGAGGTCACCAGCCAGCTATAAGGCATTGTCCCGCCGCTGGCGCTCAGACCCTGCGTATAAGCTGTCCCCGCTGTCCCACTATTCAGTACGGCAGTATTGATCGTCAGCGCGATGGATGTCGAACTGTCCCCGTACTGATAGGCGCCGATGTCCGGTGCGCTGCCGCGAGACTTTCCCATAATATCGGTAGCCGGCGCATCTGATGCCAGCGCCGCGCCGATGGCCGGGCTTCCCGCGGCCACCTGCAGGTTCCAACTCTGCGGCGCGTTGAACCAGGCGTCGTTGGCGCCGAGAAGCACCGGGTTGGCCTGGGAGTTATTGGTGAACACAAGCGCGTTGGCCGCAAAGTACGCCCAGTCCTGAGTAGGAGGAGTGATGCCGACGCCGATGGCGAGCGGCGGGGCTCCGTTGGCCGCGTACAGGACGTTGTTGCGCCACGTATCCGTCGAGAGCCAGTTCAGGTCGGAGGAGCTGTTGTAACCGTAGCGCATCACCGCGGCGTTGGACTGCACCGACGAAGCCATCTCCACGAAGATGTTGTTGTCGTAAGTGTTGTGGCCCAAATCGAGATAACTGGCGCTAGCGCAGTTCGTTGCCGGCGTTAGATTGGGGCATTGAGAACCGTTGACTATGGAGAACGGCGTGTACCCTGTTATGTTTTGCCCTATCCAATCCTGCCCGGTGTGGACGATCGTGTTATTTCTGAAGACGTTGTAGTTCTGGTTGTAGGGCAATATCAGCGGAGCCTGGCCATCGTCGTAGTCGTAGATCTGAACCGCCGATGCCGAGGAGTTGAAGATAATATTGTTCTGGATCGTGCTGTGATTCCAGCCTTCCTGGAGGGCCACGTTTCCAGATCCCCCACCGGCGGTCAAGTTCGCCGAGAACATGATGTTGCCGCTCAACACACAACTTGTGCAAACGCCGTTGTAATGGAAGTTGTCCCACGCCGCGTTGTAAAGAAGGTTGTTTTGAACTGTCAGATTTGTCGAGTTACCGGTGCCATTGTTGGACCCCAGGTAAATGTTGTGCTCTCCGCCGCCGACGCCATAGTCATCGTGGATGGAATTTCGCTCGATCAGCGTGCCGTTATGCCCCGCGATGATCCAGATCCCGCGATAATAGTCTCGAACCTCGCAATTGCGAATGATGTCCCCATAGATGGGACCGGCGGAGTTTAAGTCGATACCCATCCCGCCGATCATGTTATTCGGAGAAGACAAGGGAGTGTTCTGAACCTTGAGGCCGTCGATGATCGTATAGTTGACCGTTCCAAGATCTGAGCTGATTCCGTACCAGTCGCCGGAAGCGTGGTCCAGAACGCCGAGTTCGCCGGGATACGACATCAGGATATCCGGGTGGGCGGCGCTGGTTCCCGCTCTGCCGATAGAGTAGTTGGCGTTCGACGTGAATGTCCCGCCTCGCACCAGGATCGCGTCACCCGGCGACGAAGCCGAATAGGCACGGCTCCAGGTCTGGCACGGAAGCGCCGGGTTATTCGCCGCGCAAGTGGCATCGTTGCCTGCCGTGGACAGATACCAGATGTTGTTCGGGTTGTATCCCAGATGCGCCAGGAACGCGGACACCGTACCCCACTTCGCCAGCATGCTCGCGGGCGTGTTGACGCTTGGGTCGCTATCGTCGGCATCGGGACCGAGGAGCGGATTGGGATCGTGCGGATCGGTCCCCACCCCATATCCGTCGCAATCCCAATCGATATGGTAGGCTGTCGTGCAGCCAGGCCCTTGAATCACGGATTGCTGCGCCGATGCTTGCCTGCCGAACCCAAAGAAACATGCTGAAAAGATAACGAGATAGAAAAGTCTTTTAAACGTCAAGGGCCACTCCCGGAAACTCGCCGATTGTTAAGCGAGTTTACGCTCCGAAAGTACCAATCAACAGGATCTGTGCGCAATATTACATTTGGTCGGAGGACAACCTTAACCAATGTTATGTTTCGTACATTTGTAGGGAGTGCAGTGCCCGCATCTAGGAGTTCAAGGCGCCGATTTCAGCCGATAGAGCCTCTATAAGTCAATATAAATAAATAAGTTATTCAGAATTCGACCAGTCGCCTTCGCGGGCCCGAATCGGGGGCGCAGCCGAAGGGCCGCCGACCCCACCCGCACACGTGCGGTTCGGTTAACCGCAAAAGAACATAGCGATGTGTTATCGGGTAAAGTCCCGATACCCCCACACGCTACGAGGCAACATCCCAATTCTGGGTACTCAGGGCTGGATTTTTGATGGTACTCGCCGGAACGGATGCTCTTGCCTGCGCGCTCTGATCGACGCCGAGGTGGGATCGATTGGCCAATTACGTGCTCAGCGGGATGCGAGTGTGAAACAGCGGATAACAGACTGGGTGGTTCTAGCCGTCTTCTCGCTCCTTTTCAGCGCTGCGGTCCGCCTTCTGCGCCTGTGGCGGCGCGCCTGATGCTTGCTTCCATGATCAATATCCTCACCATCGATGTCGAGGAATACTTCCATCCTTCCGAGGTGCAGCGTTCGTCGAAGATGGAGGACTGGCTTTCCTTGCCTTCACGGGTGGAGCAACAGACGGACCGTGTGCTCGAACTCCTGGCGCGCCATTCCACGTCTGCAACGTTCTTTATGTTGGGCTGGGTGGCTGAGCGCCATCCGGGGCTGCTTCGGAGAATCTGCGCCGCGGGACATGAGATCGCCTGTCACAGCTACGCCCACCAGTTGGTCTATGCGTTAACGCCCGCCGAGTTCCGGAAGGATACGCTTCGGGCCGTAGCCGCCATTGAGGACGCCGTGGGCGTGACGCCCCGCCTCTACCGGGCTCCGAGCTATTCCATCACCAAAGACTCTCTCTGGGCCCTCGAAATCCTTGTGGAGTGCGGCTTCCAGTGCGATTCCAGCATCTTTCCCATCGCGCACGACCGATACGGAATCCCGGGATCCCAGCGGCAGGCGCACATCCTGGAAACGCCGGCCGGCCCCATTTGGGAGGTCCCGGCGGCCACCGCGGAGTTTTCAGGCGGGGCGATTGTTCCCGTAGGGGGCGGCGCCTACCTGAGACTGCTCCCCTATCGTTACATGGCTGCCGGGATTCGGCGCATCAACCAGCGCGAACGCCTTCCCGCCTGCATCTATTTCCATCCGTGGGAGATAGACGCCGCCCAACCGCGCCTCGCTTCCGGCCTCGTGGCGCGTCTGCGCACCTACGCGGGCCTTCGCGGGATGGAGAAGAAGCTAGAGCGCCTGCTGACGGATTTCCAGTTCTCCACCATGTCTTCCGTATATGCCGTCGCGCCTTTGCGCCGCGCGGAGCCATCGAAAGCAGTCCAAGCCGCCGGCGCGTGATTGCAGGGCCATCCCGCTCAGCGAAACGGCCACGTCAGCGGGCCGTAAGTTTCTCGGCGCGCCGGTCGTATTCCCGCC
>Ga0181517_10005232_pt1 | contig 11526 bp, 10 predicted proteins | sample PEATcosm2014_Bin_31_FD_119748 | JGI IMG/M metagenome (GOLD analysis project Ga0181517, IMG submission 119748) | Peatland microbial communities from MTU Mesocosm Facility, Houghton, MI, USA - PEATcosm2014_Bin01_30_metaG | ecosystem: Environmental > Terrestrial > Soil > Wetlands > Peat | place... | reverse complement strand
ATTACGGGTATTAGGCCGGCGCGGTTCGGCAGGCGTACTGGGCGGCGAAATTGCGTGGGTCTCGGGCGAACAGGGAACCGTGAGCTGTGGCCGGTGGCCAGTGCTCAGCCCGGCCCGACGAGGCATTGCCGAAATTGGGTGGCGAGTGGCCGGCGGGCATTCAACAATGACGAGTGCAGTCGGGAAATCGGAAACGCTTCGCGGCACGGTTGCGACTTTGACGTTCAGCCCCGACCTCGGCCCGACGACGCCGGCGGATTGCCCGGACGACCTGACGAGCACGATTGTCGACGGCAGCAGCCAGCAACCCGTGAGCGGGGCGACCGTGCAATTGCTGCAGGCGACGAAGGGCCAACCGTTCACCAATCCCTCGTACTTGACGACGACCGACCCCGACCAAGTTCGCCGTCCTCGGTTGTGCGGCGAGCTGGACCAACGGCCGGCAGTCGCAGCCGGTCGGCTGCGCCTCCTTCGGCGTGGGCATCGGCTTCGCGTTTATCTATCCGGATGTGCGGGAACGGTTACGGAAAAGATTCACGGCGCCAGCCGCCGCTTAGTGGATCAAGGGAAGCAAAGGAGACGGCCCGCAGACTTTTTCCTTCTTCCTTTTTCCTTGTTCCTTTTTTTCTACCACCGGGCGTAATGTTCTTCGCAGAACCCATACAGGTCGACATCGAGTTTTTCGTCGCGGATCGCCAGCGAGCCGACGAAATGGCCGAACGGCTGATGCAGCCGGCTCGCGACCAGGCCGAAGTTGACGTCTTCGAAGCGCTCGTGGTCGGGGCGGAACGTCAAGTCGACCTCGCCGTCCGCGGTGGTGAGCCGCCACGGCACGCCGAGGATATTGCGCGCGTCGTATGCGAACGACACGCCGCCGACCATCTGCGTGCCGCCGTCGAGCCAGAGCGTGTTTTCGTGGAAGCTGTACTCGTTCAACCCGCAGCCGAAATTGAGGCCGACGGCGCGCCCGGTGGCGTCGCGGCCCGCCGCGGCGGCCCAGTTCCAGATCGTTTCGCGCGGCGGCGTGCCCGCGGACCAATCGAGCAGGGCCAGCGCATTGGGCGATAGCTTGCGTTCGACGCCTTCCACCGTCACCGTGCCGGCCGCGGGCAGGGCGACGCTCTTGTAGCACATGTTGAAGCCGTAGAGCACTTGCCGCACGGAGGTGGTCACGCCCGGACCGATCTCGTCGTACGCGAACTTGGCGTGCAGCTTGGTTCCGAACGAGACATCGACCTCGCGCCGGCCGCGATTGATGGTGTTTTCGAACACGATCGACTGGCCGCCTTGGTGAATTTCGGTCGCGCCGCCGACGGGCGAGGGCGAAAAACGGGTGTTGGCGGCGAGCGGCGACTTGATATTGCCCTCGATAATCTTGCCGGTCCGCCGATCGTAGACGTAGGCGAAGCCCGAACTGAGATAGTTCAGGTGCACGACGGCGGCGCCGAACACGAGGTCGTCGTCGACGACGCCGACGAACTGCCAGCGCTTCAGCAGATTTCGGGCCCACGAACGCGTCAGCGTCCACGGCGGGCGGCGCAGTGAAGTGAAATCGAAGGCCGCGAGATTGAGGTCTTGCACGGCGCCGGCGAAATTGCCGAACACCGGGCGACCGTCCGCGTCGATCAATTTTTCAGGGGCCGGGGACAAGAGGTGACCGTTCATGTGTTGCCTCGGTGCGCTTACGGGGTGAAGGTCAGTTTTACATCGGTCGACGCTTGGAATTTGACATCGGGCGTCGCGCTCGTCAGCCCGTGCGTCGGCATGTTCAGATGGACGCAAAAGCCGAAACTGCCCGTGTAGTCCAGAAATTGCGCATCCAGCGTCGATTGGCCGTTGGTGGTGAAGTTTCCGTCGGTCCACTCGGGCACGTTCGAACCGGCGGCGGGGATCGGCAACGACGCCACCATATCGCCTTGGCTGAGGTTGTCGGCATTGACGATTTCCCATTGGGAAGCGTCGATGCCCAATTGGCTGAGGCTGAGGCCGCCGGGCAGCGGCAGCGCGGCGGGGATCTGACCGACCAAATACAAATCCACCGAACCGCCGGCCGACTGATTGGCCTCCGTCGCATAGACGATGTCCAGCACCGTCACGGCGGTCAGATTGTTTTTTACCGCGCTCCAGAGCGAGGCGTAACTGCTGCCGCTGACCAGGTCGTCGACCGTCATCGGATTCGCCGAGCAGAGCGCCGTGTAGGGCGTGCCGCCGATTTCAACGGCGTACAGCGGCGTCCAACTCTGGGTCAAGTCGATGGAAATCGTCTCGCTTTTTTCGAGATGTTTCTTGAGGTAGTTGCAGGACGCGAGGCTGCACAAAAAGACGGCCGTCGCCGCCAACGCGAGCAAACGCACGGATTTTCGCATCGGTTTCTCCTCGTGATGCCCCCACCGCGCGAATCATAAAACGATACGGCCGCCGATGCTAGAGGGTCGCGGCGGCCGGGTCGCGCCGCAGCCCCGCCTCCACATCGATCAGCGGCAGTTGCGGGCAGGCCTCGGCCAGCGCGGCAAAAAATTCGACGGGCGGAAACTCGCGCAGCAGGCCGCACGGATTGGCCGCGCCGAGAATCAGCCGCAGCGACCGCCGGACGAAGACGCCCCGGCAGACGCGCGTCAGTTGGCGCCAGGCGCGCGGCGACAAAAATATCTTCGTAGCGTCATCCACAAAAAGTTCGACGCCGGCGAAGCGGTCGAGGTCGTCGGGCAGAAGCGCGTCGGTAAGCGGCCCGACGCAGGTGACGGCGCCTGGGAGCCAGTGGAGACCCAGCGTGATTGCGGATTGCGGATTGCGGATTGCGGATTGTCCGGTCCCGAATCCCGAATCCCGAATCCCGAATCCCGCGACCTTCCGCGGGAGCCCAAAGACTTCGCACTGCACTGCCAACCACGCCCCGGCCTCGGCGGGCGTCGGCGCAATGTCCGCGCTGACGGCCAGCGCCAGCCGGGCGCCGTCGCGTTCCGCGACCTGCGTGCGCCGTTCGAACGCGCCGTCGATCAGTTGCAACTCTGCGCCGCGCGCCCGCAACCGCTCGATCGCCTCGTGCAACTGGCGGTTCGTCTCCGGGCCGACGATCTCGACGTTCGCCGCCCGGCGCGCGCGGCCGAGCACGACCTCGCCGAGCGCCGTGGCGAACGGCAGCGTCTCCAGCCGTTCGGCGGCGTCGCCGAGTCTCGCCAGTTCCGGCGCTACGGTGACGAACAACGCGCCGGGGTACAGGGCGACGGGCGGTTTCGGATGGCGCCACACTGCGTCATCCGCCTCGCCGTCGCGGCCGATCGTCGCCAGGCCGAGCGGCGCCGCGGTCAGGCCGCGCAGTTCCGCGTGGAGATAGTTGAGCAACGTGGTTTTGCCGGCGTTCTTGCAGGAGCCGACGATGAATAGCGGCCCGGGTTCGGCCGCGATCGTGCGCAGCAGGTTCACTCGTCGAGATTGCGGAAATTGGGCTCGATCGCGAGGTGGTTTTCCTGCATCAGCCGCGCCGGGCCCCAATGGACCTTGTATTTCGGATCGCTGCACGCCGGGTCGTAGCCGTGCACCGACTCCACCAGTTGCGGCTCTTTGTACGATGTGATCTTGCCCTCGAAATTGCGCAGGACGACGCGGTCGTCGCTCCGGGTGATCAGGTAGTCGGGCATCAGCGGCACCTTGCCGCCGCCCGCCGGGCAATCGACCACGAAGGTCGGCACGCCGAGGCCGGAAGTGTGCCCGCGCAGCGATTCGATGATTTCGATGCCCTTGCCGACGCTCGTGCGAAAATGGCTGATGCCGCGCGAGAGGTCGCATTGATACAGGTAGTACGGCCGCACGCGCGCGCGCAGCAGGCCGTGGACGAGCTTTTTCATCACGCAGGTGCAGTCGTTGACGCCGCGCAGCAGCACCGATTGGTTGCCGAGCGGGATGCCCGCGTCGGCGAGGCGCGCGCAGGACTCCATCGCCTCGGGCGTCAGTTCTTTGTAGTGGTTGAAATGCGTGTTGACATAAAGCGGGTGAAACTTGCGCAACATGCGGACCAGCGGTCCGGTGATGCGGAACGGGTTGACCACCGGCGAACGCGTGCCGATGCGGATCATCTCGAGATGCGGGATGCGGCGCAGGCGGCGCAGCGTCGCCTCGAGGCGGCGGTCGCTGAGCGTCAGCGGGTCGCCGCCGGAAAGCACCACGTCGCGGATGTCGGGCCGTTCCTCGATCGCGGCGATCTGCGCGTCGACGATCTCGTTTTTGAAGACCGCGTCGACCTCGCCGACCTTGCGCCGGCGCGTGCAGTGGCGGCAATACATGTTGCAGGTTTCGGTCATCAGCATGAGCACGCGATCGGGGTAGCGCCAGGTCAGGTGCGGCGCGATCACGTCGCGGTCTTCCTCGAGCGGGTCGTTGAGGTCTTCGGGGGCCTGCGTCAACTCCTGGATCGCCGGAATCGCCTGCTGCCGGATCGGGCAATACGGATTCTTCACGTCGATCAGGCTCGCGTAGTACGGCGTGATCGCCATGCGGAAATTGCCCAGCACGCGCTCGATCTGCGCCGCCTCGACGTCCATGATCTCCGGAAAAACCTCGCGCAGGTGCGGCACGTCGGTGATGCGGTTGCGCATCTGCCATTTCCAATTGCTCCATTCCGCGTCGGGCACGTTGTCCCAGAAGGCGGCTTTGACGGTCGCGTTCACGGCGATCTCCTTAGCGGGCGTAGCGTTCGGCGTAGACCCGCTGAATATACGGCGACTCGCGCAGCAAATTGAGCGCGTGGGCGGCGTGGTTTTTCGTGTAGCCGTTGCCGATGATCATGGTCACGTCCTTGCCCACGCCCTCGGCCCCCAGCGCCGCTTTGGTGAAGCTGGTGGCCATCGAGAAGAAATACACCAGTCCGCCGTCTTTGCAAGGCAAAATCGACCCCATCTCGCAATTTTCCCGGCTCACGCAGTTGATCACCACGTCGGCCAGCGCGCCGGCGGTGACGCCCTCGACCGCGGCCAGCATCGCCAGCGCGTCGTCCGCGGCGGCGACGATGATCTCGTCGGCGAAGCCCGAATTCTTCACGACCGGGATAGCGTCGGCGCGGCGCACGCTGGCGATGACCTTGCCGGCGGCGCCCGCGCGCTTGCGGGCCTCGTACAGGCACAGCAGGCCGCTCTTGCCGTTGGCGCCGATGACGAGCACGACGTCGCCCGGCTTGACCAGCTTCGCGACCTGCGCCGGCGCGCCGGCCACATCGAGCACGGCCAGCGCGAGGCGTTCGTCGAGGTCGTCGGGCAGCTTCGCCCAAATGGCGCTCTCGAAAAGGATCGCCTGGCCCGTGATGTCGACCTGGTCGTTTTCCTTGCGGATGGCGCAAATTTCGTCGATGCGCAGCGGCGTCAGGCTGAGACTGACGAGGCTGGCGATTTTATCGCCGACGCGCAGGTCGATCTTGCCTTGCAGTGCGTCGCCGATTTTCGCCACGCGGCCGATGAACATGCCGCCCGAGCCGGTCCACGGGTTCTGGTGCTTGCCGCGTTCGGCGACGATGCCGCGCATGATTTCGGCGATTTTTTCGTCGCGCCCGCCGGCGCGGTCGAGAATCGCCTTGAAGCTGGCCGAATCGACGTTGAGCGTGATCACGTCGCAGAGGATTTCGTTGTCGTAAATCTCGGCCATATTGTTGTCGATTTTGCGCGCCGGCTGCGGCAGCGCGCCCGGCGGATCGATCACGCGATGCGTGCCGTACCGATTGCCTTTTTTCTGCATGATCAGCCTCGTTGCGCCGAAATGTGCTGTGGTTTTCCGCGCAGACCTCTCCCCGGAAATTTCGGTTCCCGAAATTTCCCGCCCCTCCCCGACGCAGGGAGGGGCTGCTGATTCCCCTCTCCCCAGCGTGGGAGAGGGGGAAGGGGTGAGGGGTCCGATAAATTGAATTTTCCCATAAATCTGTGCCCGCCGCTCAGCCCAAACCGAGCAGTTTTTTCGTGTCGTCGACCGCGGCGACGTCGAGCCCCATTTCGCGAATGAACATCGCCGCGCGCTCGACCAGCCGCGCGTTCGAATCGGCGACGACGCCCCGGCGCACGTAAATATTGTCTTCGAAACCGACGCGCACGTGCCCGCCGAGCAGCGCGCTCGCCGGCGTCATGAACGCGGCGGCCCGCCCGATGCCGATGCCGCTCCAGAGGCTGTCCGCGGGCAGAGCGTCGACGAGCGCCAGCAGCGAGCGGATGTCGCCGGGCACGCCGCCCGGCACGCCCATCACCAGGCTGAAATGGTGCGGCGGCGTCAGCAGGCCCTCGGCGATCAGCAGCCGCGCGTTGTGCACATGGCCGAGGTCGAAACATTCGAGCGTCGGCTTGGTTCCGGCCGCGCGCATGCGGCGGGCGTATTCGCGCATCTGCGGCAGGCTGTTGGGCAGAATTTCATCGCCGAAATTGACCGAGCCGCAGTCGAGGCTGGCCAGTTGCGGCGCAAGCGCGATCGGCTGGAGGCGCTCTTCGTCGCTCATGCCGATCGCGCCGCCGGTGGTCGTTTCGATGAGGATCGGGCAGGCGTCGCGGATGCGCGAAATCGCCTCGGCAAAAACGGCCTCGTCCTGCGTCGGCGACCCGTCGGGCCGGCGGACGTGCAGGTGCAGGATCGTCGCGCCGGCGTCGAACGCGCGCTTCGCCTCGGCCGCGATTTCCGCCGGCGTGATCGGCAAATTCGGGCACTTGGCGCGGGTCGTTTCCGCGCCGGTGACCGCGCAGGTGATGAATCGTTTCGTCATGATTTTCGCCGCCGCGCCCGCCGGCAAATTGCCGGCTTTTTCAAGCGCGGGCAGAGTCTAATCCGGCGAAAATAACGCGACAACCCCCGGCGGAACCTCGGCGTTGACAGCGTTTGCCGGAGCGGGGTGTGAGGAGTTTTTCTTTTGCGGCAAAAAAAGAAAAGGCGTGTTCGAATGCGTTTCTCGAAAGTCCCGCGGGCCTGTGCGAACCGTGGGCCGATGAAACGGCGATCCCGTGTTGGGATCCGCGTTCACTGCGGCCGCTTGCGGAATACCGGCCACGTCGGCTCTTCGGGCTCGTGGCGTTCGATGCGGAAGGGCAAGGCGAGCCGCACGCCCGGCTTGTCGAGCGTCAGCCCAATTTCGCCGACCAGCCGTGCGCCGGGCCGCGCCAATTCGGCTTGCACGAGCAGTGTTGCGGTTTCGCCCGGCGCCAGGCGCAACGGCAGGCTTCTCCCCGCGAAGGCGGCGCGAACGTGATCCGCCGGTTTGATCGCCAATTCCTTGATCGTCAGGTCGCGGTCGGCGGCGTTGGCGACCTGCACGGTCGTGCTGAAACTCGGGTCGGGGCTTTGGGCGTCGATGCGGCGCGGGTCGAAGCGCAGCAATTCGCGGACCACGCCTTCGAGCGTCAGGCGAATGGCGCGGCGGTAGGGGTCGTCCGTGTGCAGGATGACGGTCTTCGATTGCGGCCCCCAGAGCCGCGCCGTGTCCAACTCGACCCAGACGGACTGCGTGTCGCCCGGCAACAGAATGCCGTTTTCCAGCCGCGTGGCCGTGCAGCCGCAGACGTTCTCGATGCTGTCGATTGTCACACGATATGGCGCCGTGTTGCGGATCGCGAATTCGACGCGGATCTTTTCGCCTTGGTAGACTTCGCCGAACGGGCTCCGGCCGACCTGATCGGCGACGACGACGGCGCTGGCCGCGGCCGGCTGCGACCGCGCCGAGGCGCACGCCCCCAACGCGAGCATCGCGAGAACGATGACCGGCCGAAAAAACTTCATCGAGACATGGTTGCAAAATGCGGCCGAATGAGCAAGGGCAAAGATTTGTGGAACGGCGCCCGCTGGCGCGAAGTCCTCTCGTGGACGGCTGGCCGCCGATAAAAAAAAGGCGGCCCGTCGCCGAGCCGCCTCGACTAACAGTGGTTGAATCGCGATCAGTCGTCGAAGTTGTCGACCTCGCAGCCGCATTCCGCCAGCGCTTTTTTCAGCGCTTCTTCGCCGGTGGTCACGCGTTTGAAGAAGCTTTCAGTCTTCTTGACGGCTTTCGGGTTGAACGGGCTGATGCCGATCTTGCCCATCATCATCGACATCATCGCGCTGCGCGGCCCGCCGTTCAGACCGTCGAGCATGAAGCCCAACATCGTGCCCATGCCGCCCTGCAACAATTGGAAGGTGATGGTTTCCCCGTCGCCCTTGTGGCCTTCGCCGCAGCAGATGGCGCCGGCGGCGTCGAACGCCATGTGCCAATTCGGACTGGGCACGCGGCCCGGCTCGACTTCGGTGACGAGATTGAAGACGATCGGGTCACCGGCCAGGCCCGTCGAAAGTTTCGGCAGAGCCTGCATCATTTTGTCCATTGGGACTTCACTTAATTTCATGGCCTCAGCCTCCTGGTGGTGCGCAATGCGCTAGGGTTGATTTCGTTGGGCCCCCCCGCGAGACCCCGATGATCGAGCCGTCGAACCGAAAAATTATAGCGCGCCGCGGCGCCGCGGGCAAGTGCTGAATGAGCCGCCATTCATTATTTCCGGATCGTCGGGAGGCTGTCCCGTTCTCACTTTGGCGGGTTGCGGCGCGCGGCCTCGACCTTGGCCAACAGGTCTTGCAGCTTTTCTTCGATTTTCCGGTCGATCAGCGGTTCCAACCGTCGTTCGAGCGCGTCCTCGAAGGCCTGATCGATCCGGCGCGGCACGCGCCGCAGGTCTTCGGCGATCGCCTCGTGGATGCGCTGGCGGAAGTAGGCGTGGTAGGTCAGGATCGCGATGCCGAAGCCGGCCAGGATGTCGGCGATGTAGTGTTGTTTGACGAGCAACGCCGACAGCCCGATCATCAACGTCACGAAGATGACCCAGACGCCGCGCCGGTGATCGATCGTGAAGACGGTCAACGCCGCCATCATCGACATCGCAGCGTGCATGCTCGGGAAGCAATTGGCCGGCACGTCGAGTTTGTAGACCAGGTTCAGCGCCCAGGTGGTGAAGTCGACGACCGCGAAGGTCGGCCGCTCGACCGCCACTGGGAAATTCCAGAAGACCAGGTAGCAGGCGATCATCACCGTGACGTACGACCAACCGAAGACCTTGAAAAACTCCCGGTCGCGGACCAGAAAAAAAGGCAACAAAAACACGGGGTAAAGCGCGACGTAGGGGTAGACGAAGTACGGAACGAAGGGCAGGCGGCGGTCGGCCGTCGTCGCCAGCGAGTAAAATGAGTGGTCGGCCGCGATCAGCTTGCCGACGACAAAGTAACCGAAAACCCACATTGCGAGCAGCGCGATGGACATGATCGGCTCGACGTTGCGGGCGAACCAGTTTTCGTTTTTCACCGCAGCCAGCCTTTTTTATACAGCCAGACGCTGCCTGCCGCGCAACATGCCGGAAATACAGAGGTTGTCAGCGTCACCTTCAACCAGATCGGCGAGGGCGCGGCGATGAAAAATTCTTCCAGCCAGAGCGCGTACACGGCGATGATTTCGCCGACAAGGAAGTGGTAAATCAACCAGGAGACCTTGTTGCGGTCCCAATTGACGATTTTGTTGCGGTCCGGTCTGCGCGCATGGAGCATGGCGGTGATTATATCGGTTCGGCACGGCCCGACAAGGCCGCAAAAAGCGCAGGAATGTCAGCGGCAGCGCTGAAAAATCAGCGCTGAAGGCGGCTCTTTCGGCGCGACTTATTGACCTGAAATCTCAATACGACCGGCGGTGAGCGTCTTAAAAAAGGATTTTGCTTGAAATCCACCGATTTCAGGCTATGCCGACCGGCAAACCCGGTTTGGCAAGGTTCTTGCTCATAATACCCATGTTCTTTGAAAATCCGAACCTAAGCTGGGGGCGCCGGCTGCTTGCGTAAAAAACAAAGAGATCCTCACATAAAAGCCGACCCGACTACAGGAAACCTCTAGATTGTGCTTGACGACGTCCCTAGCTTCATTTTTGAAATCGAAGCCGTTCATAATTTGGCCTGCGACCGAACGGCTAAGATTCGCCAGGCCGTGCTCCCCCACGGCCTTATTTTTTTAACGTTGTTCGTGCTCGGAAGGCTCGCGCACACCAAAAAATGCGTCGAAACCAGGGCAAAAGCAGGTTTTTCGAATATTTGTCCGGACGGGCCTCATGCCTCGCAATGCGTGGCCGGATCTGTCGCGTCGAACGCTGGGAGAGGTCTCGTGCGGGTGACGCAATTCGAGGCCTCTCGGATCGGCCGAGATTCCAAAGGCGGGCAAAGCTGAGTTGGCAAGGTTCTTGCTACTACAAATGCCAGTTGCGTTGCGTTCTGTGAAAATCCGAAACTAAGCTAGGGGCGCCGGCTGCTTGCGTAAAAAACAATGAGATCCTCACATAAAGCCGACCCGACCAAAGATATCTCTAGATTGTGCTTCACGACGTCCCTAGCTTTACTTTTTTGATATCGAAGCCGTTCACATTCTGGCCTGCGACCGAACGGCGAAGATACCCAAGGCCGTGCTCCCCCACGGCCTTTTCTTTTTCTTGCGTTGGCCGCCGGCTGCGGCCCGGACGCGAGATGCCGCAGCGAAATTCGATTGCTCGCCCCAATTGCGAAATATCAATCGAGACGCGGCGCACCTAGCATACGAAACCTGTTTGGCAAGGTTCTTGCTTAGTAAACAAGCGGTCTTTGAAAATCCGAAACGAAGCTGGGAACGGCGGCTGCACGCGTACCTTGCGTTTGAACAACCGAATCCTCATACATAGCCGACCCGACCAAAGAATCCTCTAGTTTTGCGGCTGACGTTCCTGGCTTTTTCTTTGAAATCGAAGCCGTTCACAACTTGGCCTGCGACCGAACGGCCCAGATGACCAAGGCCGTGCACCCCCACGGCCTTTTCTTTTTAAGCTAACCCGCGACGCCGCTGGCGTGGTTCACCTGGCGCTGCCGGTTGGATCCGCCTACGCCAAGCCGACGTCCGGCAAATGATCGCGGAAAAAGCGTTCCAGCCGCAGATTCACGATATCGGGATACTCGGCGACGGTGTAGTGCGTGCCGTTGGGCACGATAAAGAGTTCCGCGCCCGGAATGGCGGCGGCCATACGGCGCGCCAACCACACCGGCGTCATCAGGTCTTTGGTCCCGGCCGTAATCAGCGTCGGGACCCGCACCTCCGGCAGATACGGGCTGGCGTCGTGCTCGTTGGTGAGATACATCATGCGCGAATAGACGCCAAAATCCATGGTCGCAAACGGGCGGATCATCTCCTCGAGGAATTCGGCGTTCTCTGTAAACACTTGCATGCGTTTGAGCAGCGGCAGCGTCCACGGCTGGCTGAGCGCCCAGGAAATGACGGGCGTGACGTCGCGGCCGTGTTTCTCGCCGAGCCGGCACAGGATCTTCGTCGTCTGTTCGAAACCCGGGAGGCCGCCGTATGCGCTCGCCAGGACGCGCCCGGGCGCGCCGTTGATCAGCAGCAGGGCGCGCACGCCGCGCGGCTGTTGATGATAGGCTTCGAGCGAGATCTGCACGCCCATCGACCAGCCGCCGAGCACGTATTTTTTCACGTGAAAATGGCGGGCGATGGCGAAGAGGTCCGCCGTGTGGTCTTCGACGCGCAGCT
>Ga0181517_10005228_pt1 | contig 11534 bp, 9 predicted proteins | sample PEATcosm2014_Bin_31_FD_119748 | JGI IMG/M metagenome (GOLD analysis project Ga0181517, IMG submission 119748) | Peatland microbial communities from MTU Mesocosm Facility, Houghton, MI, USA - PEATcosm2014_Bin01_30_metaG | ecosystem: Environmental > Terrestrial > Soil > Wetlands > Peat | place... | reverse complement strand
GGCCTCTTTCCCACGGCTTGCGCCGTGGGCTAAGATGTTTGGCCCTCCGGGCTAGGTAGTAGGCGACTCCAAATGGATGGTGGCCGCAAGGCGCGGAGATCTCACGAAAAATGTAGAAACTGCTTCAACCTCTCCAGCGCCGATGCATCATGACAGCAGCCGGCGTGATGCTATGATAGCAGTATGAGGACGACGGTCACTCTGGACCCCGACGTGGAGAGATTGATCCGGGACGCGATGCGGGAGCGCGCCATCTCCTTCAAGGGAGCGCTCAACGAAGCGGCGCGAATCGGACTTTGCGGCAAGAAGCCCGCTCGTGCCCGGAAGTTCGCCCAGAAATCGTTCCGGATGGGAGAGGGACAGGAGTTCCGATGGGACAAGGCGCTGGCTGTCGCCGCCGCAATCGAGGACGAGGAACTCAGCCGGAAGCTCGCGTTGCGTAAATGATACTTGTCGATGCGAACCTTCTGATCTACGCGGTCAACGCGGACGCCCCATCGCACCGGAAGGCGAAATCCTGGCTGGAATCGGCTCTCTCCGGAAGGGAGACCGTCGGATTCTCGTGGAATGTACTCCTCGCATTCCTCCGGCTCACCACCCGGCCGGGCTTGTTTCGCCACCCCCTGTCCGTCGGTACGGCTTTTGATCTGGTGGCTTCCTGGCTGGATCAGGAATCCGCGGCGATCGTGCATCCCGGACCGCGTCACTTGCTGGTTCTCCGCGAACTGCTCCTGCCTCTGGGCGCCGGGGGAAATCTCACATCCGACGCTCATCTCGCGGCCATGGCCATCGAGCACCGCGCGGAGCTCTGTTCCTCGGATACCGACTTTGCGAGATTACCCGGCCTGAAGTGGCGCAACCCTCTCTCCTGAGTCCAGCTTTCGCGAGGGCTTTTCCCGTTCATAAGTCGGATGCACATCCGCTCCCATCGACTGCTCCAGTCTGCGCCGCTTCCGCCAAGTGCTAATCTCTACGTCATGCCGGGTTTGAGAAAAAACAACGCAATAACGAACACGCCGGTCTTGGCTTTGGCCCTGCTGGCGGCCACGCTGCCGTCGGCTCACGCTCAGCCCTCGCCGACCATCTCTTTGAACGGAACTTGGGACTTCGCCTTCGCCCCGGACGCGGCGGCGGCCGAGCGGCTCTCGCGGTTCTACGAAACCGGCTTCCAGGGCGGCGGATTCAGCCCCATCCCGGTCCCGTCGAATTGGTCCCTGCTGGGCTTCGAGGAGCCTGTCTACGACCGCTTGAGGCAGGCCAGCGAAGGGTTCTACGTCTATCGCTTCCAGGCCCCCGCGGATCTCAAGGGCAGGCGCGTGCTGCTGCATTTCGGAGGCGTGTGGGAGTCGGCCGAAACCTGGCTCAACGGAGAGCCTTTGGGCCGCCACGACAGCGGCTTCACCGGGTTCGCCTACGACGTTTCCCGGAGCCTCAGGCCCGGCGCCGAGAACCGCCTCGCCGTGCGCGTCCGCCAGGCCACCAAGGACGTCCTGTTCGATACCAACGACGATTGGTCCCTGCCCGGCATCTACCGCGACGTGTGGCTGGAATCCATGCCCGCCGCGGCCTACATCGAGCGAGTCGAGACTTCCACCACCTTCGATGCGCGGTTCCGCGACGCGGATTTGAACTTGCGCGTCATGGTCTATGGGAGCCAGCCGGGCCCCTACGATCTGCGGGCCATCCTCACCGCTCCGGACGGCAAGGAGACCGCGCGGAATACCCTTCCCATCCCGGCCCATCGCGGGACCGCGCGCGATACCTTGCTCGCCATGCACGTGAGCGCCCCCTTGCACTGGACGGCGGAGACGCCCAACCTCTACCAGCTCACGGTGGAACTCGTCCAGGGCGGGAACGTGGCCCATGCGCGGACTTCCAAGGTCGGCTTCCGGCAGGTTTCCACGGCCGGCGGCGTGCTGCGCATCAACGGGCAGGCGGTGAAACTGCGGGGCGTATGCCGCCACGACGAGAACCCCGACGTAGGCCGCGCCACGCGCCGCGAGAACTGGCTCGAAGACCTGCGCCTGATGAAGGCCGCCAATATCAACATGGTGCGAACGTCGCACTACCCGCCCGCGGAAGGCTTCATCGAGCTGGCCGACGAGATGGGGATGTACATCATCGACGAAGTTCCCACGGGCTATGGCGGCGATCATGGCGACGACCCCACATTGATGATCTCGGGCCTGCTGCGCGCCCAGGAGACCATCGCGCGCGACCGCAATCACCCCTCCGTGATCGTGTGGTCCATCGGCAACGAAGACCCGTTCACCGCCATGCACCTGGCCATGATCCGCTTCGCCAAAGGGTCGGATCCCACGCGTCCCGTGCTGATGCCCCAGCAGGCCCAGGAATTTCTGCCGCCGGAAGTGGATATCCTGGCCCCGCACTACCGTCCGCCCTCCGCCATGGATCAACTGGCGGCTCATTCGGACCGCGTGGTGATCGCCACCGAGTACACCCACGCTTACGCCGAGCAAGGGTTCGGCGGGTTGGAGGATTCCTGGCGCGCCCTCACCCGTCACCCCAGCGGGGCGGGCGGTTCCATTTGGATGTGGCAGGACCAGGGCCTCACCCGGACGCGCACCAACGCCGCCGGCGCCCAGGAGAAGTACATTTACATCGTCCCCGACGGCTGGGATGGCATTGTCAGGGCGGACCGCACGCCTCAGCGCGACTATTGGGAAACCAAGGCCGTCTACGCCCCGGTGGCCACGCCCGATGAGCCCCTGCGCTTCCGGCTGGGCGAGCCCTCGGTGCGGGTTCCCATCCGCAACGACTACGATTTCACGGACCTTTCCACGGTGGGCATCCGCTGGACCGTCATGGCCGGCGATCGCGAGCTGGCCAAGGGCGAAGGCAAGGTCAACGCCATTCCGCACGCCACCGGCTACCTGTCCCTGCCGCTCGATTCCATCAAAGCCATCGCGCCGGGCGAGACCTATTACTCGCACCTCGAATTTCTGCGCCCGGACGGCTCGGAGATCGCCACGCGGGCCGTGGAGTTGCTGGCCGAAGGCCCCGCGCCCGAGCCGGCGCGCGCGCCTCAGGCGCCCATACGCGTGCGCAGCGGCAAGACGGTGGTCATCACGGCGGGCGCGGCGACGTACGAGTTCGACCCCAACTCCGGCCAACTGATTTCCGCGTCGGCCGGCGGCGCGAAGTTGCTCGCGGGGGCGCGCTTCACCCTCTGGCGGCCCATGAACGATAACGATGCCATTCTTCTGCGGGGCCGGGCCGACATGCCCGACTTGAACCAGTACAAGACTACCGTGAAAAGCTGGAAGCTCGCCGAATCGGTGACCGACGTCCGAATAGAGGTGGAAACGGACAACACCGTCAACGAGCGCAACTCCTTCGCGGTTTCCTATGTCTACCAGATCGAACGCGAGGGAACGCTCCGCGTGCAATATACCGTGCGGCCGCGGGTGGAAGTCGCGTGGCTGCCGGAGATTGGCATGGAGCTCGATACCGCCGCCGGCCTGGACAAGCTGCGCTGGCTGGGGCTGGGGCCGCTCGATGCCTATCCCAACGAAAAAACCGCGCCCATTCTGGGCGTGTACGCCGGGAACGCGGGAAGCGAAACCCTCAAGGGGACCAAGTCCATCCGCTGGGCGGAGCTGACCTCGGACCAGGGCGCGGGAGTGCGCGTCGAGGAGTCCGGGTACCTCCGTCTGGAGGGTCGCGCCCTGCGCGTCCTGCCCTCGGTGGCGGGCCGCCCCGAGAAGGGCCGCCGTCCCGAAGCTCCCGAGTATCGTCTGGATACCGGCTCTTCGGCCGCATTCCAGGGGAGCTTTTCGGTTGCCCTGCTGGCTTCGGAGAAGAAGTGATGCTTGCCCCCGCCCATCTGTCTTGAGCCCGCGGAACCGGCAAAGGGGACATTTTGAACGAGGCTTGACAAGCCTTTTGCGGAACCGGTCAGACGTGAGGCGGTTGGGTGTATACTGAGCGCTTGTCATGAAATACCATCCCAACCAGGCTCTTGACGAGCCGCGACCGTCAGGGAGCGGTTGCCGGCAATTGGACTGGTTATTTCCTCTCAGGCCCTAATCGGACTCGGGAACAAAAGGAACCGTATATGCACTCAAATAGAATCGCCGCCGTCATGCTGTTTGCCGCCTCCGCCGCATTTGCGCAAATGGGCCGGACCTGGCCCTCCGAGAAGAAGATCGTCCCGGACCCGGTCACCGGTCTTCCGCTCACATTTCTGACCAGCACCGACGGCGGCTACAGCCAGTCCAAAATCTATCAGACCCACCGGCAATGGACCGTCGATGGCAAGTGGCTCATCTTTCGTGGAGTGCGCGAGACAGGCGCGCAGGCCTTTGCGGTGAACGAAGAGACGGGACAAATCGTACAGGTCACCGAGACCGGCTTCCAGGGAATGCTGTGCGCCGGCAATAAGACCATGAAGCTGTACGTCATGACGGGCGGTGGCGGCGGAAGAGGTCCCGCGGCGCCCGCCGCCACGGCTCCGCCGGCAGCCGCGCCGGCGCCGGCCCGAGCCCCAAGCGGGCCGCGCCAGATTCTCGAGATCGACCTCGCCAAACTCTTCGCCGACGTGGCCGCCAAGACCGTCAAACCCGCCGCCAATTACACGCGCGTCTGCGGAACCATCCCGCCCACCCTTCAGGCGGATGGCAACATGGGCCTGGATGCCAACGACGACTTCATGTACTTCAAGGTTGACGGGCCGGAGACCACTCAACTGTCTCCGGGGCAGACCCTCCTGCCCGGATTCGGCCCGCGCGCCCGCCAGGCCACCAGCGGTCTGCGCAGTATGAACCTCAAGACCGGCGAAATCAAGTTGATCGTCAACGTGGGCTTCCAGATCGGCCACGTGCAGTCCAATCCGTGGATGCCCGGCGAGATCGTCTTCTGCTGGGAGACCACCGGCAAGGCCCCGCAGCGGACTTGGTTCGTCAAATCCGACGGGACCGGCCTGCGCCCCCTCTATCCCGAGGCGCCGTACGAGTGGATCACACACGAGGCCGTCATCAACAAGGACGAAGCCGTAATCGCCATCCTCGGCCATCGCTCCATAGCCAGCGCCACGCCCCAGTCCGATTGGGGTATAGCGGGAACGTTTGAACATCCCACCGGCGTGGCCATCGTCAATTTGCGGACCCGCGAGATGCGCATTGTGGGGCAGATTCCCGCCTGGTCGCAGGGCCGCTCGGACTGGCACGTGGCCGGATCGGTTGACGGCCGCTGGGCCGCCTCCGACGATTTTCAGTTCGAGGTCTGGCTCTATGACCGGCACAGCGGCGAGATGAACCTGCTGGCCGGCCCCCAGAAACAGGGCGCCGATCACATCCACCCCACCTTCAACGCCGACGGCACAAAGATCGAAATTCAATCCGCTCTCATCTCCAAGGACAACCGGTCCTTGAACATCTGCATCGTTCCGTTGCCCAAGACCTGGCTCAATCGGACATACCCCATCAAGGCGCCCGAATGACGCGCGCGCCACAAAAACCTTAGAAATGCGCGCCCCGATGGCCGATATCAATCACTAGGGAACTGTAACCAGCAGTGAGGATTGCAGATCGGAATCAAACTCCCGAGCCGGTTTCGGCGTCGCCCGCTCCGGGGGCCAAACAGGCCCGGCGGGCCGCGGGGCAGCCGGAAGTCTCTAAACAGGACCAGGCTGCCGTCTCTTCTTTCGCGGCCAGGCTCAGTGAACGCCAGACAGCGCTTGGCGTCGAGGAAGGGGCTAAGCTCGAACGGCTCACAAGCGCGTACCAGACGGGAGCGTACACGGTGGATTCCGCCAACGTAAGCCGCGCCATTGTGAATGCCTGCCTTGGCTTTGGAACGGCAGTATCATAAAGGAAGATCCTCATGGAACCAATTTTGAGATATGCGCCACGCTTGGCGATGTTTGTGGCGGGAGCGGCCGTCGCCGCGCTAATCGGATCCCGTCGCGAACGGGGAGGGCTGGATGCGGCGGCCAAGGAGTTGAAGCGTTCCTTCGCCGAGTTGGAAGGCCGCCTGGTCTCCCAGGAAACGGTTAACGCCGCCCGCTTCGGCCAGATTGAAGCGCGATTGGACGAGCACGCCGCCAAACTCGCCGAGGCGCCTTCCACCGCGCAAATCGTAGCGGCCATGGAGCAGTTTCTTTCCAAAACCATGGGTTCGCTCGACGATCGCCTTACCTCCCAGGCCCACTCCATAGATGTTCTGAAGACCACCGTCTCCCAGACCGACAGCCTTTTGGAGCGCGTGCTGGAATCGCTCGACTCTTTGCAGTCTTATGCCGCCCCCGAGGAATTATCGCCGGATCCGCTGCTCCAACGGCCCGCGGCCTAAAGGAACGAAGGGCGCCCGCCCGGCGTCGCAACCAACCTTCGCCGTACCACGTCGGAAGATAACATGAAACTGGCGCTCGCGGCCCTGCTGGTTCCGGTTGCCTTAATGGCGCAGACCGGACCCGCGGAGGCTCGCGGAGCGTTCGACGAGGCCCAGCGGGCGGCCCAACAGAACCGGACCGCGGATGCCATTCTGGGCTATCAGCGGGCCGTTTCTCTGGACCCCCGGTTCGCCGAAGCCTGGTTCAGGCTGGGCGAACTTCAGCTAAACTCTCATGATCGGGAAGCCGCGCGTAAATCCTTGGAGGCTGCCATAGAGGCGGACCCGGATTACGCGCCGCCCTATGCCCTGCTAGCCACCTTGCAGCACGATGCCGGCGATTGGAAGGGGCTGCTCGCGAGCACCGACCGGCTGATCGCGATCGACCCCGGCGCGAATCGGCTGAATTATCTCTACAACGCCGTCGCCAACTACAATCTGCGCCATCCGGAAGCGGCCGAACGCAGCATTCGCGAAGCCATCCGCCTGGATCCCGGGCATCAATATCCCGAGTCGTTGCGGTTGCTCGGAGAGATGCTCTTCCAGCGTGGAGATTACGCCGGCGCGGCCGAACAGTTCCGCGCGTGTCTCCGCTTCGCCAAACCCGGCCCCGAGATGGACGCTGTTCTCGCCCGGCTGTCCGAGATGGAGAAACGTCCGGAGGCGCGGGATGGTACGACCTTTCGGTCCGACACGGATCTCGCCCTCGTTCGATTCCAGTTCGTTCCCCCAGCCAACCAACCCGCGGCCGATCTCCGCCCGGAAGACATCGAAATCAAAGAAGACGGAGTTCCGCGCAAAATCGCCGTTTTTGAAGGCGGCCGCTTCTACCCGCGCCGCGTGCCGCTCGAGATCACCCTGCTGTTCGACTGCAGCGGCAGCATCCGCGCGGCCGGCGCCCTTCAGCCGCGTGTTTTCGAGACCACCCTGCTCAACGATTATGAGAACGTGACCATCGCGGTGTACGCCTTTAGCCACGATTTGCTGCGCATCACCACCCCCACGCGTTACGCGCCGGCCCTGGTGAATGCCATGAATACGGTTCCCAGGGTTCCGGCCGGCAATACGCCCCTGTTCGCGTCCATAGCCGAAACGGCGCGTCAGGCGGCGGCTAACGGCGGCGCCGCGGTTCGCATGATGGTGATCTTCTCGGACGGCCAGGCGGACTACGACGACGTCGGCCGGTTCGAGGACGCTGTCGGCGCCGCGCAGGAGCTGGGTATCGCGCTATACCCCGTCTTGCTGCGATCGCGCAGCGCCGATCTCGACGATATCGGGAGCGGCATCCCCGCTTTCGTTTGGGAGTCGATGGATAAGTACCGGGACCTGGGCAATCGCACCGGCGGCGTGAGCTTCACCGTGCTCGCCACCGGGGGCGTGCTGCCCGCCATCCTCGGCGCCATCGCGCAACACATCCGCTACGACTACGTTGCCGGGTTCTATCCCCCCGCTTCCGGCGCAACCAGGAAGCGGCACACCGTGGAAGTGTCCTTGCGTTCGGGAAGAAAAGGTAAGCTCACCGGCGGAAAGCGCCTCCTGGAGCACTGACCCGCACATCTCACACTCCATCCTCCGATGTGGGACAGGCGCTTCCGCCTGTCAACCCGAGCGAGTGGAACAGGCGCTTCCGCCTGTCAACCCGAGCGATGTGGGACAGGCGCTTCCGCCTGTCAACCCGAGCGAAGCTCGGGCGCCGCCAACCGAAGCCGCTTGGCAGGCGAAAGCGCCTGCCCCACAAATACCCGTTCCCGACAAAGTGTCGGAGCCAAGCGTCGGCATGAGCCGAGAAACCGGGTCCAGTGAGAAACCGCGTCCAGTAACCAATAACCCCGTTGCCCCTGACCACCCACCTGCATGACCGTGAAGCAGGGAAAACCAGGAAGGTTCAGAATTCTGATACAGATGACACGACGTGGACAGTAAGCCGGGCCCGGCGACCCTGTCTCAGAAAGCGCGCCGCGCGTAGGGGTCGGGCACGCCCAACCCGCGGCGCCGAAAAACAAATCACACGCGCCGACCTCCAGTCGGGCAGCTATCCGGCCAGAACGGTCACGACCTGCCATTTCTCCGCGGCAAACCAGCCAACCGCGCGAACGATGTCCCGTTTTGCATCCTCTCGTGACCGGCGTTTACCGGGACCGATCTGGGCTGCTGGACGGATGTGCTGTTCGATACAGCGATCGGCAGACGCTGGGCGACTACCTGCAAGTCACCGTGCAGGCACTTCCACAATTCGGCGTTTACATCCAAGGGAAACGTTCATCGCGTGTCGGCTGCAGGTCGCCCTCCTCCGCGCGCAAACTTTTCACGCTTATGCGCATTCTGGTACGTTGATCTGTGGGCCGATACTCCGAAAGCCCCCAACCAAAACGATCACATGGGAGTATGACCATGGGTTACGACATCATTGGCGATATCCACGGTTATGCCGGGAAATTAGAAGCCCTTTTATGCAAACTCGGCTATCACAACACCGGCGGCACCTGGAGGCACCCCAAGCGGCAGGCCATCTTTGTAGGAGATTTTATCGACCGCGGTCCGTCACAAGTGCACTCCATCAATACGGTGCGCCGCATGGTCGAAGGTGGTGCCGCACTCGCGGTCATGGGCAATCATGAGCTGAATGCCATCGCGTGGCACACCCCCGATCCCCGGAACCCCGGAGAGTACTTGCGCTCGCACCACAATGCAAAATGGGGCGAGAAGAACCGGAAGCAGCACGCGGTTTTCCTGGCCGAAGTGGAGGACAAGCCAGCGCTGCACGCCGAAATCATCGCCTGGTTCCTGAGTCTCCCCCTCTGGCTGGATCTACTGGAACTGCGGGTGGTGCATGCTTGTTGGCACGGACCATTCATAACGTGGCTCTCGCCCCAACTGCATGAGGGCCGCTATCTCACCCGGGAGTTGATGGAGCCGGCCACAGACGAGCCAACGGATGAAGGAGAGAAGGACAATGCGACGCCGAGCGTCTTCAAAGCCGTCGAGGCCCTGACCAAGGGCATCGAGATTCCCCTACCCGCCGGACAGGACTTTCTCGACAGGGATGGCATCCGGCGGAACTGGGTGCGGGTGCGCTGGTGGGACGAGGGGGGTACTACCTACCGCTCGGCAGCCATGTTGTCCCCCGCGGAACGAGCGACATTGCCGGACTTACCGATCCCAGAGCATGCGCGTGTTGAAACGGTAGTCAAGCCGACCTTCTTTGGGCATTACTGGCTCACCGGCACCCCGGCGCTGCAATCCAACAGGGCGGTCTGCGTTCAGACGACCTAGGGACAGACGAGACGTTTCCGTTCATTGCTCGGCTCATGAAAAACGGAAACATCCGGTCCCTCTCGGTGGTCTCCCACGCCTCGCTGACCGCCGCCGCTCCCGTCAAGCGCTGCAAGGTATCGTAGGTGTGGTTCACCTCTTCACCCAATCCATCGACCGCCCGCAAGAAACTCGCGCAGTTGGCTGACCGGTTTTCCCCTCGGAAGCGACCGAGGCCCCGGTCACTCCGGACACTCCTCAGTTAGCACGTCGTTCCCTACCCGAAGACGCTCCATCAACTGTTTGCGACGCAGATCGTACCCGAATAACAAGGTCTTTTCCGAAATACCACCCGCAAGCCCGTACGCTTTGACGTATAAGATTTCCTTCTGAAAGTCAACGCGAACGTCAGTAGGATAAACGTAATCTCCGCCGTTGGCCGCAACGACCTCAATATTTTCTGCCGGGTACGACAGTGTTATTACGCCACTACCTGGAGCGTCGGCTCCGTGGACGACTACCGTCATTCCATCACGGAGGGACAGAGCCGTGTCCCACTCGCGAGTGCGCGGTGTGGTGGCGCGGCGTTTCGCCAGCGGAATGCACGCCGCCGCCCGGTACGCGGTGATGATTCGCGCATTGGAAGCCGGGCCCTCACAAGCCGCCTCACCGAACACTAGCGCGAAGGCAATTGGCAACACTACCAAATTACCCCGTTCCGAATGTAGCCGATTAGGTCTCACAGAATTCCCAGTCACCGCCCCCCAATTTTATTTAAGGAAGAGGGACAGACGCATTTTCCACGCGCCGGACCGTTCCGCCTGCCACCCCTTCACGCCGCCATGCCTTTGGGAAAATGCGTCTGTTTCCTTTCCCCCTTTTCCCTACCGGCTTCGCTGATCCTGAGGCGTCGCTGGGGGAAGCAGCCTGTAAGGCCGCGCCATAATGTCACGCTTTACTTTTTCGACTGGAGATTGCCCAAAAAGGTGCCAGGCACAATGCGGATGGATCTCGGCGTCGAAGGCGCAGCCTTGAGGGTTGTCATTGCCATTCCGATCGACGATGTAGAAGTCCAACTCAGGATCGGCCACGTTGAAATCGCGAACATACAAATCCCTTGGATTTTCGTATCCATATTCCTTAAGCTCCTGCAGTACTTCAGACGCAAGCCTTCTTTTAAAGGGGCTGTCCGGGCTAGGGCGCCACTCCGGAACTGTTACCGAGAGCTCGCATGTCGGCCCTGCGGGAGGCTCGGGGGTATTGGCAGGCTCATGGATAGAGTCTCGGAAAGCTCTCTCGGCGCACCTCATCCATTGTGCATTGGCCGGACACCCCGCCACCAATAGAGGGCTCCCTTTGCGGAAGAAGTAAATAAATCGTTGGGTTTCATCGTAATACTGTGGGACCTCGTGCTGGAGAAACAAAGCATCGCCATCGGCTGCGGCGAAGGAAAAACGTTTCGCGCCGGGGCGGCCGAAGCCGACGCCACTCTCGTAGCTGAGATAGGCCTTCAATTTGGCGAGAGCGTCAGTGGGCGGAGCGCAGCCCGGAGCCCCAGAGGCGAAGCCCGGAACCAAAGCAATTAGCAACACTACCAAATTACCCCGTTCCCGATGTGGCCGAATAGGTCTCACAGAATTCCCAGTCACCAACCCCCCAATTTTATTTTGCGCTGATTCTACGGATCTTAACCCAATTAGCCACCAGCCCGCTACCATCCCTGATGCTATCTTCGAATCGGGAGGCAGCCGTGCGCAAGCCCGGCCGCCGCCTTCATGCTGGCCAGCATGCGTTGCTTTGTGTTGGTATCGAACTCCCGGAGCCATAAAGCCTTACGGAGGTCACTGACAGATGATCCCGACGGGAGACTTTAGAACCGGTTCTATAACGCCCCACGCGAGTGTGATCCTCCCCGGTCTCCAGGGCAGGCG
>Ga0181517_10005227_pt1 | contig 11537 bp, 9 predicted proteins | sample PEATcosm2014_Bin_31_FD_119748 | JGI IMG/M metagenome (GOLD analysis project Ga0181517, IMG submission 119748) | Peatland microbial communities from MTU Mesocosm Facility, Houghton, MI, USA - PEATcosm2014_Bin01_30_metaG | ecosystem: Environmental > Terrestrial > Soil > Wetlands > Peat | place... | reverse complement strand
GCCGCCGCCGATCACCAGGACCGAGTCGACCCTGTGCGTGCGGGCCAGCGTGTCGGCCCAGGCGCCCGGGTAGGCCATCGCGACCAGGACTATGCGCGCTGCCTTGTCGGTGACGGTCGCCGTATCGTCGCCGTGCACCCACGAGCAGCCCTCGCGTATGTCGGCCGTCTCGAGGCGCAGGCCGCGCGCCGCCAGCCGCTGGAAGCGCCGGTCCGAGAAGTCGCGCGAACAGCCGGCAAAGACCGGCCGTCGCGGATCGCCCTCGAGGAGCTCGAGCAGGCGCGCCTGGCCCTGGCGCGCGCACCAGTGGGCGCCGCGCCGCACGTCGGCCTGGGCGGCGAGGCGCGTCTCGAGCGCCGCGAAGTCGATGTTGGCCATGGTGCCGGCGCATTCGCAGAGCAGCACGAGGGGACGGGCGGCGGCGCTCACGGTGTCCGCGGCCCTGGTGGCGTTGGCGGCGCTCGTGGCGTTCGCGCCGCTCACGGCGTCCATGGTGTTCGTGGCGTCGATGCCGCTCACGTCGCGACCTCGGCCGGCGCGACCCGCGGTGCCAGCGCCTCGATGGCCTGGGCCGGGCAGGCGCGAGCGCAGGCGCCGCAGCCCAGACAGACGGCGGCGTCGTAGTCGATCGTGCGATAGGTCGTGACGCGCGCGGGCACTGCCACCGGGCCGTCGGGGGCGCGGCGCTGCAGGCGGCGCAAGGCGGTGCCCAGAGCGCCGCGCCGGCTGCCCGGGGGAGCATCGAGGAGCTGGTTCACGTCGAAGCGCTCCCTTTGCGAGTTGGCGTCGCTCGGGCAGACGGCGGCGCACCTGCCGCAGCCCACGCAGAGCTCGTCGTGGCGCACGATGTCGCAGCCCAGGGCACTGCCGCCGGCAAGGGAGACCTGCGGCAGACGCTCCAGGACCTCGCGGCCGCGACGGCTCAGCGGCATCGTCACGACCTCGACAGTGGCGGCAGGGCGGCGACCGCGCGGTCCATCTCACGCACGGCGGCCGCGAACCGGGGCGGCTCGCCGGCGCTCATGGTGAACATGCGCACGCGCTCGGGCTCGACGCCCACCGAGGCCAGCACGCGCTGCACGAACAGCACGCGGTCGAGGGCGTTGAAGTTGCCCTCGCGGTAGTGGCACTGGCCCTCGAGGCAGCCCGCCACCATGACACCGTCGGCGTCGCCGGCGAGCGCCTCGAGCAGGTGCAGCGGCGAGACCCGGCCCGTGCAGGGCAGCAGTACCAGTCGCACAGTCGGTGGCAGCGGCGTGCGCGCGTTGGCGCTGGCGTCGGCCGCCGCGTAGGCGCACTCGCGACAGCAGAACGCGACGATGGCGCGCCGGCGCTCCGCAGCCCGCGAGGCTACGGCCGGCACGGCGCTCGCGTCCGGCGTCACGCGGTCGACCTGGGCCGGCAGCCTCACACCGTCACCTCGGCCAGGATCTCGGCGTCGCTGAAGCCGCCGAGCTGCATGGCGCCCGAAGGGCAGTCGGCGGCGCAGATCCCGCAGCCGCGGCAGATGTTGGCGTCGACCACGGCGTGCGCGACCCCGCCTGAGAGTGCCACCGCGCTCTGCGGACACGAGCTCACGCAGACGCCGCAGCCTATGCAGACGGTCGTGTCGGACGAAGCCACCTGCGCCGGTGTGAGCACGAAGCCGCTGGAGAGCATCGCGACCGCGCGCGCGGCCGCTGCCTTGGCCTGGGCGATCGAGTCGGGGATGTTCTTGGGCCCTTGCGCGGTGCCGCACACGAACATGCCGGTGCGCTGCGTGTCGACAGGGGCGAGCTTGGGGTGGTACTCCTTGATGAAGCCGGCCGCGCCCGTCTGCAGGCCGGCGACCTGGGCGATCTGCCGGGTGCCGTCCGAGGCTTCGAGGCCCGCGGAGAGCACGACCAGGTCGAACAGCTCTTCGTACTTCGCGGCGGTCACCGTGTCTTCGAAGCGCACTCGCAGGCGCTCGTCGGGTTCTTCGACGAGCTCGCCGATGCGGCCGCGCACGTAGCGCACGCCGCGGCTCTGCACCAGGCGGTAGTACTCCTCGTGGCTCTTGCCCGGGGTGCGCATGTCGGTGTAGGCGATCGTGATCTCGGCGTCGGGGTAGTGCTGTTTGAGCAGCGAGGCGTGCAGGGTGGCAAACAGGCAGCAGACCGCCGAGCAGTGCTCGTTGCCGCTGCTCTGGCAGTCGCGCGAACCCACGCACTGCAGCATGAAGATCCTGCGTGCCGGGGCGCCGTCGGACGGCCGCGTGACCTCGCCGGCGGTCGGGCCCGCGGCAGCCAGCAGGCGCGCCAGCTGGCTCTGTGTGACGACGTTGCGCAGGCGGCCGAAGCCGAGCGCCGGCTTGCGGCGCGCGTCGAACTCCTGGTGGCCGGTGGCCACGATCACGGCGCCGACGGTGATCTCCTCGGTCCAGGGGCGCTCGTCCAAGTCGACGGCGCCCGAGGGGCAGGCGCGCACGCACGAACCGCAGTCGGCGCACCCCGCGCAGGCCAGGCAGCGACCGGCTTCGGCGACCGCCTGCTCGGCGGTGTACCCGGCCGCGACCTCGGGCCAGTCGCCGCGCCGCGCCGCGCCGTCGGCGAGCGCCTGCGGCACGCGCCGCTTGCCGACGACCGCCGCGAGGCGCTCGTCGCCGGGTTGCGCGATCGCCTGCTGGTCGGGCCACACCGGCAGCAGCGTCTCGCCGCGCAGATGGTTGTGGATGGCCGCGGCGGCGCGCCTTCCGGCGGCGATCGCCTCGACCACCGTCAGGTAGCCCGTGGCGGCGGCGTCGCCGCCGGCGAACACGCCGGGGCGGTCGGTCATGCCCGTGTCGCGCGCCACGAGGATCTGATCGTTCTCGACGCGCACGCCCTCGCAGCCGGTCAGGAAGTCGGCGACCATCGCCTGGCCGACGGCGAAGATCACGCCGTCGGCCGCCAGCGTGAACCGCGAATCCTCGATCGGCAGCGGCTCGCGACGCCCCGACTCGTCGGGGGCGCCGAGCGCGCAGCGCGCCAGCGTGACGCCGGCGACGGCGCCAGCGGCGCCCTCGATCGCGACGGGCGCGACCAGGAGCTCGACCTTGAGGCCCTCGTCGCGCGCCTCGGCGAGCTCGCCGGCGTTGGCCGGCATCTCGACCATGGTGCGCCGATAGACGAGCGTCACGTCGGGCTCGCGGCCGGCCGCGACCTGCAGCCGTATGGCGCTGCGCGCGGCGTCCAGGGCCACGTCGCCGCCGCCGATCACGACCATCCTGGCACCGACCGACACCGGCCGCCCCAGGTTGATCTCGCGCAGCAGCTCGACCGCGCGCTGCACGCCGCGCAGCTCCACGCCCGGCAGGTCGACCTCGGCGCTGCGCGGCAGGCCGGTCGCCAGGTAAACGGCCCCGTAGCCCTGGGCGAAGAGCTCGTCGACCGTGAAGTCGACGCCCGCCCGCTGCCCCAGGCGCAGCTCGACGCCGCGCGCCAGGACCTGCTCGACCTCGCGCTGCACCGTGGCGTGCGGCAACCGGTAGTCGGGGATGCCGGTACGCAGCATGCCGCCGGCCACCGGCTGGGCTTCGAACACGGTGGTGGCGTAGCCCAGCTCTGCCAGGTCGCGGGCGGCGGTCAGGCCCGCCGGCCCGCCGCCCACCACGGCGACGCGCTCTTCGTGGACGACGGGCGCCGGCGTCGGTGTCTGCGTCGCTCCGACCTCGTCGGCCACGAAGCGCTTGAGAGCGGCGATGGCGAGCGGCTCGTCGACATCGCCGCGGGCGCAGGCTGCTTCGCAGAGCCGGGTGCAGACGCGGCCACAGACGCTGGGGAAGGGATTGGGCGCGGCGGCCACGCGATAGGCCTCGTCGAAACGGCCGGCCGCCACCAGAGCGACGTAGCCCTGGGCGGAGGTGTGCAGCGCGCAGGCCGACTTGCACGGCGACCAGCCGCCGCGGTCTATGTGAAAAGCGGCCGGCACGGCGTTGGCGAACGGGCGCCCGATGGCGTGCCGTGAGGCCACGCCGAAGTCGAAGTCGTTGGCGTAGCTCACCGGGCAGACCGACTCGCACTCGCCGCAGCTCACGCAGGCCTCGGTCACGTGGCGCGCCTCGTGGCGCAGGGTCACGCGGAACTCGCCGGGCGGCCCCGAGATGGCGTCGACCTCGGTGAGAGCGTGTACGTGTACGTGTGGCTCGAGGGCCGTGGTGGTCAGTCGCGGCGCCAGCGAGCACATGGCGCAGTCCTCGGTGGGGAAGGTCTTGGCGAGGCGCGCCATGTAGCCGCCGAGGCTCGGTGAGCGCTCGACCAGGTGCACCTCGATGCCGGCGCCGGCGAGCTCTTCGGCAGCCGTCATGCCGGCGATGCCGCCGCCGACCACGAGCGCCGTACGGTGCAGGAAAGTGCGCGCGCGCGGCAGGTCGGCCTGCCGGTGGGCGCGGGCCACCGCGGCGCGCACGATGCGGGCCGCCTTTTCTTGCGCCAGGACGGGTTCGTCGCGGTGGATGAACGAACAGCCCTCGCGCACGTTGGCAAACGACACGGCGTTCTCGCCGAGGCGCAGGTCGCGGGCGATGCGCTCGAACGTGGGTCCCTGGAACCGGGGCGAGCAGGCCGCCACCACGAGGTGATCGAGGCCGCGGTCCTCGACCGCCCGGGCGATGAGGTCGTGGCCCTGGGTGCCGCACAGGAACTGCTCGATCGCGACACTGACGACACCGTCGAGCGCGCGCGCCTGGGCGGCGAGATCGTCGAGCTCGAGGACCCCCGAGATGTTGCCGCCGCACTGGCACAGAAAGACGCCGGCCCTCACGCCGCGCTCCCCCGGCCGGCGGTCGCTTTGCGGCGGGCGCCGATGCGCTCGAGCAGGGGCTCGACGTCCTGGGAGTGCGAGGCGACGCCACAGTCCTTGTCGGGGTCGGCGCCCAGGGCGAGGGCGAGCAGCTGCTGCACGTGCAGGTGCACGAAGGGGTAGGTCTCGTGCGACGAGGCGGCGATGATGTCGTGGTGGCGGTCGAACTGGATGGCGCAGTTGGGGCACATGTGGACGCACACGTCGATCTTCTCCTGGGCCAGGCGGCGCAGCTTCTCGCGGGTGACCGCCATAGCGAGCGAAGGGTTCACGAAGCGCTGGCGAAAGCCGGCCCCGCAATGCCCCGTCTTTTCGTTGTAGAGGCCGGTCTTCACGACCCCCGTGTCTTCGAGCAGATCCTCGGGGATCATGAAGTTCTCGCTGTCGCCCACGACCTCGTCGGGAAAGACTTTGCAGTAATGGCAGGCGGGGTGGGTGGCGACCTTGATGCCGTCGAGGCGCCGCCGGATGAGTCCGGGGATCGACTTGTGGGCGCTCCACAGGATCTCCATGGTGTGGCTGTGGCGCACGGTCGCCGCGACGTCGTCCGTGTACTCGCGGTCGAGCTCGGCGAGCACGCGATTGGTGTCGGCGCGGTACTCGGGCACCGCCAAGATGTTGCGCGCCTTCTTGTTGATGGCGTAGCAGGTCGAGCAGAGGTAGCTCATCACGGGGTGACCGCTGTCGACGGCGACGCAGGCGTTGCGCGCCGCCAGGGCCACCGACGTGGCCACCGGCACGATCTCAGAGTAGTAGCCCAGGCCCGTGCAGCAGGTCTGTTCGGGCAGCACGGCGTACTCGATGCCGAAGCGCTCGAAGAGCCATTTGGTGGCCGCTTCGCAGCCGGGGTATTCGGTCGAGATCAGACAGCTGCGAAAGAGCAGCACGCCGCCGCTCACCGCCGCGATCTCGGGTGTGGTCGTTGCCATCACTTCCCCACTTTGTCCAAATCGATCACGTCATCTTGAATAGTGAGAAGTTATTTGTCCAATAAGGACTATTTATCCCACTCGGGGGTGGGAATAAGGCAGGCGGGGCGGCCCGCCGCCCGCCCCGCCTGCTCGCATGACGTCCGATCGTGGTCGCGCCCGACGACTTCGTCGCCTTTTGACCTGCGTCGGTAAGGGTTTGCCGGGGCTAGGCGCCGGGTAGTTCTGAGTCACCGTTCGGAACACCCGCGCCGCTTACCCGCCACCCCCGGCGGGCGCGTCGGCTCCCCCGCCGGACAGGAGTGTGACATGGCTCGCAAGTCTGCCTCTCAATCGTCATACCACGCCGGTTTGGTCTCTTCAGCAGCCGGGCTTGGCGCGGTGCCCAACCCCGCGCTCACGCCCGTCTCCGCCCGGCCCGACGTAGCCGCGCTGCCCTTCGAGGCCGCGGCCGCCGCGCAGCCGGTCGCCAAGCGAGGCACAGGCGCCGTGGCACGTGAGTACGCGCGCTGCGACCTGTGCGGCGAGCCGTTGGGCCACCACGCGGGGCGCTTTCCCATGGTCTCGCCGCTGACCGCGCGCTACGTCACCGTGTGCCGCACGTGTCGCCGTGCGGCCTTGGGCGAAGGCTACCGGCCGCGCGGCTGAGCCCCCGTGCGCGCGGCCCAGCGCCGCCGCCCACGACACCCAGCGCCGCTGCGCGCGACACCCAGCGCCGCTGCCCACGACACCGAGCGCCGCTGCGCGTGACGCTGAGCGGGGGCCTGCTCGCCGCGCTGACGCCCGTCGTTGGTTCCGTCTTAGAATAGAGTCGTTCCGTTCCAGGGAGCGCTCACCGCCTCGCCCTGACGAAAGCGACGATCGACGTGACTATCCCACAGCGCACGCGACTGCTCGACGCCTGCATAGGCAAGCCCGTCGATGCCACGCCGATCTGGCTCATGCGCCAGGCCGGTCGCTACCTGCCCGAATACCGCGGGCTGCGCGAGAAGCTCTCCTTCATCGAGCTGTGCCGCCGGCCCGACGTGGCCGCCGAGGTGACCCTGCAGCCTCTGGCGCGCTTCGACCTGGATGCCGCCATCGTCTTCGCCGACATCCTGCTGCCGCTCGAGGGCATGGGCATCGGCTTCCACTTCGACGAGCGCGACGGACCGGTGATCGAGCACACCGTGCGCAGCGCTGCCGACCTCGAGGGCGTGCACGTCGGCGCGCCGCGCACAGACATCCCCTACGTCTATGAGGCGCTGCGCCTGGTGGCGCGCGAACTGGCCGGCAAGGTGCCGCTGATCGGCTTCGCCGGGGCGCCCTTCACCCTCGCCAGCTACGTCATCGAGGGCGGTCACTCGCGCGACTACGCCCGCACCAAAACGCTCATGCTGACCGCGCCGGCCGTCTTCGAGCGGCTCATGGCCTTGCTGGCCGAGACCGCCGTGGACCACCTGCTCGCCCAGATCGAAGCGGGTGCCCAGGTGCTCCAGCTCTTCGACTCGTGGGTCGGCGCTCTGGGGCCGCGCGATTACGCCCGCTTCGTGGCGCCGCATTCAAAGACCGTGTGCGACGCCGTGAGCGGTCGCGGCGTGCCGCTGATCCACTTCGCCGCCGGCGCCGCCGGCATGGTCTCCGAGATCCACGCCGCCGGCGGCGACGTGATAGGTCTCGATTGGCGCGTCGACCTCGACCGTGCGCGGCGCGAGCTCGGGGACGGCGTCGCCGTGCAGGGCAACCTCGACCCCGCCGTACTGCTCGGGCCGCCCGACGAAGTCGAGCGGCACGCCGCCGACGTGCTGCGCCGGGCGCAGGGCCGGCCGGGCCACATCTTCAATCTGGGCCACGGCGTGCTGCCCGCGACGCCGCCCGACGCGATCGCTCGTCTGGTCGAGTTCGTGCACGCCTGGCCCGCCGACGCGCGCGACGAACCCGCGTTCGGCGACGCGCACGACAAGCCGGCGACAGGCCTCACCCACGACAAGCCGGCGACAGGCGCCGCGCACCCTGCTCCCGCGATCGGCGAGAGGTAGCGCGTGCCCGCTGCCGACGTTGCTCTTCTCGCCTTCGGCGGACCCGAGACGGTGGCCGACGTGGCGCCTTTCGTCGCGGCGCTGACCGGCGCCGAGCCGGCGCCCGGCATGCTGGCCGCCGTCGTCGCGCGGTACGAGGCGATCGGCGGCGGCTCGCCGCTGCCGGCGATCACGCGCCGTCAGGCCGCCGCCCTGCAGGTCGCGCTCGCCGCGCGGCTCGACGGCGCCGTGCGCGTGCGTCCCGGCTTTCTCTATTGCTCGCCGACGGTCGCCGACTGCCTGACCGAGCTCGGCGATCCCGCCACGGTCGTGCTGCCCATGTCGCCCTACTCGTCGCGCCTGACGACCGGCGCCTACCGGGCCGCGCTCGCCGCGGCCGGCCACGCCGAGCTGTCCCTGCTCGCCGGCTGGCACGTCGATCCTCGCTACCTGGCCGCCCTCAGCCGACGGATCGGCGAGACGCTCGACGGGGCCGACGCTCAGGAGTTCGCCGTGCTCTTCACGGCCCACAACGTGCCGCGCGACACGATCGCCGCCGGCGACCCCTACGTCGATCAGCTCCACGAGACGATCGCCCAGCTGCTGCCGGCCCTCACGCCCGGCGACTGGCGGCTGGCCTTCCAGAGCAAGGGCCGCCGGGGCGGCGAGTGGCTCGAGCCCGAGGCGGCCGACGCCGTGCGCGAGCTCGCCGCCGCCGGCTGGAAGAACCTGCTGGTCGTGCCGCTGGGTTTTGTCGCCGACCACGTCGAGACGCTCTACGACCTCGATGTCGAGTTGCGCGAGGTCGTCGAGGGCTGCGGGCTGCAGTTCCTGCGCAGTCGTGGGCTGAACGACTGGCCGCCGTTCATAGAGGCGCTCGCCGGCATCGTGGCCGACGCTCTCGTGCTGCGCGCGGTCGTGCGGCCGTGACCGAACTGCCCGTCATCGCCGTGGTCGGCGGCGGCATGGCCGGTCTGGGCGCCGCTCACGCCCTCGAGACCCTGCGCCGCGAGGCGGCCGCCGCCGGCGCCCCTCCCGCCTTCGACTGGGTCCTCTACGAACGCGAGGAGTACTTCGGCGGCAAGGTGCGCACCGACCGCGTCGACGGCTTTGTCGTCGAGGGTGGCCCCGACTCGTTCATCGTCGAGAAGCCCTGGCCGCTGGAGCTCGCCCGCAAGGTGGGCGTCTACGATCGCTTTCTCGACTCCAACGAAGACGTGCGCAAGAGCTACGTCTTCTCGCGAGGGCGGCTGCACGAGCTGCCCGAGGGCCTGATCCTCATGGTGCCGACCAGGCTGGCGCCCTTTGCCCTGTCGAGTCTGGTCAGCCTGCGCGGCAAGCTGCGCATGGGGCTCGACCTGCTGCTGCCGCGCGGCCCCGCCGGGCGCGACGAGAGCCTCGGCGACTTCGTGCGCCGCCGGCTGGGCGCCGAGGCGCTCGCCAAGATCGCCGAACCGATCGTGGCCGGCGTCCACGCCGGCGATCCCGAGCAGATGAGCGTGCGCGCGACGTTCCCCATGTTCCTCGACATGGAGCAGGAACATCGCAGCCTCATCGTGGGCATGATCGGCCGGCGCCGGGCACGGGCCGCGAGGGCGGGTGCGACGGCCGCGAACTCCGAGTCTGCCACACCCGCCTTCGCACCCGCCGCCGCGCCGGGCGCTGCCGCACCGCTCGCCGGCGCCCCCGCTTCTGGCGCCGTCGCGCCGTCGCGCAGACCGCGCTCGTACTTTCTCTCGTTTCGCACCGGCCTGGCCGACCTGCCCGACGCGGTCGTCGCCGACCTGCCGGCCGACCACCTGTGCGGCGGCTCGAGCGTGGCGTCGCTGGCGGCGGAGCCGCCGGCCGCGGCCGGCGGCTCCGCCGCCTACCGGCTGCGCCTCGCCGACGGCAGCGAGCGCACCGTCGCGGCGGTCGTGCTAGCGGGACCGGCCTACGCCTCTGCCGCGCTGCTCGCCGACCTCGACGGCGGCGCGGCCGCCGATCTTTCGTCGATCGCCTACGTGAGCACGGCCACCGTCTCGCTCGCCTACCACCGCGCCGACGTGACGCGACCGCTGCATGGCTTTGGCTTCGTGGTGCCGCGCGCCGAGGAGCGCGGCATCATGGCCGGCACCTTCAGCTCGCTGAAGTTCGCCGGGCGCGCGCCCGACGACGGCGTGCTGGTGCGCGCCTTCGTCGGGCGCGCCGGCCGCGAGACCGCCGTGGAGCTCCCCGACGACGAGCTCGTCGCTCTTGTGCGCGCCGAGCTTGCGAGCATGGTCGGGCTGCGCGCCGAGCCGCTGTTCACGCGCATCTTCCGTTGGCCGCGGGGCATGCCGCAGTACCGCGTCGGTCACCGCGATCTCATCGCGCGCATCGAGCGTGAGGTCGGCGAGCTGCCCGGCATCGAGCTCGCCGGGGGCTACCTGCACGGCATCGGCATCGGGGACTGCATCCGCGAAGGGGCGGCGGCGGCGCGCCGCGCCGCCGCCGGCCTCGGCGATCCGGCGCCCGGCGCCTGACCCACGCAGGTCGGTCGCCGGATGACGGGCGGGAAGCTCAGGTCATTGAGCTTCCCGCCCCGTTTGTCTGCTCGGCCGCGGCGTCGTCGCCGGTGCGCCGGGCTCACACGGTGAAGGGCGCCGCGGCCGCAGGAGCGCGCCTGCGGAGGCCGAAAGAAAGCAGGGCGCGTTTCAACGGCGGCATGCTCCGGCTTTTGACGCGCGCGAGTCCATCAGGTCGCAAGCGAGTCCATCGGATCGCAAGGTCGAAAAGGAGGGCCTATGAGCAGCATCGCCGCAGCCTTGGGCGCTGGGGGGAGTCCGTTCGGCGGGGGCTTCTATGTCTGGTCGATCGTCGGCATCGTCGAGGTCATCGGCCTGTGGATGGTCTTCGCAAAGGCCGGCGAGCGCGGCTGGAAGGCGATCATCCCGTTCTACAACCTCTACATTCTCTGCAAGATCACGGGGCGTCCCGGCTGGTGGGTGATCCTGGCGATCATCCCGATCATCAACCTGGTGTGGATCGTCTTCAGCCTTCTCATCTCGCTCGACCTCGCCAGGGACTTCGGCAAGGGCGGCGGCTTCGGCGTCGGCCTGTGGCTGCTGGGGTTCATCTTCTACCCGATCCTCGGCTTCGGGGCCGCCACGTATGCGCCCCCGCAGGCACGACCTGTGTACGGCACGCCGTATCCGCTCCAACCGCAGCAGTACGGTCAGGCGGGCGCTCCGTCCGCCGCTCCGCCCGCCGCTCCGCCCGCCGCTCCGCCCGCCGCTCCGCCCGCCGCGCAGGCCGCGCCGCCGTGGGCAGCGGCCGGTACGCCGCCGCCATGGTCCGCACAGCAGGCGCCACCGGCGGCTCCCCCCGCAGCCCCAGTCGGTCCTCCAGCCGCTTCCGTGCCGCCACCGCCGCCACCGCCACCGGCGGCGCCCCCCGCAGCGCCGCCTGCGGCCGCCGCGCCTCCTGCTGCGCCCCCGGCTGCCGCGCTGCCTCCCGCGCTGCCGTCCCCTCCCGCGCCGCCGAAGCCCGAAGGGTGATCGCGACCGGCTGAGACGCAACAGCAAACGCGGCGGGGGCGGGAGGCTCGTTCGAGCCTCCCGCCCCCGCCGCGACGCTCAACGAGCCGCTTGCTCCCTCAGGGCTTCAGTACTTGTCCAGCGCACGCATGACCCAGCGGTGCGGCGCGTGGCCGCTGAAGCCGGGCGTGACGTACATCACCGCGCAGGTGCCGGAGCAGACCTCGAGGCCGCGCTGCGCGGCCAGCGCGAGCGCTTCGGGTGAGTCGGTGCGCTGGTGGATCCAGACCGCCTTGATGCCGGCGTCGGCGACG
>Ga0181517_10005226_pt1 | contig 11537 bp, 9 predicted proteins | sample PEATcosm2014_Bin_31_FD_119748 | JGI IMG/M metagenome (GOLD analysis project Ga0181517, IMG submission 119748) | Peatland microbial communities from MTU Mesocosm Facility, Houghton, MI, USA - PEATcosm2014_Bin01_30_metaG | ecosystem: Environmental > Terrestrial > Soil > Wetlands > Peat | place... | reverse complement strand
TTTGAGCTGTCCGGGCCGGATCACCAGACGTTCACGACCCTCGCGTCGTTCAATGGCGTCGACGGCACCGAGCCCACCAGCACGCTCATCGCTGACTCAGACGGTAATCTCTATGGAACCGCCTATGCGGGCGGCAACCCCAACGGCAACAACGGCAGCGGCTACGGCACGATCTTTGAACTGTCGGGACCCAGCCACACGACTCTCACCTCGCTGGCGGAATTCAATTATACCAATGGTAACAATCCCGAGGGCAGTCTGCTGATGGACGCGGCCGGCAATTTATTTGGAACGACCACGGCAGGCGGCAACACGGCGCCGGGGACCGGCAATGACGCCGGCGTAGTTTTTGAACTGCCGGCCGGGTCGAACACGCCCATCTCGCTGCTCAACTTCAATCAAGTCGATGGAAAATACCCGGAAGGCAGGCTGATCGCCGACGCATCCGGCAATCTGTACGGAACGACCGAATCGGGCGGCGCGAACGGCGACGGAACCGTCTTCGAACTCAGCGGCACTGGATTTGTGCCCCCCATCGGAACGCTCACCAATGGCGCCCTGACCATCAACGGCACCAACGGCGATGACACTATTACGCTGGCCTCCGATGGCATGAATGTCATCGCCACGCTTAACGGCACCGCATCCCAGCCCTTCCCGGTTTCCGGCATCACCTCCATCACCGTCAACGGACTTGCCGGCAACGACAACATCACCATCGAATCCACCATGCCCTCAACTCTCGGCGTCAGCGTCCAGGGCGGACCCGGCGATGACACCATCACCGGCGGACCGGGCAACGACACACTCGGCGGCGGCGCGGGTAACGACAGCATCGCCGGCGGACCCGGCGATGACTCGATCAAAGGCGGCCAGGGCGATGACGTGCTGGCCGGCGGTAAAGGCAACGACACCCTCTTCGGCAGCCTGGGCAACGACATTCTGCGAGGCGGGCTCGGCGATGATTCCCTCAACGGCGGCGCCGGCACGAATCAAATGTACGGCGGCCAGGGCAATAATACCTTCTACGCCGTCAATGGAACGGCAGACCAGATATTCGCCGGCGCAGCGACCAACGACTTATTGATTTACAGCACGGCCGACAGCCCGATCGTCGAAAGCGGAGTGATTCCCGCTGGGAACCAGACGGTGGTGGTCTGATCCCTGAACTCGTGCTCGCTACGAGTAAGGCTCTCCCCGTTCGCGAACTTCGGTTCGACGAGGTTCACGGCACACGCGCCTTTGCGTGAGAACCGTTCTCCCCCTATCATCATGGGATAGTCCGTAACTCCCTTACTTATGGAAATCCGCAACTTCTCCATCATCGCCCACATCGACCACGGCAAGAGCACGCTTTCCGATCGCCTGCTCATGCGGGCCGGGGCCATTACCGAACGCGAGTTCAAGGACCAGATCCTCGATGACATGGACCTGGAACGCGAACGCGGCATCACCATCAAGGCGTCGGCCGTCACCGTGTTCCATACCCACAACGGCGTCGAGTTCATGCTGAACTTCATCGACACGCCCGGCCATGTCGATTTCCACTACGAAGTCCGCAAGGCCCTCCAGGCGTGCGAAGGCGCCATTCTCGTCGTCGACGCCACGCAAGGCGTGCAGGCTCAGACGGTCGCCAATGCCTACGCCGCCCTTGATGTGGGACTGGAGATCATCCCCGTCATCAACAAGATCGACCTGGCCAGCGCCCGGCCGGTCGAGGTCGCGGAAGAGATCGAACAGGTTCTCGGCTTTCGCGCCGAGGACGCCATCCTTGTCAGCGCCAAGACCGGTCAGGGGATCGACGAACTCCTTGATCTGCTCTGCGAGAAACTCCCGCCGCCGCGAGGGAATCCCGATGCGCCCACACGAGCCCTTATCTTCGACAGTATCTACGACGATTACCGCGGCGTAATTGTCTATGTCCGCGTCATCGACGGCCAACTCAAAAAGGGCCAGAAGGTGCGCTTCATGGGCACCGACCGCGAATATCAGGTCACCGATCTCGGCAAGCTACTGCCCCGGCCCAAGCAGGTCGAAGTGATCGGCACCGGCGAAGTGGGTTTTGTCGTCGCATCCATCAAAGACCTGCACGATGTTCGCATCGGCGACACCGTCACCGACGCCATCCATCCCGCCCCCGAAGCCCTGCCCGGCTACAAGCCGATCCAGCAGATGGTCTTCTGCGATTTCTACCCGGCCGGGAAAACACAGTACGACGAATTGCGCGACGCCATGGACCGCCTGCAGCTCAATGACGCCAGCTTCACATTCGTCCCCGAATCATCCGATGCCCTGGGTTTCGGATTCCGGCTCGGATTCCTCGGCCTGCTGCACATGGAGATCATTCAGGAACGCCTGGAGCGCGAATTCCATATCGACATCGTCCAGACCGCCCCGACGGTCACGTACGAGATCCTCATGACCGATGGCTCGATCCAGCGCATCGACGCGCCCAGCCAGCTTCCCAATCCCACCAGCGTCCAGGAAATCCGCGAGCCGTTCATCCTTATCAACATCATTGTCCCGGCCGATGGCGTCGGCCCGCTCATGAAGCTTTGCGAGGATCGCCGCGGAACCTACAAGAAGACCGAATACATCGGCGCCTCGCGCTTGATCCTGACATACGAGATGCCGCTGGCCGAGGTCATTTTCGATTTTTACGATCGGCTAAAGAGCATTACGCGCGGTTATGGAACGATGGATTACGACCTGATCGGCTTCCGGGCCGGCGATCTGGTCAAGATGGACATCCTGGTCAACGGCGATCGGGTGGATGCGCTGTCGGTGATCGTGCATCGCTCGCACGCTGAATCCCGCGGCCGGCGGCTGCTGCTGCGGCTCAAGGAGGAAATCGACCGCCATCTTTTCGAGATTCCGCTCCAGTGCGCCATCGGCGGGAAGATCATCGCCCGCGAGACGATCAAATCGGTGGGCAAGAACGTAACCGCCAAATGCTACGGCGGCGATGTCACGCGCAAACGCAAGCTGCTGGAGAAGCAAAAGGAAGGCAAGAAGCGCATGAAGCGCGTCGGCTCGGTCGATATCCCCCAGGAAGCCTTCATGGCCATCCTCGAACCCGGCGATTGACCGTTCTTATTTCTGCCGGAACACGATACGACCCTTGGTCAGATCGTACGGCGAAAGCTGCACCCGGACCTTATCCCCCGGCAGGATGCGGATGAAGTGTTTTCGCATCTTCCCGGAAACCATCCCCAGTATCTCGTGTGTATTTCCGCCCTGCTCCAGCCGAAGCTTGAACATCGCGTTGGGCAGTGCCATCGTCACGATGGCATCCATTTCAATCGGCTCGCTCTTGGCCACTGAGCATCTCCCGGATAACTGACAAGCGTCCTCGAACCGGATCATCATAGTCGTAATCGCTCCGGCATGAAAGACCCTCCCCACCTGCCCATCTCCCCATCGGCTCCGCTCTCCTGATACCCGCCCGGCGTTTTTCGCGCGTGACCTCCCGCCTCTTACCCGGTAAACTCCACCCGGCTCTTAAACAAGGCGTAAACAGAATGTCGCTTCCAGATAAGTTCGACCCCACCAAGCAGAAATTCCGGCCCACCGTCGATTCCGCACTCGATCGCCAGATCGAGGATGCCCTGGCCGGCATCAGCGAGGACCAACTCTACGGCTTCGACAAGACGCCCGCCGCCATTACCGCCGGCCCGCGCACCGGCCGTGTCCTCTCGATTGGCAAAGAGGAGGTCTTCGTCGATTTCGGCGGCAAGAGCCAGGGCGTCGTCCCGATCGAGCAATTCGAGCAAGTCCCGGCCGTCGGCGATGAGATGGAATTCCATATCGAACGCTACGACAAGCGCGAAGGCATTCTCATCCTCAGCCGCAAGGGCGCCATCGCGACAGATGTCTCCTGGGACAATCTCGAAGCCGGACAGATCCTCGAAGCCACCGTCACCGGCGTCAACAAAGGCGGCTTGGAGCTCGACGTCAAGTCCCTCCGCGCCTTCATGCCCGCCGGCCAGGTTGATGTCTACCACGTTCCCGACCTCAACCAGTTCATTGGCCAGAAGATTACCGCCGAGATCATCGAGGTACAGCGCGAATCGCGTAATCTGCTTCTGTCGCGGCGGAATGTTCTGGAGCGTGAACGTCAGGCCGCCCGGGAAAAGCTGATGCTCGAACTGGCCGAGGGCCAGATCCGCCGGGGCACCGTGCGCTCGGTCATGGATTTCGGCGCGTTCGTCGATCTGGGCGGGATCGACGGGCTGGTGCATGTTTCCGAACTGAGTTTTCGCCGGGTCCGCAACGCCGCCGAAGTCGTCAATGTCGGCGATGTGCTGGATGTCGTGGTTCTCAAGATCGACCGCGAGGCGCAGAAGCTCAGCCTGTCACTGAAGCGCGCCCGCGGCAATGACCCCTGGCTCGACGCCGCCACCAGATACACGCCCATGACCCCCGTCACCGGCCGGGTCACGCGCGTCGAGAATTTCGGGGCGTTCATCGAGGTCGAGGAAGGGATCGAAGGGCTTCTCCCCGTCAGCGAGATCAGCTATCAGCGGATCACTCACCCCACTGATCGCGTCAAGGAGAACGACACGCTGCGCCTGGTCGTCCTGTCGATCGACGCCACGGCCCGCCGGATGAGTTTCAGCCTCAAGCAGGCCGGCCCTGATCCGTGGAAGACCGTCAACGAGAAATACCAGACCGATTCGGTCGTCCCCGGCACGGTGACGCGCCTGGCCGAATTCGGCGCCTTTGTCGAACTGGAACCGGGTTTGGAAGGCCTGATCCACATGTCCGAACTGAGCGACGGCCGTTTCCGCGCCGCCAAGGACGTGGTCAAGACTGGCCAGACCGTTCATGTCCGCATCCTTCAAATCGACGCCGAAGGCCGACGGATTTCCCTCAGCCTGAAGAACGCCACGCCCCCGGCCGCCGACAGCACTCCCGCAGCGCCCACCGGCAAACCCAAGAAACGCCCGCAATTGCGGGGCGGGCTGGATTACTGAAGGCCGTGCCTTGGATTTGCTCCGCGCCCCTCATTCCACCTGTTTGATGTCGTCAACATCGAGCCTGAAGACTGAAAGGATGCTCCCCGTCTCCGGATCTCGCTCGACGCCAACATGGAATGTCGCCGTAACAACGGCGGGCTCCCCCACATTTGGATTGTAAGCCGGCTCTGTTCCGTCGGGGACGGTGCAATGCACGAAACGCTGGACCTTCGGCCCCCACCTTGTCGTCTCATCGGTGACCGCATATGTCAATTGGAAGTGCCGGATGTCATTCACGTTGTCTGGATTCCACACCTCGCCGATAATCTTCACTCGCTTTCCATCCAACTTCCGCGCCGCCATTGGAATGTCGTCGATCGTGGCATGCCGCTGGTCCACCTCAAAAAAGCCAAGCCCCTTCAAGTTAACTCCTTGCGGAATCGCATTTGCGGCCGGCCGACCGTAGTAGCAGTAGTAAAAGCACCACGACCAAATACCAATGGTGGCGAAGCCGGCAAACAGGATCCATGCAACGCGTGCGCGAGCCATCATCATGCCTGCGGCCCTCCCGCTCGCGCATCGCCGCTCGTGCGCGAACGACCCGGCACATCCAACCCGCATTCCGGACACCGTACCGGGGATGCCCGAAGGTCGTACCCGCATCGCACGCACAAGCCGGCTGCCGTCCGCCGTCGCGGTCGCCCTGCCCGCGCGTATGCCAAGGCGCCGATCACAACGGCAAGCACCCCTCCGCCCGACCACATCGCGGCGACGATACCCCTCGGTAAGGCTGGTGCCGGCGCCAGTGTTGGCGCCAGCTTTATGTCTTCCACGTCGAGCCTGAATACCGAATCAATTCTCCCCGTCTCCGGATGGCGTGTCACCCCAACATGAAACGGACCAGTCGCGACGACGGTGCAGCCGGTGCAAACGGGCTGACTTGTTGCCGCCGACGATGAATCGACAACTGTGCAGAACACAAACCGCTGAGCCTTTGGCGGCCCATGTTCTTCGCCAAAGCTCAGGTCCGTCAGTTCGAAGTGTTTGACGTGCACCGCGTCATCCGGCGACCAAACGTCGCCGACAATCGCAACGCGCTTACCATCCAAATGTCGCACCGCCCGCGGGAGGTCGTCAACTGTGGTATTGACCTGGTCCATTTGAAAGTTGCTGATCGTTTTAGTGTCAATTTGAATCGGCCCCGGACTCGGCCGGTTCCAGTAATGCCAACAGCACAACCCCACCGCCCCCAGGCCGATCAGCACGATCAAAGCTCCTTGTTTGCGAATCTTTCCCATGGCCGTCACCCCGACAACGTGATCGAACCGCCAGCATCGTACACGGTTCCGATGCCAATTGCAACCAATTTGCAAATCGAGTCTGTCCGTCGCGGCTGTTTTTTCCGTCGCCGGCACTTTCACCCGATCGCGCCGGTTGCTATAATTCCGCCCGCCTGAAGGGGCGTATTGTTTGTCCCCCGCGGCACATTTCGGTCTTCCGTTCACGTGTGGAGGAGCTTATGTCGTTTCGATATTACCTGCCCATTATCGCCCTGTTGGCGCCCGTACTCGCTTCCGCGCAGATCACCGCCGGGCGAGCCCAGAATTTTGACAGCGCTTGGCTCTTCAAACTCGGCGATCCCGCCGGGGCTGATAAACCCGCATTCTCCGACTCCGACTGGCGGCAGCTCGATCTCCCTCACGATTGGAGCATCGAAGGCCCCATTGCCGAAACCAATCCCAGCGGCCCGCGCGGCGGCTATTTCCCCGCCGGCATCGGCTGGTACCGCAAGCATTTCGTCCTCAGCAACGATGACGCCGCCAAGACCATCATCATCAAGTTCGACGGCGTCATGGCCAACAGCGATGTCTACATCAACGGCACCAACGTCGGCCATCGCCCCTACGGCTGGAACCCCTTCCAATACGATATCACCAGTGCCGTGACCTTCGGAGCGGACAAGCCCAACGTGATCTCCGTCCGCGTCGATAACAGCCGCCAGCCCGCCAGCCGGTTCTACGAAGGCGCGGGTATCTATCGCCACACCTGGATCGAAATCGTCGATCCCACCCACATCGGCCAGGGCGGCGTCTATGTCACCACCTCCGGCGTCACGGCCGAAAAGGCCACCGTCAATATCAAGACGACCATCGACAACGACAGCAAGACCGACAAGACCGTAAGCGTTCACGCCCTGCTAATGCCGGCCGGCGTCGCCGACGCCAAGGGCACGCCCGTCCCCGACGCGGCCGCCGTCACCATCCCCGCCGGCAAATCCGCGGACGTCAGCCAGACCGTCACTGTCGCCGGTCCCTCGCTCTGGAGTTTGGATCATCCCAATCTCTACAGCGCTGCCGTCGATGTCGTCTCCGGCGGTGCCAAGATCGACTCCCAGACCGTCCCTTTCGGCATCCGCGACGCTGTCTTCAAGGCTGACACAGGCTTCTGGCTTAACGGCAAGAACCTCAAGCTCTTGGGCGTCTGCATTCACAGTGAAGGCGGCGCATTCGGCACGGCCGTCCCCGACAGCGTCTGGGAACGCCGTCTGTCCATCCTTAAGGGCCTGGGCGCCAACACCATCCGCACCGCTCACAATCCGCCGTCCAAGGATTTCCTGGACATCTGCGACAGGCTCGGCTTGATGGTCATGGACGAGATGTTCGACATGTGGAACACCGGCAAATACACCGACCAAGACTACCATCTCTACTTCCGCCAGTGGTGGCAGAAGGACATGACCGACACCATTCTGCGCGACCGCAATCATCCCAGCATCGTCGTATGGTCGGCCGGAAACGAAATCCATGACAACCTCGCCAGCGACGCGGGCAAGGCGCAGATCGCCGCCATGGTGGCCCTGTTCCATAAGCTCGATCCCGCTCACCCCGTGACGCAGGCTATTTTGCAACCCGTTCAGAACCGCATCTTCACCAGCAACTATCCCGACGCACTGGATGTGGTCGGCGTCAATTACCATGAGGCCGACCTCCTGGCCGAGCATAAAGTTCGGCCCGACTACAAGATCCTCGGCACGGAAAACCAGCATAGCGCCGCAGTATGGCTCCAGCTCCGCGACAATCCCGCCTACGCCGGCCAGATGCTCTGGACCGGCATTGACTACCTCGGCGAGGCCGGCGCCTGGCCGCGCATTGGGTCCGGCTCCGGTCTGATCGACCGTGACGGCTTGATTAAGACCGAAGGCTATCAACGCCAAAGTTGGTGGTCGACGACCCCGATGGTTTACATCACGCGAGCCGGAGGCGGCGGCGGACGCGGCGGTGCGGCCGGTGGTCGTGGCGCTGCGGCTGGCGGTCGCGGTGGCGCGGCCGGCAGAGGCGCACGCGGCGCTGCCGCTGGCCCGACGACAACTCCGGCGCTTGACGCTGGCGATGCCGATGCCATGGCCGCAGCCGCGGCTGAGGCGGCCGCGGCAGCCGCTGCCGCTCGCGGCGGTGGCGGCGGAAACGTCGAGGTTTACAGCAACTGCCAAAGCGTCGAGCTTTTCCTCAACGGCCAGTCGCTGGGCTCCAAGCCCAAGCCGGCCAACGATTCGGCGAGAACCTGGAACGCCGGCCCCGGCACGCTCAAGGCCGTCGGCAGCAACAATGGCACCGTTGTCGCCACATTCGAGTTGCCCCCCGTCGGTCAGGCCACCAAGCTCGCCCTCTCCACCGAAAAGACCACCTTGCCCCACGACTGGGACGATGTCGCCACCGTCGCCGTCATGGTCGCCGACGCCAACGGCAATCACACCGGCACCGGCAACGGCCTGGTCACATTCAAGATCTCCGGCCCGGCCAAGATCGCCGCTGTCGATAACGGCGACGGCAGTTTCCACGACTCCTTCCAGGCCAGTGAGGTTCGTGCCATGAACGGCCAATGCTACGTCTCGATCCGTTCGACGGCTGACAGCGGAACCATCACCCTCACCGCCAGCACCCCCGGCCTGGCGGATGGAACGATGACCTTCACCGCCCAACCGGCCGCGATATCGAGATAAGCTTTGTAGGCTCCGCATTGCGGGCCGTGATTCTCACGAAGGAGATCATGGTCCGCAGTGCGGGTCCGCAATTTGCGCGAGGGATTTCAGCACTCGCATACGCCCCTCAAAAAGGTCTCACCTACCGCCCGGAACCCGACGCCGAGCCGGCCGCCGGCTTGGTCGCCGCGCCGACATTGGTTGCGGCATCGCCAGCCAAGTCGTCCGGCTTCACATCCACAATCGCCCCACGCCTCCCCGCATCATCTTCATACGCCAGCACCGACGAAAACGAAATCGCCCTGGCGTCGGCCTGGGCATTGGCGCTGACGGTGAACTTCACCGTCGTCGTCGATCCACGCGTCGTCAACGTCACGTCCTTCACCAGCACGTTCTCGCCAGGGTTTGGATACCATTCGACAACGTTTGGCGTCTTCTTCCAATCCACCGTGAAGGAATACGTCCCCTCCCACGGCAGCTTTCCCACGGCCGGCCGGGCGATCCACGCCAGCGACTTGACCGGGCCATCCGCCCGCGGTGAGCTTGTCGAATCCGCCGCCGGCATGCGGTTCGCCCATTGCTTGAATATCGCGGCACTGCCGGCGTCGGCCGTCGCCTTGCCGATGGGAATCGTCACATTCATGGACGCGCTCCCCGGCGTGCATTCCTGCGAATCACAGGCCAGCCAGTCCGCCGACACATCGATCCGGGCAGCATCCTTCGCCCCGGCCGACGGAGTCACCGTCGCCATCACCATGGCCGATCCCTCGTAACCAAAGTTGCGAATGTCGCCCGGCAAGATAAAGGTGCGCGGCACGGAAAACCGCGGCGTCGAGATCGTGTATCCGGCCGGCACGGTGAACTTCACCCGCGTCCCGATCCCGCCGTCGCCAGGATTTTGCCAATAGATGTGCAAACCGGGCTTGATGCTGAACAGCACTCCCACGTTAAATGGCACGCCCGCCTGAAATGTCGACACGTCCGCAAACAACACCGCCGTCACTTGGACCGTTCCCCCTGATCCAAACGCGCCCGGCATCCCATCCAGTGCGGCCTGCCCCGCGGTTGGCCAGGCCACCAGCACCGCCAGAATCATTATCAGTCGTTTCATCGAATCCTCCTCGCAACAGCTATCGTAGTCACGGGAAATGCCGCGGGCGAATCCATCGGGCGGCGGCGATCCGGCAATCTCCCCGCCCCGGCGTGGTTAATCGCATCCGCGGGCAAGTCGATATGGATAGAGTGAAGCCGGTCGCCGCCACGTGGATATCGGACCCACAACCAGCCGCTTCTGGCGACATCGATGCCTCGTGCGCACACATCCGGGTTTCCCACGTCATCGGCGCACTCTCCTACGCCCTGGACCTGTCCGAAGGCAAACGCTCCGGCCACGCCGCACGCACATGCCTGCTCGGCATGCGAATGGCCGCCGAACTGCATTTGGATCCCGACGAGCAGTCCGCCCTGTATTACGCTCTGATGCTCAAGGACATCGGCAGTTCCGGCACCGGCCTGCGCCTGGGCCGAAGCCGCCGCGGGGCCCAGATCGCCCGCGCACTTCCCGTGCCCGCCCGTACCGTACAGACGCTGGACGCCATCGACGCCCGCTTTGACGGCTCCGGCCCGCTGGACAACCGCGCCGGCGATCGCATCCCGCTGCTGGCGCGCATCGTCGCCCTGTGCGAAACGATTGAGCCGGCCCTCGCCCGCGACGGCGATGATGCCGCCTTGAATCTCGCCCGTAATCGCGGCGGCACCTGGCTCGATCCGCAACTGGTCGATCTGGCCGCGACCGTGCTGAACGGCAGTTTTCAGCCGTATTTCCACGGCCGCGACATTCGCCGCGTTGTCGCCACACTCGAACCCTCCGACATCTGCGTCGCCGCGGACGACGTGCGACTGGATACCATCGCCGAAGCCTTCGCCCATGTCGTGGACGCCCGATCGCCATTCACCGGCCGGCATTCGCGCCGCGTGGCCGATTACGCACTGGACCTGGCTCGCGTGGTTGGCTGCACGCCCGCCGAAATCCGCAACCTGGGCCGGGCCGCCCTTCTGCACGACATCGGCAAACTCGGCCTCAGCCAAAGCATCATGGAAAAGCCCGGCAAACTGACCGCGAGCGAATTCGCCGAGGTCCGCCTCCACACCACCTACACCCGCGCCATTCTCTGGCGCGTCCCCGCCTTCCGTGAATTCGCGGACCTGGCCGCCAGCCACCACGAACGCCTCGACGGCCGCGGCTACCATCGCGGCCTATCCGGCCGGCAACTCGGCAAGCTCGTCAGAATCCTCTGCGTCGCCGACCAATTCGAAGCCCTCACTGCCGCCCGCCCCTACCGCCCGGCCATGAGCCAACCGCAGGCTTTGGCGGTCCTCCGCCAGGACTCCGGCTCCGGCCTATGTCCCGAAATCCTCGCCGGACTTGATCATTACCTCGCGACCACGCCCGCCGTTGCGGCGGCGTGAGATGCGCTTCTAGTCCTGAATCAAGCGTGATTTTCGCATAATTCAGTTGAATCGGCGCAGAAAAAACTCGAAACGGCCGGATTTTGTGGTATCAGAGTGTTATTCCGACCCTCTGGTCCATCCACGCAAGG
>Ga0181517_10005225_pt1 | contig 11538 bp, 11 predicted proteins | sample PEATcosm2014_Bin_31_FD_119748 | JGI IMG/M metagenome (GOLD analysis project Ga0181517, IMG submission 119748) | Peatland microbial communities from MTU Mesocosm Facility, Houghton, MI, USA - PEATcosm2014_Bin01_30_metaG | ecosystem: Environmental > Terrestrial > Soil > Wetlands > Peat | place... | reverse complement strand
GCTAGCGCCCGCCACCCTTGAAATCACTCCCTGGGTGCTGACCTTGCGCACGGTGCTGTAGCCGTTTTGGCCCGAGACGTAAAGATTACCCGCCGCGTCCATCGCCAAGCCGCGCGGCCACGCCAGTTGCGCGCTGGTCGACGAGCCGCCGTCCCCGGACTCGCCGCAACCGCCGTTGCCGGCTACTGTGGTGATGATCCCGCTGGTTGAGACTTCGCGAACGCGGCAGTTGTTGGTGTCGGCGATGTAGAGGTTGCCGATCGAGTCGACTAGTACGCCGCCGGGGGCATTCAGTTGAGCGTTGGTCGCAAGGCCGCCGTCCCCCCAGAAACCCTGGATCCCGTTGCCCGCAACCGTGGTGATGGTGCCGCTCGAGGAGATCTTGCGAATGCGGTTGTTCTGAGTGTCGGCGACGTAGAAGTTGCCTGAGGCATCTACTGCCACACCTAATGGACTAGCAAGCCCGCCGGCGATTGCAGGTCCGCCATCGCCGGAGAAATTCTCGCTTCCGTTCCCCGCCACGGTGTTGATGATCCCGCTCGTCGAGACCTCGCGGACACGCCAGTTGTAATGGTCCGCGATGTAAAGGTCGCCCGCGGAGTTGAGGGCCATGCCCCAGGGATATGCCAAGGAGGCGCTGGTCGCCTGCCCGCCGTCACCTGCATACCCATAGTTTCCCGAGCCCGCGACCGTGGTGATCGTGCCGCTGGAAACTTTGCGAATCCTCTGGTTGTACTGATCCGCGATATAGAGGTTGCCCTGGCCGTCCACGATCACGTGGACCGGATTATTGAGCCAGGCGGCCGTAGCCGGACCGCCATCCCCAAGGGTACAGCAACTGCCACTGCCCGCCACGGTGGTGATGATTCCGCCGACGGAAACTTCGCGCACGCGATTGTTGTTCGTATCCCCGATAAAAAGGTCGCCCAGGCCATCCACGGCAACGCCTTGCGGAGAGGCGAGTTGTGCGCCGGTCGCGGCCTGGCCATCCCCGGAGTAGCCGTAGACGCCGGTGCCTGCCACCGTGGTGATGACGCCGTTCGTCCCGACCTTGCGAATGCGGCTGTTGCCCGAATCTGCGATGTACAGGTTGCCGGAAGTGTCCACTGCTACGTCGGTCGGCCAATTCAGCCAGGCATCCACGGCCGGACCGCCGTCGCCTAGGGTGCAGCAGTTGCCGTTGCCCGCCACGGTGGTAATCGTTCCGGTGGTGGACACCATTCGCACACGGCCGTTGCCGCTATCCGCGATATAGAGGTTGCCGGAAGAATCGAATGCGAGCCCACGCGGGTTGCTCAACTGAGCGCTGGTGGCGGGTCCGCCATCGCCCGAATAGGCACCGACGCCGCACGTGCCAGCCACTCGCGTAACCGTGCCGCCCGGGCTGAGCTCGAAGACGCAGTTGAGGTCACTGCTGAAGTAAACGTTGCCGCTCGCGTCCGCGACCGCAAACAGCGGCTGCCCGACGGACGTGTTCACCGCGACTCCTGGCGTGGTGGGGATGACACCGCCGGCCACGGTGGAAATGACGTACTGCTGGCCAAATAATGCGGCAGCGCTGGCGCACAACATCCCCAGCACCAACAAGATTCTTCGAGCCTTATTCACGACGTTCCTCCGATTTTGCGCCTGCGCGCCACCTAATAATTCGGGCCCCGCGGATAACAATAACTCGGGACGACCTTATTTGGCGTCGAATCCGGTGGGCGAGGTGAACGGCGATGCACAACGCACCAATACTCCGGAAACATGCTATCAACGATTATGGCTATAGCCTTATCAAAGTCAAGGATAAAAGAGGATAAATATATGCGACAATCTGATTGGTCACACTCGTAACCGAGTGAAGGAACGCGCCACGTGAGCACCGAAAACGAGGACGAGGACTGTGGAAGTCTTCCTCAGCTTCAGAAAAAGCGCGGCTGTTCCGCGCCCTTGTCGAGAGATTTTGGCGCCTACGTCACCCCGCGGCACCGCCACCGGACCGGCGGCATCGGAACTCACCCCTTGCCTCCCGGAGCAGCCGCTTGGCTGGACGCCTTGGAAGAGGTGGCGGCGGTAGTCGGCGGGCCTCACTTCGCTGTACTGGCGTACTGACCCGCCAGTCGCGTCATCTGCGTCCGCCTTGCCTGCTGGCGTTCAATCTCCAGCATGAGCCAACCTGCCTTCAGACCCATCCTTCGTTGAACCAGACTCAGCGAGAGAGAGCATGGGGATTTCGCAGCTCATGCTAAAATAGGAGGTTTCAATACAGCAGCTTGGCGCGAAGCGTCCCTTTCGAGCGGCGTGCAGGTGAGGTGATGCTTGGAATTCTCGGAAGCTCTCTTCAGAAAACGGATACGGGCACTACTGTCCACCGGGGCAACCCATCGCAGTGGCAACGAGGACGATCATCGGGGCGTCAACTCGACCGGACGCGGTCCGACGGATCTCAGCGCCCTCTGGCAGATAAATGAAGATGACCGGTTCCTACAAGAGGCTTACCGACGAATACTTGGCCGTGAGTGCGATGCTGTTGGCTTCATCAACTACCTTGAAATGCTCCACAGCCACATTCCCCGGCGGGTTGTTGTGCTGCACCTCATTAACTCACCCGAGGCAAGACGAACGGGAGCCTGCTTCACCGGAGTTCCAGAATCGGTGTCTCCACGCGGCGGCCGTGCGGCCTTTCCCTCGCTGGGTCGGATTGTATCGCGTTTGACATCACGCCTTCGCGAGACGGTGAGATGGATACTCTACACCCCCTTCGAATCTTTGGGCCACAAGCTCGATTTCGTGCTACGAGAGCTCGTCGAGAGGACTGATCGCCTTTCCGCGAAGACCGATGAAGCTCTCTGCACCTTGTCTACGAAATTCGATACTTATGTCGCCGATCTGCAAGAACGGCACAGTCAGCTTCGGGTCGCGGTCGAGAATCGCTTCGATGCCATGATCGAGACACACGAAGAGCAACTCGTGCGAGTCTGCGAACCCCTTAATCGCGAGATCGCCACGATCACGGCAGCCGGAGCTGAAGTCGCAGCCAGGATGGAACGCGGCCTGGACCTCATCGGAGGTCTTCAGTCAGGGCAGTCTGATCTCCGGCGGGAACAAACTCAGGTTCAGATTCTCGTCGATCAATGTTGTCATCGCCTGGCACTGGTTGAGAACAGCCAGACGAAGCTGCTTGAGCAGTTGGACGACGTGCGCGTACTTCTTTCTGGCATTGAGACTGCGGCAGCCGGAGTCTCGGCGCGAATCGAACAGGGCGTGGACGTCATCAGAGGGCTCCGATCGAACAACTCCGACCTTGCGCGAGAACAGGCCATAATTCGGGCTGCTTCGGACCATGATCGCGGTCGTCTCGAACGGATTGAGACCGATCACAAGGAGCTGCTTGCGCACTTGGACGCCTTTCAGAAACTGACGGCCGATTCGCACAACCGGATGGCGCTCGAACTTGCTGAACTCAGGCGTCATTCCCATCCTCCAGTCCTTTCGGCCGGGGACCGTGTTCTGGTCACGGAAGTCGATGGCTTCATCGTTGGCGTTCCCGGCGGAGAGTGGCGACTGGCCGCGCACCACGCATTCCGTGGCGTGTTGGAGCCGGGCACCACAAGGGTTTTTCGGAGCCTCGTCAAACCCGGGATGGTGGTGGTGGACGTTGGAGCGAACATTGGGATGTACACTCTCCATGCGGCGAGACTGCTTGGGGGGCAAGGCAAGGTGTACAGTTTTGAGCCGGCGCCACTCACTTTCGAAATCTTGAAGGACAACGTCCAGGTCAACGGGTTTCTGGAACTTGGAGTTATCGAGCTTAACCAAGCTGCCGTGACCGATAAGGCTGGCATCGCGAAACTCGCGACTTTCTCTAACAACTCCGGTCACAATACTCTCTTTTGCGGTGCGGAGCACAGGCAATGGGTGGAAGTCCGCACCGTCAGCCTCGACCAGGTCCTCAAAGCATTGACTCATGTCGATGTAGTCAAGATCGATGCAGAGGGGGCCGAGCCGCTGATTCTTCGCGGGATGAAAGAAACAATCGCACGTAACCCCGATATTCATATCCTTCTGGAATTTGCGCCAGAACATCTCAGGCGGGCTGGCGTCGAGCCCGGCGAGTTTCTGGGTGAGATTTCTTCCTTGGGATTTGGCGTCCGGCGAATCAATGAGGAGACCGGCGAGCTTATGGATACATCGCGCCAGGATCTCGACGCGGTATTTTCGGCCAACCTTGAGCTTGCGCGCGACGGCCTGCCTTTGGGAGGCCGTCGTTGAAGGAGCAGGTTGTGATCCTCGGTGCCGGGGGCCACGCGAGAGTGATCGTCGATGTTCTGGAGGGAATCGGCGAGGTGGACATAGCAGGATTTACGAGCCCGGAGGGAACGCCAGAGATGTTCTGCGGATATCCCCGCCTGGGAACGGATGATGATCTCGACGAGATCTTACGGTCAGGAGTTCGATTCGCCTTTGCAGCCGTCGGTGAGAACGAGCGGCGGAAGGCATGCATTCACTTATTGAGGGCGCGCGGGTTCGGTCTCATCAACGTTATCAGCCCGCATGCGGTTGTCTCCGCGCGCGCAGTCCTTGGAAAAGGCGTGGCTGTGCTGCCGGGTGCCATAATCAATGCTGCTGCGCAGATCTCGGACGGAGTGATCATTAACACGAATGCCTCCGTGGATCACGACTGTGTGATCGGCGCCTGTGCCCACATCGCTCCCGGGGCAGTTGTCGCGGGTTGCGTGCGCGTGGGAGACGGGGTTCTCCTTGGAGTCGGCTGTCGCGTTATTCCACGCGTCTCGATTGGCGACGGGACGACCATCGGGGCAGGAGCGGTAGTGGTCCGGGACGTTGGACAGCACTTGGTGGCAATGGGAGTACCGGCGACGGTGAGGAAAAAGCATGACTGAGCAGAAAGCTATTGCAGTGGCTCACCCCATATTTGGGGGCAATGAGAAGAAGTACGTGCTGGAGTGCCTGGAGAGCGGCTGGATTTCGTCGATCGGACGGTTCATTCCACTATTCGAGGAGAACTTTGCCCGATACTGCGACGTCCCTTACGCCATCTCGTGTAACAACGGCACAAGTGCGCTTCACCTCGCGCTGGCTAGCCTCGGTGTTGGGCCGGGCGATGAGGTCATCGTGCCCACGCTGACATATGTGGCGACAGCCAATGCTGTCCGTTATTGCGGCGCTCAACCCGTATTCGTCGATTCGGAGCAAAGGACAATGGCACTCGATGCCAACCAGCTCGAGCGTTGCATCACGAAGCGCTCGGTGGGGATCGTCGCCGTCCATTTGTACGGTCATCCGGCCGACATGGACCCAGTCATGGCAGTGGCACGCAAACACGGTCTGTTCGTCGTGGAGGACGCCGCAGAGGCGCACGGGGCGCTTTATCGCGGCCGCAAGGTTGGGTCTCTTGGCGATGCTGCTACGTTCAGCTTCTATGGCAATAAGATTATCACCACCGGCGAGGGAGGCATGGTCGTAACCTCCGACAAGCGCCTTGCCGACCGACTCCGATTGTTGCGCGGTCAGGGAATGGAGCACGGCCGTCGATATTGGTTTCCTTCAGTCGGTTACAACTACCGGATGACCAACATCGCGGCCGCGCTCGGCCTGGCTCAACTGGAACAGATTGATGGGTTTCTTGAAAATCGCTTCCGGCTCGCCTCTCTGTACAGCGCGCAGTTAGCTTCTCTGGTGGACTTTGTCACACTGCCGTCCGAAGAGCCCTGGGCCAAGCACGCGTTTTGGTCGTACACTATCATCCTCCGAGCGTCCCTGCGACTTGACCGAGACGATCTCATGAAGCGGTTGGAAGCAGACGGGATCGAGACGCGTCCCGTCTTCTACCCGATGCACGTGCTTCCACCGTATCGCGAGGCGGGATGTCATTATCCTGTAGCGGATATGCTCTCCACGCGAGGCATTGTGTTGCCAATGCATGGACTTCTCGCCGATGACGACGTCTGCTACATTGCGGAGCGCCTCGCCCATTGGTGCAAGTACGCAGATGGGGTACCGGTGGAACAGGATCGGAGCGATGAGAATAGTCATCGCGACTAGCGTTGCTCCATTCGTCGACGGCGGATCAACCTACATAGTCGAATCGCTGGGCAGCGAGTTGAAGGCGCGATCGCATGACGTTGAGATTCTGCGGTTTCCGTTCAGTGAGGACTATGCCGAGGTGCTCCATCAACTGCTGGCATTACGGCTCTTCGACTTGTCACAGGATTGCGACCGCCTCATCACGATTCGCACGCCAAGTCATCTGTTGAAACATCCCAACAAGATCGCGTGGTTCATCCACCACTATCGCGGAGCTTATGACCTCTGGGGTACCAAGTACCAGTACATACCGAATACCCCGGAGGGGATGGCTTGCCGAGAAGCAATCATCGCCGCCGACAATGTCGGGCTCCGCGAGGCAGCCAGGGTGTTCTGCAATTCGGGAGTCGTACGAGACCGTCTTCGTTCCTTCAACGGCATCGAGGCTGAGGTGGTGTATCCTCCCCTGCTGGGTCCGCACCGCTTCTACACGGCGGACGGCGAGGATTTTCTCCTCTACTTCTCTCGGCTGACTCACCACAAGCGCCAGTGGCTGGCGATCGAAGGCCTGCGGCACACTCGTAGCGCAGTGAAGCTTGTCATCGCGGGCTCTCCGGATCCAGGGGTTGAGCCCTACCTCGGCGACCTCGATCGACTGATCGACAAGTATGGCTTGAGGAGGCGCGTCACATTGGTCCCCCACTGGGTGCCAGAACACGAAAAGCTCGAACTCTTTGCGAGGTGCCTCGCGGCGATCTATTTCCCGTTGAATGAGGACTCCTACGGATACCCGTCACTCGAAGCCCACGCCGCTCGAAAGGCGGTTTTGACTACAACGGATGCTGGCGGAACCTGTGAGTTGATCGTGAATGGCTACAATGGTCTCATCACGCCGCCCGATCCCGAATTGATAGGTTGTGCTATGGATCAGTTATACAACGATAGGCAAGCAACTCAAGAAATGGGCAGAGCGGGCGAGCTACGGATCGAAGAACTCCAGATCACCTGGGATAACGTCGTAGCCAGGCTACTCAGATGAAAGTTGCGGTCCTGAACAATTGCGTTCCGTTCGTACAAGGTGGGGCCGAGCATCTGGCAGAGGCGCTGACGGCAAAACTCACGGAATACGGTCACCAGGCACTTCTCGTTCGGCTCCCATTCAGATGGGAACCTCCCAACAGGATCCTGGAGCATATGCTCGCCTGCCGCCTGATGCGGCTGCCCAATGTCGACCGCGCCATCGCATTGAAGTTTCCGGCCTATTGCGTGCCTCACCCGAACAAGGTGTTGTGGTTGCTGCACCAATTCCGGCAGGCATACGATCTTTGGGGAACGCAGTATCAAGGCCTACCAGATTCGACGTACGGACGACAGATTCGCGGGGCAATCGTCTGCGGCGACACCTCCTACTTGCTCGATGCAAAGAAGATATTCGCCAATTCCAGCGTGACATCCGATCGCTTGAGGAAATTCAACGGTCTCGAGTCCGAGGTGCTATACCCACCGTTGCTTTGCGAGAGCGAGTTCCACTCGGTCGGCTACGGCGACTACATATTTTGCCCCGGGAGAATCAACGCGGCGAAGAGACAGCGCCTCCTTGTCGAGAGCATGAAGCATTCTCGGTCTGGTGTCAGGTTGGTGGTAGCCGGGCGAACTGAGACCCCAAGTGATTCGGAAGCCATCCAGAGCCTCATTCGTATGTTTCGGCTGGAAAAGAAGGTCCAATTTGTCGATCGTTTCATAACGGAGGCTGAAAAGGTCGAGTGGTTCAGCCACTCGCTGGCATGCGCATACATCCCATACGATGAGGACTCGTATGGTTACGTGACTCTCGAATCCTACCATTCAAAGAAGGCTGTGATCACGTGCACGGACTCCGGCGGTGTCGACATCCTGGTGAAGGATAGAGTCACGGGACGAGTGGTGGCTCCGGAGCCAAGCGCCGTGGCTCAGGCCATGGACGAGCTCTTCATGGACAAGCAAAATACGCGCCGAATGGGTGAGGCGGGCTACGAACTTGTTCGGAACCTTCGCATTAGATGGGATTACGTCATTGAGTGCCTGACAAAATGAAACTCGCGTGGTTTACGCCATTTTCGCGGAGCAGCGCAATTGCTCGCTGCAGCCTGGGGATTGTCGCTGAGTTGGCAAAAATCGCCGAGGTGGATCTTTGTCATTTCGAGGCCGGAGAGAGCCGTGAGATTTCCGTGCCAGTAAGACGCTTCCGCACAGCTTCCGACGTCGACGAGCAAACGCTGAGTAAGTATGATGTAGTGGTCTACAATTTTGGAAACCACTTGCCATTTCACCGCGAAATCTTCTTGCTGTCGCGACGGCATCCCGGGATTTGTGTGCTGCACGATTTTGTCATGCATCACTTCTTCGCGGAGTATTACTTTAACGAGCTGCATGATCCGGAGGCGTATGCACTCTTGATCGAGAGGGTGTACGGTGACGCCGGAAGGGCGGCCGTTGAGGAAAGTCTCTCTGGTGGAAAGCGAGTGTGGGAGTCGGACGCCGTTGCCCAGTTCCCTTTGTTTGAAGAAGTCATCCGGGGTGCTCTCGGTGTGGTGACGCATTCGGAGTTTTTCAGAAAGTGTGTCGAGGATATCTTTCCGGGGCCCGTGCGACGAATTCCGCTGGCTTACGATGCAGAGCCGACAGCTCCGGTGTTATCTCGAGGGCATTTGGATGTCGAAGAAGATGAAGTCTTGATCGTCACTGTCGGCCACGTCAATCCGAACAAGCAGGTCATCGCTGTGATAGACGCGCTGGGCTGTCTTGGCCCAATCGCACAGCGCGTCAAGTATGTAGTTTTGGGCCCTTGCTCGCCGGATTACAAGAGGCGGCTTGAAGCGGCCATCGGTCAGATGCATCGGAAGCCCGTTGTGCGACTCCTGGGTCAAGTGTCCGATGAGACTTTGCGCTCCTACCTGTCGCATGCCGATGTGTGCGTCAATCTTCGGTACCCTGCCTTTGAAGGGGCGTCTGCCTCCGTCATCGAGGAGATGCTGTTCGGCAAGCCGGTCATAGTGACTGACACTGGATTCTTTGCGGAGCTTCCGGATGAGTGTGTGCTCAAGGTTCGCCCCGATCGTGTGAGTGAACTGACAGCAGCGCTGGAGCGTGCGATCACGGATCCGGGTTTCAGAGAGAGGCTGGGGAAGGCGGCCCAGCGGTTTGCGCGACGCGAGTTTCGTGCCGACCGCTACGCCAAAGAAATAGTTGACTTTGCATGGGAGGCCCGGAGTGCAAAACCACTGTTAGGCCTTGCGGACCAGGTCGCCATCGAGTTCAATCGGATGGGCATAGCGTCCGATATGGTAATCGTTGACAACATTGCCCAGGAGATGCGGAGCACATTCTGCTCGATGCCAGGTTCGGGCCCCAGTCAGCGATGACGTCGGACGCTCGTTCGGAAAGTTCGATCTCTTCCCGAATCATCGATCGGCGCGGGTTACCGTGGTCCTGAGGAGGCGCCAGGAGGCACCACCCATCTTCCACGAGACACGAGGCCTGTATTCGACCCCGATATATCTTCTCCATAAGTGTAGATGTTCTTCTCGCCTGCGAAAGAGGGTTTAAAGTGGATAGCCACCTGTATCAGGGCAGTATTCGCATCCACCTTACCGCCGGACTTTGCGCCGTCAAGACTGCATTGTGAATTCTCTATCATGTTCATGTTGCCGGCCGGCAGTGAGGTCGATCCAGACCCTTCATCCTTGACGAGCGCGAAGGCGTTCGTGGCGCGGTCGTAATAGACGTAACAGGCTTTCCGGCCATCGATGGCAGAATTGATAAGGAGCCGCAATTCGCGGACCGGCGATCGCGTTCCACTGGAACACGCGATGGAAAAAAGAGCGTCGGCGCCCTGGCCTCGCGATGGGTTGACCGCCACCGAGAGATCTACTGACTGTCCGCTGCCATCCTGGAGCTTCGGCCCTGCACAAGACCCCACAAGAAATACCATGCCGAATACCACAAATCGACCCACGTCCATGTGCGCTACGTTCATACCCTACTAGTATCGCTCACAACGTTGCGGACTGGCCGCGGCAGTGTCAGCGGCGTCCAGCGCCGCGCAGACTGCCGGAACAATCTGCCGAGAAGCGTGGGTCATAGGCGTGCAGCCCAAATGGAGGCCGGGAGCAATGCAGCGCGTTCTCGCCTTTGAAGGGATCGCAGGCGACAAAAATCCGGTTCACCGGCTGTTCCGGCGTCCCGTGGTAGGTCGATTCACTAACAACGCGAAGGTAGTTGGCCTCGAGCGCTTGCCGCAAGAACGGTACTGTCGGCACGAAGCAACGCGACGGGTTTCCGAGATCGAAAAACGCGGCCTGCGGAGGCTGCACAAACCACTCTGGCGCATAATCGCCCTCGAAGACAACAACAGATTGTTCATGGCTGCAATGCCGGACCTGACCAAATGCATAGAGCGCATCGACCAAATGATAGTAAACGCCCATGCAAAGGACGATGTCGAACCGCTCCCCAAGGTTTTCCGCCTCGTAGATTGAAACGTCGGTGCGGGTCTCGACATTTGAGCCCATAAGTTCTCTTGCCAGTTCGAGGCCGGAATTTCCCGACCAGTTCTGGGTCTTGTCATCGGAGGCCAGCACGCGCGAAGCGCCCCGTTGCTCGGCATAGAAGCTCCAGTATCCGTCCCAGCAGCCGATATCGAGAACTGTCTTGCCGGCGAAATTGATTTTGTCGAGTTGGCTCCGCATCCAATCCCAAAGTCTTCGATGGGATTCGGCGTCCGGAGTCTTGGTGCGTGCCTTGAGGCCGTTTGGAAAATCGATGTCGTGGTACCACTGAATCTGATCGATCCTTTGCTGCTGTAACTGAATGGGCGTCATTTGGCAGATCGACTTAGACTCCTACAGCATAGCACCCTGGTCAATCGGAGTTGAAGGCCCGTGGCGACCTCAAACGCAAACGGTCACCTGCCCGGCGAGCGCAAGAGCATCGAGCCGATTGCGGCCCACCTGGTTCCTGAGAACGTGCATCCGATGTCAGTCCCTAGACCACATGATGGCGAAGGTGCCGCGGAGCGATGCAGCCTGCTCGATCAGGAGTAGCCCCCGATAGTAGCTCTTTAGAGGCGCGTACCGTTCCTCGCGCCCCGCGGCCGTACCTCAACTTATCGGCTGCGCCCGGCTCAGTCCCGTCATCTTTTCCACGTAACGCCGGATCAGTCCCCGGCTAGCCCGTTTCAATTCCTCATAGTGCTGCACACGCAACGTCTCGCCGACCCAACCGTAGATCTCCGTCCGATCACGCCCCCTGAATCCGACCTCACTACTGGCCTCCAAAAACGCCCGGATCTGCTCCAAGCTCAACCATTCTGCCGCCTGCATGTTGACGATCAACCCCCAGCATGCCGGATCGCGCCTCTCCAGGCTCATCTTGTATGAGAAACCAACCCCCGCCCCAGGCTCATCTTGCATGAGACAAGACTCCGCTCCCGACTCTGCAGCCCAGCCTGCTACAATCCCCTATACG
>Ga0181517_10005224_pt1 | contig 11539 bp, 9 predicted proteins | sample PEATcosm2014_Bin_31_FD_119748 | JGI IMG/M metagenome (GOLD analysis project Ga0181517, IMG submission 119748) | Peatland microbial communities from MTU Mesocosm Facility, Houghton, MI, USA - PEATcosm2014_Bin01_30_metaG | ecosystem: Environmental > Terrestrial > Soil > Wetlands > Peat | place... | reverse complement strand
CTGCGTTTCCTGCCACACCACCACTGACGAGCCTTCGATGCATCCCACCGGCACAGTTCGCCTGGCTTGCACGGATTGCCATGGCGGAGACGCAACCGCGATTCTGCCGTCCGGCATGAAACCCGGCGCAGCGGAATACGAACAACTCAAGAATCGCGCGCATCCACAGCCCACTGATTCTGCGCTCGCCGGCGCCTCCGGGAATCCCCCGCGTCTCTATACGAAATGGCTGCGCGAAAATTACGCGTACGTCCGCTTCGTCGATCCCGGTGATTTGCGCGTGGCCGCGGAAACCTGCGGCGGCAACGGATGCCACGCCTCCGAAGTCCGGAAAGTAAAGACCAGCATGATGACGCACGGCGGAATGCTGTGGGGCGCGGCGCTCTACAACAACGGCTCGTTCCCGCTGAAAAACGCGCGCTTCGGCGAAAGTTATTCCTCTGATGGCCAGCCGCAGGCGCTGTTCACGATCCCCACGCCCACACCCGAAGAAACGCGCACGAAAGGCGTCGTCCCCGAGCTTACGCCTCTGGAACGCTGGGAAATTTCCCAGCCCGGCAACATCCTGCGCGTATTCGAACGCGGCGGCGAAAAAAAAGGCGAAATCGGCAATCCCAATCGCGAAGAAGAATCCGGCCGTCCCGACGACAAGCTCGGCGAACGCGGCTTCGGCACGCTGCTGCGCACCGATCCCGTTTTTCTCGGCCTGCAAAAAACGCGCCTGCTCGATCCGCTGCTTTCGTTGCCCGGCACGAATGACGAACCCGGCGACTATCGCGGCAGCGGCTGCACCGCCTGTCACGTGGTTTACGCGAACGATCGCTCCCCGCAGCATTCCGGCCCATACGCGCGCTTCGGCCATCTCGGCGAGAGCGCTTCCTCCGATCCCACCATTCCGAAAAATGAATCCGGCCATCCGATTCGCCACAGTTTCACGCGCGCGATCCCGTCCAGCCAATGCATGATTTGCCATGTCCATCCCGGCACGAACATGGAAACCACCTATTTCGGCTACACCTGGTGGGACAACGAAGCCGACGGCGCAGCCATGTATCCGCGCCAGCAGCACAATCCCACCGAGGAAGAAAAATATCAGGTCGCGCAACGCAATCCGGAAGGCGCCGCCGCTCGCGGCCTGTGGTCCGATCCGAAATTTCTCGAAAAATTAGGCAGCCCGGAATTCAACGCGCAGCTCGACCAAACTCAATTCGCCGATTTTCACAGCCACGGCTGGGTTTTTCGCGCGGTTTACAAACGCGACCGCCAGGGCAATCTGCTCGACGCCGAAAATGAAATCGTCAGCCCCAAAGGTCCCGATAAGTTTAAAAAGGCCGTGCACCTCGCCGACATTCACCTCGAAAAAGGCATGCACTGCGTGGACTGCCATTTTGAACAGGATTCCCACGGCAACGGAAAGCTATACGCCGAGCCTCGCGCCGCCATCGAACTCGACTGCGTGGATTGCCACGGCACGATTGATGCCCGCGCAACATTAATCTCTTCTGGCGCCGCATCACCCGCCGGCGGCACGCACTTTGACGCGCTGCGCACTCCCTGGAACACGCGCCGCTTCGAATTCCGCGGCGGCAAGCTCTACCAGCGCTCGATGGTTGAGCAGGACAAAGAATGGGAAGTCGTGCAGACGCTCGACACCATCACCCCCGGCAACCCCCATTACAGCGAAAAATCCCGCTGGGCCAAAACCATTCGCACCGACGGCGAATCCTGGGGTGACGTGCCCGCCGATTCCACGCAACTCGCCCACGCCAATAGCCGCATGACCTGCTACGCCTGCCACACCTCGTGGACGCCGAACTGCTTTGGCTGCCATCTTTCCATGACGGCCAATCAGCGCAAGCCCATGCTGCACAACGAAGGCCTGCTCACACGCAACTGGACCGCTTACAATTTTCAGGTCCTGCGCGACGACGGCTTCATGCTCGGCATCGACGGCACCGTCACCGGCCATCGCATCGCGCCCGTGCGCTCGTCGTGCGCGATCCTGGTAAGTTCGCAAAACCAGAATCGCGATTGGATTTACTACATGCAGCAGACCGTTTCTGCCGAAGGACTGAGCGGCACCGCGTTCAGCACTTTCGTCCCGCACACGGTCCGCGCCAAGGAAACCAAGTCCTGCGACGATTGCCACATTTCCGATCGCAAGGACAACAACGCCTGGATGGCGCAAGTGCTGCTCCAGGGCACAAACTTGCTGAATTTCATGGGCCGCTATATTTACGTCGCCGATGGCGCGAAAGGATTCGATGCTGTCGCGGTCGCCGAACACGATGAGCCGCCCGCCATCATCGGCAGCAACCTGCAGCGCGTCGCCTACCCGCAGAATTACCAGCAGCATGTGGCGCGCGGCCGCGAACTGCAGGAGGCCTACCACCACATCGGCAACGTGCTCGATCTGCAGCTGCGCGGCGAATATCTCTACGCCGCTCTGGGCAAAGGAGGCTTCCGCGTCTACGACGTCGCGAACGTGGACAATAAGAATTTCTCCGAGCGAACCATCACCGCTCCCGTTTCTCCACTCGGCCAGCGCTTTTACGTCAGAACGAAGTACGCAACAGCCGTCGCCAGCCCGTCCACGCAGGCGCTAGATCCCGCGCGCTCGCGCAATCCAGTGAACGAAGAGCAAGCCATCCATCCGCTCTACGCCTATTTATATGTCGCGGACAAATACGAAGGCCTCGTCGTCGTCGGCGATCCCGATCCCAAAAGCAAATCTCCTGGAGTGAGCACGCTGCTCGATGGCGATCCGCGCAACAATTTTCTGAAGCGCGCCCTGGCTTACAATCCCGATGGGATTCTCAACGGCGCGCGCCGCATCACCATCGCCGGAACCTACGCTTACATGCTCTGCGATCGCGGCCTGGTAGTCGTTGACTTGAATGATCCGCTGAAACCGCGCGTCACCGCGGAAATCGGCGCGCCAGACCTGCACGAGCCGCGCGGCATCGCGATTCAATTTCACTACGCGTTCGTGGTTGACCGCGACGGCCTGAAAATTCTCGACGTTTCACAACTCGACCGTCCCCGCGTCGTCCCCAGCGCTGCCCTGCCTCTCGCCGACGCGCGCAATATCTACGTCGCGCGCACTTACGCCTACGTTGCGGACGGCAAGGATGGAGTCGCGATTGTAGACGTCGAAAAGCCAGAGCAGCCGAAACTAGATCAAATGTTCATGGGTGGGGGAAAGATCAACGACGTGCAGGACATCAAGATCGGCATGGTAGATGCCAGCGCCTTCGCGTTCCTAGCCGACGGCCGCAACGGCCTCCGCGTCCTGCAAATCTTATCGCCCGAAGACTCGCCTAACTCCTACGGCTTCAGCCCGCGCCCCACGCCCAAACTAATCGCAACGTACCGCACCACTGGCCCCGCGCTAGCCATATCAAAAGGGATCGACCGCGATCGCGCCGTAGACGAAAGCGGCAATCAAATCGCAGTCTTCGGCCGCCGCGGCGCCCGCCCCTTCAATCGCGAAGAAGCCTCGCGCCTCTTCATGCACGACGGCGCGCCGTACACAGTTCCCGACAACCCCGCCGGCCCGCCGCGTTAGCACGCAGCAAATAATGCAGCAGACGCCAAGCCGCCGCGCGAACGCCACGCGGAAGAGTCGGTCACGCAATACCATGTCTGTGAGTTGTCTGGGACGGGAATCGAAAATTTGGTGGGCCCGCTAGGATTCGAACCTAGGACCAACGGATTATGAGTCCGCTGCTCTAACCAGCTGAGCTACGGGCCCCACTTTTGTAACCGCGTGATTTTATATTATTTGCACGAATCGCGCCGAACATTCGGAACGCTCAAGAAGCTGCATGTAGTAAATTTGTAGTACTTTCCGCACGATTCATCGGACAGGGGCATCACTGCCACCCGCAAACGACGTTTCCAATTACAGGACCTTGCAGACTTCGGACTTGCAATTCTTGTCTCAGTCGGAGCTTTGCCGGGAGTGGAGCGAAAGTATGAAATCGAAGAGCGGTTGTGAACGCCCAGGCGCGAACTCTTCGTGTTACATTTACGGCGTGAATCGAGGGAAACCGTGATGCTGGCGGACTTAAGCGTTCCTAAGCGAGTCGTTCTTGCAGGGGTGGTGCTGGCGACGCTAGGAACTCTTTCCAACCTGCTTGCCGTTCCGTTTCTGAAGCTGACGCACAGCTTCGACGCTTTCCGGGCTTACGCGGAGGGCACGTCAGCGGTTCAGACAATCGGGTTATTCGTTGCCTTGGTCGGTGGAATAATGTTTGCTCGCTCAGAACCGTTGAATCGCGTCGCTTGGTGGGCATTGTTCGTTGCAATTATAAGCTTTGCGTTTGTTGAACTCATGACCCGCAATCTTATGAATAGGACAGCTATTGTGGTCCCCGCTTTTTACGGTGGCGAAATGACGGCACTCTCGATGTTATTGATTTCTGCGCTTCGATTAATCAGGACCTAACGGACCCGTTGAGACCACCCGACTAATCAGGCATTAGCCTCGAACCGCGTTGCGGTTGCGCCTCAACCGCTAGTCTGCAAGAATCTGATGAATGGGCTCGCTAATTCACGTCACAGCTTGGGAGCGAGTATCAACGGGGAGACGCCTGCTATGCGCGTTCGCGCGCGTGGCGGCATTGATTGCTTTACAGCTCGCCTTACTGCTCGCACTTGGGTCCATCTACTACCGATATCGCTATCCACTTACGGCGAAGATTTTGCACTGGAAACATGGATACAGCACAACGATGGGAAATTATGAAGTGCCTGTTCCAAAGCATTGGCTGATTGCTGACCAGAACTTCGTAGCTGTTACCCTAATGAACTCCGCACCGAACGTACCCAGAGACACGAAACTGCACATGGCGGCAGTGATAACTGTTTTTCCGTTTCGGCAACGTAGCATTGGGCCTGATGGAGTGGCGTTTTGGCTCTTGCAACAGCGTCAGTCGCTTGCGCGGGATGAGGTCCAATCCGTCGAGGAAAAAACATTGAAATTCGGTGATGAATCCATAACCTGTACGGGCGGCCGACAACTGAGCGCAATTCTCTCGAATGCCCCAAATCATCTCGAAACGGATGTCATCTCTCTGAATTGCATGTCGGAGCGTGGCCTAAATATCCTATTTGAGGGCGAACCGTCAGACCTTCAATCGTTCTATACCTTCGTCTCGCAGATTCGCAGGAAAATATGAATCTCCGATTTTAGAAATGGTTCCACTACCCATTGCTTGATTAACGCCGAAACCGGACAAGTGGAATCGGGCCGAAAGCAGATTTCCGGTTACGCAACAAATCAGGACTTACGACTTCGGCTTCTTCCGGTAGTACTCCAATTCGTTCCACAGCGCGGCGACTATCAAACCCACGATGAAATACAGTCCCGTATTCAACACGAGAGAAATGGCCCACAACATTAAATTCGCAGTCCAACCCAAGTCCATGCCAGCAAATGACGTGACCACATACGGAGGGCAAAAGACAAAATTTAACTTTTCTAGAAATGCGCGCACAGCGGGTTGAGTGTAGTTGCCAGGAGGTGGATTGTCCGCTGTTGGAAGATGGAAGAAATTGAATTCGTCGTCTAGAAGCCAGAACACGAAGAAAAGGGTCGAAATCAGGAACCCGGCAAGCGCAAATCGTTGCGCCACCTTAACTTCGTTCATTCGGCGACTCCCGCCATCACGAAGGCTTCTGGCCTTCCGGCAATCGACACTGTTTCGGTTAACGCGTTGAGAAGGCGGATAATAGCACCGAACAACTGATGCTGTGGTTCCTGCGAGCAGCCTATCCATAAAGGCTGAGTCCCTAATCGGACAGGTGGGACTCAGTTCGCTGGCGCTGCTTATTCAGCTACGGCCGAAATTCTTCTACGTATTCCGGCTCACCGAGTAATTCCAATTCAGCACCGCTGCCACTGAAAGCAACGGTTACTTGTCCTTCCCACATCGCCTGTAGTCGCAACTCGAACGCGCCTTTGTACCGAAGCGGAACAGGAATTTCATTGTCCAGGCTATTTTCCCCCATTCGAATTTGGCCGGTACTCAAATCGACAGGAAACTCCGAAAAGGTACCGTCCACCCTTGCATCATGTATGCGAAGTATCGCCCTCTGAACCCAGCCACTGCCGACATCAAAGCCCGGTACACCTTCACTCTGGTGTATATAAACCGATGAGAAATGGAGTTGCGCTTCACCCTCAGAGAGTGAAATAGCGGCGAGCACTGAATCATGAATTTCGATGGAGCGATTCGGCATGACAGCAATCACTCTGCGGTCATTGCTTTGCGGTTGTCAACGGGATTGAGCGTAAGTCCTGGTTAACGCGCTAACCGTCCAAGTGGATTTCGAGTTTCCGGTTACGCGACAAATCAGGCACTAGAGCTATTTCGTGCTAGATTCTGCGTCAGAATTGAGTGCTATGACCCCAATTTCAAAAGTCGAACTTCGCAGGCTCGCCAGCAGACAAGCAGCCAAAGAATTGCTCCAAGGCTTAGTAGACGGCAATGCTGACCCGTATCAGGCGTACCGTGGCCTTTACGAATTGTGGTGCGACAATAACGCAGCCGTTCAAGAACTTCGACCTCTTTTTAGGTTGGACGGGATTGAGCCAGATGGTCGCCTAAGTGTAACTGAAGAATTTCGCGCACAAGTTTTGGCCCTAGCAAAACAAATACTGCCGCAGCTTTCAGATTGAAGTTTCTAATGTCCGGTCACGCGTGCCGGTTCAAACGGTCGCTGCAACACCATCTGGTATAAAGCTGTTTTTAAAGGTGGTGTTTATGAAGCCAGTGAAACGGTTTGGGCTTTCCGCGGATCAGAAACTTGACGTGTGGCGTCGTTGGAAGGCAGGACAGACGCTGCATGAGATCGGGCGCGCTTTTGCCAAAGAACATTCCTCCATTCGTTGTCTGGTGTCGCGTCACGGTGGGATTGCTCCGGCCGTCCGGCGGCGTGCGCTCCTCGCGCTCACGCTGCGTGAGCGCGAGGAAATCTCTCGCGGGCTGGCTTCCGGTTCGTCGATGCGTGAGATTGCCAAATGTTTGGAGCGAGCGGTATCGACCGTGAGCCGAGAGGTCGCACGTCATGGTGGCCGTCCGGAGTATCGAGCCAGTCAAGCGGACGGCGAAGCCTGGCAGTCGGCCTTGCGCCCCAAGCGCTGCTTTCTTTCCGTCAACCTGAAGTTGCGGAACATCGTTGCGAGTAAACTGATTCTGGACTGGTCGCCGAAGCAGATTTCCGGCTGGCTGAAAACTCAGTATCCCGATGATGAGAGCATGCGTGTGTCTCACGAAACCATTTACCGAAGCCTGTTCATTCAAGCCCGTGGAGCGCTGAAGAAGGAGCTGCTGGAGCACTTGCGATCCAAGCGCCGCATACGCCGGTCGCAACACTCTCGCATCTTTAAAGATGCGCGCGGTCAAATCCCTGAGGCCATCTCCATCCGTGAAAGGCCCGCGGAAGTGGAGGACCGTGCCATTCCAGGTCACTGGGAGGGCGATCTCCTGCGCGGCTCAAGGAACAGTCACATCGCGACCTTGGTGGAACGCCATTCGCGCTTTGTCCTGCTGATCAAGCTACACAGCCCAGATACGGCGGAGGTGGTGGGGGCCTTGAGTAAACACGTTCGTAAACTTCCCGCTACCCTGCGACGCTCGCTGACCGGGGACCGGGGACTGGAGATGGCCAAACCCAAGGACTTTACGGTGGCTACGGATGTGAAAGTCTACTTCTGTGATCCGCAGAGTCCCTGGCAACGCGGCTCGAACGAAAACACAAACGGGCTCTTACGACAATACTTCCCGAAGAACACAGACCTAACCGACTATTCCCAGTCGGATCTGAACAAAGTAGCGCAGCGCTTAAATCAACGCCCACGAGAAACTTTAGGTTTTCAGACTCCTGCGAGTAAACTTCAAGAAAGTGTTGCGTCGACCCATTGAGACCACCGCGTTTATCAGGCGTTAGCCCATTCTGAACTAGAAAGTTGCGCTCTGGCGAATTCCAACATGGTGCCTCTACGCGCTAAACTACATGCTTCGGGAGCGTCAGGATCGTGCCTTCAACGATGGTTACCTTCAAACGCGGTTGGGTGGAATGGGCAACCATTACGATATCGGTCAGGCGTAGCACCGGGAGTTGATCGTGACGTTTACTTTGGGTTCGGAGGCCTCAGGCTGCGCTCGGGAAACACACCGATGAGCGGAACCAACTTGTTCAAGCGTGGACGAGTTGGCGCGTTGCTACTGCTCGCGTGTGGCGCGACCCGCGCCAGACCTCAGGACCAGGCGCAGAAAGCACCCAACACCACGGCTGAGTACAGCGATTTTCAAGCTGCGGACGGAGATAAGGATTCGCGCGTCAAAATCGCTTTGCTAGACAAGTTTTTAGTTAAGTATCCAGATTCGGCGCTACGCCCGAAAATTTACCGCGACTATTACTTAGCCTATTTCTCGATAAGAGATTATGGTCGCACCATCGAGTCTGCGGATAAGTTCCTCGCCTTCGGGGACACAACCGATGTGGGGTTTCGGCTGGAAGCTTTAATGACTCGTGCGCAGGCTTTCCTTGCCAGTTGTGGAGACGCTGTGCTCCAAACACCCGAGTCCTATGCAAGGACAAAGGCAGCGGCCATACAAGGCCTGCAAACGGTCAGCCAATATACAATTCCACGAGACGGTATGCGGGGCGACGGACAGGCCAGTGTCCTCCCGGAGAGGGAACATCTGGAGGCTTTGTTTTATACCGTGGCAGGAATCGCCGAATCGGGCCTTAAAGGACGCAAAGACGATACCTGCAGCACGAATAAAATTGAGATTGAGAGTATTGGATTGTTCAGTTGGCGGTTGGTCGCTGGCAAACAAGAGTACGCGGAATTCGGAGAGTTTCGCGAAACGAAAGATCTACAGCTTCTCCCCTCGACACAATTTGAGGTCGCTTGCCAACTCCGAGGACAACCAGATCTTACAGCGGGCGATTTCTTGCTCTGGACCGCTATTGATTTCTTTGTTGGCCCGGTAACGCCAAAATACGAGGACATGAAAGCTGATCAGATCGCGCCGAACGCAAGCTGGTCCATGTCTGCAGAAATCCAAGATCTCAAACCCTCGTCGGTTTATTTATTTCATCCCGGAGAAACTAGACGCATCGTGATAAACGGTTTCGATCTTGCGAAGGTGCTCGCTTCCTTCCCGGCCGGGGATAAGGACAATCTCTGGCCTTGGTTCGTCAGAATAAGGATTCATGTTCAGGACCGGACCGGAAGGCAAATTGGATCAGCAGAGCGGGTCGTGCGATTGTCGCCGGATCCCTCAAGAAAAAGGATGACCAGCCCCAGTATTTTTATACCAGAGTGAATATGAGGTGCGGTAGTCGAGATTTGCGCCCTTACGTCTCGGGCCTACTGATCCGCAGCAGGTCAGTGGACGTATAGTCGCGTAACCGGAAACTGAGAGTCACTTACCGGTAAGGGCGTTAACCAGGCATTGGCTCCAATGAGTTGGCGCAGACCTGTTGGTAGCAGCTATTCGCGAGCGCACAAGAGGAAAAGGCCGCCGTTCTAAATCGACGGCGGCCCGAGGGAGTTGTCAGACCGTCGAGGCGTGCTTCATGTAAGCTGCTGCAACTCCGCCGCCGGAACAAGCGGGGGGCAGCGATCATCTGGATACGCTTCTACCTGAGGCCGTCCACTGGTAAGGCGAGAGGCTTCGTTGGCTGTAGCGGCTTGGCCTTCTTGAGTTTCTTGGTCGCTTTCTTCTTCGATGCCATGGTTTTTCTCCTTTGTCCGCGTTGCCCCCATGGGCGTTGCGGCTCTTATACGCAAATCCGGGGCCAATGTACAGTCGAACGAGACCGCGGGCTATCTTCCATGGAATGTGGGGAGGCGATGTCCAGATGCCGCCCGACCACCGGGGCCAAGGGCCAAAAGCAATGAATAAATCAACGGAAGTTGAGAAATTCAACGGTTCGCGCTAACTCCGATTGGTTGCCGATACCGGAAACTAGAAAATTTCACTTTTCCGGTTAATGCGTTAATCAGGAGTTGGATCCCCCAAGCTTGACTCCTATTTAGCTAATATGCTAAATATCTAATCATGAGCGTTGCGTCGCAAACCTTCAGGGCCTTGGCCGACCCCACCCGGAGACAAATACTCCAGGAATTGCGAGGCCAGGAGCTCTCTGCCGGTGAGATTGCCGCTCATTTCACGATCTCGTTCCCTTCCGTTTCGAGGCACCTGTCGATCCTCAAGGGGGCGGACTTGGTGTCGGAGCGACGCGAAGGCAACCGAATACTCTATAGCCTCCAGCCCGAAACGATTGCCAACGTCGTCGGAGATTTCCTGAGTGTGGTTTGTCCCACGCAGATCGTTTTGCGGCGCAAGCAGAAAAGGAAAACACCATGAGGATCGCCATCACCGGTGGTACGGGATTTGTTGGCCGCCATCTGGCCCGCTTGTTGACGTCTGAAGGACACGAGGTTGTTCTCATCGCTCGCGGGGCGGACAAACGGGATCTTTCGATCCGAAAGATACCAAACGTCGTTTTTTTCCAGAGCGACCTATCGGACCCACGTCAACTGGCTGAAGCCATATCCGGTTGCGACTCCGTTGCGCATTGCGCTGGTATCAACCGTGAAATAGGGGAGCAAACCTATCAAAAAGTCCATGTGGAGGGTACGCAACACCTCGTGGAAGCGGCACGCCGAGCGGGTGTGAGAAAAATCGTCCTTCTGAGTTTTCTTCGCGCGCGCCCAAATTGCGGGTCCGCCTACCACGAATCGAAATGGACCGCTGAGGAAGTCGTTCGCGCATGCGGGCTCGATTACACGGTCATCAAAGCCGGCATGATCTATGGGCAAGGCGACAGCATGCTCGACCACCTCAGCCATTCCCTCTACACGCTGCGTTGCTTCGCTACCGTGGGATTCAGCGAGCAACCTATCCGTCCATTAGCCATCGAGGACCTTCTTCTGGTCCTCCATGCCGCCTTGGTAGAGCTGCGAGAGTCACGAGAAACCGTGATGCTGGTTGGCCCAGAAGAGCTTCGCCTCAGCGAGGCTGTGGGGCGAGTGGGCGTCGCAATCGGCAAAAGGCCCCTGATTGTTCCCGCGCCAGTCTGGCTTCACTACTTGCTGGCTCCCATTTTCGAGTTCGCCATGAAAGTCCCTCTAGTTGCAAAGGCGCAGGTAAAAATCTTGGCGGAAGGTGTTGTCGACGTAGCGCCTTTTGGAAATGTTGTTGCTGCGGACCTGCTTCCCCGGCGAATGTTTACGCTAGAGCAGATCCGGAAGGGGCTTCCTCCACCCGGAGGTTTCGGCCTAACCGATCTCCGCAATTGCCGATCGGCGCTCAGGCACTAGCGGAATGTACAGGCACTTTGTTCGTGTTCCAATTCGGGCGTAAGTCCTGATTAGTCGCGTAACCGGACAATGAGAGTTTCCGATTGATGCGTTCCCCACACCTCAAAGGCAATCCAATTGTTTTCTCGTCGGTTTTGAGTTCGGTTTCAGTCTGATTGAGGTACAGCCCATCTGTCGGCAATCGAGCGTCGT
>Ga0181517_10005219_pt1 | contig 11545 bp, 6 predicted proteins | sample PEATcosm2014_Bin_31_FD_119748 | JGI IMG/M metagenome (GOLD analysis project Ga0181517, IMG submission 119748) | Peatland microbial communities from MTU Mesocosm Facility, Houghton, MI, USA - PEATcosm2014_Bin01_30_metaG | ecosystem: Environmental > Terrestrial > Soil > Wetlands > Peat | place... | reverse complement strand
CGCACCAAATCTCGGCGCGGTGTCGGACGGGCGAGCGGCGAATGGTGGGGTGACGGCGGGCGTGAACTGGATGAAAAAAGAAAATCTAACTTCTCTGCCCCCGGCAGGGCCGTGGTTTTGGCCTGCCAGGAGTCTGCGGAAAATTGCTGCGGGCGGGCACGGTGTTTTTCCCGCCCGTGGCAACTTTCCGCAGTCTCCGTCCAATCAATTTTGCAAGTGACGAAACTTTGCTGGCGGAGCGAAGCGCGGATTGGGCGAGCGCAGCGGTGGCGGAGCCGGTCGCGTGGGGTCTTGGGGCAAGCCAGTCTTTCGGCCAACGGTTCCTGTCCGCTGGCCGGAAGTCTGGCGCGGGGGCGGGTGAAATTAGACGCGAGCAGCGAGCACACAAGCGAAGTCGAGAACAAGCCGGCGCGGAGTGGAGTCAGTGAAGTTTGGTCAAGGAGTTGGGTTATGGAAAAGGAATTTGCGGCGGAACGGGTAGCCGTTCCCGACGCTTGATTCTGATTTTCTTCATCAAGAATCGCGCAAGGTAGCCGAGAGGGTTGCGAGCGAATTTAATTGCTCGGTCAAAGGTTGCAACGACTTGGACAAAGTTTGCAACTGTTTCTGCAAATCCTGAACTTGCGCCGTCAAATTCGACACTTTTTCTTCCCATTGCAATTGCTGTTGCTGAAAGAATTCCTGTTGTTGCATCTGCTGCTGTTCTTGATCGCGCACCAATTCGTCCAATTTGTTCAATAACAGATTCGTCAATTCCGATTGCTGGTTTTTCATAATTCATTCCGATGGTTTCACTTCGATGTAGGTCTTGCCGTCCTTCCCTTTCACCAGATTGCCGACTGGAATCAAATCCAGTTCCCGCAGAGATTCGGATGCTGTCTGGCTGGCCAGCATCAATTGCGCCTGCTGGCTCATCTGCTGCGCCGTGCGCAGCGATTCCAATATCAGGACTGAACTGGTCAACACTGCCAATGCGGTTATCACTGAGGCCGCCCAAAGCAGCCTTTTTACCTTTCGTTCGGTCGCCGCGATAGAGTTTCTGAAATTTTTCGACTCGGCCAGCAACGAGCTTTGAAAATCGCTTTTCCACGTCTCCATAATTTTCCTGATCTCCTCCGCCTGCGCCTGCTGGCGTTCCTGCTGGGCTTTTTGCAAGTTTTCGGACATCGAATCCGCTGTCATAAAATAATCCTTTCAATCGTTGTTTATTGCCGTCCATGTCTTCAATACCAAGATAATTTTTGCCCTGCCGGTTCACCGTGAATTTAGCCTGTTCCAAAAATTGAACCACGTCGGAGCGGTCTTTGATACGCCCGGCGATGACTTCGGCTTGCACAGCCTGGTCAATGGCGGCAAGCGCGGCTTTCCGGTCTTTGCCAAGCCGTTTGGGAATGTTAATCGTCCTTCGGCGCGACGGATCATCAGGGCGGCTGAAATGATACCGGATGTTTATCATCCGTTCCCAGGCGTAAAAAATGTCGTGGTCTTTTTTGTAATGGTAGATGGTGATGTGCTTGCCGGTTTTCAGTTCGGTTTCGACGGTGGTGATGTGGTAATCAGGGCGAATTTTCCCGGTTTTGGGATGCCGTTTGTCCGTGTGCCTGACAATCAAAATGGCCAGCGATTCGTGATCCAAGCCGCCGTGAATCAAATCAACGAATTCGTCTAAAATCCTGGCCTCGACTCCCGCCGGGATTTCCTCCTCAAAGCTCAAGGTCATGCCGCAATAGGGCTGGGCAAATCTGGATGCCTGAATCAGCCGCTGGGTTTGCCGGGGATTGCCGCGCAAGACCTTCGCGGTCTTGTTTCGCATCTGGTAATCAACCGTGGCACGCCCGCCCTTGAACGGCTTGAAAATCATATAACCCTACAGCTTTTCGATGGCCTCCTGAATCTCGGCGAGCTTGGCGAGCACCCGGACGGCGTCCACCTTGTTGCCCGCCAGATTCGCCTCATTGATACCTCTGGCAACCTGATTCAGATTATTGCCGATGCGCGCCAATTGGAGCAGCAATTCCCGGCGGACTTCAAGCATAGGGCTTTTGAAGGGCGGCTCCCGCCAGAGAGCCAGCGCCCGTATCGCGGTGCCAACCTTGCGCGGGGGGAACGTCTCACGAATTTTCGCCCATTCGCCATCGGAAAAACGTATCTTCAGGATACGTTCGCGACGCGCTTTTTTTGGGCGGGATTTCGTCATTCAGTCATAGCCGGAAACCGGCTGGCGCAGAGGCAGAACTGCGCCCCGGGGGTAGGTCAAGGAAGGGGGCGAAATCGCCCCAATCCTTGCGAGCGTCGTGTGCCACTCTTGTGGCCACACGACTATGCTCGCCAAAGCGGGAATTTGCAGATAGCGCCGGCATGATTTTCAGTGTTCATCTTGTGGAGAAGACACTACCGGTTTTGGGTGGACAAGCCTATTGTATAAATTTTCTGCCTCCGTCCATAACGCAGGGTCGATCTTTATTTCTGAAATAGAATCAATTTTTTTGTGTCGGTGTATTAACCAATCAAGCATTTTTTGATTTTCAGAATCAATGGCGTGCCTTAAAAGGATGTTGAATTTATTTGAAACAATACCAATCGCCAACTGTTCCTGCAACTTCTCCGTTACTCGATTGGGCGGAATGCCCTTTTTTGCAGTCGAAAACAACTCCGCAAATTCCATAATCAAACCAGCCATTATCTCGGCAGCCCCTTCGTCATCATCCTTATAGGTTGCGAGAGCAGCCAAAAGTTTAGGGTCTGATGGCGGGACTTGAATGCTTGGGTCAAGCGAAGCAAGGCATTTCACAAGCTCAAGGTGAATCGCAACCTGCTCATTCCAGAACTCAAGCGGGGAACAGAACTTAGGCGGGGAATTTCCCGGCGGAATAAACGCCGGATCATTATGCCATGAGTCAAAACTCTTCTGTTGTTTTTCAAGCCAACCCAGCAAGCATTGAAACGGCGGAAATTTAGCGGATAAATTCCTGTCCTTGTCGCTTATCTTAAGATCAGAAAGGATTTTTTTTGCTGTTTCCAACTGAGGACTTTTATGGAAGTGCATGGCGATTTTCTGTTGAAGGATGTATGAACTTACGATTCTAAACCAACCTGAAATTGCGAAAGAATAGACTTTTCTTGCTGAAAGAATCGAAGTTATTCTACTTTGCTTCCGACACCTTGAACGCCTTCATGACCTCGTCGCCGAGGTGGTTGATGACCTTAACGGCGATGCGGTCGGATTTTGGTTTCGGGAATGGGGCGAGAAATCCCCCAGTCACTTGAAATCCAAAAATGAAACAGCCGCGTCATAACCTTACGATCAGAGCGCGGCCATTCGGCTACAAATTACGATGACAGTGCGGTCATACGCCAAAAACCTTACGACACCGATTTGGCAATTTTTACGATGCCAAAAAAGTTCGTAACAACTGGTGTCGAGGAGAATCAAAACGGCGGCGGATTTGAACCAATGGGGAACATTCCCAAACCGTAATTGCCTCCCAAGCTGCCAGACCCCGGATGGCTCGAAATATATTCATTGCCCTTGTGGTTGAATTCAGCACCATAAACACCAAGTCCTTGCAGGATTTGCCGCATCAGGCCGGGCGGATCGTCCTGCCGCTGACGGTCGCGCAATGTTTTTTTGCCGCCAAAATAATATCGGATGCCGAACAAATAATCATGGTAGCCATAACTGCCGCAGGAAACTTCGGCTGTGAGGGCAAGGCCACGGATGGGAGTTTGGTATTCAAGCTCGCCTTTGGCCAAGTTCTCCCTGAAAGCGGTTGTGTATGAAGCGCCGACACGCAAATCGTTCAAAGGATAATAATCGGCGGAAATCCGCCCGACAAATCTGGTAGGGTTTGTGTCAATGAACGGCGCGGGATTGGCGTAATTGATTGAGCCGACACCGGCAAAGGCACCGAAGGTGAACCGGCCAAGATAGTATTCGCCTTCCGCGCCGACCTGATATGTATCAACACCAGTTCGGTAGAGGTAGCCGCCGGTGAGACCGAGGAGTCCAATGTTTGGGTCGCGCCAAAAGACGTGTCCGCCGCCGCCGTAAAAATTCAAATCAGAAACCCGACTGTAAAGGCCGTCGGCTTGGAAACCCGTTTGATGCGTGACTGGAAGAGTGAAGCTGGCATCGAAAACGTTGCCTTCGTGGGAATCCATGTTGCCACCGGCGTAATCAAGTTTGCCGTTGAAACCTGAAACTGCCGGTGCATTGGTCTGCGCGTGCGCTGTGACCGCAAATGCGCTTGCAATGCAAACGATTGTTAAGGTGAATGTCTTGGCCCGTTTCTGCACGGTAGGCAGTTTGAACAAAAGGCGGTAATTTTGCGAGTTCATTTTATTTCTTTCGATTTGGGCGTTTGAAAACAGTCGTGCCATCGGGTCGGCGCTCCGGTATAAATCCTTGCTTTTCCATGTATGCGACAAAATCAACGCCGGGGCCAATGTCGAGGCGCAAGCCTTTTTCTGTTCGCGCCCAATGGCGCATTCGTTTTATTATTTCTTCCTGTTTCTCTTTTGGAATTGGTTTGCCTGCTGGTTCTGTCCACTTTTGAAATTGGACATCATCGCAGCACAAATCAAACTGCGGAACACCCGAAATGTCGAATTCAATCACCAGTTTATGGTCTGGTTCTTCATAAATAATGGTTTCACATTTAGGCACAACCTTTCCCTGATATGTCACGGGTCTTAATTGAAATGAAAAATTAGGAGTCATTGTTAATGATGAATTAAATTCACATTCGGATTTGCTTGCAAAATGGGCAATTCGACATTTAAAAAAGTGCTTGCTGGGCGAGGATTTAGAACAAATGCGTTCACGTTGCCTGACGCTCCTTGAGCAAAAGGCGTGGAAGCATATTCCCATACTTGACGTTGTTGAGCCGGGAAGAGCCTCTGAAAGACCAAATCTTCCTCTAATTGTTGCCCGCCTTGCGTCATCGCAATTGTCGTCAAATTGTTTTGTTGGGCAAAAGCTGTCGCCAATGCTCCTTGACCATTTCCCGAATAAACCACCGCCGCGTCAGGGGCAGTGCTCCAATCAAGTGTATCAACTAATCGGAGTGTTTGATTAAGCAGAACGTCGCCGCCTGCTCCATCGAGCGTAATTGCTGGAACATCTGCGGGCAGTGAGAACGCTAACGATGAAACGAACGCCGTAGTTTCCAACGACTGCTCAAACGCATCCGCCACGTTCAAATTATTTCCCGTTAAATCCGTTCCGCTGGTCGCGGATGAAATGAGATTAGCCCCGCCAAGCGTGACAAGATTCACAAAACCCGCGAGCACCTGCTGCATCTGCTGCTCTTCCGGTGTGGGCGCGTTAAACCACGATGCCGACGCCAGCAAATTGTCGCTGACCGCCCCCAAACCGAATGGGTCAAGGTAACTGACGGGATTCGCATTGGCGTAAGCATAAAAATTCAGGCCGCCGCCGAAACCGGACGGGTCGGCGCTGATGAATCGGCAAAGATAGGGATTGTAAAAACGTGCCTGCATATAAAACAGGCCGTTGGGGTCAGTCGTTACGCCATATTTGCCGTTGAACAAAAACGGCGTGTCGCTGGTTCCGGCGCGATAAGTTATCAGCCCGTAGAGACTGTATTCAATCCTGTCGGTGACAACTCCATTGTCGCCAGAAAGCGCAATCGTCGAACCGCGATAATCGAAATGATACGTCAGGGTGTTTGTCCTCGTGGCGGTTTCCGTCACCTGATACAGCAAGCCCGGCCCATAAACGTAGTAATTCGTGACCCCGTTTTTGATTCGCATCAACACCTGTGGCAAGTTTGCATTGGGGTTAACGACAAATCGCGTCGTGTTCGTTCCGATGGCGATGGCGATGCGGTTTCCTGCCGGGTCATAGGTATTTGTGACGCCGCCCGCGTTTGACGAACGGTTCCGAGCATCATAGGTGTAGGCAGCAAATGTATCGTTGGTCAACGGGCCGCTCGTCAAATTTCCGTCCGAGTCAATACTGACGGATTGAAGGCTGCCCATGCTCGGCCCTTGGAATTGATAGAGCCGGTTGTCGCTGTCATACGTCATCGTCCGCGTCGGCACCGTCACCGAGTGCGGCGGTGGCGCGAGGAATTCCCAATTCACGGTTGCATTGGAATTCCAGTTAAACCGGAACCAAGCAATTGGCAGAGTGTTTGCCATTTGCTCCCATACGTTCGACAACTGGCCGGCGGCATCGTAACTCATCGTCCGATAAGAACCGTTCGGACGTGTGATGCCCGTAACATGGTTGGCAAGATCGTATGTGAGGGTAGTCTTGCGCTGCGCCCAATCCGTCACGTTCGTCAGCCGGTTCAGGCTGTCGTAAAAATAAGCGACCGTCCGCCCGCCCGGATAAATAAGGTTGGTCAAGTTTCCGTTGGCGTCGTAACGATACTGAATGAGATTTCCGTAAATGTCCTTGTAGCTGGAAACATGGTTGTAGGCGTCGTAAGTCCAAGTGTTGGTGTTGCCGTTTTCGATCACGCTCGTTTGGTTGTTGTTGGCGTCGTAACCGAAGGTAGTCGTGCCCACATTGTCAACCCGATTGGTCAACCGGCGTTTGCCGTCGTAGTTGAGGGTGGTGGTCTGGTTGAGCGGGTCTTTGACGGTGTTCAGCAAACCTTGATGATTCCACGTCAACACGGTTTGCCGGGTCCCCGGCGAGGTGGTGGTGGTCAAACGATTCGCCCCGTCAAATTGGAATTGCCACACCTGGCCGTTGCGATTGGTCAGAATAATTTGATTGCCCGCGCCATCGTATCCCCTCGATGAAGTGTGTTGCGCGCCATCGGTCAGTTTAATCAACTTGCCCCGCGCATCCCACGTCTGGCGGGTCACTTCCCGCACCGCGTTGGTCGCGGCAATCGTGCGGCCGTCGGCATCGTAACCCAAGGTCGCCGTTCGTGAAAGCGGGTCGGTCATGGCCAGCAAATGGCCGACAGAGTCATCGGTGAACTGCGTTGCCTTTTGCAGCGGATTGAGCGTTTGCGCCAGCCAGTCGCGGTTATCGTAACTATTGGTAGTCACCGGCGTCCCCTGCGGCGTGGACGGAAGTATTACTGCCAACAACTTGCCGGTGGCGCTCCAAACGTTGCTGGCGGTGTTGCCGCGCGCGTCGGTGGCGCTCAATTGATTGCCAGCAGCATCGTAAGCCAGTTTTACAAGGATGTTTGTCGGCGCAACGGAATTGGTCAACTGGCGGCGGTTGTTGTAACTAAACGTTGCCACATTGCCGTTGCCGTCGGTGTGGCTGGTCACGTCCCCAAACGGATTGTTCCCGAAACTTTCGTGGTCGCCGGTGGGATAAGTGATATGGGTCAACTGGCCGTAAGTATCATAACCATCATATTGAATCGCGCCGCCAGAGTCGGTGCGGCTGGCGAGCGTGCCGTCCGAGTTGTAGGTGTAATTGACCCAATCGCCCGCGCCGTTGGTTTGGCCGATGAGTGAAAACTGACCGTTGTAACCGAAGGTGGACGGATTGTTGCGCGCGTCCAGGGCGCGAGTCAAATTGTTCTGGCCGTCATAGAAAAATTGGTTGGTGAAACCCAAAGGATCAATGGTCTCAAGCAAGTTGTGGTTGACATCGTAAACGAATTGGTTGGTTTCGCCCAAAGGCGAAATGGTCGTCACGATATGGTCCTGTCCATCGTAAATCTTCTGGCTCAAGTTGCCCAAGGCGTCCTGCTGTCCGATGAGACGGGTTTTGTCGTCGTAAAAATAAATTTGCTGCCCGCCCGCCGGGTCTTGCGAGACGGTCTGCCAGCCTGACCAGAAGACGCGCCACGTCCTGTTTGTATTGCCTTGCGTGTATTGCGTCGTTATCCGGCCAAAGCCATTATAGATGTTGCTGGCGACCAACTGGCCGAGGCCGTTGAAGGTGGCCGTGATTTGATGATTGGTGTCGTAAAGGAAAGTATTGGTTTTGCCTTCGGGGTCGGTGACGCAAGCCAAATCATTGCTGCTGCTGTATCCTAACGAAATCGAGCGGCCCCCGCTATCAGACACGGAAATCAACCGGACGGGGCTGGTGCTGCTGTAATTGAACGTGAGAGAATGATTTTTCAAATCCGTTGCCGACGTGACCCAATTGCTCGAATTGTAGCCGAGCGTCACGGACTGGCCGTATGGATCCACGATGTTGGTGCACCATCCTGAACCATTAAATTTGAAAGTCCTTCCGTGGCGTTCTTGTAGGGTGTAGGTCGAACCGCTCTGCATGAGCGTCATCGTGCAATTCGCCGGTGGCGTGTAACTGCCGTCCGGTTGTTGAATAAATTGAATTGTGTCTTTGCCGAGACTGACGGAAACAGCCTTTGCCGTAAGCTGGTCAATCGCCCATTTGGCAATCAAGGCAGTGACAGTCCAGTTTTTTGGGTCAAGTTGTCCCTGGTTGTAAAAACTGATTGCCGACGCTGTGGCCGTCAGCATCGCCGCTGCTTGTGCCGGTGTTGTTCCGCCAAGCCCCGCTTCTGGAGAACTGATATTGGCGGCATTGATGTAATAATTGTGAACCCAGCCTGGAGCGATGCCAGCCAGATTGCTGTTGCGACGGCTGCTGTTGTAATACCGGGAAAAACTTAATCCGCGCGGTTCGGTCTGCCCCAAAGACAAATCGGTGGCCTGAACTTGGAAGGTTCCGTCCGCCATATCCACCGGGTCAGCGGCCGTAAAATTCGGCAGTGATGGCGGCGAGGAATAATAAAATGAAGGTTGGGAGTAACCATAATAATTGATGAATGTCGGGTCAATTGTCGCATTTAGATTTCCAGCATAACCGCCGTCCAATCCGGGGCCGACAAGCATATAAGTGCCGCCATTATTGGGCAATCGCGCCATAAAACCATGCCCACTCCAGCCATTTGTTCCCGCGCTCATCTGCGTCTGACCGTTTTGAGGCAAAAGCAATGTGTAGCCTTGGTTGATATAGTTGGCAGCCAAAGTGGAAATGCTATAATTCGTCAATTGATTTTGAACGGCTGACCAGTTGCTGCTATTGGCTATGTAAATAGCCTGGTGATTTGTGTTGGCCATTTCTATCACTTTTACCGTCGAACCCGCCACAAGATTGCTTGATTGCAATTGTTCAATCATTCCATGTTCCATTGCGCTTCCAAAATAGGCAAATTGATCGAACCATTCGCCTTCGTTGGGGTCGCAGTTATAGCTGTTGCATGTATTGCCCGTGCTTGAAGGAGAGCCAGTAGTCATATAAGCGACATCCACATAGTAACCACGGCCAGCCTCCTGCGCCATGCGGCCTATACGCTGATAGAACATTGGCAATACGCCCGCCTGCACTCCTATAGCCGTGCTTAAATCTCCGACTTCCAACTGCCATGTCAACGCCATGACGTTTAGCGTTTCACTAACAACAGAGCGGTTGGTATTTGCCAAACCTTGAGCGCGATACCCTTCCAGTTTTTTCTGCCGCGCCTGCAACCAACCCCAATCCGGGTCAAATACATAAGAAATGGCATAAGTTGAGTTTGGATAATACGTTTCTGCACCTGAAAGAGTATACCATCCTTGAATAAATACGTTGTTCGTGACATCCCAATTCCCACGCGGATGATTGATTGTTAGCGTGGCATTATCGTAATAACTAAATGTCCCTGACGCGATATTGGAGTCTTCCTCCCAAAGTTGCACAGTGGACGAGCCATAAACCATTGCAAGACGGTCTCCATGCAACTGCGGCATAAACCATTGATAAGTCTGCCCCCCGCCGCCAAAGTTTATTTTCAGCGTGGACATCATATTGGTTGGCTCGTTTATCCAACTGACCACCGACATCGCGCCGATAGTGGTTGGCTGGAACGGGAAACATTGGCTTAACGATGTATTTGTCGAAGGCACAATGTATTGCCCGCTTAATATCTGTTCGACACTTGCGTTGGGATAACTGCTCTGAATGTAATTCAGAAGGTTCGTCGTGAAGCCTGTCAATGTTCCGCGAATGGCAGCTTCGTTGATGTTGGTGCAATAAAAATTAGTTGTAATGCTCCCAACATCAATGCCGGGTGAAGCAGCCGCCATAAGTGCGTTGCTGACGGCGCTTGCACCGCCGCCTATCGCCGCCGCCAAAGAGATTCCCGCAATCGGCTCGCTCACTTTGAACGCCGGATCGAGAAGATAATTTGTGCCGCCAACCGTCACCGTTACCCACACCCGCTGGAATGCGTAGATATTGTTTCCAAAGTTGGCCGAATAATTCTGCATATTACCCGGGTAACTTCGCCAAAATGTGAAAATATCATTTAATTGGGAAACAGTCGTGCTCCAATTGCTGTTTGAAAAATTCAAACAGAACCAATGATGAATGTCCCGATGGCTTCCATCGGGATTGTCAAAGGGGATCGGCATCCAGCCAAATTGATAACCGGCATTGCTGTAGCCCGCCGCCCGCAGCAGCGCTACCAGCAAGGCGCATTGGTCAAAGTCGTTGCCGCTTTTTTCCAGCAACGTCAATTCCGCCCCTTTCTTCGAGCCGAAATAAAGCGAATAACGGATATGGTCGTGGACATAGTTGAAAATTTTTAGCGGATCGTCCTGCAAACCGTCCGCCAATGCCTGGATTTCCGGCGTGATGACCTCGGCGATAACCGGTGGTGTTGGCGGCGTTTGCGGCTGGAAGTTCATTTGAACTTGAACCGTGCTTCCATCATCGGCTGGCGCGTTCGTTTCATAATCATAATAGCCGATAGGAAACCAGCCCAAATTTGTCGTCACCAAATCTTGTGCGCGACAAAGAATGGCCATCGTCGCCAGCAAACCGAGAATTGAGAATCGCATTATTTTCATTTTGCCTCCTGATTATTGTGAAACTTGGGTAACGTTGCCTTCGGGATCCAAGTTAATGCTCCCGCTCTTGACGCCTGAAACACCGTTCAGCCAGTCCGCCGTCGTATAGCCGTAATTCGACCGTTCTGACGCCGTGGTCAGGTTGCTTGTCTGCGGATTCAGCCCCAGCAATACGTCCCAGCCGTCCAGAATCCCATCCAGATTTGAATAGGGATTGTGCGGATCAGTGTGCGAAACCAGCAATTCGTAGGCGTCCGTCAATCCATCGCCGTCCGAGTCGAGTGGGGTTCCCAAAATCAGGAAGGCATCGGTGCTGGATATGTTCGGGATTGTGTAGGTATTGCAATGCTGGCCTTGCCCCATCCAGAACCAGACATCATTGGTCAGCGCCCCTTGCAAGGCTCCGGTGGCAAACACGTCATAATAATAACCGTCCTGGCCGCCCTCTATCGTAAAGGTCACATTCACGTTTCCGTTTCCCGCTGCCGTTGTCGTGACGTTGGTAAGCCAGACATGGTAGGCATCAATGCCATAGACACAGGTGGCCGCATTCGTAACCCATTGCAGATACCCCGCGCCGGTGATCACGTCCGGCGTGACGGTGTTGGTTGAGGGTGAGGATGGAGCGGACTCAATAAAAGCCGCATCGAGCGGATTCAGCAAATAATCGGCTTCCTCGCCACGGAAATAGCGGCTGACGGTATCGGCGTCCAGCGGAACATTGTAGGTGTAAAGG
>Ga0181517_10005217_pt1 | contig 11552 bp, 7 predicted proteins | sample PEATcosm2014_Bin_31_FD_119748 | JGI IMG/M metagenome (GOLD analysis project Ga0181517, IMG submission 119748) | Peatland microbial communities from MTU Mesocosm Facility, Houghton, MI, USA - PEATcosm2014_Bin01_30_metaG | ecosystem: Environmental > Terrestrial > Soil > Wetlands > Peat | place... | reverse complement strand
GTCCATGAACGTGATCGTCGTGCGGGATTGCTTATGGGTTATCTCATCGATGATCACGTAGTCCTGTCGGTCGAATTTGCCGGTGGTCGCGTACTCGGCGCGAAAGCCGAGGCCGAGCCAACTGGCGTCGGTGTCGGTGAAGAAGAACTTGCCGGTCACGTAGCCGCCGCCCAACGGGATATGGTGTTCGTAGTTGATGTCGGAGCCGTTGAAGAGCTTGGCGAAATTGCCCTGCGTTTGCGTCGCGTCGCTCAGCCAATAGCCGCCGAGGTTCAGCGAATATTTGTGTTCGAACATCGCCAGCGGATAGAGGTTTAGGGCGGCGGCGAACGTGTCGATGACGAGGACGTCGTTTTTCACGTGGCCGGCCGCGTCGGCGATGGCGTTCTCGCCGTTGAAGGCGTGCCCGCTGACGGCCAAGTACTTGTAGTTGTAGCCGACGCCGACGGCCAGCGAATTCGTGATCAAGTTACGTTCCAGCAAATTGTAGTGCATGCTGAACGTTTCTTTCGGGTCGTGCACGGTGATCGGCAGATAATATTTGCCGACGCGCAGGAAGAAATCTTCGCCGACTTGCACGTAGCCTTCGTCGAAGAACAGATACTTCCCAAGGGTGCCGCCCAAGTCGCTCTGCGAATACTGGTGCGCTTTGCGGTCCGAGTCGAGATAGTAATTGGTGACGTGCTCGATCCGGCCGTCGTCGCGGTACGCCGCGGTCGCGACCACCTTGACGATGTTTTCCGCCGGTTTGGCCGTCACGCGCAGGGCCGCTTCATACAACGACACGGCGCTGGAGTGCAATTCGTGAAGGCCGCTGCCCCCGTTCGGGAAGAACCAATAAAACTGCGGGCGCGCGTCGACGTAACCGCCGACCGTGATGCTCTCGGTCCACGACGATTTCGCCGGCGGCGCGGCCTCCGGCGGCGGCGACGGCGCGGCCGGCGGCGCGGCTTCCGGCGGCGCGGGCGGGGCCGGCGCGGCCGGGGTTGGCGGGGCCGGATTCGGCGTGGCCGGGGTCGGCTCGGCGGCGACGGCGACCGCCGCGGCTGCGAGCAACAACAGGAGAGCCAGGGCGAAGGCGAGACGTTTCATCATGAGTTCCTCCGGATTACGGGGCAATAAACGACCGGCTGCGTCGGCGGACCGACGTCCGGGAACTGCGTTCTGGCTTCAAGACGAAACAATAACCTATGCCTAGCCAAAATGCGGCCATTTGTCAAAGGGTTATTTACCGGACTGTTTTTTTGCGGAGCTAACCCTCGCCGGCCGGTTTGCCCGCGGCGGCGTCGAGTTGGGCCGGCGGCCGCGGCGCCGCCGCCCGTTTCCGGGCGCGCCGTTTCAGCAGGTCCGCGCCGAGCGCCGCCGCCTGGGCCGCGCCGACGTGGAATTCCTCGAACAGCCGCGCCGCCGGCGCGCTCGCGCCGAAACGGTCGATGCCCGCGACCGCGCCGTCGAGGCCGACGTAACGCTCCCACCCGAGTGAGCGGCCCGCCTCGACGGCGACGCGCGCGCGCACCGCCTCGGGCAGCACGCTTTCGCGGTAGTCGGCCGGCTGGGCGTCGAACAAATCCCAACTGGGCAGCGACACCACGCGCACGTTCGCCTCGGCCGCCAGTCGCTCGCCCGCGGCCAGCGCCGGGGCCAACTCGGAACCCGAGGCGAGCAGAATGAGGTCCGGCCGGCCTTCGCCGGATTGCCACAGCACGTAGCCGCCGCGCGCCGCTTGCTCGGCGGACGCCAGCTTGCGGCGGTCGAGCGCCGGGGTCGCCTGGCGCGTCAGGATCAAAGCGGTCGGGCCATTTTCGCGCGCCAGGGCGGTCCGCCACGCAACCGCCGTTTCGCCGGCGTCGGCGGGGCGGATCACGCACAGGCCCGGGATGGCTCGCAACGACAGCAGTTGCTCGATCGGTTGGTGCGTCGGGCCGTCCTCGCCCAGGCCGATGCTGTCGTGCGTGAAGACATAGATCACGCGCAGGCCGGACATCGCCGCGAGGCGGATCGGTTCGCGCATGTAATCGGCGAAGGTGAGGAAGGTGCCGACGTACGGCACGACGCCGCCGTGCAGGGCCAGGCCGTTGGCGATCGCGCCCATCGCGTGTTCGCGCACGCCGAAGTGGATGTTGCGGCCCCAGGGTTTGTCGTCGGCGAAGAAATCCTCGTTCTTGATCTCGGTATTGTTGCTCGGCGCGAGGTCGGCGCTGCCGCCGATCAGAAAGTCGATTTTTTTCGCCAGGGCATTGAGCGCGCGGCCCGAGGCGACGCGGGTCGCCACCGGCTTGCCGTCGCCGTCGCCGCCGCTCAGCGCGGCCTCCCAGCCGGCCGGCAATTCGCCCCGCAATTGCGCCAGGAGCCGCTTGGCCATGTCGGGGAAAACCTTGCCGTAGTAGTCGAGCCGCGTCTGCCAGCGCGCCTGTTCCTTCGCGCCGCGTTCGACCGCGCCGCGCAGGTGCGCCGCGGCTTCCTCGGGCGTGAAGAACGCCGCCGTCGCGGGCTGCCCGAGTTTTTCTTTCGTCTTGGCGACATTCTCGGCGCCGAGCGGCGCGCCGTGGCAGGCGGGGCAATCGGCGAGCGGGCTGCCGTAGCCGATGGACGACTTGACGATGACGATCGACGGATGCTCGGCGACGCCGCGGGCCGCGACGATGGCGTCGGCGATCGCCGCGACGTTTTCGCCGTCGACCGGCCCGTGAACGTCCCAATTCATCGACTGGAAGCGCCGGCCGATGTCATCCGGGAAATTCGTGTGCGTCGAGCCTTCGATCTGGATGCCGTTGCAGTCGTAGAGGCAGATCAGCTTGCCCAGGCCCCAGCGGCCGGCCAGGCTTGCCGCTTCGTAACTGACGCCTTCCTCGAGATCGCCGTCGGAGACCATGACGTACGTGAAGTGGTCGACGATGTCGTGCCCCGGGTGATTGAAGCGCGCCGCCAGCCATTTCTCGGCCACGGCCATGCCGACCGCGTTGGCGAAGCCCTGGCCGAGCGGGCCCGTGGTCGCCTCGACGCCGGGGGTCAGGCCGCGCTCGGGGTGGCCGGGCGTTTTGCTGCCCCATTGGCGGAAATTCCTGAGTTCGTCGAGCGAAAGGTCGTAGCCGGTCAGGTGCAGCAGAGCGTACAGCAGCGCCGAGGCGTGGCCGGCCGACAGGACGAAGCGGTCGCGATTGACCCAGTGGGGATCCCGCGGGTTGTGGCGCAGGAAACGGTCCCACAACGTGTACGCGGCCGGGGCCATGCCCAGCGGCGCGCCCGGGTGGCCGGAATTGGCCGCTTGCACGAGGTCGATGGCGAGACAGCGAAGCGCGTTGATGGCCAATTGATCGAGTTTTGCGTTCACGGAAAACATCCCCCTTGAAACCCGGCGCGAAGCGGGACGCGCCGGCGACGATTCATCTTTTTCTCGAACCCCATAAATATACGACCGGTTCGAGTATAAGCAAACTGCGCCGGAATGGAAGTTGGAACCGCGAAGGAATGAAAGTGAGGGATTTGCTGACCGCGAATGATTTCGGCTTTTCTTACACGAATGCACGCGAATGATTTTGGCTCTCTTTACCGCGAATGCACGCAATTGCACGCGAATCGGAAATTCCGGCAGAATCGCGGCGAAGGTAAAGATTCCGTTCCGGCGAGAAAAACCCGCTGCCGAACGATCACCGGCCACACCGACCTGCGCATACTGCGGGCCAGCCCGGTCAGCGAACAACTTGACGGCAATCAACGAGGCGCGTGTCCATGAAACCTGGGGATGGCTTTTCGAGACGTTCCGAAGGCGGCACATGCTCAACCGAGGATGGACCGTGTGGATTCGGCTTCTTTTTCTTGTCGCGCTAATCTTGTCGCCGATTGCCGCCTTCGCCGACGGGGCGCCGCAGTGCGGCAACGCATCCGGCTGTGGCTGCGGCGGCGGCGGTGAACAATGCGGCGTTGCGCCAGGGGATAGGTCATTCGACGATGATACTTCACCCGATGACGACACCTCGCTCGACGATGATGCTTCACCCGATGACGACACCTCGCTCGACGATGATGCTTCACCCGATGACGACGGCTCGCCCGACGACGATGCCTCGCCGGGCTTTGGCGCTCAACTCGGCGGAATTGGCCAAGGCAAAGGGGGCGTGATCGCCTACGCAACGCCCCGCGCCGAAAACCGCCCCGGCTCCGGCATTTTGAAAGTCGGCCCTGACTTGCCGCTTGTGCTGGTCATGCTCGGGATCGGCTTGTTCGTGAAGGCAGTCGGCGGTCGCGGGAGTTCTTGCGACTAGGCTGCCCGCGCCGCTCGCCTGCTAAATACAGCCAGGCAAATTTGCCTGGATGCGTCGGCCTTCCGTTTGACGCTCCTACGACGCCCCGGTCGTAGAAACCGCGCGCGGCAACGTTGTGAGAGCCAATTTGTCTGGCGCCGGCGCCGGAAGAAGCCGGAACCGGCCGCCGCCTTCGTGACAACCGAGAAACGCTATGGGACGATTACGGCCATACTGATCTGCGGCGGCTGCAAGCCGAGCGGCGCGGAGTGCAGCATTGACGGCAAGGCGCGGGCGTCGTATAGCCGAACGCGACAATCGCCTTTCCCAGACGTTCTGAGTTCGGGACAGGCGCGGGCAATGGAGGCAACGTCATGAAACGCAGCCATTGGTTTCTATGGCTCATGTTGACGCCGGCGTTCCTCGCCGATGCGCTTGCCTGCGGCGGTTCCAGCAGCACCAACAGCGGCGTACAGCAATCGGCCGACGACGATGCTTCGCCCGCCGCCGATGACAACGACGACGACCAATCGCCGGATGATGCCGGCGATAACGACGACGATGATAACGATGACAATGACGACGATGCATCACCCGATGACGACGATGACGACGACAACGATGCAATCGCGGACGATGACGACGACTCGTCGCCGCCCGTTGACGATGACGACAATGTCGACGACAATGACGGCGACAATGACGACGATGACGACGATGATATTGTCTCCGGCGCGTGCTGCGACGCCTATAACTATTGCTTTCAGCTCACGGCCGAATAGTGCGCCGATCAATACGCCGGAAGTTGGCACGGCGGCCTGCTCTGCCCCACGTATTGGTGCGGCGTGCAGACGGGCGCTTGTTGTCCGCCAACCGGCATTTGCGACGACATGGTCACGCAGAGCGCGTGTGCCGCAGAATCCGGAACGTGGACCGGCGACGAATCGTGCCGCGACGTTGCCTGTCCGTTATGGTCGGCGGCGAAGCAGCGGCGGGCGCCGGCGGCGCCGCAACGCGGTTGCTTCCATGGCCCGGCGGACGGTCCGTCGAGCAATGAAAACATTTCAAGCGGAGGTGTGAGAAATGGATGATCTGACCAAGGCCTTTGCCGGTCTCGGGTGCGTCTGGATCGTTTTTCTGGTGATTCTGGGATTCTTGTGGTTCATCATGCCGTTTATCATTGATGCCGTGAGATCGTGGACAAAGAAATCCCACGCTGAACTCGTCAAGCAGACGGCGATTCTGCAAAGAATCGAAGAAAGACTTGCTCGGGCGGAGGCTTCAGCGGCTCCGCCGGCGGAGAACAGTTCCCCGGAGTGAAACAGGCGCCAAAGCTCTGCTCGCCATCCGGCAAGGTTGACGCGGAAACCGGTTTCGGGCAGGGTTTAGGCGCGGTTCGGGCGAATCAAGAATTTGACCAACGCCCCAACTAACGGATTTTACTAGGGAAGCGGTTCGGCGACTGGTGTGCCGCCCGGGCTTCAAACCCGGTGGAGGTCGCTAATCCCGGCCTCGGTGGGTTCGATTCCCATCCGCTTCCGCCAGAATTTCCGAGAGGTTGCCGACGTCGGCGCGTTTACGGCCGCTGACAAAGCCCGCCGCAGAGCATGCGAGAAGATGTCCGCGGCGGCCAAATCGCCTTGACCCAACAATGGCGACAATCAAACTGAAAAAAAGGACCCGCCGATGAAATTCAGGAAGTTCCGACCGAAGTGGTCCGACCAGGCCCCGACGCCCGGCACGTTCCGTTCGATCGCCAAGTACGGCGACCCGCGCTATTTCAAGCATCCGAGCGACGCGTGGGTCAAGATGTTTCTGGACGAATTTCAGATGTCGGAGGCGGACTTTGCAGTCAAGCAATCCGAGGGGCACGAACGCGTTGCGCTCAGCCGCCCTTCGGCGATCAAGCCTGAGCAAATTGACGCGCTGGCGGCCATCGTCGGCAAAGAAAACGTGTCCCTCGACGACTACGCCCGCGTCAAATACGCGTCAGGCAAATCCTCCGAGGAGATCTGGGAAATCCGCCAGGGCGTCATCCGGGAAGTGGCCGATATGGTCGTTCATCCGCGCGACAAAAACGACGTGCGGAACATCGTGCAGTATTGCGACGCCGAGCGCATCCCGATCACGGTCTTCAGCGGCGGTTCGTCGTGCAATTTCGGCTGCCGGCCGTACCAGGGCGGCGTCACGCTGGTCTTGAACACGCACATGAATCGGCTGCTGGAAATCAACGAACTCAACCAGGTTGCCCGCGTGCAGCCGGGCATGTTCGGGCCCGCCTACGAGGAGGCGCTCAACAACGCCCCCGAGCGCTTCGGCTGCCAACGCCGCTATACCTGCGGCCATTTTCCCCAATCGTTCGAGTATTCCACGGTGGGCGGCTGGATCGTCACCCTCGGCTCCGGCCAGGCATCGACCTACTACGGCGATGCGTATGATATCGTCTTCAGCCAGGAGTACGTCACGCCCGCGGGCGACTTCAAGACGTTGGACTACCCGGCCACCGCGACCGGCCCCAAGGTGAACGACATCATGAAGGGCTCGGAAGGCGCCTTCGGCATCCTGGTCGAAGTCACCATGAAGATCTTCCGGCACATGCCCCAGAACCGGAAGCGCTTCGGCTTCATGTACCCGACTTGGGAAGCGGCGGTGAACGCCAGCCGCGAGATCATGCAGGGCGAGTTCGGCAAGCCGGCCATCTATCGCATTTCCGACCCGGAGGAAACCGAGCGCGGCCTGAAGCTCTACGGGATGCCGGGCTTCGTGGATTCGATTCTGGTCCGTCGCGGTTTCCAGCCGATGCAGCGCTGCATCAGCCTGGGCAATGTCGAAGGCGATGAGGATTACACGCGCCTGGTGGCGCGCAAGATCAAACGCATCGCGCGGCAACACGGCGCCATCACGTTGACCGGTTATCCGGCGAAGAAATGGGAACGCACGCGCTATCATGAGCCCTACATGCGCGAGGATCTTTTCGACTACGGCATCTTCATCGACACGCTGGAGGCCAGCGTCACGTGGGACAACCTGCATCGCCTGCACGAAGGCGTGCGCGCGTTCATCAAAGCCCGGCCGCGCACGATCTGCATGACGCACGCCTCGCACTTCTACCCGCAAGGGACCAATCTTTACTTCATCATCATGGGCCGTCTGGAAATGGACGAATACGTCGCCTTTCAGAACGGCATCGTCGAGCGGATCGTGAAGCACGGCGGCACGCTGAGCCATCACCACGGCGTCGGCCGTTTGCTGGCGCCCTGGCTGGAAGCCCACCTCGGGAAAGAACAAATGGCGGTGCTGCGAGCCCTGAAAGAGCACTTCGACCCGCACCACATCATGAATCCGGGCGGCCAACTCGGTTTGGACGACATCCCCGTTCGACGGTGAAACAGAGGCGCGCATGAACGCAGCGGCGACGTCGGAAAAGTCGAGAACGAAAGTCGTCATCGCGGACGCGAAGCCGCACGTGGCGCCCGCGATTCGCGAAATCTTCGAACAATTCGGCGGCGGCGCGAGCCTGCTTCGTGCGAGCCGCGACGTATACCTCAAAGTCAACGCGGTTGGCCCCGAACCAAACGTCTTCACCGACCCGGAAGTGCTGCGCGAGACCATCCGCTATTTTCAAACCTGCGGCGCGCGCGCGATCTACGTCATGGACAACTGCACGCAAGCCAACTTCACGCGCCTCGTGTTCCATGGCGCCGGCTACCGCCGCGTCTGCAAGGAAACCGGCGCCGTGCCGGTCTATCTCGACGAAACCGCGGCCGTTCCCGTCTTCCTGGAAGGCCTTGAGGAATTCATCGACATCTCGCGCTTCGTTTTCGAAAGGCTCATCGAAAAACGCGCCGAAAACCTCTACGTCTCGCTGCCCAAGCTCAAAACGCACAGCATGTCGCAAGTGACCTTGTCCGTCAAAAATCAATTCGGCTTCGTGCACCAGCGCAGCCGCATCGCGGACCACAACTTCCGCATCCATCAAAAGTTCGCCGACATCTATCGCGTGTTGCGGCCCGATTTCGCGCTGATCGACGGCCTGATCGCCACCAACCACGGCCACTATCCCACGACGTACAACGCGGGCAAATGCGTCGTGCCGTTGAACCTGCTGATCGGTGGCGCCGATTCGCTGGCGACAGACGTGGTCAGCGCGGCGCTGCTGGGTTTCGAGCTGGCCGACGTCAAACACTTGGATCTTTGCCGCGCAACGGGCATCGGCGAAAGCGACATCGCGAATATTGATATCGTCAATCGCCCACTCTTCGATGAGCGGCGGCAGCATTTCACCTGCGAGTTGCTCGACGACTATCCGCCCGACGTGGCGTTTCTTCGGGGCCGGGAACGCTGCTGCAAAGAAGGTTGCCGCCGCAACACCGAAAATATCGTCGAATTGCTATACCGCGACCACGGCGGCAAGGGCGGCTTCACGATCCTCATGGGCAAGGGCATCGATAAAGCGGCGGTCGAGCGGCTGACCGGCCGCGTGCACATCGCCGGCAGTTGCGCGATTCAAGACTACGGCGTCGCCTTGGAGGCTCGCCTCGGCAAACGCAACGTGACGATGAGTCCGGGATGCAACGACCTGGCGCTGTCGACCGCCGGCTTGTGCAAGCAGATGCGCGTCCACCCCGTCCGCTTGTCGCGGGCGAGCTTTGCGCGTTCGGCGGCCCTATTCATCATGGCCAAGTTGAAACGCTCGCAGGCGAATATCGTTCCATTGATATAGCGGGATTCGAGGTCGCTCTTGCCCGAGAAAAACTACATCATCGCCATCGACTCCGGCACGCAGAGCATTCGCGCCGTACTGTTCGATCGCGGCGGCGCGGAAATCGCTCTGGAGCGGGCCGAGTACGAACCGTACTTCTCCTTGGCGCCAGGCTGGGCCGAGCAGCGCACCGAGGACTACTGGGCCAAGCTCTGCCAGGTTTGCCGGGGGCTGATGGCCAAGATCGACGTCGATCGCGGCGAGATCGCCGGCATCGGCCTGACGAGCCAGCGCAACACCGTCATCCCGCTGGACGAAGCCGGCCATGCCTTGCGGCCGGCGATCCTCTGGCTCGATCAGCGGGCGGTCGCCAAGACGCCGCCGCTCGGCAAGCTCATCGGGCTCGCGGCCGAATTGATCGGCCAGGGCGAGGCGTTGCGGTACGCGCAGAAGCAGTCCAAATTCCTTTGGATCAAGCAACACGAGCCGGAAATCTACGCCAAGACGCACAAATTCGTACAGGCGACGGGTTTTTTCGTCCGCCAGCTAACGGGTGAGTTTCGCGATTCTTACGCCATGGTCTCGGGCATCTTTCCGTTCGATTACAAAAAGCTGCGGCTGTTCGGCGGACCGATGAGTTTCATCTACGACGCGCTGGGCATCCGCAAAGACCAATGCGTCGAACTGCTGCCGCCGGACCAGCCGCTGGGCCGCATCACCGCCGAAGCCGCGCGGGCGACGGGGCTGCCGGAAGGCTTGCCGCTGGTGGTCGGGGCGGGCGACAAGCAATGCGAATTGCTCGGGGCCGGCGCGATCGAACCGTCGATCGGCGCAATCAGCTTCGGCACGGGTACGGCGATGGAGGTGATATCGCACACGTATATCCACGATGCGCGCATGCGGTTTTTCACGTGGCCGGCCGCCGTGCCGAACGCGTGGGTGCTGGAGATGTTCATCATGCGCGGCTTCTGGATGGTGACCTGGTTCAAGCAGGAGTTCGGCCACCGCGAGGCGATCGAGGCCGCCCGGCGCGGGGTGGCGCCGGAGGTCGTGCTGGATGAAGTCATCCGCGACATTCCGCCCGGCTCGATGGGCCTGATGCTGCAGCCGTTCTGGACGCCCGCTGCCAGCAATAAGTACGGCCGGGGGGCGATCATCGGCTTTGGGGACAACCACACCCGCGCGCACATTTACCGCGCGATCCTGGAAGGCCTTTGTTTCGAACTGCGCCGCATGCAGGAGATCGTGCAGCGGAAGAACGGCGTCGCCCTGCGGGAGATCCGCGTTGGCGGCGGCGGCTCGCGCAGCGACGTGGCCGTGCAGATTGCGGCCGACATGTTCAATCTGCCCGTCTCGCGGATGGCGACCGCCGAGACGGCGGCGCTCGGCGCGGCCATCGACGCCGGCGTCGCCACGGGCATGCACGCCACGTTTGGCGAAGCCGTGGCGAAGATGGTTCGCCAGGGCAAGACGTTCCAGCCGAATCCCGATTGCCACCGCATTTACAACCAGTTGTTCACCGACGTCTACAAGAAATCGTTTGGCGCCTTGGAGCCGACCTATCGCCGGATCGCGCAGATCACCGGGCGCGAGGAGGAGAGATGATCGGATCTGCACGGTGATAATAGAACGCGGCTTGGTCGCGAACGGCGCTGATCGTCATTGACCGGCGCGCCGGCGCGGGCCCGTAAGACGGCGGGTTACGGTCCGCCGTGAAAAAACACATCGTACGTTGCGTCGCCGTCCGATCCGACCGCCCACCGCGTCGAGACTATCCGGTCATCGCCGCCCGCGAATCTTGCTTCGCGGCGTACATTTGCCGATCCGCGATGGCCAGCGCCTCATCGAGGGACGCTTGGCTGCCCACGTCCCAATACGCGGCGCCGATCGAAAGCGTCACCGGGAAGTCGGTCAGCGTTTGGGTGTTCGACCACCGTTCCACGGCCTTCACAATCCGGCTTCGGACAAGCTCGACTTGCCGGCCGGTCTCGAGCAGCAAGACCAGGAACTCGTCGCCGCCGTAGCGGATCGCGATATCCGATTCGCGCACTTGCTGCATAAAGATGGTCGCCAGCGATTTCAGCACCTCGTCGCCGACCGGATGGCCGAATTCGTCGTTGATCTCCTTGAATCGATTGACATCCGCCATCAGCACGCCGATCGGGCGACGATAACGTTTGGATCGTTTCGATTCCTGGTCAAGAATCTCCAGCAAGGCGTGCCGGTTGAGCAAGCCGGTCAGCGGATCGTGCCGGGCGAGGTGGTTGAGTCTTTCTTCGTACCGTTTGCGCGCCGTGATGTCGCTGAGGATCACCACGGTGCCGCTGAACTTCTCGCTGACGTCCAACATCCGTTTCATCTTGACCTGAAAAACGCAGAGCCCGTGGACGGTTTCCAGTTGGGCCTCGAACGTCCGTTCCGGCGTGGCTCCGGCCGCAAGTATCGCCAGTTCATCCTGGAACCAAGGCCACGCTTGCGGCTCGGAACTTTCGCGATAGTAGACGGCGCCGGCCGCAGGGAAATCCGGAAACAAGACCGACGCGGAGTGGTTGACAGTTTCGATCCTGTGGCGACTGTCCAACAGCGCCGCCGGATCGCGCATGCTTTCG
>Ga0181517_10005216_pt1 | contig 11552 bp, 11 predicted proteins | sample PEATcosm2014_Bin_31_FD_119748 | JGI IMG/M metagenome (GOLD analysis project Ga0181517, IMG submission 119748) | Peatland microbial communities from MTU Mesocosm Facility, Houghton, MI, USA - PEATcosm2014_Bin01_30_metaG | ecosystem: Environmental > Terrestrial > Soil > Wetlands > Peat | place... | reverse complement strand
CTCCAGATCCCGGTGTCGCCCATCGGAGCCGAGAACGACGCGTGGATCGCGCCCGGCAGGCGCGGCCCCTCGTCTCGTGCGACGGGCGCGGGGATGGCGGGTGTCGAACCGGAGGCCGCCGGGCCGGGGGAGGGCTCGCTGCCGTGGAGCAGCATGTCGTGCAGGTTGGGCGGCGCCTCGGTGGCGTGCCTGGCGAGGACGAAGCCGGGGGTGGCTCCGGAGAGCCGCGGCTCCTGGAGGCGGCCGAGCGGCAGGGTCCGCAGGACGAGGCGCGCGTAGGCGACGGCGTCGTTCGCGGTCACGTCGCCGCTGGGCTCGGCGGCCCATCCACGGAGCGCACCGAGCACGAGGTAGCTGAAGGCAGGGCGCCCGGACCCCGGGAGCGGCCCTGCGAACTGGTCGGAGCCCCCCGCGCTGAGCACGGTCGCGCCCGCGACGGCGGCCTCGTGAACCGCGAGCATGGGCTGGAGGCCTGCGGCGAGCGCCTCTCCCGAGCCGGTCCGTCCGCTGAAGCAGGCGTCCACGACGAGCACGCGATGGGCCGAGGCGGGGCTCGCGGCGAGCCGGCTCAGGACCTCACCCTGCGCGACGCTGCGCGCGAAGATGCTGTCGGCGCTCTGCTGGGCGTCGGCGCCGACGAGCAGCCCGTCGCTGCCGTTCGCCGACGGGGCGCCGTGGCCGATGAACACGAACCAGAGGGTCCCGCCGGGCTGCACCTGCTTGGCCGCCTGCGAGGCAGCCTTCAAGATCCCCTCGCGCGTCCCCTGCACGTCGCGCAGCAGCTGGACCCGGTCGATGGGGATCTTGCGGCTCTCGGTCAGGAACGTGAGCCAGTCGGCGGCGTTGCGGGTGGCGCCGGGGACGTGCGCGACGAACGCGTACTCGTCGATGCCGACGATGACCGCGGCGTCCTTCGCCCCGTCGGCGGCGACGGCTGCGGGGGCCGCGACGTCAGGCCAGCTGCCTGCCGCGTCCGCGAGCGCGGAGGGTGACAGGGCGAGGAGGATGGCGGCGGCGAGAAATCCGACGGGTCGTTTCAAGGGAGCTCCCTCTCTGGCGTGCAGGTCGGGGCAGGGTATCACGATCGATGCGGGCGGGCCGACGCGCTGGTCGCCAGCTGCCCGCAGGCCGCCGCCACGTCGCTCCCGCCGCTGTAGCGCTTGTGCGACCCGAAGCCTCCGTCTCGCAGCGCCTCGCGGAAGCGGGCCTCGGACGCGACCGAGGACCGCTCGAACGGGTCGTCGGTGGCCTGCACGCTGTTGTAGGGGACGACGCTGATGCGTGGCCTCTTGCCCGTCCGCGCCTCGAAGTCGCGGGCGAGCGCGGCGAGTGCGCGGCCGTCGTCGTCGGTGTCGTTGACGCCGCCGAGGAGGGTGACCGCCCACATCGGCGCGAGGCCCGTCAGCCGCGCGTGGAAGACCGATGCCTCGAGGACGTCCTCGAGCGGGTGAGCGGCGTCGATCGGCATGAGCCTCCTCCGGACGGCGCTGCGCGCGCTCCCGATCGACAGGCCGAGTCGCACCCTCGGCGCCGCCTCGGCGAGGCGCACGATGCCGGCGGGAATCCCCGACGTGCACACGGTGATGGACCGCGCGTCGATGGCGAGGGCGCAGGGGTCGCACAGGACCTCGATGGCGCCGAGCACCCGGTCGGCGCTGGCGAGCGGCTCGCCCATCCCCTGGAACACGACGCCGTGGACGCGCTCGCCCCTGGTCGCGTCGAGCGTCCGCCTCACGGCCCGCACCTGCTCGACGATCTCCCAGGTCTCGAGGTTGCGCGCGAGCCCCATGCGGCCGGTGGCGCAGAAGGTGCATCCGAGTGCGCAACCGACCTGCGAGCTGACGCACGCGGAGAAGCGGCCGGCTCGCTCGAGCGGGATGCGCACGGTCTCGACGAGGGGGCCGTCGGCTAGGGCGAGGGCGAGCTTCACGAACGGGTCGTCCGCGCTCTCGTGCCTCGCGACGACCTCCAGGGTGGGGACGAACGTCTCGGCCCTGACCCGATCCAGGACCCCGCGCCGCGCCCACGACGCGGAGCGGGGTAGCGGCCTGTCGCGGTGCACCAGGCTGACGATCTTGCGCGCCTCGCCGAGGACGAGCGCGGGGATCGCGGCGACGAGCGCGTCCGGGGTGACGCCCTGGAGCGCGATGGGCACGGACATCGCCGTGGAGCTTAGCCCGGAGCGCGCTCACCTCGTAGCCCGGCGCCGCGGCTCCTTCGTGGTAGCCTCCAGGCGTGTTCGGTCTCGGCTTCGGCGAGCTCTGCGTCCTGGTGATCGTGGCCATCGTGGTCATCGGTCCGAAGGACATGCCGAGGGTGCTCCGGAAGGCGGGGGAGCTCGCGGGCAAGCTCCGTCGCATGGCCGGCGACGTCAGGGCGCAGAGCGGCATCGACGATGTCCTCCGCGCCGACGGCCTGCACGAGGACATCGCCGAGATCCGCAAGCTCGCTCAGGGCGACTTCCTCAGCTCCGGCGTTCAGACGTTCATGGGCGGCGGCTACGGCGCTCCCACGGCCGGCGAGGTGGGGCTCAACCGCGAGCGCGAGTATCCCCGCGAGGGGGCCGATTCGTACGGCGCCACGCCCGACACCGCCATCCTCTATGCGCGCGCGGCGGATCCGCCTCCGCTCGCGACGGCTCCCCTGCAGGTCCGCGGTGAGGCCGAGGCTCCAGCGGCCGCGTCCGACGCGTCCGGCCCGCCCCCTGCCGGCCCTGGAGGGACGACGCCGTGACCGACGAGGTCCGCGAGCCGAGCTCGTCGCCCGAGGGAGACGTCCGGATGACCATCTGGGAGCACCTCGGCGAGCTCCGGACTCGCATCATCCGCGCGGCCATCGCGATGCTCGTGACCACGATCGTGGCCTGGGCGTTCCGCGTCCCCATCCTGGCCTGGCTGGAGCACCCGTACGAGAACGCGTGGCGAGCGCGCAGCCTCCCGGGCCCCCCCGAGCTGATCAACATCACGCCGGGCGGCCAGTTCGTCGGCTTCCTGCAGCTGTCGCTCATGACGGGGGCCGTGTTCGCCGCGCCGGTCATCTTCTACCAGCTCTGGGCGTTCATCAGCCCCGGGCTCTACAGGAAGGAGAAGCGCCTCGTCGTCCCCTTCGTGTTCTTCTCGACGGCGCTGTTCCTGTCGGGCGTGGCGTTCGCCTACTACATCGCCTTCCCGTTCACGCTCAGCTACTTCTTCTCGCTGCTCGGCACGATCTCGCCCGGCGGCGCCGTGCTCACGCAGCGCACGACGTTCGAGGCGTACCTCGACTTCTCGACGCGGATGCTCTTCGCGTTCGGCTGCGCCTTCGAGCTGCCGCTCTTCATCGCCTTCCTGGCGATCGCAGGCATCGTGACGCCGCGCCAGCTCTTGCGCTTCGGTCGCTGGGCCGTGCTGGCGGCGTTCGTCGTCGGAGCGATCGTCACCCCTGGGCCCGAGGTCTCGAGCCAGATCGCGGTGAGCGGGGCGCTCATCCTGCTCTACTTCCTCTCCATCGGCGTCGCGTTCTTCGTGGCGAAGAAGAAGAAGGAAGAGTGACCGCGGACCGGCGCGACATCGACCGTCGACGGCGACCGTCGACCACCGCGCGCCGCGCGACGTCCTGGGCGCGCGGGGTCGAGCGGCGAGCCGAGCGGCTCGAGACGTCGGCCGCCCGTCATCGACCGGAGGGACGTCTTCTCACGTCGACGAGACGATTTCATACGTCCACGAGATCTCTCCTTCAGTCGACGTGACGTTTCGTTCGACGGAGGGCGCCCGGGCGGGCCACCGGGTGGTTGCCGGCTCGGGGCTCATGGGTGCGGCGCGCGCCACGGCGACGCGTCGCGCAGGTCGTCCGGCGCGCCTCGGCGCCGCCTCCGCTCGCGCGCGGAGGCGAATGGTGCGACCCTGGCAGGATGCTTCACGAGAAGGACGCGGAGAGACGAAGGCTCCAGGCGACGCAACGAGCCGCGGAGAAGCTCCTTGCCGAGCTGCCCAGGGCGGTGCCGGGCGCGACGAATCACCAGGCCACGGCCCGCATGAGCGAGAACGACCCGCACACGTCTCTGGTCCGCCGGGAGCCGAACGCCGGCTCCGGCTTCGTCCGTGTCGCATGGATGCGAGAAGACCGGGACGCCCAGCACACGCCCGGCCACTTCGAGGTCAGCGTCGACAGGGGGCGCCGGGAGTGTCTCGCTGCGCCGGAGGTCCAGTACGACGAGGGCGCCGGCGAGTGGGTGGGCACCAGGGTGCTCCCGGACGGCAAGCAGCAGGGCGCCGTCGACGCCGTCCTCGTTCGCGTGCTGGACGGTCTGCGGAGGCTGGAACCGCCGGCCACGTAGCGGGGTGGAGCGTCGTCGAGACCGGGGGCGTGTTACTGCCACCCGCTCCTACTCGAGCCCCCGCATGGCGTTCCGGCGCACCTCCTCGAAGGTGTACTGCGCCAGGATCTTCCCGTCCTCGAAGACCGGCACGAGCAGGTCGTCCTTGCGCCCCCCCTCGACCGTCCGGAGCCGCCCTGCCTCCTGCACGAGCGACAGGCGCCCTGCCTTGCTCCGCTTGCTGTTGTCGGTCGCCGGGTCCTTGAAGACCTTCACCGACTTGCCGCCGACGGTGGCCTCGGAGCACTTGAAGGCGAACTTCTGCGTGTCGCGATTGAGCTTCTGGAGGTTGGCGCCCCCCATGCCGAAGGAGACGTTCGACGCCGAGTAGCGGTGGTTGTGCAGCGCGACCAGGATCTCGCGGATGGAGTCCGGGTCGACGCCGTCGCCCTGCAGGATGCGGAAGAACCTCGGGAGCACCTTGTAGCCCTTGGTGTTCTTCGTCGTGCCGACCTTGCGCTCCAGGATGTCGAGGCACTGCAGGATGACCTCGGCCGGGTTGCCCGAGTCCGGTCCGATGGCCACGGTCGCGCCCGAGTCGCGCACGTCGTCGCGCAGGTCGTCGCCCCAGAAGCTCTCGACCACGTTGAAGAGGTCGAAGCTGTCGGAGACGCAGGCGACGGTCTTGCCGGGCCTGGCGAGCTTGTGGACGAGGTTGCGGTAGGCGTCGAGCTCGCGCGCCCGGCCCCACATGGTGATGGTCGAGTGGTCGGCCGCGGGGATGGAGAAGCCCGCCATCGGGTGGTCGTAGTAGTGGTTGGCGAAGCGCACCCCCTCGACCGTGTCGGAGCGCTGGAAGTTGACCAGGTGGGCCATCCCCCCGATGCCCGCCGACTCGCGCGAGGAGACGCCGCGCGAGCCGGAGTCGTGCAGCTTCCAGGGGAGCTCGCCGAGCGGGTCGTCGGCCGAGGTGGTCAGCGCGTCGAGGATGTCGCGCTTCACGTAGAAGCTCTGCGTGGCGACGGTGATGGGGTACCAGAGGCGCACGAGCACCGTCTCGAGCCACGAGACGATCCAGAAGAGCTCCGGATCGGTCGACTCGGCGCTCAGCAGGATGTTGTGGGTCGGGACGACGGTCCCCTCGGCTACGGCCCGGAGGCGGATGGGGAGCCGTCCGCCGTGCCGCTCGACCAGCAGCGCCCAGGCCTCGCGGTTGAAGGGCTCGCCGTGGGCCTCGAACAAGGCCGCGGCCTCGTCGACGTCCTGCGTCGTGACGACGGGGCCGGCGAGGTACTCGCGCAAGAGGTACTGGAGCCCGAAGAAGAGCGTCGCCCCGTACTTGCCGCCGCGGCTCTCGAAGTACGAGTACATCCCGGTCGTGTCGGGCGGGTACTGGAGCCAGAGGCTCGATTTGTGAGAGTCGGTGTCGAGGATGAGATTTCTGCGGAGCGGGGCGCGTTCCATGGCGCGGAGACGCTAGCGCAGTGTATGCCTTGCGTCTTGATGGGCTTGTCGACGAGCGACGTGTGCGATCTCCGAGTCCGGTGCCTGAACGACGCGCGCGTGCGCTCCTCGGGCGATATCGTCCTCTACTGGATGCAGATGAACCGGCGCGCCGACGACAACGCGGCGCTCGACTACGCCCTGTCTCGCGCCAACGCGCTGGGGCTCCCGTGCGTCGTCTACGAGGCGCTGCGCACCGACTACCCGTTCGCCAGCGACCGCTTCCACTCGTTCGTCCTCGAGTCGGCGCGCGACGTGGCCGCCGGGCTCGAGGCTCGCGGCGTTCGCCACGTCTTCTTCCTGCCACGGACGGCGGAGGAGGGGAGGGGGGTCCTGGCCGGTCTGGCCGCGCGCTCGGCGCTGGTCGTCACCGACGACTTCCCGTCGTTCATCGCGCCCGAGCAGAACGCCGCGCTCGCGCGCCGCGCCACCTGCCCCGTCCTCGCCGTCGACGACAGCGCGGTCGTGCCGCTGGCCCTCTTCCCGAAAGACGAGACGGGGGCGCGCACCTTGCGCCCGAAGATCGCGCGCGTCCTCGACGCCTTCCTCCGACCGCTCGACGAGCCCCGGCCGGCGGTCTCTGCGCCGGACCGTCTGGACCTCCCCTTCGACCCCGTCCGCATGGACGGCGCTCGCGTCCCCGACCTCGTGGCCGCGTGTGCCATCGATCACTCGGTCGCGCCGGTCGACGACCTCCCGGGCGGCGCCGTCGCCGCGAACGCACGCGCCACGGCCTTCGTCACGAGGAGGCTCGACTCCTACGCGCTCGACCGGCACGATCCGTCGCGCGAGGCGACCAGCGGCCTCTCGCCCTACCTGCACTTCGGCATGATCAGCGCGCGGCGTGTCGCGCTCATGGCGCGCGACGCCGTGGAGGCCCGGGGCGAGGAGGGGCGGGCCGCCTTCCTCGAGCAGCTGGTCGTGAGGCGGACGCTCGCCTTCACCTTCGCCCGCAACAACCCCCGCCACCGCGAGTACGAGTCGGTCCCGGCGTGGGCCAGGAAGACGCTCGCCGAGCACGCGGGCGACCGGCGCCCCGAGATCGTGACGCGCGACGACCTCGTGGAGGCCCGCTCCCCCGACCCGCTCTGGAACGCGGCGCAGGTCGAGCTGCGCACGCGCGGCGTCATCCAGGGGTACGCGCGGATGCTCTGGGGCAAGCTGCCCATCGCGTGGATGCGGGATCCTGCCGAGGTCCACGCCGCGCTCGTCCACATGAACGACCGCTTCGCGCTCGACGGCCGCGATCCCGGCGGTTACGCCAGCATCGGCTGGTGCTTCGGCCTGCACGACCGCCCGTGGCCATCCCGCCCCGTCTTCGGCGCCGTCCGGGCGATGTCCTCGAGGAGCGCGCGGGGCAAGCTCGACTTCGAGGGCTACGTCGAGGGGTGGAACGCGAGGCGGAGGGACGTCTTGTAGCGAGCGCTACCGGATCTCGTCGGGCACGGGCAGCGGGATCCGCCGAGCCTCCATCCAGAGACCGTCCAGGTCGTACATGCTGCGCGCGTCGTCCTGGAAGACGTGGACGACGACGTCTCCGTAGTCCATGAGGACCCAGCTCGCGTGCGGCAGTCCCTCGACTGACAGCGGCCGCTTGCCCTTGTCGCGCAGCGTCTCCTCGATGCCCTGCGCGAGCGCCTGCACCTGCCGGTCGCTGCGCCCTGTCATGAGGACGAGGAAGTCGGCGTAGTCGACCTTGCCGGCGACATCGAGCACCTCGAGGCCGACCGCCTTCTTGTCGAGTGCGGCGATCGCGATGGCGACGGCGAGCTCGCGCGCGGCGTCGCTGGCGAGCGAGCTCGGAGGGATCGACGCGAAGGCCTTGCCCTTTCGCAGGCGGCCGAGACCGTCGGCGATCTTCGGGCGAGGGACCTTCACCGGCGCGTCCTTCGCCGTCGACACCTTGATGCGCGGCGCGCGCTTGCGGGGAGCGGGCGTCACCACCGGGGCATCTCCGCCCTCGGCGGCGCTTCGCGGCACCCCCTTGCCGTGCGACGAGTGAATCACTGGTCGCGCGCTCACCGCGCCTGGCTTCTTGCTCCCCGGCTTCGTCCCGCTCTTCGTCTCGACCAAACGTCGCCTCGTTTCTTTGCTTCGCCCCATCGTCCGCCACCGCATGAGCCGCGTCAATCTCGGTGGTCGGGCAGTGGCGCGAAGACCTTGCAGGGGCGACGGCTTGAGCTGCCACCCCGGGGCGGTGCACGCCGCCCGTCAGGGGGAGGCTGCGCTCCCGGCGAGCAGACCGCCGTCGATGTGGACCTCCGCGCCCGTGGTGTACGCGGACTCGTCGGCCGCCAGGTGGACGCAGAGCGCCGCGACCTCCTCCGGCGTGCCGAAGCGCCGCAGGGGCGTCTCTGCGACCAGGGCGCGCATGCGCTCGAGGCGGTCTGGGCCCTGGCCGAGGAGCGGCTCCCACATCGGGGTCAGGATCGCGGCGGGGTGAACCGAGTTGCAGCGGATGGCGAGCCCCGCCTGCGCGCACCAGAGGGCGACGGTCTTGGTGTGGTTGCGCACTCCGGCCTTGCTCGCGGCGTAGGCGGCGGCTCCGGCCATCCCGACGATGCCCGACCGCGACGACATGTTGATGATCGAGCCCCGGCCGGAAGGTCGCATGGCCTGGACGCCGTACTTGCAGCCGAGCATCACCCCGTCGAGGTTCGTCGCCATCACCGCGCGCCAGTGCTCCAGCGACAGGTGCTCGGGGTCGCCGACCTCGCCCCCCTCGAGGCCGGTGACGCCGGCGTTGTTGACGAGGACGTCGAGCCTGCCGTGGCGCTCGAGGATCTCTGCGGTCGCCCTGACCCAGTCGCGCTCCTGGCGGACGTCCAGGTGAACGAAGGTCGCGCGCGGTCCGAGGCCCGCGGCGGCCGACCGGCACTCGTCGTCGCGCACGTCGCTGAGCACGACGACCGACGCCCCCTCGGCCACGAAGGCGCGCGCCACGGCCAGGCCGATGCCCCGGGCGGCCCCGGTCACGAGCGCGATCTTGTCGTCGAGTCGAGCCATGGAGGACACCCCTTGGAAGAGAGCAGACGACTCCTACGCGCGAGCCGCCCCGGCAACAAGCGGTCGTGTAGCCCGAGGAGAGCGGACCGGCCGGCAGGGCGCGTGGAGCGGGCGGTCGCCTGGCGATCCTTCGGCCCGAATCCGCCGCCTTACGCTAGGATGCCCGCCGGGATGGACGGACGCGCACGGATGGTGCTGTCGGCGAGGCTAGGTCTCACGCTCGCCATCCTCGCGCGCGGCTCCATGGCCTTCGCCGACGGGCCTTCGACCGCAGCTTCGGCCACGCCGGAGGTCGGGACGAGCGAGGCCATCGAGGCAGCCCGCGCCCACTTCACCAAGGGGCGCGCGCTCTACCAGGCCGGGTCGTACCGCGAGGCCATCGTCGAGCTGGACGCCGCGCGCGCGCTCGACCCGAAGGCCAAGGACCTGGTCTTCAACCTCGGCGTCGTGCACGAGAAGCTCGGCGATATCGACGAAGCGCTCCGGTATGTAAGACTCTATTCGCAGATGGACCTCGAACCCGCCGAGCGTGCCCGCGCCGAGAGCTACATCACGCGGCTCGAGGGGGCGAAGAGCGAGGTGCTGGCTCGCAAGGCGGCCGAGGCCAGGCAGGCGGCAGCGGCAGCTCACGGGCCGGAGGCCGCGAACGCGAGGGTCCGCGGTCGGCTCGACGTCGCGACGGTCGTCGTCGGGGTAGGGGCGCTCGCCGCGGCGGCGACGGGCGGGGTCTTCGGCATCAAGGCCGTCGTCGACAAGCCCACGAACTTCGTCACCGGCAAGGACGGCACGCTGGCCGACCTCCAGCACCTCGAGAGCACGGCGCACACCGAGGCCGTCGTCTCGGACGCGTGCTTCGTGGGCGCGGTCGCGGGCGCCGTCGCGGCCACAGTCCTCTACTTCGGGCGCTATCGCGACGTGGTCCCGTCCGCCAGCAAGCCCCAGGGCCGGTGGATCACGGTCACGCCCGTGCTCGGGCCTCACGCCGGCGCGCTCTCGCTCGGTGGGGCGTTCTGATGCGCCTCCGGAGCGTCTCGCGAGCCGCGGGCTTCGTCCTCGCGGGCCTGGCCGCGCTCGGCGGCGCTCCGGGCTGCGAGTTCATCGTGAAGGACTCGCTGCCGTCCACGATCGCGTGCACCGGGACCGCCGCCACCGACTGCCCGACCGGGCAGACGTGCAAGGACGGCGTCTGCACCGAGTGCGGGCCGGAGGGTTGCTTCCCGCTCATCGTGGACGCGGGGCACGACGCCAGGAAACACCCCGACGCGCACGTGGTCGACACCGGGCACGACGTCAAGAAGCCGGTCGACGTGAGGCACGACACCGCGCCGCCGGCCGACGTCGCCTCCGACACCGGGCCCGGGGGCGGTGCCATCGGCGCCTCTTGCACCGACAACGGTTCCTGCGCGACCGGCCTCGGCTGCACGCCGACCGTGGACCTGCCGGGGCTCACGTTCACGGTCACGAGCGTCTGCTCGAGGCCCTGCTGCGCCGACGACGACTGCGGCCAGTCGAACGTGTGCTACCCGACGGCGGGGGGTAACTTCTGCATCACGGCGAGGGCCGCCGAGGCGTGCGGCACCTCGTGCGGCACATCCTGCTGCCACGACTCCGACTGCGGGTCGACCGGCAAGGTGTTCTGCGCGGCCGGGTCGACCTTCGCAGGGACGGGCGTCCCGTCCTGCCAGACCTTCACGGGCGACACCGCCTGCACCCTGGGTCCCTGCAAGGGCACCGCGGGAGACGAGTGCGGCGTCGACACCGACTGCGAGCACGGCGTCTGCCAGTCGAGCGCGAGCTACGGCGGCAGCTGCGGCGGCTACGGCGCTGGGTGCACGTGTCTGGGGCCCGTCACGTGCTGCAGCAACTCGGATTGCACCGAGCACGGCACGACGTGCGAGTGGCTCGAGGCCACCGACGCCACGAACAACCCGGTCGTCCTGCGCGGCTGTCAGGCGCCGGGCGGGACCACGGCGACCGGGGGCACCTGCACGACCGACGACGCGTGCTCCGGGGGGGTCTGCGGGCAGTTCGTCGGCCAGAAGACCATGCAGTGCACGCAGCCGTGCTGCGAGGACGCCGACTGCGAGAGCGCCGGGAGCGGCTGGGTGTGCAGGCCCCTGAACGTGAAGCTCACCCTGGGGAGCGTCCCGCTGCTTGTCTGCCAGCCGCCCTCTCCCTGACCTGCCCTCTCCCTGACCTGACGATGAGCCCCGGGTGACGCGGGTCAGCCCTTCGCGTCAGTCTTCGTGCTCCCCTTCGCGTCCGTGGGGCTCGCGCTGTCGGCGTGCGTGCCGTCCGGGCCGACCGTGCTGTCGACGACCTTCGCGTCGACGCCGACGTCGTGGCGCGCGTCGGTCGCCGCCTCGACTGCGCGGTGCGCGTCGGGCGTCGCGTCGACGTACCTCACGTCGCTCACCGCGTCCGGTACGACGATCGCGGCGTCGGTGACGGCGTCGACCAGCGACGCGTCACCGGCGTCGCCGGCGTCGACGTACACGAAGGCGCCGTCGACCCCGCCCTCGATGAGGGCGCGGTTGAAGTCAACGATGAGCTCGCAGCCGGTGCCCAGCGCCGAGAGCGCGACGAGCGAGGCGGCGAGGGCGAGGTTCGAGGTGCGCTTGTTCGAGATTCTCATGGTGCGCCCTCAGAACCGAAGGAGAGCCCCGGCGCCGCCGCCGTGGGGGGTGACGAAGGGCGCCGCGGTGAACGTCACGGGGGACACGGAGCCCGTCTTGGTGGAGGCCGGAGG
>Ga0181517_10005215_pt1 | contig 11552 bp, 10 predicted proteins | sample PEATcosm2014_Bin_31_FD_119748 | JGI IMG/M metagenome (GOLD analysis project Ga0181517, IMG submission 119748) | Peatland microbial communities from MTU Mesocosm Facility, Houghton, MI, USA - PEATcosm2014_Bin01_30_metaG | ecosystem: Environmental > Terrestrial > Soil > Wetlands > Peat | place... | reverse complement strand
TTTACCTACATCCTCGACCTCCGAATCAACTACGGAGCATTGGATGACGAGGGCAAGCCGATTCTCGACGAAGAGGGGAATCCGGTTGGTAAAGAGCTTGAGATGGGGCAGGAAGGGACTTCGTGGTACTACAAGGTGCCTTACGTCGGGCAGACGATCACGCGTTTTGAGGACGGCCGGCAGGTGAAGCGGGAGGCGACTGAGGACGACTGCCGCGTATACCCGATGCGCCGGCTGATGATCTCCTGCGACGAAGCGCTGATGTACGATGGCCCCGCGTTCGACTGGCATGGGATGGTGCCGTTGATTCCGTTCTACCTCGATGATTGGGCGTGGGAGGGGACTGGGTACTCACTCTTCCGGGGGACAGCTTCGACCCAGGACGCGATTGACGACCTGGTGCGGTCTGTGTACCGAATTGCGATGGCGCGGGCGGGGACAGGGAAGAGCTATAACACAGACATTACCGGGAACGTCGGCGGGAAAGAGGGGAAAATCACTTCGCGGCAGGCGGAGCAGTTGGACCCCTTCGATCCGAATGCGACGTGGGGCGTGGACGGCGACACCAAAGAGCCGGTGATGCGTCCTCCCATGCCGGAGTGGTGCTACAACGTCCCTGAATGGGTGATGAAGGTTATCGAGTTCCTGCAAAACACCATCTCGAAGCAGTTGGGGCTCGACCAGATTCAAGCTCTCGCCAAGCTCAAGGCCACACTCGACAATCCAGAGAAGCTGCTGGATTCGGAAGGCCCGGTAGCTATCGGAACGTCGCGGTCGATGGAGCAAGGTCTTAGGGACTTGGGCGTGATGATGAAGTTCCTCATCATTCAGTACATGACGGTGGCGAGGACAATGCAGTATGTGGGTGCGAACGGGATCGCTCCCGAAGTCTTCGACTATTCGCCGGAGAAGATTGTTCCATCGCATCTTCCTGGAGAGACGACCATCGACGCCAGCGGCCAGCCGCAGAAGTCGATTGCGGATGAGGTGGCAAGGGCTAAGGCGTTCGCCAACAATCTTCGCTACTTCATTACGCCGCACTCGCTGCACTACATCGCGCAGAAGGAGATGAAGTTGAATCTTCTGGCGTTGCTTGGCAAGGGAGTTCCGGTGGACCCGGAGACGATAGCCGGTCAGTTCGATCTTCCGAACTGGGGCAGCATCGACGGCTCGACAATCAAGGAAAAGGTCTTCGCATGGGCCAAAGAGCAGTTGACCGAGAAGGCCGACATTGCGCGGTTGGAGAAGGCTCTGGGCCTTGGACAGCCGGAAGAAGGTGGAAAGCCCGGACCTGCCCCTGGAGCGCCGGGAGCGGGGCATCCGCCAAGCAACAAGAAACCTCCGAAGGCGGCGCAAAAGGGCGCGGCCAGCGGTGGCAGGGTGGTTCTCAAAACGTCGTAGGAAAGGGAAACCATGAGTGTTCGCTGGACAGTGAAATCAAAGGAAGTTCATACCTCGAAGGCCATCTGGATCGGGGAGAAGCCGAAGGATGGCGGCGTGTCTCTGCTGCTTAAGGCTCTGGCGTGGGCTCGGAATAACAAGCAAGCGGGCAAAATGACGCTCAACCTCGGCACTGGAGGCTCAATCAGCGATCTGGAATTTGAGCAGAGCGAAGTTGTGCCGTCGCCGGTGGCCGAGGTTGACGCGGAAGAGGAAACAGGAAACGCCGATTCCCAAACATAGGTTATCAAAGCGGTTGATTTTCAACGTCTTGGCTTGACACCGTAACCTGTCAGCGCAAGGATTGCTCTAACAGGATTATCGACGCGGCCTTCGGGATTCGCCTATCGACTCCTCAAATTGAACCGAGGAGAAACGAAATGGCAAAGCGTGGCAGACACCACAAGGGTGGCAAGAAGCTGAAGGTGCTGGGCGCCCATCTGGGCGGCAAGACCCACCCCACGAAGAAGGCCGCCAAGAAGGCCGCACGGAAGCGCGCCTAGCATGGGCAGCTTTCCTCCAAGCGTAACACCTCCAGGGACCGGCGCACCGCCGCAAGGCGCTCCCGGTCCCGGTGGACCGTCTGGAGGGTCTCCGGCGATCAAGCTGGCGATGTTGGGCCAGTTGATTCAAGGACTCGCGCAACAGTTCCCACAAGGACAGCAAGGTATCAAGATGATGCTGGATGGACTCCGCATGGTGCAGTCGTCTGCCTCCGCGCAGTCTACCCCGCCTCAACCCGCCGCGCCGCCCCGGTAATCCTGAGACATTCCAAAGAGGAGAAATATCGTGACCGAACTCGAATGGCTCAAGCAGGAATCGGGGATGACCGATGAGGAATTGAAGGCGATGGAGGCTGTCGCCGGACGCGCCAAGTTCATTGGCATGTTGCAGAAGATCATCGGCACGAATGAGGCCGCAACCAAGGCGAAAACCGAAGCGGAACAGGCGCGGATCGACCTCGAAACCCGCTATACCAATGAGTTTGTGCCGGAGATGCGCAAGGTGACACAAGACGCGCTCGCGGCCAAAGGCGAAGCCGCCCGGTTGCAGGCGCAGTTGGCGCAGGCCCGCGAGTATGGAATCGTTCCCGACGCCCCCGCCCCCGCTCCCGCCGCCGATCCGACACCGAGAGCGCCTGGTTCTCCCGATCCCGCCGCGCAGGAGCAGCAGTTCCGGGCATGGTCGCAGGCTCAGAGCCGCGCCATTATCACCGTGAACGACCTCAACGCGGAACACTTCAAGCTCTTCAAGGAGCCGTTGCCGAACGCGGCTGAGTTGGCCGACGAAGTACAGCGCGAGCACACGCTGGGCCACAAAGACTTCACGCTCAAGGCCGCATGGGAGCGCAAGTTCAACGTCCCGGCCAAACGTGCGGAGATTCAGGCAGCGGAGCGCAAGTCGGAGATCGACGCCGCTGTTGCCGCCGCCCGCAAGGAAGATCGCCAGAAGCAGGGCGCAAATCCAGGCCTCGTTACTGGGCAGCCTTCAAGGTTCTCAAATTACAAGCCTTCCGACGCCAACTCCGGCAAGGAGCCGTGGAAGGTTGCACCAAACCAACGCAAGGCAGCAAATCAGCCGTGGCGCGACAAGTTTGCGGAGAAGGTCCGCGCGGCTGCGTAAGATTTGAAGTTCAAGGAGAAGTGAGATGGCCTTTCTAGCGCCGCTGTTTCCAGAGATTCCGGCTACAACGCTGAACGAACTGATTGACGGGTATGTGTGGCAGAACAGCTACATCTCCACCCCGTTTCAGCGTTACTTCCGCGCTTCCGGCGCATACCGCCCCTTCGGCGGCGGCGCTGCGATGCAGTTCCCGTCACTGTACGCGGGCGCTCAGGGCGGCGCGATCTACCCCGGCCAGGATGTGACGGTCAATCAAGTGCAGATGATTACCGCCGGAACCTTCCAGCCGAAGTTCTACGAGAAGCACATCCTCGTGAACGAGTTCACCATCTCCGTGCTGAACACCGGCCCCGAAGCCCGCGTGAAGATTCTCGAAGCGTACCTTGAGCAGATGCTTGAGGGCATCGACTTCCAGATCGAGGGCGATATGTTCCGTCACGGCCAAGCGGCCGGCAACGGCGTCAGCGACAACCGTTTGGCGTCGATCAATGGCATCTCGGAAGCGGCGAACGACGGCGTGACGCCTTCGTGGGATGGCAACGTCTTCCCGACCTACTCCGGCCAGACCCGCAACGGGGCAATCGGCGCGTCGATGAACTCGACCCCGATCTGGCTTGGCGATGCTTCCGGCAACCCGGCTCCCCCGAACTATCAGGCGCTCCTGAAGTCGTACTCGCAGCCCATCGGCACACCGACTCTCGGCGCGACCTCCTACATCGGGTATACCGCGATTGCGGCCAGCTTCCAGCGCCAGCAGCGGTATGAGACCCGCGATGACCAGAACATCAACTGGAGCGGTATCAAGTTCGAGGACGCGACGATCTTCAAGGACGACATTGTGCCGTCGTCAAGCCCGAAGCAGTCCATCGCCAATCTCTTTACCACCCCCGATGGGACAGCGCCGGCCCCCGGAGCGATTCAGACTGGTCAGTTCGTATTGACCGCCGCCATGCTGGGCAACCAGTCTCTCAGTGGTCTGCCGAACCTTGGCTTCACGTCGAACGCGACTCCGCTCCTGACGGGCGGGTTGAACACCATTGTGGTTGGAGAGCCGCTGTTCTGGCTGGGCGTGGATGATTGGGAGTACCGGCCCTCGAACTCCGAGGACTTCAACTACTACATGATGGACCCGATTCGCTGGCCGCAGAATCCTGTGCTGTATGTGCAGTTCCTCCGCCACGCGCTCAACTTCTACACGCCGACACCGCGGCGTCATCAGCAGACCTACGGAATTCGGGGGTAGGCCGTCAACGATTTTCGCAGTAAGGGAGATGTCACATGCCGAACACGCCGACAGTTGGAGTCTTCATCCCAAACGGCTACTTGAACCTTGGCAGCTTCGCCAGCCCGACTGGGCAGCAGGACGCCTACGGGAACCAATACCCGACCGCGCTTGCCGCCGGGAAGGTTATCGAACTCAGCGCGTCGGAAGCCCGTGTCGCCGAATATCCGGGCACTACGCTGTATGACGGCGCTTACCAGTGCGTCCTGCTCGATTCCAGCGCGACGGCGGCTCTGGCGGTTCAGGGTTTGTCGGCGTGGATTCGCCTCGACTCCGGGGCGACTCAGGGCGCCTTGCCGATGACGACTTACGAGAACGCTACCGTCACCACCGCAGACGAAGCGAATACCCTTGGAGCGCCTTTCGCGATGGCCGGCATCTTCATCAATCCGGCGACTGTGGGCGGCGTGTCGAACACACCGACTCCGGGGCAGTATTGCTTCATCTTCGTGGGCGCTGGCCGGGCGCAGGTTGTTTATAACGGTTCTGCGACCGCAGGAAACAACGTTCTTCCTGTGGCTCCGAACTCCGCTCAACTTGGGCAGTTCGCTCCGGGCGCGGCGGCGGCTTCGATCTATCCGAACGGCACTGCTTTGACCACAACGAGTGGGGCGGCTTCGACTGGTCCGGTGCTGTATCAGGAACTCTTCTATCGGATCGCCAACCAGGGATAAGGAGCGGCTATGTCTGTCGGATCGGCAAGTTATGTCAGTGGGTTCCCGGACGTATTCGGTGGGAAGCTCTTCAATACCATCGACTACTCCGGCCCCACCGCTTACAACAATACGGGGACGCCGGCGACGAGCGGAGACACGATGGACCCGCACTTCTTCGGTTTCCCAAACACCATCGAGACATTCGTTGGCGAGAGTATGGACCAGAGTGGAGCTTACTTCGTCAGGCCGATGCCTCAGAACAATGGCGTGACGGGATGGAAGTTGCGCTGGTTTCTTGCGAACGGAACGGAAGTCTCGAACGGCACCAGTCTCGCAGCGTACACGGTGAAGTTGGCAGCAATCGGGTTCTGACGGGCGAACGGTCAATGGCTTGGGGGTAGGGGGTCAAACCCCTATCCCCTTTTTCTTTGAATGGAGATGGTTATGGCAGAGACACCGAAGTGGAGCAACGGCTTTCAGAGAAGCGATAGTGAATTGAACTCTGAGGGAAAAGCTGCTCGTGACAAGCATTTCACGAGTGAGAGATTCGTTGGACGCAAGGCGACGGCGAAGAAGTTGGCGAAGCGCAAGGTGACACGGAAGGTGCGGTAATGTCTTTCATCGACATGGCGAGTGAGCTTGAGCAGGCCATACCTGGCTTGGACCGCATCTACGCGAAGACACTCGTTAAGAGGGCTTGGCGGGTGGTCAGAGACGCGAACCTGTGGAGCTTTCAGCTTGCTCAGGGCGGTTTCTCGACGCCGCAGGTGCTTACGGCGGGGTCCGTATCGTTGCCGGGAGGGTTGGGGTCCAATCAGCTTGTCGGGGACGCCGTAGCGACCGCGGCGTGGTCTGCGCTGCCGTTCATGTTTGCGCCCACCGTGCAGCAGATTCGCGCCAAAGGCTACTCCATCTACTCGATCATCGCCTTCGACACAACGACCAATCCCCCGTTTGGAACGCTGACTCTAGACCGGCCATTCGTTGACCCGCTGCCGCAGTACACCGGCGTGGGCTACCAGATGTTTCAGGCATACATCCCAGCCGTCAAGGGTTTCAAGCGGTGGCTCAATGTGGCCGATATGTTCAACTGCTGGAGCATCGACATTTGGACATCTCGGCGCACGGTCAACATGCTTGACCCGGCGCGGCTCTACACATCGAATCCGGTAGCGATTCTCGGACTAGGGGCAGACCAGCGCGGAGCAGGAACGCCGACTCCATCGGCTACGCTGGGGCAGCAGCTTTTCGAGTTGTATCCGAACCCTTCAAGCGCGATCTCGTACCAGACCTACTACGTTTGGGACGGGCCGGAACTGGTCAATAATTCCGATGAGTTGCCGTACCCGATCACTCAAGATGTGGTGTTGACCAAGGCTCGGACGTATGCCTACGAGTGGGCAGAGGCTCGCAAGGACGTGATGGTGGCAAAGGGCAGCGGCGCGAATTACTCGCAACTCAAGAAAGAGGGGGAAGGCGAGTTTCTGATGCGGTTGAAGACTCTTCGCCTGCTCGATAAGGAAGCGGTGGATTCCTACAACATTCAGATGGGCAACTTCATGGGCGGATTCGTGAGAGCGCCTTACTACAATGCGCAGGTGGGCAGGGCTTCAATGGGCGCTGGAGGGTGGCGGTGAGCGAGTTTTGGCCCTGGATTGGCGAGGAGGATGAATGCCTGGAATTGAGCATTTTCGGTCGAAGGAAGCGTATCGCAAAAGCCGTGCGTATCAACACATCCACGGCATCAAGACTACAGCCCCAGAAGTGTTTGTGGGTGGCAGGAAGCACAAAGTGAAGCACTCGAAGCCGAAGATGGCGCGTAAGAGGTAAGTGGTGGGAGCTTATTCCTATTTGACGTTCGCGCAGCTTGAAGGTGCTCTGTTGCAGCGCCTCCAAGATACTGCGGGCGTGTTTACGACCTCCGCAGAGGCTCAGTTGTACCTGCAAGAAGCTCTGCGGGTGTACAACGCTCAGGTGCAGCCCAACACTGGAATTGTTGATTACGTCTTCGACTTCGACGCAGGGGGTACCTGGCTGAGTATTAACGTGGCAGGTTCCCCCCGCGAACGCACGGTGACGGACGCTGAAATTCAGACGCAGATGGAGTACATGCTGCTGGAGCCTCCAACCGGGCTTACTTGGACCGGAACAACTCAGTTCAACATCACCGCGCTCGAACAGGCGCTCCAGTTCCGCCGCGATGAACTGCTCCAGATGACAGGAGCGAACCCGGTAAACAAGATTCTCTCGGCTCCAGTAAACTCGCAACGCACGATCTTGTCTGATTCCTCCATCGATCTGCGCCGAGTGCGCTGGATTCCCGACTCTTCGGTGTCTTCTGAGGCTCCTTATGCCTTGGGACGCGGCGACGTGGTGAGCGCGGATGCTTATGGATACGCTCTGGCGATTCAGCCGGGAGCGCCGGACTCGTGGCGCGTTACCTCCAGCCCGCCACTTTCATTCGATGTGAGTTGCCCTCCGAACTGCCCTGGACAATGGGACACGATTCAACTCTATGCCGGGAATGCCCTTTCCCCGCCCACAGCGACCATTCTAGGGCTTCCCGACGATTGGTGTTGGGTTGCCATGTATGGAGCCTTGGCGGACGCTCTGGCGAACTCCCCGGAGGCTACAGACCAACTGCGGGCGAAGTATTGCCTCATGCGCTATGAGCGCGGCATGAAAGCCATGATGACGCTGCCGTGGCTGCTCGAAGCCTCGATAGCGAGTTTGCCTGTCGATACGCCGTCGTACAAGGAGATGGACGCCTACGCGCAGAATTGGGAGAACACTTGGCCGGCGGGCGACCCGCAGATTGTGGTAGGGGGAGTGGACCTCATCGCTCTGGCGCCGTTCAACACAGGCGCAACGGTTTCAAGCATCCTTACCGTGGTGGGCAATGCTCAGGTTGACTCCACGCAGCCCGTGCAACTCTCGCGGGACGCGGTGGAGCAGGTATTGAACTATGCGCAGCACGTCGCCTCATTCAAGATGGGCGGGTCAGACTTCCTAGCGACCATGCCGCTGTTGAAGCAGTTTGAAGACTACTGCGCGGCGCAGAATCGCAGGTACGCTGCTCTTTCTATATTTAGACCCGACATGCTGCAAGAGGGCGACAGAAGTGAAGACACTGACCCCCGTTTTGGGCCTCCGCAGAAGGAGGTAAAGCGTGGCGCGTAGACCTGACGACTTTCATGGAATGGACCTGACGAGTCCGGTAAACCGGATTCCGCCGGGCAGGGCTGCGCTCGCGGTCAATACCAGAGCCTATGGTCAAGGGCAGTTCAATCTCCGCAATCCATTGACCGGCGCTATCGTGGTCGATTCAAGTCCGATCGTTCTCGACTCATCAGTGCAATCAATTTGCCGGATGAACGATACGACACCTGCCGGACCACCTTCGGGCTACGTCCTCATCTCCGCCGATGCAGCCGGAAACATCTACGCCAACGATGAAATTGTCTCCACGGGGCACACAGGGAACCCGGTTTCGATCGTTCCGTTTCGACCTAACACGTCAGTCCAGCCGTGGGCTTACATTGGCGACGATGCGCCATATCCCAACGTCACTGTCGATTCGTCTTTCAACTGCGCGGGAATGATAAAGGTTCGCTCAGACGGTCTTTCGCGCAAGATGGGAATTGCGGAGCCTCAAGTAGCTCCTACGGTGACTTTCCCCGGCGGCGGGTCGGGCGCTTCGCTGATCTACTACTACTACACCTACCGCGCCTCCGAGACTGGGGCGGTATCGAATCCGTCTCCAGTGTCGATTCCAGGCACCAACTCGCAATCGAACCCCACTGAGACTCAAAACGCGGCCAGCGGGGGAGTCGTCAATCCGAACGTCACCATCAACGCCACGCAGTATGAAGGAAACGGGACGCAGATTAGAACCAAAGGAGGAGTGGCCCCAGGAACCGTTACCGACTACATAGTTCCCCACAACTTCGGTTTTTCTATCCCTGAGAACGTCACCATTGACGGCATCCAAGTCGATGTGAACTGGCTTGGACAAAATGCCGGAACGGGCGTCATTTCCGGGGCTGCCCTTTACTATCTTGGTTCGCAACTAGGCATCTTCAAATCCCCCGGAATCTCCAACCAGTCCTCCGCTGTCGATACCCTTCTCGGAGGAAACACGGATACTTGGGGAGCCTCTCTCACACCAGACATCATCAACGACAACACCTTCGGATTTGGTGTGCAGGTGACCACGCAGGTCGTGGGAGGGTCAGACCGATCCTTCTTCAACTTTTTCAAGATCACGATTTACTACTCGACTCAGGACGCAAACATCACTCCTACTGCGTCGCTCGATCCGCAGGTAGACAAGATCGACATTTACCGGCAGGGTGGGGGGTTGGCGAATCCCACCTATGTAGGCACGATTCCGAATGCGGCTATCGCGTTCAATGACACGCTATCCGATTTGGCGGTTGCTACCAACCCGCTGCTGGAGTTCGACAATTATGAGCCGTTTCCGTCGATTGACCTTCCCCGCTCAGGGACGCTCAACGCATCCGCTCAAGTGCTTACATGGGCAAGTGGCGACCAATTCAATCTGCGCTGGCTACCGGGCACGATCTTGCTTCTCGGCTCTCCCAGCCAGATTGCGTACACTGCCGTGCGCCGGCCGTCGTCGCCAACGTCATGGGACTTCACAAACAACGATCCCACTGTGCCCATCATTCCCGATGGAACCGGCTTGGCGTGGAACATTGCGGAGCCGGACCTGGCCGCGCAGCCTCTTCCCTACCTCTCCGGGCCTACAGACAACATCAACTTCGTCTTTGGTGTAGGCGACTCGCTGAGGCCGGGAACACTCTACTGGTGCAAGGGTTCAAACCTCGATGCGGCTCCCGACACAAACCAGATGGAGGTCACTGACCCGTCTGAAGTTCTGGTCAACGGCGCGATGTCTGGAGGCTTGGGAGTCCAGTTCTCAATCAAGAGGGCGTGGATCATCCTGCCAAACTTCTTCAACGCTCTGGCGACGGTCACAGGGACTCAGGGTTCGACGTGGACGCTTCAAGCTACCGGAATCACCCGCGGCCTGTTCATTCCCCGGTGCCTGTGTGTGGCTGGCGGAGGGATGATCTTTTTCCGCGTGGATGACGGTGTTCACATGAGCCGCGCCGGGGCAGCTTCTATTTCGATCACCGACGATGAACTGTATCCTTTATTCCCGCATGAAAGCCCAGGAACGGGCGCCACAGCCCCGCAGCCAGTCACTCGAAACGGCATCACCATCTACCCGCCCGACGATTCCAAGCCGGAGAGCCAGAAGTTCTCGGTCGTAAACAACTGGATGTACTACGACTACGTTGGAACAGACGGAAACCCGCATACCTTGGTGCTCAATACGATCTCTCAAGGGTGGGTATGGGATATGTACGACCATCCCGCCACAGCCCATGCCAGCAATGAAGGCGAAAGCAAGCAGGGAGTCCTTGTTGGATGCGCCGATGGATCGGTTCGCATGATGGCTCCCAATGGAGCGGAAACGGTGAATGGAACCGTTCTGACGCCCGCGATTGGCGGACATGGGTGGATGTTCGCCTACGAATGCACAGTCGAGTACGCAGCGAGTACCTCGGTTCTACTGACCTTCATTGCGGCTGACGTGAACAATGGAAGCTACGCTCCCGATGCTGTGACGCTTCCATCGACGGGCGGACAGATCACGAAGTACACCTTCAAGGTCAGTCAGAATAAGTTTCGCCTTATGTGGATGCAGTTCGCCTCGACGGACATCACCATGCAGGTGTTTCTTGAGGGCTTCATTGTCCAGGCGAAGGCGTGGGGCAGCACGAAGACGTTTGAGCCGATTGCGCCCTTCAAGGCATCGGGCGGACACGGAGCGCAAGGATGAGCAGCGTATCCGCAAGTCGAAGCGGTTTAGCCATCACGGGATTGTGGCACCAAAGCCTCTTGAATCCCGATTTTACGGCCGCGGTATTCTGCGCGTTTTCGCCGGAACGCCACTACGCTGCTGAAAGAATTGTAGCATGAGCACCCCTCCACTCAACCCGACCAGTTTCCGTCTCCCGTTCGATGTAGAGGGGAAGGCAGAGCCGGAGGTCGTGCAGGCTTTGCGGTATCACTCTTCCGGCATCCTCGATTTGAACCAAGCCATTGTCGCGCTCAAGTCACAGGTGGATAACGCAGCGAGTACTGCGACTGCTGCGGCGACTGCGGCGGCTTCGGCCAATTCTGCCGGGGTGACGGCATTCAATACGCTGGCAGGCAACGTGACCTACTTTCCTAACTTGGGAAACGTCAACGACCAACTCGGAAACCCAACCTACACGACGCAATCGACAGACAATGGGGCAAAGATCATCGTTGGAGACTCCTCGGCTGTGGCAATCACGCTGAATGCTTCAGTGGGAATGCCCTGGTTCACGATCATCGACAACGACTCATCGGCGGTTGCCAACCTCACTCCGAACGCGGGAATCCTTCGCGGGGCGCAGTACATCCCTCCAGGCGGGTTCGGAATCGTTTTCTTCGATGGCATCTACTTCTGGTGCGGCGCGGCGCCTCCTATC
>Ga0181517_10005213_pt1 | contig 11554 bp, 8 predicted proteins | sample PEATcosm2014_Bin_31_FD_119748 | JGI IMG/M metagenome (GOLD analysis project Ga0181517, IMG submission 119748) | Peatland microbial communities from MTU Mesocosm Facility, Houghton, MI, USA - PEATcosm2014_Bin01_30_metaG | ecosystem: Environmental > Terrestrial > Soil > Wetlands > Peat | place... | reverse complement strand
CGCAGGTCGGGGCGAAGTTCGTGGAGGATCCGTCCGCGCTGATCGGCCACTCGTTCTCCTTCCTCGTCACCGAGATCCGCGACGGGGGCAAGGGCGTCGTGGTGTCTCGTCGCGCCGCGCTCGCGCGGGAGGCGAGCGAGAGCGTCGGAGAGACGCTACGGAGACTGACCGTCGGGGCGGTGGTTCGAGGCACGGTGACGGCAGTGCGCGACTTCGGCGCGTTCGTCGACCTGGGCGGAGTCGAAGGGCTCATCCCGCGATCCGAGATCGCTCACGACCGTGGCGTGACGACCGCCGACGCGCTGAAGGCGGAGGACATCGTCGACGTCATGGTACGCGAGGTGAAGGCGGTGCCCCCTGCACGCCCTGGTGGTCCGACGCACAAGATCACCCTCTCGCTGAAGGCGCTGATGGCCGACCCGTGGGAGGGGCTCGATCTGCCGCTGGGGCAGGTGCTCGAGGGGACGGTGTCGCGCGTCGTCGACTTCGGCGCCTTCGTCAAGCTCGCGGCCGGAGTCGAGGGGCTCCTTCACGCGTCGGAGCTCGGTGGCAAGGGGCAGGAGCACAAGAGGTGGGCGGCAGGTCAGCCCGTGTCGGTCGTCGTCAAGTCGCTCGATCGCGAGGCCAAGAAGATCTCGCTGGTCCCGGCGCCGGAGGGCTCCGTGGAGGGGGCCACGGTGAAGGACCTGACCGTCCAGGTGGGGAGCACCGTCGAGGGGGTCGTCGACCGCGTGGAGACCTACGGCGTGTTCCTGCAGGTCGACGGGACCAAGGGGCGCGCGGGGCGCGGGCTCGTGCCGGCGGCGGAGCTCGGGGTCGCGCGCGGAACCGATCTGCGCAAGGCCTTCCCCGAGGGGACGCGGCTCGTCGCGAAGGTCCTCGAGACGGGGGAGGGGAGGCTGCGCTTCTCCGTGAAGGCCGCCAAGGACGCCGAGGAGCGGGGGCAGTACGAGGAGGCGCGCGGCAAGGCGGGCGCGGTCTCGTTTGGGACGCTCGGCGACCTGCTGAAGAAGCGGAAGTAGCCCGGCTCGCTCAGCGCTTCGCCGTCTCGCGTTCCTGCCTGACGAAGAACGCCATCGCGGCGTCGATATCGCCGTCGGGAAGCGCGTGGCCCCCCTTGGCGACGAAGCGCTCGTGCGCCCAGTCACCGCGGGCGAGCTCCTCGTCCAGCTTCACCATTTCATCGCGCGACGGATCACCGTCGGAGAGCGTCAGGAGAAGCGGGGCCTTCCACCCCGTCGGCCTCACCGGCTCCACCGGCCCTGCGCGCGCGATCACGAACGCTCCGGCGTCGAACCAGGCCCGCTCCGCCAGCAGCCCCGCGAAGTAGCCGCCGTTCGAGAAGCCCAGGACGTAGCGTCTGCCGCCGGCGCCGCGCTGCTTCGCGACGGCGAGCGGAGCCTTCCACTCGGCCACGTACGAGGGACCTGCGCCCTCGTTGCGCTCGTTGCTGGGCCAGCACACGCGCGTCGCGTACTCCGGGGCCGAGCATTGCCCCACGTGGCCGTGCAGCGCGAGGACGGCGAAGCCCAGGGAGAGCGCCCGATCGGCCACGCGAGCCTGCCGGCTCAGCTCCTCGCTCGCCGCCGCCGGATCGAAGATCCCGTGCAGGTAGATGACGAGCGGCCGGGGGCGATTGCCTTCCCGGGCGGTGGCGGGCGCGGCGAAGCAGCCCCCTCCGGGGATGGCCTCGAGGCCCGGGGCGCACCAGCGCACAGTCGGTGCGTTCTGGATGGCGAGAAGCTCGCTGGCGTCGAGTTCGGGCTCCCCCTCCTCGAACCACCCCTCGGTGAGCCACGAGCCGCCGAGCCACTCGCCCGTTCGAGCGTGGTGCCCGCGCCTTCCGGCGAACCCCAGCGCCAGGCCGAGGATCACGGTGAGCGCCGCCACCGTCATCCAACCGCGCCGCTTCATTGACTCGCGCCTCGCGCCGGGGGACGGCTAGTGAGCGCCGGGCTCCTTCGGGACGAACGCGGTCGCCACCATCTCGCCCTCCATGAAGCCGAAGTACTTCGCACACTGCTCCTGCATGACCTTCTGCCACTCGGGCATCGACAGGTCCATGCCGTAGGTGTTGACGTACCTCACGGAGGTCTGCAGCCACTCCTGCCAGGCTTCCTTCGACACCTCCGCGAAGATCTTCTGTCCGAGGTCGTTCTTGTAGGGGGGGCGGTCGAGGCCGGGGAGGTCCTGCTTCTTCATCCGGCAGTGAACGATGCGTTCCGACATGAGCGATGCTTTAGGCGAAGCGGGATGCTCCGTCCAGCGGGCCGGGGTGCGGCCGCCGCGCGAGTCTGCGAGGAGGCCGAGCAGAGCCCCGCGAGCGCCCGACCGTTGGTGAAAGGCGAGAGATTCGCTATTAGGCGGGCATGGGGAGCGCTCCGGGCAAAGAGACGGTTCCGCCCATCGTGGGGTGCTACCGGCTGCTTCGCGAGGTCGGGCGCGATTCTCTGGGCGTCATGCACCTCGCCTGTCCGGCCGGGGTCCGCGCCGCACCGAGGTGGACCGTCGTGCGACGCATGCACGTCCGCGTGGCGCGGGACTCCGCGATGGTCCGCGCCTTCTCGGCGGCGTCCCAGGCCGCGGTCCGGATGGTCCACCGGAACCTCGTGTCGACCTTCGACTTCGGCGGCAAGACCGACCCCCCGTGGATGGCGCGCGAGCACCTGATCGGCGTGTCGATGATCGACGTCGTCAGCGGCCTCGCGGCGCAGCGGACGAAGGTGCCATGGGTGCTCGCGGTCTACCTCGTGGCAGAGGCCGCGGAGGGGGTCGCGGCCGTGCGTTCGCGATTGCCCCCTCGGGGCCCCGCCGTCGGCTTCCTGACCGGTTCGGCGGTCCCTTGCGTCGTCGTGACGGATCGGGGCGAGGTGAAGATCGTCGACGCCTGTCTCCCGCTCCCGGAAGGCGGGCCGGTCATCGACTCGCGGTCGCTCCCGTACTGGCCTGCCGATTCGGTCGCTGCGACTGCCTCGCCCGGCCGTTGCGACGTGTTCGGGCTCGGCGTCGTCCTCTGGGAGCTCATCGCGGGGCGACGGCTCTTCGCGGGGCGGGACGACGACGAGACGATACGTCTGAGGGGCGCGATGCTCGTCCCCACGCTCAGGACGGCGTCGCAGGCGCCTCCCGTCGTCGACGAGATCGTTCAGCGATCGCTCGGCAAGATGCTGTCGCACGCGCCTGCGCTCGCGGACGCCGCCGCGCTCGCGCGCGAGCTTCGCGCCGCGCTCGCCGCCCAGGGGGCGAGCGCAGGGCCAGGCGACGCTGCGCGGCTCGTCACCGAGATGTTCGCGGGGTCGCTCGCCGAGCAGCGGGCGGCGCTCGAGGAGGCGTGGGCGCAGGAGCAGGCGCTGCAGTCGAACCAGGACACGGCCCCCGACCTCACCTGCGACACCGACGAGAGCACGTTCGATCTGAAGACGATGCCCGAGCGGAGCATCCAGACGATCGTCGCGTCGGTGTCCAGTCCGCCGTTCGAGGACGAGTTCGACGAGGCCCCCACGGTGTCGCTGAACAACGCGCCCGGTCTCGCGCCGTCGAAGGGGCTCGTGCCCCGGTCGCTCGCTCGTCCGGCGTCCGCGACGGTCGCTCGACCGGTGCCCGTACCCTACGCTCGTCCCCGGTCGGTGCCACCTGGACCTCCGGCGTCGGTGCCGCCTGGTCGTCCGGGGTCCGTGCCGCCTCCGCGTCCGCCCCCTGTCCGTCGCGCCGAGGCTCCGCCGCCGGGGGCGTCGCCTGCTCCGCCGTTCGTGCGACCGTCGCCCTCGGATCCGGCGACAGCGCCCTTCGACCTCGTCGCACGCCCGGCGATGGTCCGGTCGACCGCCGAGAGGAGTCTACCCGTCCTGCCGCCGGTCGAGGTCGGACCGGTGTTCCCGCAGCCGATCCGCCCCTCGCCCGGCTCCGCGGTCGCCCGTGTGACGGGTCGCTCGCGGCCGCGGTCTGCCCTGGTGGTCGCCGGCGTCGTCGGCTTCGTGACGACCCTCATCGGCATCGTGGCGATCGGCCTGTTCCAGCGTTCCGCGCTCGAGGCGGACCCGACGCCGCCCCCGCCCCGCGCGCCGCCACCGACGACGTCCGCGTCCGCGGCCTCGTCCGCCCGCCCCGCTGCGTCGTGGGTCTCCACGATCCCCGTCCTGTCCCCCGGCGACCTCCCGGTCGCGCCTTCGCAGCCCGCGTCACCCGCTCCGCACGGTCGGACGCCTCCGCCTCCGCTGCCCGTCCCGGCCGGTCGCACCGGTCGCCTGACCGTCGTGTGCACCCCGGCGTGCGACGACGTCTTCGATGGAGCGCAGTCGCTCGGGCCGTCGCCGGTGTTCAAGTTGCCGGTCACAGTGGGGGTTCATCGGCTCCGGCTGCACGTCGAGGCGCTGCCCGTCGACCGGGTTGTGAACGCGACGGTCAGGGAGAACGACACGACGGTCGTGCGCGAGACGCTCGGCGAGTAGCCCGTGCTGCGCCCCTGGTCCCCCTCGCGCGCTCCCCTGCTCGCGTGCGCGCTCGCCGTCGCGTGCGCGAGCGGCGCTACCCGCCCGAGGATCGCGCCGGGAGGGCTGGTCGACATCCCCGTTCCGCCCGCTCCGGCCGCGCCCGCGCGGTCGGAGGCGGCCCCGTCCGTGGCGCCGCCGTCACTGCCGTCGTCGGTGACCGAGGCCGTGGGCGCGGCGATCGCGGACGCCATCGCCGCGAAGAAGCTCCCCGGGTGCGTCGTGGTGGTCGGCCGCCACGACTCGGTGCTGCTCGCGCGCGCGTACGGGTCCCGATCGCTCCTGCCGACGGTCACGCCCATGACCATGGACACCGTCTTCGATCTCGCGTCGCTGACCAAGCCGATCGCCACGGCGGCGTCCGTCGTCGTCCTCACGGACAAGGGCGAGATCGACCTCGACGCGCCGCTGCGAACGTACATCCCCGAGCTCGGCGCGCAGGGGACCGGCACCGTCCGCCAGGCGCTGACGCACGTCGCCGGCTTCGTCACGGAGACCCGCACGGCGGACTACGCGGCGCCGATGAGCGAGGTCGTCCGTCGGATCGGGCGCGTGCCCCTGCGCTCGGCGCCAGGGGCGGAGCTCCGGTACTCGGACGTCGGATTCATCCTGCTCGGCGAGGTCGTGAGGCGCGTGAGCGGCAAGGACCTCGCCGTGTTCGTCCGCGACGAGGTCTTCACTCCGCTCGGCATGACCGAGACCGGGTTCCTGCCGGGCCCGGAGCTGCGGGCGCGCGCGGCGCCGACCGAGAGCGTCGACGGGCACTGGTTGCAAGGGGAGGTGCACGACCCACGCGCGCGTCAGCTCGGAGGCGTCGCGGGGCACGCGGGGCTCTTCGCGACCGCCGGCGATCTCGTCCGCTTCTCGCAGTCCCTCCTGGGCGGAGGGAGGCCCTTCCTGTCCCCGCGCGCCCTGCAGTCGTTCGCGGCGCGCCACGACGTCCCACGCGGCGTCCGCGCGCTTGGCTGGGACGTCGCGAGCCCCTTCTCGTCCAACCGCGGCACGTCGCTGTCTCCGCGCGCGTTCGGCCACGGCGGTTACACGGGGACCTCCGTGTGGATCGACCCGGAGAAGGACATGTTCGTCCTCTTCCTCAGCAACCGCGTGCACCCGGACGGGCGAGGCGCGGTCAACCCGCTCGCCGCCGCGATCGCCGATCTCGTCGCGAGCGCCGTCGGACCCGACGAGCGACGGGTGGCGCCCTCGTGCGACGGACGCGCGCGGGGCGGCGCCGAGGTGCAGACCGGCCTCGACGTGCTCGTGAGCGAGAGGTTCGCCCGCCTCGCAGGGGCGCACGTGGGGCTCATCACCAACGCCTCGGGGGTCACGCGGGACGGAGCCCGCGACGTCGATGCGCTCGCGACGGCGCCGGGCGTGAGCCTCGTGGCCATCTTTGCCCCGGAGCACGGGCTCGGCACCGACCAGGACGCGCCCGTCGTCGATGGCCGTGACAGCAGGACAGGCCTGCCCGTCTACAGCCTCTACGGCGACCACTTCGCCCCCACCGACGCCGAGCTCGCCGGGATCGACACGCTGGTGTTCAACCTCCCCGACGTCGGCGCTCGCTTCTTCACCTACGCGTCCACGATGCACCGCGCGCTCGCGGCCGCTGCCAAGCACGGCCTGCGCTTCGTGCTGCTCGACCGCCCCGACCCCATCGACGGCATTCACGTCGAGGGCCCGCCCCTCTCCGCTGCGCGATCGTTCGTCAACCACGCGGTGCTCCCAGTTCGTCACGGCATGACCATGGGAGAGCTCGCGCTCATGCTCGACGCCCGCGATCACCTGGGCACGGCGCTCGAGGTCGTCCGCCTGCGCGGCTGGGCCCGCGAGAGCTCGTGGGGCGACACCGGGCTCGCGTGGGTCGCCCCCTCGCCGAACCTGCGGAGCCCTGTCGAGGCGCTCCTCTACCCGGGCATCGGGCTGCTCGAGGCGACCAACGTGTCGGTCGGTCGGGGGACGGCGTCGCCGTTCGAGGTGGTCGGCGCGCCGTGGATCGACGGGGCGAGGCTCGCCGCGGCGCTGTCGCGCGCGAGGCTCGCGGGGGTGCGCTTCGAGCCCACGACGTTCACTCCGGCGACGAGCAAGCTCAAGGGGGCGCTCTGCTCGGGGCTCCGGTTCACCGTCACCGACCCGGCCGCCTTCGCCCCCGTCTCGCTGGGGGTCGCGCTCGCCGTCGCGCTCCACGCGCTCTACCCGTCGACGTGGGACGGCCGCGGGCTCGCGCCGCTGCTCGGCTCGCCGGAGGCGCTGGCCGCCATCGAGCGGGGCGCAGCTGAAGAGGAGGTCGCGGCGACGTGGAGCGCGGCGCTCGCGAGGTTCCTGGCGGAGCGCGAGAAGTACCTCCTGTATCCGCGGCGGGCTTGCCCGTGAGCTTCGTCGCCCTGAGCGGCTCTACCCGAGGATCGCCCTGAGCTTGCCCGTGAAGTCTTCGTAGCGGTACGGCTTCTGGAGGAACCCCACGAGCCCCCTGTCGGCGAAGCGCTTGGTGACCTCCTGCTCGTCGTAGCCGCTCGACATCACGACGCGCACCTCCGGTCTGATGCTCCTCATCGCCCGCAGGGTCTCGTCGCCGTCCATGTGGGGCATGTTCAGGTCGAGGATGACGCAGACGATCTCGGCGGCGCGCTCGGAGAAGATCTTCAGCGCCTCTCGCCCGTCCGAGGCGGTCACGACGGTGAAGCCGCAGTGCTCGAGCATCCTGGCGCCCACGCTGCGCACCGGCTGCTCGTCGTCCACGAGCAGCACCGTCCCGCTCGCCGTCCAGCCGTCGCCTGGGGTCGGCGTCATGACCGGCTGGTCGATCACCTCGCTGGCGGGCAGGAGGACCCTGAACGTCGTGCCGCGTCCGGGCTCGCTCGTGACCTTGACCGCCCCGTGGTGCCCCCTCACGATCCCGAGCACGGCGGCGAGGCCGAGGCCGCGCCCCGTGAACTTGGTCGTGAAGAAGGGGTCGAAGATGGACTGCATCGTCGCACGGTCCATGCCGCAGCCGGTGTCGGTCACGTCGATGTAGACGTAGCGCCCCTCCGGGAGCTTGTCGGCGAGCCACGTCCCCGCGAGGTACTCGCGGTCGCACTCGACGCAGCCCGTGGTGATCGAGACCTCGCCGCCCTGGTCGCCGGTGGCCTCCGACGCGTTGATGACGAGGTTCATGACGACCTGCCGCAGCTGCGTGACGTCGGCCAGGATGGCGGGGAGCATCGGGGCGAAGTCGCAGTCCATCACGACCTTCTTCGAGATCGATACCTCGAGCATCCGCCCCATCTCCGCGATGAGCGAGTTGACGTTGACGCTCCGGACCTCGAAGGCCCCCCTTCCCGAGTAGGCGAGCATCTGCCTGCAGAGGTCCGCCGCGCGCTCGGACGCGCTCAGGGCCTCCTGGAGCTGGGGGCGGACCTTCGCCTTCGGCGGCAGGTCGAGCAGGGCGAGCCCGACGTTGCCGAGGATGGCCGTGAGCAGGTTGTTGAAGTCGTGGGCGATGCCGCCCGCGAGCACGCCGAGGCTCTCGAGCTTCTGCGTCTGCTGGAGCTTCGCGTCGAACTCCCTGCGCTCTTCCTCGGCCTCCCGGCGCTCGGTGATGTCGAGGATCTGGATGAGCGTGTTGGTGTGGCCCGACGAGTCCTGGAAGATGGCGCTCCTGAGCTCGCCGGTGCGGTGCTTGCCGTCCTTGCGCCTGAAGCCGACCTCGTAGTGGTCGGGCACCGCCTCGCCCGCCTGTCGTCGCGTGTAGCGGTCCTCGATGAGCGCCGCGCTCTCCTTCGCGACGGTGAACAGGAGATCGCGCCCGATGATGTCGGCTGCGTCGTATCCGGTCATCCGGCAGAGCTCGTCGTTGACGTACGTGTACTCGCGGCGGTCGTTGACGATCGCGACGCCGAGGTGCGACTTCTCGACGACGGAGCGGAACTTCTCCTCGCTCTGGGCGAGCCCGCGCTCCGCCTCCTCGCGCTTCTTCTCGATGGCCCTGCGTGCCGTGATGTCGGTGCAGAAGCCGCCGACGGAGCGGAGCCGGCCGTCGTCGTCGAACACCGGGAACTTCACCGTGATGAACGCGAACTCGCCGTCGGGCAGCGGGATGGCCTCCTCGAACTCGCGCGGCTCGCGGCAGCGAATCACCTCCTCGTCCTGCTGCCTGAACAGGTCGGCGACCGGCTCGGGGAAGATGTCGTAGTCGGTCTTGCCCCGCAGGAGGTTGGTCGTGACGTGGGCGAGCTCCTCGAAGCGCCGGTTGACGAGGACGTACCGCAGCTCGCTGTCCTTCAGGTAGATCGGCGCGGGAGTGTTGGTCAGGATCGCTAGCAGGTCACGTTCGACGTCGTGCTGCGCCGCCCCGGAGCGCTTCAGCTCCTCGACGGACCGCTGAAGCTCCTCCACCTGGCGTTCGAGCTCTTCGACGGTGCGTTCGGGCATGGCGCGGGGTCCCGGGAAGGAAAGTACACGTGAGTACTCGCTGGGCTCGCGCTCCGTCAAGGCGAGTGGCCGTCGGCAGTCCCTCCGACACCTCGCCGCGTTGGTCTATGCGTCCTCCTCGAGGCAGGCCTCGAGCAGCGCCACCGGGATCCGACGGATCTGGCCCGTCGCCTGCGTGACGCACGCCAGACGGATGCGAGCCTCGATGAGGACGGTCTCGCCTCGTCGCACGATCGACTCGACCCAGATCGACGCCTGCGTCGCCTTCTCGACCCACGTCTCGACCTCGAGCAGCTCGTCGAAGCGCGCCGACGCCCGGTAGCGCACCTGCGCCTCGACGACCGGGAGCGCGAGCCCCGTGTCCTTCTCGAAGGCGTCGTAGCTGAAGTCACCCTCTCGCCACAGCTCGAGGCGTCCCGCCTCGAGGTAGCGAAAGTAGCTCGCGTGGTGGACGACGCGGCCCTGGTCCGTGTCCTGGTAAAGGACGCGGACGCGGTGGACGGAGTGACGGGGTCTCACCCTGCGGCGGCGGCCTGCGGCAGCTTGCTCTCGACAAGGCCGAGCGCGCGGTTCAGCGTCGTGACCTGGCTCAGCTCGGAGTCGGCGAACTTCACCTTGTACTGGCGCTCGATGGCGGCGACGATCTCGACGCCCATCATCGAGTCGATGCCGAGGTCCTTGAAGAGAGCGTCATCGGGGATGGTGTCGATCTCGGCGATCTCGGCGATCAGGCTCCGGAGAGCGTCCTTCAGCGTGTCCTGGGATGCGGGGTTCGGCATGGCAATCTCACTCCACGGCGCGTGTGCGCCGCACACTCTCACGTTCGCGGCTGGCTCAGGCCCGCGAGACCGACGACGCGCCGGCGGCGCGCGCCTCCTTCTCCTCGACGACCTCGAGCAGGTCCTTCACCGTCACGATGCTGGTCAGCGCCTCGTCGGGGAGCCGGACCTTCAGCTCTCGCTCCATCGACCCGACGATCTCGAGCATGCCGAGCGAGTCGATGCCCAGCTCGCTGATCTCGGTCGTCTCCGAGATGACAGGGAACTCGCGCTCGGTGATGTCGGTCGCTGTCTTCATGAAGATCTTCAGGAGCTCTGCCCGCCTGCTCGCCATGACGTCCTCTACTTCGATCTCCGCGGACAGCAGCCTTCTCGCGCCGTGACCCTCACAGCTTCGCGTCCGCCACCGTTCAGTTTTCCACGGCGAGAGGCCTACCTTCCAGCAGAGTTGCTGCGTATTGCTTGATACGTGTGAAGTTCGTTATGCACCCGCATCGGGGGTCGCGGGGCGCGGGAAGACGCCGTCCAGGAACATCTTCTTGGTCTTGCGCCGCTGCGGCTTGCCGCTCGACGTGCGCGGCAGCGCCCCTTGCGGGACGATCTCCACCCGGTAGACCGACAGCCCGAGCTCGGCGGTCACCGCGCTCTGGATGGCCTCGACGAGGCCGGTCGCGTCGGCCTGGAATGCCTCGGCGCACACGACCAGGTGCTCCTCACCGCCGCCCTCCGCCTCCATCCGCCCGTCCGCGTCCACCGAGACCCCGAAGGCCACCACGTTGCCCCTGCGCACGCCCGGCAGCTCGCCCACCACCCACTCGATGTCCTGGGGATAGAAGTTCCTCCCGCGGATGATGATGATGTCCTTGATGCGGCCGCAGATGAACGTGTCGCCGTCGGCGATGTAGCCGAGGTCGCCGGTGTGCAGCCAGCCGTCCTGGAACGACGCGGCCGTGAGCTCAGGCTCCTGGAAGTAGCCGGGCGTGATGCTCGGGCCGCGCGTGATGAGCTGCCCGATCTGGCGCTCGCCGAGCCGGTTGCCCTTCTCGTCGATGATGGCGACCTCGTGGCCGCTGAAGGGGCGGCCGCACGAGACGATCTCCTGCCCCTCTCCTGCCGGGACCGACCGCGCGACGCGGGCCTGCATGCTCTTCGGGTCGACCGTGTCGGCGGCGAGACCCGTGGCGTGAGGCTCGAACGTGATGGCCAGCGTCGCTTCGGCCATCCCGTACGAGCAGAGGATCGACCTCGGGTCGAAGCGGGCAGGCGCGAGCTTGGTGGCGAAGGCGCGCAGCGTGCGCGCCTGGATCGGCTCGGCGCCGCACCCCGTGATCCTGAGGCAGGACAGATCGAGCCCGGCGACGTCCTTCTCCTTCAGGCGCTTGTTCACCAGGGCGTAGGCGAAGTTGGGGGCGTAGGTGATCGTGCCGCGGTGCTTGTCGATGGTGTCGAGCCAGATGCGCGGCGCGCGGACGAAGCTCGCGGTCGGGAGGAAGACGATGGGAATGTCGGCGAAGAGCGGCCCGATGACGAAGCCGATGAGCCCCATGTCGTGGTAGAGCGGCAGCCAGCTGACGCCCTTGTCGACGCGCGAGTCCCTGGCGATCCCCTCGACCATGAAGGCGTAGGCGTTGGCAGCCAGGTTGGCGTGCGTGACCGTCACACCCTTGGGCCGCGACGTGCTCCCCGACGTGAACTGCAGGAACGCGACGTCCGTCGGCTCGACGGCGACGTCGAGGGGGGCCGTGGCAGGGGGCGCGGGCTCGTCGACCGTGAGGATGCCGCGGAGCGTGGGGACCTTGCCGAGCACCGGCTCCACGCACGGGCGGGTCGTGGTGGTCGCGAGCAGCATCCTGGCCCCGCAGGCGCGCGTGATGT
>Ga0181517_10005212_pt1 | contig 11557 bp, 8 predicted proteins | sample PEATcosm2014_Bin_31_FD_119748 | JGI IMG/M metagenome (GOLD analysis project Ga0181517, IMG submission 119748) | Peatland microbial communities from MTU Mesocosm Facility, Houghton, MI, USA - PEATcosm2014_Bin01_30_metaG | ecosystem: Environmental > Terrestrial > Soil > Wetlands > Peat | place... | reverse complement strand
GATCCTCGACGCGGCCGAGCGCCTGGGCGCGTCGGCCGTAGGTCTCTCCGGCCTCATCACTCCCTCGCTCGAGGAGATGGCGCGCGTGGCGCGGGAAATGGAGAGGAGGGGCATGTCCCTACCCCTGGTCGTCGGAGGGGCCGCCACGAGCCCGACGCATACCGCCCTCAAGATCGCGCCCGCGTATTCGGGGCCCGTGGTCAACGTCCGCGACGCGTCGATCGCGCCGGGCGTGTTCGAGCGCCTCCTCGACTCCGAGGAGGGCCAAGCCGCCTACGGCGCCGAGCTCGCCTCGCTGCACGAGAGGCTGAGGGAAGCGCATCTCGAGAAGTCGGAGGCGGCCCGTCGCCTGTCCCTGGACGACGCCCGCGGCCGCGCCCCGCGCCTGGATTTCGTAAGCTATACCCCGCCTGAGCCGAGGGTGAAGGGCATCGTCGAGTTCCGGCCGGGACTGGGAGAGCTCGTACCCTACATAGATTGGGGCTTTTTCTTCTACGAGTGGTCGATGAAGAAGCCTTATCCCGAAATCCTCGACGATCCGGATCTGGGGCCGGAAGCGAAAAAACTCCAGCGCGAGGCGCGGGAGATGCTCGAGCGGATCGAGGCCGAAGGTCTGGTCTCCGCCGCCGGGCTTTGCGCGATCCTGCCCGCCTCCTCGAGCGGCGACGACATGGTCGTCTATACCGACGAGTCGCGGTCATCCGAACGCTTCCGCATCCCCTTCCTGCGCCAGCAGCGCGTCAAGGAGGACGGCAGCCCCCATCTCTGCCTGGCCGACTACCTGGCGCCCGCGGAGGGGCCGAGCGATCGGCGCCCAGTCAAGGACTGGGTAGGCTTCTTCGCCGTCACGGCCGGCATCGGCCTCGATTCGGTAACGCGCGCGCTCGAGGCCGGGGGCGACGATTTCGGGGCGATAATGGCCAAGATACTGTGCGATCGCCTCGCCGAGGCTCTCGGGGAGAAAATGCACGAAGATGTCCGCAGACGGATCTGGGCATACGCCGCGGACGAGTCGATCGCGCCCGGGGAGCTGCATAGAGGGAACTACCGCGGCATCAGGCCCGCTCCCGGCTACCCCTCCTGCCCCGACCATAGGGACAAGGCAGTCATACTGGAGCTCCTCGAGGCGAGGGAGAGGATCGGCATGAGCCTTACCGAAAGCTACATGATGCTGCCCGCGGCCTCGGTGTCGGGCTTCCTCTTCAGCCGCCCCGAGGCGAAATACTTCGCCATCGGGAGGATCGGGGCGGATCAGCTCGCGGACTATGCCGCAAGAAGGGGCGAGACGGCGGAAGCCTCCGACCGGGCGATCCGGGACAACCTCGGATAGACCCGCCCGACCCGTACCTAGATGCCCAGATAGGCCTTTTTGACGTCGGGATTGCTCGCGATGTCCTTGGCATCGCCGGCGAGGACGATGCTTCCCGTCTCGAGGACATAGGCGCGATTGGCGATCGAAAGCGCCATCTGCGCGTTCTGCTCGACGAGGAGGATGCTCGTGCCCTGATTGTTGATTTCGACGATGATCTTGAAGATCTCCTCGACGAGGATGGGCGAGAGGCCCATCGAAGGTTCGTCGAGGAGGAGGAGGCTCGGCCTGGACATGAGGGCGCGGGCCATCGCGAGCATCTGCTGCTCGCCGCCCGACAGCGTGCCGCCGTATTGGCCTTCCCGTTCCTTGAGGCGGGGAAAGCTCTTGTAGGCGCGCTCGAGGGTCGCCTGGATCTCGTCCTGGTCGCTCCGGGTATAGGCCCCCATCATGATGTTTTCCTTGACCGTAAGAGGGGCGAATATCCTGCGGCCCTCCGGGACGTGGCTCATGCCCATCTTTACGATCTTCTCGGCGGGTATAGTCGTGATTTCCTGGCCGTTGAAGGATATCGAGCCGTCGCGCGGCCGGATTATGCCCGAGAGCGAGCGGAGAGTGGTCGATTTTCCGGCTCCGTTGGCGCCGATGAGCGTGACTATTTCGCCTTTTTCTACGTTGAACGAAATACCCTGCAGGGCGTGGATGGCGCCGTAGAATACGTGAAGGTTCTCAACTCGCAGCACTTTTGCCCGCTCCTTTTCCGAGGTAGGCCTCTATGACCGTCGCATTGTTCTGGATTTCCTTGGGCGTGCCCCGGGCGATGACTTCGCCGAAGTCCATCACGGTGAGGTACTCGCAGATGCCCATCACGACGCGCATCTGGTGCTCGATGAGGAGGATCGTGAGATCGAAGCGACCCTTGATGAAGTGGATGAGGTCCATGAGCTCGAGGATCTCGCGGGGATTCATTCCCGCCGCGGGCTCATCCAAAAGGAGGAGGCTCGGATCGCAGGCGAGAGCGCGCGCGATCTCGACCCGGCGCTGCTGGCCGTAGGGGAGGTTCTTCGCTATCTCGTCCGCGATGTCCTCGAGCTTGAATATCGAGAGGAAGTCGAGGGCCTTTTCGGTGAGCTCCCTCTCCTTCTGTGTGTAGCGCCGCGAGCGGAGGAGACTGTCGCCCAAACTGTAGCCCGCGTGCGCGTGGTAGGCGATGCGTACGTTGTCGAGGACGGAGAGGTTGGAGAAGAGGCGGATGTTCTGGAAGGTGCGGGCGACGCCCAATCTGGTCACCTCGAAGGGCTCGAGCCCGTCGATGCGCTCGCCCTTGAACTCCACCGAGCCGGAGGTGAGTGGAATGATGCCCGTGATCAGGTTGAAGGCAGTGGTCTTGCCCGCCCCGTTCGGGCCGATGAGCCCTTGAAGACTGCCGCGGGGAAGGATCAGGTTGAAGTCCTTGACCGCGAGGAGGCCGCCGAAGGCCTTGACCGTGTCCTTCATTACCAGGATGTCGTCGCCCGTCTCGATGCCGGCCATACTATTCCCCCGCCTTTTGAGCGCCCGCCCGTTGGACGGCGCCAAGGGCCTCTTTCAGGCGCTTCCGCGCGCCCTCGGCCTTGAAGAAGCCCCACTCGACCGTACCCAGGAGGCCCTGCGGCCTGACGAGCATGAGGAGGAGGAGGGCGATAGGGTAGAGGACGAAGCGCCAGGATGGCGCGTCGGTGCCGAGCTGGCCGAGGAGGATGCGCAGGAAGCCTTCGAGGAAGAATATCCATCCGAATGCCGCCGCGATGGTGCCCGTCATGCTGCCGAGGCCTCCGAACACCACGATGATGAGGGGGTTGAAGCCGGCTATGAAGTCGAAGCTCGCGGGCGCGAGGAAGCCCATATAATGAGCGTAGATGGCGCCGCCTATGCCGGCGACGAAGCTGCCGACGACGAAGGAGAGAAGCTTGTTGCCGGCCACGTCTATGCCCATCGCGCGGGCGGCGATCTCATCCTCCCTGACGGCCAGCGTCGCTCGGCCGGTGCTCGACCTGATGAAATTACGTATAATGACGATGACGATGACGAAGAAGACGAATGCCCAGGCCCAGGTCGTGACCTTGGGAATGCCGAGCATCCCGCGTCCGCCTTTCATCTCCTTGAACCCGAGTATCGTGTCCGAGTTGACGAGAAGGGTCTTTACGACGATTGCGAAGCCCAGGGTCGCGATTCCGAAATAGTCGGACCCGAGGCTCAGGACCGGCAGGCCGAAGAGAAAGCTCACCTCGGCGGCGAATGCGCCGGCGAAGATCACCGACAGGAAGAAGACCGCCTGCAAGGCGATCGGGGATCCTAGGGGACCGGGAGCGTCGGGCGTCCCGAAGAGAGGAGTACAGATGGGCGAGAGGAAGCTCCCGAGCCATACGGCGACCAATCCGACGGCCACCAGCGCGAATAGATAGAAAGTGAAGGCCGAGAGCACGGGTACGCCGCGCTTTTTCTTGAGCAGCCTGCCGACGCCGGCCAGGGCTATGGCTCCGAGGATGACGCCCAGGCCCACGACTATGAGGCCGCTGGCATCGCCGTTCGTCCAGCGGTAGGTGATATCCGCGGCGCAATAGGCGCCGATTCCGTAGAAGCCCCACTGGGCAAGGCTGAATTGGCCGTTGAAGCCGTAGATCAAGTTGAGGCCTAAGGCGACCATCGTCATGGTGATGGCTTGGAAGAGAAGGCCCTGATCGAAGGCCGAGAAGAGGGCGAAGTCGCCGATCTTGGTCCAGATGATCGCCTGTATGACCGCGAAGGCCAGGACCAGGGTCCCTGCCTTCTGCCATACCTTCTTACGACCCAGGCCCCAGAGGAGGCCGTATATCCAGGCGACGAGGGCTACCATCTTGACGATGGTGCCCGCAAGGTATCCGAGTTCCATGGCCGCCCCCTAAGCCTTTTCCTGCGCGGGTTCGCCGAACAGTCCTGTCGGCTTCACGAGGAGGACGATGATGAGAATAGTGAAGGCGACGGCGTCGCGCATGGGCGTGGAGATGTAGCTCATGGTCATCGCCTCGGCTTGGCCCATGATGAGGGCCCCGACGAAAGCTCCCGGGATGCTGCCGATCCCGCCCAGGACGGCCGCCACAAAGGCCTTGAGGCCGGGGAGGATGCCGAGCTGAGTCCAGATCGAGGAGTAGGCGATCGCGTAGAGTACGCCCCCCAGACCCGCAAAGGCGGAGCCGATCGCGAAGGTGAAGGAGATGATCTGGTCGACGTTGATTCCCATGAGCCTGGCCGTAGCCTTGTCATAGGACGAGGCGCGCATCGCTATTCCGACTTTCGTGCGCTTGACGATGAACTGAAGAAGAATCTGAACGAGGATGGACGCAGCGGCTATAAAAAGGAAGATATTGGAAAACGAGATTGTATTGTCCGGCGAAGCGGTGCCCGCGACTATGGGATGAATCCCGTCCTTGACGTACCAGGCCGTAGTGGGAAAGGGAGCTTTATAAGGAATGAAGCGCCCGGAGAAGACGAAGGGCAGGGCGCCGAAGAACTCGAGAAAGAAGGAGACGCCGATCGCCGTGATGAGGGCGGCGATTCTGGGAGCGTCGCGCAGGGGCTTGTAGGCGACTCGCTCGATGGTGACGGCGAGTATGACGCATACCGCCATGGACAGGAGAACGACCGTAAGAGATCCGATCACGATGGAGAGGCCGGGGGGCATGCCCGGGAAGACGGCCCCGGGCCACTCGTGGAGCCTGAAGCGGCTCACCGCGTAGAAGCTCGTAAATGCGCCCACCATGAAGACATCGCCGTGGGCGAAGTTGATGAGCTTGACGATCCCGTAGACCATCGTATAGCCGAGGGCTATGAGGGCGTAGACGAAACCGAGCTTGAGCCCGTCGAGGAGGTTCTGTAGGAAGAGGACAGGATTCGACCATGCCTTGCGGGCGATATAGGCCACTGTCACGACGGCCAAGAGTACGAGAAAGGCCCAACCTACCCAGGCGAGGGGCGGGCCGCGCCGCCCCCTGGTGACCCGCGCCTGAACGGAGTCGGCTTTGGCTTTCGTCGGAATGGTGCTAGCTGGCATTGACGCTACCTCTTCAACTGTCGTTTCAAAGAGAGAGGACAAGCCGCGAGGCTATCAGCCTCGGCGCTTGCCCTCTCATCTCGTTTAGTAATGTGACGGAATTAAGGCTGGACGACGGAGTCGAAATTGACCTTGCCGTTCTTGATGGCGAGGATGGTCAAGGCCTTGACGGGGTTATGGAGCTTGTCGAAGGTGATCTTGCCCGAAACGCCGTTGAACTTGATGTTCTCGAGGGTCTTCCTGACGGAGTCCGTGTTTACGGTGCCGGCGGCCTTGATGGAGGCCAGGAGAAGATTGGTGGCGTCGTAGGCGAGCACGGCGAGCGCGTCCGGGACTTTCCCATTGCCGGAGTCGTCCTTGTAGGCGGCCGCATAGGCCTTCAGGCAGTTCTGCACCTCGGGGCGGGGATCGTCCTTGGAATAGTGATTCGTATAGAAGCAGCCGTCGGAGGCCGTCAGGTCGAGGTCGGAGGAGTCCCATCCGTCGCCGCCCACGAAGGGGACGGTGATGCCCTTCTCCTTGGCCTGCTTGGTCACGAGGTTGACGATGTTGTAGTAGTCGGGCAGGAGGACGACTTGGGGCTTCGCGTCTTTGATCTTCGCGAGAATGGCGGAGAAGTCGGTGTCGGTCTTGGTGTAGGTCTCCTTGCCGACGATGGCTCCGCCCATGGCCTTGAACTTCGCCTCGAAGGCGGTCGCGAGGCCGATGGTGTAGTCATTGCCCTGGTCGTACATGATGAAGGCTTTCTTGGCCTTGAGCCTCGTGCTGGAGAACTGCGCGAGGATGCCGCCCTGGAAGGGATCGATATAGCAGGCGCGGAATATGTAATCCTTGACCTTGCCGTTCTTGTCCACGGTGACGTTAGGGTTCGTGGAGGTCGGGCTGATCTCGATCACCTTGGCGGGGCCCGCGATCTCCGATACGGGGATCGAGGCGCTGGAGCAAACTTCGCCGATGATGAACTTTACGCCGTCCTGGTTGATGACCTTGTTTGCCGCGTTGGTCGCGGCGGCCGCATCGCACTGGCTGTCCTCGACGATGGGGACGATGTTCATCCCGAGGACTCCGCCTTTGGCGTTCCATTCGTTGATGGCGAGCAGGGCGCCCTCTTTCGTAGAGAGGCCGAACGAGGGTACGGCGCCGGACAAGGGAGCCAGGACGGCAACCTTGAGGTCCGCAGCCCCGGCCGCTAGCACTGCAAGGACCAGGACGAGAGCGATGGTCAGAACACGCTTCATACCTTCCTCCTTAAAAACTGGCTTCAAAAATAGGCTTTACTATTTTTGCCTGTCAAGTACTGCCGACCGGCAGATTTTGCGAATTCCCCACGAATCCGTAGCAATATCTTCGAATTCCAACGCAAAAAGGGTTCTTGGCTCGATTCTCCATCAACGACATCAAGGGGACGCTTTCGCGAGACTTCCGGCCGCCAGCTTCTGACGAAGCTCGGGCAAGTCGCAGTACCAGATCTCGAAGGCCGAAAACAGCATTGCGGCGAAGGTAATGATCAGGTAGACGCCGTTAGCGACTAGAGCGCCGCCGCTTTCCGTGACCGTAGCGTGGGGGAAAAGCATCATTATCCGGCTGATTATATTGAGGCCTTGGGCGAACGAGAGGAGATACCAGGGCCAAGTCGCTAGCTGGTGACGCACGAGCACCTGTACGAGCGCGATTATGGTGAGCAGGGTCAGGAATGCGGGAAGCCACCATTCTTGGGTCGCGAGCGTAAAGGTGCTCAAGGGAAACACGATAAGAGGAAAGACTTGAAGGCACAGCAATACCGGAATCATTACCCGGTTAGTGATGAATTTGCGGAACATTGTAAACAGTTACCACCAGTAGTATTCCTTGTCAAGCGGAGATCACCGAGGACATCTCCATGTCTATACATGACGGGCTCCCCGTATATAGACTCACGCCGTGAAAACCCGATCCGCCGCCGCGTGCTGGCTCTTCTTCGTCATTGCCGGCGGCGTTTTTGCGCAATCGACTCCGCGCATCGAATTCTCGCCGCCCGCGTGGAAATACGGCATGATCGAGCAGGGAGACATCGCGAAAACCAAGGTCGTCGCCGTCAACCGCGGCGCCGATGCGGTTGATCTGACCTTCGTACCTACCTGCACTTGCCTGACGGTCTCGCCGGCGACGGCCAGGCTCGAGCCCGGGGGCTCCGTCTCTTTCGCCTTGAGCTTCGATTCGAAAGACGATTCCGGGATCACCGAGCGGGGCTATATCGTCCGGACCAATGTTACGGGCGAAAGGGCCTTGTATTATCTGCTGAGCGGCGTCGTGCGCGTGGAAAGGCCCGATGCGGCAACTCCGGCCTGGCCAGGCGGTCCCGGCGGTCCATCGGATTTCGCGCTGGCGGCTTCGAGCGCCATCGAGATGCAATACTACTATACGCCTGGTTGCCGCTCCTGCGAGGAATTCCTCGGGACCGAGATTCCGAGGCTCGAAAGTCGCTATGGCGTCCGCATCGCAATAGACCGGCGCGACCTGCTCGACGGCTCAGTCTACGAGGAGCTCTCGGCTTTCGCCGCTTCCATCGGCGCCTCCGTAAATGAGATTCCCGCGCTCCGCATGGAAGGCCTCCTCCTCCAGGGAGACGCGGAGATCCGCGCCCGCCTGCCGGGCCTTCTCGTCACTCGCTCCGCCGGGGGATCGCTCGCATTCGCCCTACCCCGGGCCCCGGGGCCGAAAGGTTCCGACGGTACCGCGCGGCAGGAGACGAACGCGATCGTGCCTTCGGCCGCGAGCGCGGTACGGCTCGCGATCCTTCCCGTAATGGCGGCGGGCCTCATCGATGGAATAAACCCTTGCGCGTTCACGACCCTGATATTCCTCCTCGCCTCCCTCGCCCTCGCGGGCAGGGGAAGACGCGAGGTTCTCGTGATAGGCGCGCTCTTCACTCTGAGCGTCTTCCTCACCTATCTCGGCGTGGGTCTCGGCCTCTTCGCGGCCATAAGGGCGGCCAGCGCCGTCTCGTTGATCTCGGCGCTCTTGCGATGGATCATCTTCGCCCTGCTGATCGTATTCGCGGCCTTGAGCGTCTACGACTATACTCGTATTCGGGCCGGCCGGCCTTCCGATATGCTCTTGCAGCTCCCCGACTCGCTCAGGCTCAAGATCCATGCTTCGATCCGGACGAGGGCCAAGACTCTCGCCCTCGCGGGAAGCTCGCTCGCGATGGGTTTCCTGGTTTCCATTTTCGAATTCGCCTGTACCGCGCAGGTATATCTTCCGACTCTCGCCTACCTCGCGCGGGCGCTCAAGAGGGCCGACGCCCTGGGCCTCCTCCTCGCCTACAACCTCTGCTTCATCGCACCTCTGCTCGTCGTGTTCGCGGCCAGCTACCTCGGGGTCAGCTCGAGGCGGATCACGGTTCTCTTCCGGAGCCACATGGGGAAAGTGAAACTCGCCCTGGCCATTGCCTTCCTGGCCCTTGCCGCCCTCACCGTTCTGACCTGAGGCAAAGGCTTTACGGAGCTATCGCGATTCGATCCCCGTCGCCGAGGAACTCCTGCCCCGCCGTGATCACCAGATCGCCCTCGGCAAGCCCCTCGAGCGCCTCGACGCTGGATCCGTCGCTCTCTCCGAGCCTGACGAGGCGTTTCGACGCCGTACCGTAGCGAACGGCGCGCGCGTCGCGGGCGCTGCCGCCGGCGGGCCCCGCATCCCGATCGAGCGCCGCGGCGAAGACGTAATCGGCTCCGTTTTCCGAGAAGGTGGCCCGCTCCGGCACGAGGATGACCCCGCGCCTCGTCTCGAGCGGGACCTTGAGCCGCGCGAGCATGCCGCCCCGCAGCCGGCCGCCTGGATTCGGGACGAGGAGTCTCACCGCATAGAGCATGCTCCTCGGATCGGCGGCGGGGCTCACCGAGTCCACCGTGCCGGTCATGCGTTCTTGGCCGGGACCGGCCGCCTCCAGGGCGGGGACGACGAGGTCCATGGCCATGCCCTTCCTCACGTCTCCGACGACGCGCTCCGAGAGCCCTGCCTCCGCTACGACTCTCCGCTCGTCTATGACCACGAAGGCGAGCGTCGAGCTATTGACGAATTCCCCGGTCTCCACGTTCCGGTACGAGACCCGGCCGTCGATGGGGGAGCGAATCACCGTCGAGTCGAGGCGGCTCTTCGCGAGGTCGGCCTGCGCGCCGGCCTGGTCCACCTGCGCCGAGACTATCTCGTTCGCCTGCGAGCCCGCCTTGTCCTCGACGAGGGCGAGGTCGTTGTCCGCGGCATCGCGCTGGATGCCCGCCGCCTTGAATCGAGCCTCGACGTCCTCGAGCTGCTGGCGCGCGACGGAGCCCCCGTCGAACAGCCGCTTCGTCCGATCGTAGGCGCTCTTCGCCTCGTCGTAGGCGACGTGAGCCTGGTCCGCGGCGGATTTCGCCTGGAGCTTCTGCTGCTCGAGGCCGGAGTCGCTCGTCCTCGTCAGGGAAGCCCTGGCGCTGCCGAGGGCCGCCTCGGCCTGCCTGTACTCGGCCGCGTAATCCGAGGCGTCGAGAGAGCAGAGGGCCTGTCCCCGAGCGACCACCGCGCCCACCTCGACGAGGACGGCGGCGACCCGCCCCCCCACCTTCGGCGTGATGTTCACTTCGTGTTCCGGCGCTATGTTCGCCGCGTACTCGGCGGAGAGGACGAAGTCCCTCCGCAGGGCGGGCGCCGCGACGACGAGGCGCGGCTGCCCGGCGGGGACTTCCGCGCGCCTGGCGCAGGACGAAAGGCCGAGGGCGACGGCCGCAGCCAAGAAAGCGGCGAGTATCCGCTTCATCGGACGATCTCCGGCGGGGTCCTTCGCCGACGGGCCTCGTCTATGACCGTATAGGCTACCGGCAGGAGGATGGGAGAAATCATCGTCGAGGTAATGAGGCCTCCTATGAGCAGGATCGCCATGCCGGACTTGATCTCGGAGCTGGCCCCGGAGGAAAGGGCGAGAGGCAGCATGCCCACTATCATCGTGGCCGAGGTCATGACGATGGGTCTGAGTCTCGTCGATCCCGATTCGACGAGGGCTTCGCGCAGGCCGAGGCCCCGCTTCATGAGCGTGTTCGTATAATCGATGAGGAGGGTGCCGTTCTTCGAGGCGAGGCCGTCCAGCATGATTATCCCGATGAAGGTCACGATGTTGATCGCCTTTCCGGTAAGCGCGAGCGCGGCGAGCCCGCCGATGATCCCCGCGGGAAGGGAGAGCATGCGGATGATCGGCGTGAGGAAGGAATCGTAGAGGACTAGAAGCACTAGGTAGACCAGCATCAAGGAAGCCGCGAGAGCCCAGGAGAGCGAGTTGAATGAATCGCCCATGACGGAGGTGTCGCCCTTGAAGTCGAAAGAGTAGCCCTTCGGGAGGGGCCTCTCCCTGAGCGCGCGCTTGATGTCGGCCGTCACCGCGCCGAGCGCCCTTCCCTGGAGATTCGCCATGATCGTAGCGACGTTCGCGCGGTCCGATCTCGTGAGCTGGTTGGGCGCGTCGTCCCGTCCGATGGTCGCGACCTGGTCTATGGATATCTGCATACCCTCGGGATTGGCGATGCGTATCGAGCCGACGTCGAGCGAAGTCCGCACCTGGTCCGGCCGGAACCTGACCAGGATGTCGTACTCGTCCCCGGCGCTCCTGAGGATCCCGGCCTTGGTCCCCGTGAGAGCCGTGCGGAGCGCGAGCGCTGCGTCGCTCACGAGAATGCCGTACTTGCTCAGGGCCACTCGGTCGATCCTGACGGAAAGCTCGGTGCGCCTCGAACGCATGGAGTTGTCGACGTCCACGGCGCCCGGCGTAGCCTTGACGATGGACTCGAGCTCGCTCGCCAGTTCGGCGATCACGGTGCGATCGGATCCCCTCACGTTGATTATCAGCGACTTGTCGCCTTCGGCGGAGGTCTGCTCGATTATCGACTGCTCGGTCACCGAGAAGCCGATTCCCGGGAGGCCCGCGCCCCAGGCCCGGAGCTCCCTGGCCACCCGGGCCTGGCCCTTCTTCCGTTCGTGCCTGTCCTTCAGCTTCACGGTGAGCTCGGCGTAGTTCTCCCCGGCATCGGTGCCTATCTGGCTGAATACGTCGCGCGTTTCCGGCATCGCGAGGAGATGCTTCTCTACGGCGGCGACCGTCGCGTCCGTCCTCGCGAGATCGGCTCCGCCGTCGAGCGCCAAGTTCACCAGGAGCTTGCCCTGGTCGAAGGGCG
>Ga0181517_10005207_pt1 | contig 11564 bp, 9 predicted proteins | sample PEATcosm2014_Bin_31_FD_119748 | JGI IMG/M metagenome (GOLD analysis project Ga0181517, IMG submission 119748) | Peatland microbial communities from MTU Mesocosm Facility, Houghton, MI, USA - PEATcosm2014_Bin01_30_metaG | ecosystem: Environmental > Terrestrial > Soil > Wetlands > Peat | place... | reverse complement strand
GCCAGACCCACACGCTGCGCCTCGCGCAAGACAAATTCGATCTGGCCCTCGTTGTCCAGCGCCGGCTCGGTGTTGGGCATGCAGCAGACCGTCGTGAACCCACCCGCCACCGCCGCCGCCGATCCCGTCGCGATCGTCTCCTCCTCCTCGTCGCCCGGCTCGCGGAAATGCACGTGAAGATCGATCAGCCCCGGCGTGACGAATTTTCCGGCCGCGTCAATCACCCGATCCCCCGGCGACGCCGCCAGGTTCATTCCCACCGCCGCCACCACGCCGTCGCGCAAAAGCACATCCGCCCGCTGCCGCATGTTCCGCGACGGGTCGATCACCGTGCCGCCCTGGATCAACAGTCCGCTCATCTCACTCCATCCCGGCCTGGCTCACCAGAAAAAGCACCGCCATCCGCACCGCCAGCCCGTTGCTCACCTGCGTCAGAATCCCGCTCAGCGGCCCGTCGGCGATCTCGGACCCGATCTCGATCCCCCGGTTCATCGGGCCCGGGTGCATCACGAACACATCCTTCTTGCACCGCCCAAACCGCTCGGGCGTCAATCCGAACAGCCGGGTGAATTCCCGCACCGTCGGAAACTGGCTGCTCTTGATCCGCTCAAACTGCACGCGCAGCATGTTGATGACATCCACTTCGCCGGCCACCGCGTCAAAATCGTGCGCCACCGTCGCCCCCAGCGCCTCAAAACTTCGCGGCAGAAGCGTCGTCGGCCCCACCAGAATCACCTTGGCGCCCAGCTTCGTCAGCCCCCACAGATCGCTGCGCGCCACCCGGCTGTTGGCGATGTCACCCACGATCGCCACCGTCAACCCCTCCACCCGGCCAAACCGCTCGCGGATCGTGTACAAATCCAGCAAGCCCTGCGTCGGATGCTCGTGCGCCCCGTCTCCCGCGTTAACCACGCTGCACTTGACCGTCCGCGCCAGCACCTCCGCGCTTCCCGCGGCCGGGTGACGCAGCACGATGATGTCGATCCCCATCGCCTCGATATTCCGGGCCGTATCGATGAGCGTCTCGCCCTTGGAAACGCTCGATCCCTTCTCGGAGAAATCCAGCACATCCGCCGACATCCGCGACGCCGCCAGCGAAAAACTGATCCGCGTCCGCGTGCTGTCCTCGAAGAACGCATTGACCATCACCCGCCCGCGCAACGCCGGAACCTTCTTGATGGAGCGTGTCGAAACTTCCTTCAGCGACGCCGCCGTATCGAGAATATGATTGATCTCCTGTGCCGACAGCGCCTCCAGCGACAGCAGATGTCTTCGCGTCCACCGAAATGCCGAACTCTCCGCCATGCGCTTCCCATCTCCCCTCACCAAGTCACCCTGTCACCAAGTCACCTTGTCACCCTGTCACCTTGTCTCCCCTTTCCTCCGCTCACCTGCTCACCTGCTCACCTGCTCCGCCTCCCGCCTCGGTTCAACCAATATCTGATCGCGCCCATCCACCTCCGTCAGCCTCACATTCACCCGATGATCCACCGGAACCTGCGTCAGCGTCAGCCCCACGAAATCCGCCTGGATCGGCAGTTCACGCCCGCCGCGATCCACCAGCACCGCCAGCCGGATCACGGACGGCCGCCCCAGATCGCTCAGCGCATCCATCGCCGCCCGCACCGACCGCCCGGTGAACAGCACATCATCCACCAGCAGCAGCGGCCGGCCGTTGATATCCACATGGATTTCCGTCGGCCGCACCAGCGGCGTCGGCCCGATCTCCGACAGATCATCGCGATAAAGGGTAACGTCGAGAACCCCGCGCCCGATCTGCGTGATTCCCTGCCCGGCGAGCAAATCCGCCAGCCGCCCCGCCAGCACCTCGCCGCGCGTGCGAATCCCGATGACATTGATCCCCTGACACGGCGTCATTGCCCCCGCCACGCGAAGTGCCAATTCCTTCACGATCCGCCCGACATCCCGAGCATCAATCTCCGTTCGCATTGGGCGGCGAATTTATTACAAATCGGGGTGGAAGACAAATGCGGGGTCTTGCCGCAGAGGTCACGACTCGACTGAGCTCGTCGAAGTCATAGAGCACCGAGCCGGAAGAACCGCGACCCAGTTCTTTGCCATGTGGCCTACCCGAGCGCGATCCGGAAACCGCTATAGGTGGTTGCACACAGCGGGTCAATCTGCAATAGGGAAGTAACAATATTTCTTGACTTGGCGCTCGATATGGTCGATAATGCCTGCATTAAGGCCCATCGGCGAGTCCAAAGGCCCGATGCCCGCGGTTATCGCCGATCATTCTGAAATCCGTAGAGGGGCTTGCGGTTTCCGCAAGCCCCTACTCTTTTACCCGTCGGGGGTAGAGTGACAAAGCAGGCGCCCGGTCCAATTGTGCCCGTTCCAGCAGTCGTCCAGGCCGGGGTGGCGGCGATGGTAGCGCCGACTCGATTTCAGATATTCGTTGATTTCTGGAATCTGCAAATCACCTTGAACGACTACGAGGCCAAGGCAATCGGCCAGGGTCGGGCATCGTTTCAGATCGACTGGACAAAACTGCCGAGTGTCTTTGTCCGGGAAGCTGTTCGAATGGTCGACGTGAAGGATTTTGCTTTCTCCGGCATGTTGGTCTTCACCTCCTACAACCCGGCGAGTGAACCGGATCGCAGTCACCACAAGTGGGCAACGACGTGGCTTCATCGCCAGCCGGGCGTCCACGTCTCCTGTGTGGAACGGAAGAAACGTGGCAGGGCAAGGTGTCAGACGTGCCACATGGAAATCGACCGGTGCCCACAGCCGGGTTGCGGCGCGTCCCTTGAGGGAACTGTGGAAAAAGGCGTGGACACCGCAATCGCCACAGACATGATTCGCCTGGCCTGGGAGGATGCCTACGATGTCGCGATTCTGGTCACATCGGATGCCGATCTCAAGCCAGCCGTCGAGTTCCTCGGCCAAAAAGGTGTCAAGGTCATCCAGGCCGGTTTTCCCTCCCATGGCATTGATCTGGCGGCCGCCTGTTGGGGCAGTTTCAATCTGTTCGCAAAACGCGAGGATTTCCGCCGCCGGCCCGTAATCAGATAGGGTCACAATCGACTCCCCCCCGGATCGGCGGCAATTTCTCCTTTTCCCTCGCCCTGTACGCAGGGAGAGGGTGGGGTGAGGGTTCTTACCCACCGGCCGCAGACGCACGTTCTCAATCGCGGGCGTCGCAGAAGGCGGGACATACAGCGTTTCCGGAATCGGGCCACGGTGCCATTCAAAACGACCCGACCGTCACGCTGAAATCGAATACACACGAAGATCTTGGCTGGCCCCTTTTCTGCCCCGATTTACGCATTACGGCATCGACTCCACAAATTCGCGCCTGATCTTGCATCCCCGCCGGTCGGTGGACACAATAATAGTCCTATGAATACATCCCGGGCATTTTCGACCGTCGTTGTTTCGGTAATTTTCGGTCTGGTCTTGGTCCGCGCCGCCGCTGCGCAGACGACCAAGCCCCTCGAAATTGAATGGCGAGACAATAGGAATCTGCAGGAACTTGAGAAATCGGCCGACGGGGGCGACGCGGGCGCGATGACCGTACTCGCCTGGCGGTGCGACAACGGCGTCGGCATGGCGGCCGACCCTGTGCGGGCGACCGCCCTGCGGCGCAGGGCTGCAACGGCGGGCGATGTGCGGGCGATGGCACGGTTGGGTCCGGTTGACCCGCGGCCGACCGACCCGCCCCTCGATGAAGGGCGAGGCTGGATGCGAAAAGCGGCTGATGCCGGGGATCCGCTGGCTATGTGCATGCTCGGTGAGGGCCTGCTCAGTGGCGACCATATGCAGTTAGACTCGGAGCTGGGGGTTGGTTGGGTCATGCGCGCAGCGGACAGCGGTAGTGTGTGGGCGATGACTTTGCTTGCGAAAGTGTACGTGGCGGATACTCCTTTCCCGCGTGATTCCACGACCGCGGCCCTCTGGGCGAATCGCGCACTCGCCGAGGTCGCCAAGCCGGGGGTACCGCGCGACGCGGAAGACTACCTCGGCATGGCTCAGCTTTATGTGTTCGGCACAGGCGCCCAGAGAGATATCGGACAGGCCCGCCGGTGGGCATCCAAAGCCGCCGACACTGGCGATGCCGAGGGAATCAACAAGCTCGGTACTTCGGAGGCGCTTGCGGACGCAGCGCATCCGTCCGACTTCGACGCCGCGGCCAAATACCTGCGCCGTGCCGCCGATCTGAAAAACCGCGGGGGGATGAGGGGTCTTGCAGCGCTGTCGCTGCATGGGACGGGGGTGCCTCAGTCCGACGATAATGCTTTATCGCTACTGAAGGCGGCGGCCGCGCTGAACGATACGGATTCGCTGCGATCCCTTGGCGAGCTCTATGCCAAGGGAGGGATCGTGAATCGCGATGACGATCTTGCCGTTCATTATCTCTTGCAAGCACAGGGAAACAGCGATGTGGAAGCGATGAAAGTTCTCTCCGAACTTGTGGAGGCCGGTCGCGGCGTCGAACGCAGCCCGGAGAAAGCGGCTGCCCTGCTCCTCGCGGCCGCAGAGCTCGGTGATCCCGACGCGATGGGCAGGTATGGCATTCGGCTCAAATTGGGATTGGGAGTGGCGAGAGACGTCCCGGGCGGTATGGCCTGGATTCGCCTATCGGCAGGCCGCGGGGATGCTACGTCCATGTACAATTTGGGTGTGGCGTATGCCAAGGGCGACGGCGTCGAGATTGATTTTCGCCAGGCGGTACAGTGGTTCGTGCAGGGGGCCGCGGCGGGGAGCGACACAGCGATGGATTCGCTTGGCGAGTGCTATGCGAAGGGGCAGGGCGTGCCGAAGGACGCCGCCGCCGCTGCCATGTGGTTCCGCAAGGGTGCTGACGCGGGTAACGCCAGCGCCATGTTTTCGTTGGGCTCCGCCTACGAGACCGGCACCGGCGTGGAGCGCGACGCAGCAAAGGCCGAGCATTGGATTCGCGAGGCCGCCGCCCACGGCGAGCCGCAAGCCGAGCACTGGGTCAGCGAGCATGACCACGCGGCCACAACGCTACCAACGGGAGTCTGATGAGCCCTTTGGGATAATGTGTACGCATTGTGCATTTGCTTCCGCGGCCAATGCGGGGAGCCTAGAAGCCCAACACTGCCGCGATCAGCACCCGACAACGCAGGGATCCCCCAACCCCGGTGGATTGTGAAATCGCTCCTCACGGAAATTTTCCCTTGCAAGCGGCTTGATGTTTGGTTAAAGTAAGGATATATGGCAATGCACAATGGATAATTGACAATGGATAACGGAAAGCCGGCGGCGGTTCGCAATTGTGGATTATCCATCTTAACCCCCCACCCGGGGGGACGGGACATTTCGGGACATTTGTGACACGCTTGGCGAGAAAGGAGATCGCGGCGCTGGTGGAGAGGAGAAAAGAGACCCTGAGGCGGAGGCGGCGGATTGTCGATCTACTGTCCACTTTCGACTTTCTACCCTCCAGGCCGCAGGCCGCCCCCCTCCCCCCTCCCGTCGCATTCGGTTTCATTTGGTGACATTGCAGACGCGGGGGAGATCGGGAGCCGGGGAGATGGGCGCGCCCAGGATGTACGAAACTCGACTCGGGCGCGCCAAGTTCAGACTTTTGCAGACAAAGTTCGAACTTTTTCGGCACGTTTTGAGCGTTTTTTCGGCACGGTTTCCGGGCCGAACCCGGATATTCGCGAAAGAAACGGGGTGTGAGCCGCGGGGCAAAATGTCGTGTTTTGAACGTAAGCGCAGGCCGGGAATACAGTTGGGTAGAAATCTCACGCGGAGGCGCGGAGGCGCAAAGCAGATGCATGTTGAACACGGACTTCCCAGCGCGAGCTTTGCCCGCAACCCGAACCAAGGCGATCGAGGATTCCTCACGCGGAGGCGCGGCGAGCGCGGAGAAAATATGATTCAACCACGGATTTCACTGATAAACGCGTAAGGAATGATGCGTTTGGTTTGCTTCTTATCCGTGGCCATCCGTGACCATCCGTGGTCAAATCGTATTTGTTCCCGGGGACAGGAGAAGATGGGCTCTTGCGAGCAAGAATGCCCATCCACAATCCGGCCGGTGGCTGCCTAGAATGGTCGGAAACGTCTGCCGGCGGCTGGGCCGCCTCGGCCTGCGCCGGCGGAGGCTGACAACGACAAAGGAGCGGTCATGTCCATTCGACCTGTTCATCGGCTGATCCAATCGAAACCCACTCTGGAAGGCGCGGGCGTGCATCTCCGGCGGGCGTTTGGGTTCGGAAATACCAGCGAATTCGACCCGTTCCTGCTGCTGGACGATTTCCGCAACGACATTCCGGCCGATTATCTGGCTGGGTTCCCGTGGCATCCGCACCGGGGCATTGAGACCATCACCTATGTTCTGGCCGGCAGCGTCGAGCATGGCGACAGCATGGGCAATCACGGCGCGATCGAGGCGGGCGACATTCAATGGATGACGGCCGGTCGTGGCATCATCCACCAGGAAATGCCCAAGGGGGACCGGGCCGGGCGGATGCACGGGTTTCAGTTGTGGGCGAATCTACCGGCGTCGCTGAAGATGACCGCGCCGCATTACCAGGAGGTGAAGGCGGGCGAGATTCCCAACCTCACCGACGACGACGGCACGCAGTTGCGCATCATCTGCGGGAGTTTCTGGGGGAAGAAAGGCCCGGTGGACGGCATCGCGGCCGATCCGATGTACCTTGATGTCACCGTGCCGCCGGGCAAGCGCAAGAGCCTGGCGGTGGACACATCGCGCCACGCCTTTGCGTACGTTTTTGCCGGGTCGGGGAAATTTTGCAATGCATCGGGCCCGTTGGCGGTCCCGACGGAGGGCGTCGGCTGGCTGGACACCAGCCCGCCCGCCGAGGCCGACGACCGATCGCTGGTTCTCTTTGACACCGGCGACGAAGTCGTCGTCCAGGCCGGCGACCAGGGCATCCGCTTCCTCCTTGTTTCCGGCCAACCGCTGAAGGAACCGGTGGCGTGGTACGGCCCGATCGTCATGAACACGCAGGAACAACTGCGGCGGGCGTTTGACGAATTGAAGGAAGGCACATTCCTCAAGCCCGGGGAATCGGATTGAGGTGAGAAAGTGCCCAAGTTGCCGGGCGAACATCAGGCGTTCACGGTCACATCCTCCAATGCCCGCGCCTGGCAGAGCAGGATGATGTTGTTCCGGCGGTCGGAGTTGTCCAGGGCTTCCTGGGTCTCCATCTGCACCGAGCCGGAGAGCAGTTGGCATTTGCATGTCCCGCAGATTCCCGAGCGGCACTCGGACTCAACACCAACCTCAAGCTCGTCGGCCAGTTCCAGGATCGGCCGTGCGGGATCGATCCTTGCGGTTTTGTTCGATCGTGAGAAGGTCACGGCGAATGTGGCGCCGTTGGCCGAGGCGGCACTGTGGGTATCGGAACGCCGGGCGCCGAACGATTCGGTATGGATGTGTGATTCGGGCACGGCCAACTGCCGCAGCAATTCGCGCGTGGACATGAGCATCTCCGCCGGGCCGCACAGGTAGAACGGAATGTCGGTCAGGTTGGGAATCTGGCGGGCGAGGAGATCGGCGCTCAATCTGCCGACCGGACCGGACCAATTGGCGCCGTCGGCTCGCGTGAGCGTGATGGTGGGATGGAAGTTGGGGAACCGGCGTTGCAGCGACTGGATCTCTTCGCGGAAGATGATGTCTTTCTCGGTCTTGCAGCAGAAGATCAGGTAAATCTGGCCGGCCCAGTTCTGATCGGTCAGGTAACGCAGGATGGACATCAGCGGCGTAATGCCGACGCCGCCGGCCAGGAGGGCGATGCTCTCGGCCTCGCTGCCGGTAAAAGTGAACCGCCCGGCCGCGGCGGCGACGGGAATGATGTCGCCCTCTTTGACTGAGTCGTGCATGTGCCGCGAGAACAGGCCGTTCTCCTCGCGTTTGATCGTGACCTCGCAATAGTCGCGCCGCGCCGGTGAGGAGGCGATCGTGTAGGTGCGCTTGACGGTCTTTCCGTCGACCGGCGGCGAGAACGTCAGGTATTGGCCGGGCAGATGCATGAAGGGAAGCTGGCTGTCATGGGCGGAAACCAGGCGAAAGGTGCGAACCTCGGGGGTTTCCTGGACGATCTTCTGCACGCGCAGTTGGCCGGTCCATCGGCCTTGGTCCAGCGGCGTCTGGGCGGAGACGGCATTGGGGCCAGCGGGCTTGATGGTCCGCGTCGCCAGATACGCGCCGAGCCGATAGGCCAGGAGAAATCCGATGATGATGCCGAACGCAATGGGCAATCGCGTGTCGGACTTGACCTGCATATAGAAATGCACGACGCCGGCGATCGCCGCGACATACGCCAGCCGGTGCAGCGCCCGCCACCGCGCCGCGCCCATCCGCTTGATCATGGCATTGGTCGAGGTGATGGCCAGCGGCGTCATGGCCAGAAGCCCCAGCGAACCGACGACGAGATACGGCCGTTTGACCATCTCGGAAAGCGTGTCGCGGACGCTGAGTGCGCGGTCGAAGACGAAGAAGATGGAGAAGTGGGCCAGGGCGTGGAAGAATGCCAGCAGCCCCAGCGGGCGGCGAAAGTGGAAGAGCCAGCCCAGGCCGGTGAGCTTGCGCAGCGGCGTGACCAGCAATGTCAGCGAAAGGAAGATCAGCGCGAGCAGGCCGGTGGTGCGGATGGCGTAATTGATGGGGTTTGCACCGGCATGGCCGTGCCAGACATCCCAGAGCAGGATGGCCGCGGGCACCAGGCTGTTGACGAGCAGGACGAATTTGGCGAAGCGCAGGTCTTTCATGATCCGAGGGCTCCAAGTCAGCCTGTGGCGTGTACATCAGTAGAACTTGCGCAGGTCCATGCCGGCGTAGAGGCTGGCGACCTGCTCCTGGTACCCGTTGAACATGAGCGTTTTGCGACGGCCGCTTTCGCCGATGCGCTGCTCGGTGGCTTGGCTCCAGCGGGGATGATCCACGGTGGGATTGACGTTGGCGTAGAAGCCGTATTCATTGGGCGCCTCGCCGTTCCACGATGTGGGCGGCTGGTCTTCCACGAGAGTGATCATGACGATCGACTTGATTCCCTTGAACCCGTATTTCCAGGGCACGACCAGACGCACCGGCGCCCCATCCTGGGGCGGCAGCGCCCGGCCGTAGATTCCCGATGCCAGGATCGTCAGCGGGTGCATCGCCTCATCCATGCGCAGACCCTCGATATAGGGCCACGACAAGACCTCCACCTGCTGTCCGGGCATCCGCTTGGGATCAAGCAGCGTCTGCATGGCGACGTATTTGGCGCTTCCCAGCGGCCCGACGCGATCGAGCAGCCGCGAGAGCGAATAGCCGACCCACGGAATCACCATCGACCAGGCCTCGACGCAGCGCATGCGGTAAACGCGCTCTTCCGGCGCGGCGATCTTGAGCAGGTCGTCGATGTCGAACACCCGCGGCTTGGCCACCAGCCCGCCCACTTCGACCTTCCAGCCGGCGGTCTTGAACCCCGCGGCCGCGTCGGCCACGCCGTCCTTGTTCGTCGAGAACTCGTAGAAGTTGTTGTAGTGCGTGATGTCTTCAAAAGAGGTCTTGGCTTCATCAACGCTGAACCCCGAATCGGCCGGCGCGGTGCTTGGGGCCACGGCGATCTCGGCCGTGGTTACCGCCGTTGTCGATGGCGCGTTGAACTGACGATAGACCAAGCCCGTGGCGACGGCCGACGCCGCCACGACCCCGGCCTTCATGAAGGTGCGCCGGTTGAAGTAGAGGTTTTCGGGCGTGATTTCGTTGTCGGGAGGGTTGGATGGGGTCTTCATGACATCTCTCCTTCGTTGCGACCATGCGGCGGATCATTTCGCGTCCGGCGTCGATTTCCGTGCAGCGGTCGTTTCTTGGATTGATTGTAGGCCGCCTATTTGGCGGGTTGCAGTTTGAAGACCGTGATCTCCGGCCGGCACCAGTGTCGGGTGCGCTGGCCGTAGCTCAGGCCGCGATTGACGTAGAGGTGCCGATCACCGATCGCGTAATAGCCATGCGTGAAGGGCCGTCGGCGGTGAGGATAGAACGTCTGGCCAAAACGGGTGGTGGCAAGCTGCCGGCCGTGGGTGTGGCCGCTGAGCATCCATTGCCAGGGATAATCGAGCAGCTCGCGGGCGTTGACCGGATTGTGGTTGAGGCAAATGGTGGGCACGCCGGCCGGGGCTTGGGCGAACGCGACATCGGCGTCGAGATGGCCGGACCATTCATCATCGAGGCCAACAATGGTGAACGCGGGCTTGGCGGCGGCGGCGCGTTTGGCGCCCAGGCCGATGGTGGCGGTTTTGGCGTCGATGGTGCGATGTTGATTGCGCAATACGATCAGCCCGCGGGCCTCCAGGCATTTCTGCAAATGATCGGCCCGCCGCTCGCCTTCGCTGATGATGCGCTTGCCGTACATGCCGTAATCATGATTCCCCAGCGTGCAGATCACGCCCAATGGCGCGTGCAGATGCGACAGCACCGCCGCCGCCCGCGTGGCATAACGATATCCGCCGGTGATCAGATCGCCGGTGATGACGATCATGTGCGGCCGGAGATCATTCACCCAGCGGATGTAGTGCGAAAGATACCTCGGCCAGACAACCGGGCTGACGTGCAGATCGGACATCTGGACGATTTTCAACCCGGCCAGCCGCGGATCGAGCCCCACCAGCGGCATGTCGCGGCGATGAATCTCGACCCAGCGACGGTTCACCGGCAGGCCGTGCATCCCCGTCAGACCCAGCCGCGACATCCCTTCCCAGATTGCCCGCCGCCAGCCGCCCTGCCGCTTCCATTCCGGCCGGCTGAGAAACTCGATAAGCGTGTCAACGGGCATGGCAGTGCGTGCGGGCTTGGGGTCACCAGATACAACGGACCCATCTTACTCGATCATGGCCAGCGCCGCCGCCATTTCCTGATGGGCGTGGGAATTGCCGACCTGCACGGCCGCAGCAATACCGTCTCGATACGCCTGCTTCGCCGCGGCGATGTCGCCGGCGGCTTCAAGGGCTTGCGCCTTCTGCTGCCAGGCCGGGCAATAACCGGGATCGCTGGCAATGGCCTTGTCGAAATACTGGACGGCCCGCAGCGTGTCGTTCTTCTTGCGATATTCCAGAGCCATCGCATAGAGCAGAAACGCATCGCGCGGTTTCTTCTCCAGCATGGCCGAAAGTGTCGTCAGGCGATCCACGGACGGTTGGTATGGCATGGACGCTCCTGAAACTACGCGGCGCCTTTGCCTCGCGGCTGGGCCTGCATCTGCATGGAATCGGCCACCGCCTTGTTGGTCACGCGGCCTCGCATCATGTTAATCCCCTCGCCAAATCCGGGATCCTCCGCGGCCGCCTTCTCGTAACCCTGGCCGGCAATGCGCAAAGCGTACGGAAGCGTGGCGTTGCACAGTGCGATGGTGCTGGTCCGGCCGACCGCGCCGGGAATGTTGGTCACACAATAATGCACGATGCCCTCAACGACGAAGGTGGGATTCTGGTGCGTCGTCGGACGGCTGGTCTCGACGCAGCCGCCCTGATCGATCGCCACGTCCACGATCACGCTGCCGGTCTTCATGCGGGCCAAGTCAGCCCGGCAAAGCAGGCGGGGCGCCTTGGCGCCGGGATTG
>Ga0181517_10005206_pt1 | contig 11566 bp, 11 predicted proteins | sample PEATcosm2014_Bin_31_FD_119748 | JGI IMG/M metagenome (GOLD analysis project Ga0181517, IMG submission 119748) | Peatland microbial communities from MTU Mesocosm Facility, Houghton, MI, USA - PEATcosm2014_Bin01_30_metaG | ecosystem: Environmental > Terrestrial > Soil > Wetlands > Peat | place... | reverse complement strand
TGGTCGGTATGAGGCAGACGAGCAGGGCCACCAGGATGACCACAGAGACGACGGCGTGGCCCCCGCTGACGATGTCGGCGTAGTGCCCGAAGGGCTGCAGGACCACCACCACCGGCAGGAAGACGATGGTCAGGACGGCCAGCAGGATCGTCAGGGCGATCTCGTTGGGGGTCTTCTGGCGGTTAGCCCCTTCTACCAGGCCGATCATCCGGTCGAGGAAGGTGTGCCCGCGCTCGGCCGTGATGCGGACCACGATCCGGTCGGAAAGTACCTTCGTGCCACCGGTGACGGCGGAACGGTCGCCCCCGGACTCGCGGATCACCGGCGCCGACTCTCCCGTGATGGCGGACTCGTCGACCGAGGCGATCCCCTCGACGATCTCCCCGTCAGAAGGGATGAGGTCACCCGCCTCGCACACGACGCGGTCACCCTTCAAGAGCTCCACGGCTGCCACCCGGCTCTCTGTGCCGTCCGCGTTCAGGCGGCGGGCCTCGGTCTCCGAGCGCATCCGCCGCAGCGTGTCAGCCTGGGCCTTTCCCCGGCCTTCGGCCATAGCCTCGGCAAAGTTGGCGAAGATGACGGTCAGGAAAAGCCAGAAGGTGATGGCCCAGGCGAAGAAGCTGGGGTGGGCGATCGCCTCTACAAAGGTGATGACCGTCCCGATCAGGACGACGAACATCACCGGGTTCTTGAGCTGCACCCGCGGGTCGAGCTTGCGGAACGACCCACCCAGGGCCCCGACGAGAATTTCTCTGTCGAACAGGCTGCGGGCCTGTGCTACTCCGTGGGCCACCGTCATGGGCGTCCCGCCCGAAGTGGGCGACGGCGTGGAGGGGGCCCCGCCAGCCGCTCCCGGTTGGTTCATGTTGTTGGTCTCCATTTACCAGAACTTTCCGTGGCTCAGTTGCTCGACGATCGGGCCCAGAGAGACGGCGGGGAAGAACGTCAGGCCGCCGATGATCAGGATCACGCCGACGACCAGACCGATAAACATGGCATTGTCGGTGCGGAACGTGCCGAGCGAGGCGGGCACGACGTTTTTGGCCGCCAGCGACCCACCCAGGGCCAGAGCCGGGATCATGATGCCGAAGCGGCCGAGCAGCATATCGACAGCCCCGATCACGTTGTAGAAAGCCGGTGTTGCCCGTGAGACCCCCGAAGGCCGACCCGTTGTTGTTGCCCTGCGAGGTCAGGGCGTAGAGGATCTCGGTGAACCCGTGCGGGCCGCCATTAAGCGGACCGGCCCGCCCGGCATGGATCGAGACGGCGATGCCGGTAAGGATCAGCACCACCAGCGGCATGACTAGCGATCCCAGCCCGGCCAGCTTCACCTCCGTGGCCTGGATCTTCTTACCCAGGTACTCCGGTGTTCGCCCGATCATCAGGCCCCCGATGAAGACGGCCACGATGGCATATATGAGGATCGTGTAAAGCCCGGTGCCCGTCCCGCCCGGGGTGACCTCGCCCAGCATCATCCCGGTGAGAAGGCCGAAGCCACCCATGGGGGTGAACGAGTCGTAGGACGCGTCCGCCGAACCCGTCGAGGTCTGTGTCGAAGCCACCCCGAACAGGGCCGTGTTGGTGTCGCCGAAGCGGACCTCCTTGCCCTCCATGTTCCCCGTGGGCTGGCTGGTGAGGCCGGCGGCGGCCACAGCCGGGTTGCTCGTGTGCTCGGCGTAGCTGGTAAAGCCCACCCACGTGCCGAAGATCAGCAACATGGCCATCAGCAGGGCCGCCCCGTGGCGGATGCTACCGACCATTTTCCCGAAGGTATAGGTGAGGGCGAAGGGGATGGACAACAACAGGTAGACCGACAGCCAGTTCGTCAACGCCGTCGGGTTCTCGAAAGTGGTGGCCGAGTTCTGGTCCAAGAACCCGCCGCCATTGGTGCCGAGTTGCTTGATGGCCTCCATGAAACCGATCGGCCCCCGGGCGATCGTCTGGGTGACCCCGTTGATGGCGTCATGGATGCTGACCGTGCCCGCCAGCGTTTGCACCGCGCCCTGGCCGACGAAGATGATCCCAGCGACGAAAGCGATCGGGAGCAGTATGTAGAACATGCACCGGGTGAGGTCCACCCAAAAATTGCCGATAGTGGCCGAGTTGCGGCGGGAAAAGCCACGGACCAGGGCGATGGCGGCGATGATGCCCACGGCCGGCGACACGAACTGCTGGACCGTGAGCGCCCCCACCTGGGAGAAGTACGACATGGTCTCTTCGCCGCCGTAGTTCTGCCAGTTGGTGTTGGTGAGGAACGACGCCGCGGTGTTGAAGCTGAGCGCCGGCTTGACCGCTCCGACGTGTTGCGGGTTTAGGGGCAAAGACCCCTGGGCCCGCAGGATGAGGTACGTGAGCCCGAGCGAGACCCCCGAGAAGATGACCAGGGAGGCGGCGTAGCGCGGCCAGGTCTGTTCCTGGTCGGGGCTCGTGCCAAGGGCGCGGTAGATGGGGCGCTCGACCCAGCCCAAGAAACGCACGCGGCCGTCGAAGACGGCGGCCATGTACGAACCAAGGTAACGCCAGGTGATCCCGAGGGCCACCACGAGGGTGACGATGGTCCAGAAATAGCCCACCTAAATCAGAACCATTCCGGCTTGAACATGGCGACGCCGAGGTAGATGAAGACCAGGACCGAAATTATGAGGAGGATCAGGTCGGTGGCGCTCATACGTGCTCCAGGCCCTTGATCAACGCCAGGGCCAGCACCACGAACAGGATGAAGCCCACTACGGAAAGAAAGTCAGCCATGCCCCCAGGCTGCGCCCCCCGGCGCGAACAGGACATGAACCTCCAGCCCGGCGGTATGAAAAAAATGTGGATCCGGTGCGCCGGTACCTCAGCCGGCGGAAAGGCAATAGCCGATGCCGGGCGACGTGCGCAGCATGGGACCGCCCTTTTCTCCTAACTTTTTTCGCAGCCGGTAGATGTAGACACGCAGGTAGTCGGCCTCGTCGCCGTAGGTGTCGCCCCAAACATGGCGCAATACCATCTGGTGGGTGCAAGTCTTGCCGGCGTGGCGGGCCAGGAACGCCAACAACTCGAACTCCTTGGCCGTCAGCTCGACGGGCTCGCCGTCGACTGTGGCCTGGTAGTGGACTAGATCGAGGGCGATCGGGCCCACGCTGAGCTTCCCCTCGTCGGGGAGGACCGCCTGGGCGGCATGGCGCAGGGCGGTGCGGATCCTCGCTTCCAGCTCGGCCATCCCGAACGGCTTGGTCACGTAATCGTTGGCGCCGGCGTCGAGGGCGGCGACCTTGCGGTCCTCTAGATCCGTGGCGGACAGCACGATCACGGGCACCTCGGACCACGAGCGGATGCGGCGGACGACCTCGAGGCCGTCGAGGTCGGGGAGCCCGAGGTCGAGCACCACCACGTCTGGGGACCGCAGGGCCAGGCTCGACAGGCCCTCCTCCGCCGTCGCCGCGGCCAGCACCTCATGTCCCTTGGCCGACAGGGCCACCCGCAGGGCACGCAGCAACGCCTTGTCGTCGTCGATGGCCAGGACCCGGGCCACGGCTCAGCGGGCCCCGGGCACGGTGGGCAGAGTGAACACGAAGCTGGCACCCCGGGCGCCGTCGCCCCGGCGGGCGTCTTCCACCCATATCCGCTCGCCATGGGCTTCCAAGAAGGCCTGCACGATAGCCAGGCCCAGCCCCCCCCGGCCACCCGCTTCCCGGCGGTTGAACACCTGGAAAATCCTTTCCCGCTCGTCGGGCGGGACACCCGGGCCACTGTCGGTGACACGGACCTCGACCTTGCCGTCGGCGCCAGACGTGGCCGAAACTGTCACCGCGCCCCGGGGCGGAGAGTGCCGCAGGGCATTGTCCAGCAGGTTGGCCAACACCTGGCGCACCAGCACGTGGTCGACGTCGACCAGAGGAAGGTCGTCGGGGACCAGCCAGTCCACTTCCGCGCTGCGGCCCGAGCGGCCGAGCACCAGGAGGGCCTCGTCCACCAGGTCGCCCAAGGCGGCGGGCTGCCGGCGCAGCTCCAGGGCGCCCGACTGTATCCGGGTCATGTCGAGCAGGTTGGAAACGAGCCTGTCCAGGCGGTCAGCCTGGGCGTCGACCAGTTCGGCCAGTTCTTTGATGTCGTCGGGGCTGAGCGAAGCGCCGCTTTCGACCAAGGCCGAGGCCGAGAGCTTTATGGTGGCCAAAGGAGTGCGCAGGTCATGTGAAACGGCCCCTACGAGGGCACGGCGCAGCGTATCGATTTCCTCCAACAAGCGCGCCCGGACCGCCTCCTCACGAAGTCGCGCCCGTTCCAGAGCGAGGGCAAGGTGGTTGGCAAAGGCCCGTAACAGCTCCTGCTCGGCCTTGGACCCGCCCGAGCCCCTCACCGCCAGAAGGCCGATGGCCTGTCCCGTGGCCACCAGGGCGACGGTGTGGAAGTTGCCGCCCTCGGCCGGGACCGGGGCCAGGTGGACCGGGTCCCCGGCCCGGGCGGAAAGCCTTTGAACGTCCAGTTCCGAAAGCGGTGCCCCCGCGGACGCGGCGACTTCCAACCCGCCGTCGGCCCCGGGCAGGAGGAGCGAAACGCCCTCGAGGTTGAAACCCGACTTCACGGAGCTGACGATGGTGTCGAGAAGTTTCGGGGCCGGCAGCTCGCGCACCAACATCTCCGAAAGGTCGAAAAGCCGGCGTATCTCTGCCGCCCGTAACTCGGACTCGGCCTTGGCCACGTTGGCCGCGGCCACGACCCGGGAAACGAGGACCATCACCACCACGTAAACGACGAGAGCGACCCAGTCGTCTTCCCGGTCCACGTAGAGGGTGTAGTACGGAGGCAAGAAGACAAAGTCGTAGATCAGGAAACAGGCCGCCGTGGCCACCAGCCCGGCGGCGAAACCGCCCACGGTGACCCCGGCCACGACGGGCACGACCAGGACCAGCCCCGGTGTGACCGCGTTGATGTGGACCCGTAGCGGCACCATGAGGCCGCTAAGGGCCGCCGCCATGGCCACCGCCAAGACCGAGCCGTACACGGGCCTCGTCCAGCCCGGCTTCAGGCGACGCCCGCTGAAGGGCTCCGCTGGCGGCGTGCCCGTCCTCCTAAACGTGGGGGGGCTCGCCGGCCGGCGGCGGGGCCGGCGGAGCCGAGCGCGACGCCGATAACCCGCTGGGGGGCTGGCCCTCGGCCACGAGCAGGGACCGTACGGCATCTTCCGAATCGGGCGAAGCCAGCACCAGGACCTCGTCGCCGGGTTCCAGCACCGTGTCCCCTCGAGGAACGACCACGTGGGCACGGCGCACCACTGCCACCACCGTCGCGTCACGAGGCATACCCAGGAGCGCCAGCTCCCGACCGGCGGCCGGAGAGCCGGGGGCCAGCGTCACCTCCACGAGATGGGCGCCTGACGATTCGAGCTGCAAGATGCGGACCAACGACCCCACCGACACCGCCTCCTCGACAAGAGCGGCCAGCAGGTGCGGGGTCGACACAGCTATGTCGACGCCCCAGGTCTGGTTGAAGAGCCAGTGGTTCTTGGGATGGTTGACCCGGGCCACCACCCGGGGTACGGCGAACTCCTGTTTCGCCAACAAGGAGACGACGAGGTTGTCTTCGTCATCTCCCGTGGCGGCTACGACCACGTCTGCGGTGGCCAGGCCGGCGGCGTCCAAGGCCGAGACCTCACAGGCGTCCCTCACCATCCATTCGACCCCGAGCCCTGCTCCGCGCCGGGCGACGTCGGGGTCTATCTCTATCAGGAGGACCTCGTGCCCGGCGCGGTACAGGTCGGCGGCCAGATAAGTGCCCACGTTGCCGGCACCGGCGATCACGACCTTCACTACATCACGACCCTCATGGGCGCGAGCCCTTCTCGAGGCCGTCCTCCAGGTCGTCGAGAGCCGTCTCGAGGACGGCGATGTGCAGGACGTCCCCGTCCTGGCCTATCAGGCCCGGCTTGGGGACCACCGACTTTCCTGCCCGCGATAGGGCCACGATCCTGACCCGGCCGGGCGACTCCAGCTCGTCCAGGCGGTAACCGACCCACGAACCGGGCACCGAGCGCTCGACTATCACCACTTCCCCCGTAGGGCTGGCCCACTCGGTCACGGTGCGGTCGGGCAGGAGCCGGCGCACGACCTGGTCCACCGTCCAGGTGACCGTCGCCACCGTCGGTATGCCCAACCGGCGGTAGATCACAGCCCGACGGGGGTCGTAAATGCGGGCCACCACGTTGGGGACCTGATAGGTCTCTTTGGCGATCCGGGCCGTAAGGATGTTGGAGTTATCGCCGTTCGTAACCGCAGCCAGGGCGTCCGCCCCGTCGATGCCGGCCTCTTCCAGAGCGTCGCGGTCGAAGCCGAAGCCCGTCACCCCTTTGCCGCCCCAGTCCATGGCCAGGCGCTGCAGGGCGCGGGGGTTTTTGTCGATGACCGCGACCTCGTTGCCCTCGCGCGACAGGATGGTGGCGAGCTCGGACCCGACCCGCCCGCAGCCGACCACCACCACCCTCATCAAGAACATGCAACACTGTGGGGCTACGTGGCACAACTCAAGCCCGGCGAGCTACGCTCGTCCGGCGGCTCTCTCCTGGTGAGCGGGCGCACGCAGTGAGGGGGCGCCCGTGACGGTGCCTGGCACGAGAGGTCTGCACAAGCGCCAGTGAGCATCGCGGGGACAGGTCCGGAAGCGCCACTCAGTCGCGCCGTACCGGTCGCCCCGGAGCTGCCCGAACTGCTGAGCTACAGGATAAAAAAGGTCCTCCTGGGCCGGCCCCTGGTCAGCGAGCAGCTCGCCAACCAACGGCTGGGGACCTTCATGGCCCTGGGCGTCCTGTCGCCCGACGCCATCTCCTCGTCTGCCTACGGGACCGAGGAGATGCTGGTCGAACTGGTACGCATCGTCGGGGTCGCCTCTTTCGCCCTCGTCCTGCCCGTCACCCTGGCGCTGTTGCTGGTGCTCACCTTCGTCACCCTCTCCTACCGGGAAGTGGTGATGGTCTACACCCGGGCTGGTGGGTCCTACGTGGTGGCCAGGGACAATTTCGGCCCGACAGTGGCCCAGGTGGCGGCTGTCGCCTTGCTCATTGACTACACGGTCACGGTGGCGGTGCAGACGGCGGCTGGGACTGACGCCCTCGTTTCTGCCTTCCCCAACTTGCTTTCGGTCAATGTGCCCCTGCTCGGCGGCCACCACCTGGCCCTCATCATCAGTGTGGCCGTCGTGCTCATCATCGCCTACGGCAACCTAAGGGGCGTACGCGAGGCCGGACGTGTCTTCGCCTTCCCGACGTACTTCTTCATAATCGCCATGGGCAGCGTGATCGTGACCGGCCTCGTTCGTACCGCATTGGGCGGCTTGCCCCAGCTTTCCATCCACCGCCCTGGTCTTTATCCCTTCGGCCACCCCGGCACCGGCTTGCTGATGGGGGCGTCCCTGTTCGTGATGTTGCGCTCGTTTGCCAACGGCGGCGCTTCGCTCACCGGCGTGGAGGCCATCTCCAACGGGGTCAGCGCCCTGAAGCCTCCCGCCGGTCCGCGTGCCCGGCACGTCTACATCTTGATGAGCGTCACCCTGGGCAGCCTGGTGCTAGGGATCTCCTTCCTGGCCCGCTGGACGCACGCCGCTCCCTTCGTCGCCGGGGCGCCCACGGTCATCTCCCAAGAAGCTCAGGTCGTCTTCGGCTCGAGCGGGGGCGGTCACTTCCTGTTTTACATGGTGCAACTGGCCACGCTCATGATCCTGTACACCGGCGGCAACACCAGCTTCAACGGGTTCCCCTTCCTGGCCAGCTTCGTGGCCGGCGACCGGTTCCTGCCCCGCCAGCTGACCAAACGGGGCCACCGGCTCACCTTCTCCAACGGGATCATCGTCCTCGCCATCGTCGCCATCGCTTTGCTGGTCGTGACCGACTCCGATGTCACCTCGCTGGTGGCCGTGTACGCCATAGGAGTGTTCACCGGGTTCACCATGGCCGGGGCGGGCATGAGCAAGCACCACCTGCTCCACCGGGCGCCGGGCTGGAAGCACAAGCTGGCCATCAACGCCAGTGCGTCCGTCCTGTCTTTTGTCGTAGTCGGCGTCCTGGTCGTGGCCAAGTTCACCCAGGGGGCGTGGACGGTGGTGGTCTTGTTCCCGATCCTGACGGTGGCTCTCATACGGCTGAACCGCCAGTACCGCCTGGAGGCGCAGCAACTGGAAAAGGGAGCAGCCGAAGCCTCCGAGCTGCCCATATTGCGCCGCCATGTCGTATTGGTGTTCGTGGACCGTCTGGACCTGGCCGCGGCGCGCGCCATCCAGTACGCCCGCAGCCTCAACCCGGACGAGGTCCGGGCCGTCCATTTCCTGCTTGACAACCAGGCCGCTCAACAGCTCCGGGAAGCGTGGGAACGGCTGATGATCCGCCGCCTGCCGCTCGAGATCAGGGAGTGCCGTGACCGCCGTCTGGGCCGGGCCGCCGTGGAGCTGGTGGCATCGACCCTGGCTGACGGGGACACCGAGGTTTCGGTCCTTCTTCCCCGGCGGTTGTACTCCTGGGCGTGGGGCCATCTACTTCACGACCGCACGGCCGACCGCCTGGCCGCCGTCGTCGGCCGCCTCCCCCACGCCAACGCCACCGTCGTACCTTTCCAGCTGAGCAAGTCCCGCCCGGGGCGGCGCCGCACCGGGCCGGGAGGCAAGCCACGCCCGGAGCGGGCACAGAGACGGCGGGCCCGGGACGAGATGGGCGACGACGGCATGCTGCCGGTCGAGGGCACCCTGGCCATGGGCCAGGTCCAGTGGAGGCAGAGGGCCAAGATCGCCGGGCGGGTGACCTCGGTCGAGGTCCAGCCCTGGCGGGGCGCTCAGGTCCTCAGCTGCACCATGGTCGACAAGACGGGCCAGATGACACTGGTGTTCACACGACGCGACGTGCCTGGCGTCGAAACGGGTGCCCAACTGGTGGCCGAGGGGACGATAGGCGAGCACGAAGGGCGCCTGGCCATGCTGAACCCGCTGCACGAAGTGCTGAAAAGGGCGCCCCAGGACCCGATGCGCGACTGAGTGCGACGACGGGCCTCAGCGGCGCGCCCCCGGCGTGGGGACGATGGCGTCGACCTCGGCCAGATCCTCTTCGGTCAAGACCCAGTCGGCGGCTTTGACGTTGGCCCACACCTGCTCAGGCTTGGTAGCCCCGGCGATCACAGAGGCGACGGGGCGGTGGGCCGCCAGCCAGGCGATGGCCAGCTCCAGGATGCTGTGACCCCGGTCCTGGGCGAAGCGCTCGAGGGCGCCCACGACCTCCAGGTTGCCCGCCGTGAGGACCGCGGCCTGGCGGTCGGCGGGCATGCCCGCCAAACGGGTCCCGGCGGGGGGTGGCTCGCCGGCGCGGTACTTACCTGACAGCAGGCCGGACTTGAGGGGGAAGTAAGGGATGAAGGCGATGTCCAGAAGCTCGCACTCGGGCAGGACCTCAAGCTCGGGGCTCCGCTCGAGGAGGCTGTACTCGTTTTGGACGCTGACGAACCCGGGGGCGCCCGGCTTCAGCGCCTCGTGGGCCTCCTGGAGCTGGGCGGCGGAGAAGTTGGAACACCCGATCTCGCGCACCTTGCCCTCTCCGACCAGGTCCGCCAGGGCGGCAAGAGTGTCGCCTATCGGCGTTGCCGGGTCGGGCCGGTGCAACTGGTACAGGTCGACGTAATCGGTCCCCAGCCGGCGCAGGCTGTCTTCCAGCGCCTTTTTCACGTAGGCCGGGGCCGCCCCCTTGCGGTCCTCGTCCAGTGGGGAACCGAACTTGGTGGCTATCAAGACCTCGGAGCGCTCCTTGCCCAAGGCCCGGCCGAGGAGCTCTTCGCTTTTCGTGCCGCCATAAACGTCGGCCGTGTCGAACAAGTTGATGCCGGCGTCCAGGGCCGCCTCCACCACCTCGGTGCTCTGGCGCTCGTCAATGCGACCGCCGAAGTTGTTGCAACCCAGCCCCACGAGCGAAACGTCGAGGGCCCCGATCTGACGTACCGGCATCATTGCGCTCATAAGGGCAAGCTAGTAGCGGCCTCGCCTGGTTAAGGGCCGGCCTCAGGTCAAAGGGCCGTCGTCATTGTCGTCGTCGCCGTCGCGCCCAGGCCTCAGCCAGTCCTCCAATTGCCGCAGCGCCCGGTCGACGCCGCCCGAAGCAACGTCCAGGATCCGGAAAAAGCGTTCGCGGTAGTGGGCTACGGCCTTTTGTACCTCCGCCGTGACTGGTGGCTCCTGGCCGCGATGGATGTACGTCCCGCTGCGGACCAGGTCAAAACTGCCGTCGTCCACCCAGCTCATAAGCTCCCGCGTCCTCTTTACGGCAAAGGGGTGGGTCAGGCTGGCCTCGACCCACGCCCGTGACCATCGGGAGACGACGTCGTCTTCTTCGGCATAGCGAGCCGCCTGGACCAGGAAGGCGTCCAGGCTCATCCCCTCGAGCGCACCACCGGCGATGCGCATCAACATCTGGCAGGTAATGAGCGGGTCACCCACGACCAGGGCGCTGGCCCGGTCCGAAGACAGCTCGGCGGCCCGGGACCACTCGAGCAGGACCAGGTAGATCGCTTTCAGGGGGAGGCCGGCCAAAGCGCCGGCCGCGCTGCTCGAGCTCATGACGATCATCGACAGGAACTGCAAAGCCGTCTGGTAGTAGTAGTGCTCGGAGAGGACGTGGCCCATTTCGTGGGCCAGCACAGAGTCCACTTCGCTCGAGCTGTAATCCCTGGCCAAGCCCGAGAATATGATCACCATCGGTCGTTGCGCGCCCACCGTGAGGGCGTTGGCCAATGGCGTCTGGGTCACGAACAGCGGAGGGACGGGGGCGACGTCGAGCACGGAGGCGGCCCATTGGTGGCGCGCCCACAGTTTGGGCACCTGCTCGTCCGATATCTGTACCGCATTGCCTATGAGCACCTGGCGCAACCGGCGCTCGTGCCCGAAACCCACCAGACGTTTGAGCACCTTGTCCATGAGCGGGATCGACCGCAGGGCTGCGGTGGCGGCCCGGTCAGCCGGGTGTTCATAGGACTTAGGGCTGAGGCCTTCGTAGCGCACGGTCTCCTGAAGAGACATAAGGCGAGCTTAGGCCTCGCTGGGACTTCTCAAGGTGGCGGCATGATAGCGCCGACACTCTAATGATGGGGACCGATCGCTTACTGTGCCCGGGGTGCTCCGGGGACCTTATGGCCAATCAGGTCAGCGGGCTGCGCCAGTACGTCTGTGCCGGATGTGGCGGCACCGTATTGACCATTGCCGTGCTTCGCCAGCTCGAAGGCAGCCTGGCCGAGCACTTATGGACCGAGGCCCCCGGGGAGGGCACCGGTGGCGGGGATGCCCGCTGCCCGTTCTGCTCTCGACTGATGCAGCCGAAGACCATCCCGGCCGGGCGCGCCGCCATGTGCAAAGGGTGCGAAGCGGTCTGGCTCGACAAGCAGGCTGTCCAGTCCCTCCCGGACAAAGCCGCCACGCCGGGAACAGGACCGACATTGGCGTCCGAAGCGCTCAAGTGCCCCCAGTGCGGGGCGCCGTTGGCCAACAGCTGGGACGAAAGGTGCCAGTTCTGCGGCTCAGCTCTCCACGCCCCCACTCAGGTCGTCGTCCTACCGGAGCCCGGGCCCGAAGA
>Ga0181517_10005202_pt1 | contig 11574 bp, 7 predicted proteins | sample PEATcosm2014_Bin_31_FD_119748 | JGI IMG/M metagenome (GOLD analysis project Ga0181517, IMG submission 119748) | Peatland microbial communities from MTU Mesocosm Facility, Houghton, MI, USA - PEATcosm2014_Bin01_30_metaG | ecosystem: Environmental > Terrestrial > Soil > Wetlands > Peat | place... | reverse complement strand
AGCAGCGAGGCCTGGACCATCGCCAGGCTCTGCGTCAGAAGGAGCATCCTGCGTCGGTCCACCCGGTCGGCGACCATCCCACCGAAGGGGGCGACAAAGAAGACCGTCACCTGCGCGGCGAACGACGTCAGCCCGAGCAGGAACGGCGAGCGGGTCATGCTGTAGACTAGCCAGGCCTGGGCCACGTTCTGCATCCACGTGCCCATCAGCGACACGAGCTGACCGGCGAAGAAGAGCCGGTAGTTGCGGTGACGGAAGACGACGAACAGCGCGAGCGCGGAGGACGAGCCGCGCAGATCGCCAGCGCCCTGGTCCGCGTGGCGGCCCGTGGCGGGAGCGGTCGCGGCCTCGGCCTCGGCCTGACGGTCACTCACCACGCGTGCGCCTTTCCACCAAGATCCGTCATGCCGCTGGGCCGTGGCCATTTGTACATGAAGCGAGCCCGGGCGCGCTGTCCGTTGTCTCCGGCGTCGGCGGATGCAGGGTCACGGCGCGGCGACTACCTCGACCGTGAGCCGACGGCACCACCGCCCACGATGAGCGCCCCGGCCAGCGCCGTCACGCCGTCCACGCGGCCCGCGCCCGTGACGGCGATGAGGAACGTGGAGAGCAGGGGCGTGAGGTACGCGAGCGTCCCGATGACACGAGGGTCGCCCCGCTTCATCGCCCCGTCCCAGAGGTAGAAAGCGGCGCCCATCGGCCCGAGCCCGATCGCGAGCAGCCACGGCCACTCGGTGATGGAAGGCATGCTCCGGGGCTCGAACGCTGCGTGGCACGCCAGCGAGAGCGCTCCCGAGATCACGCACGACACCGAGATGGCCCCCGGCGGGACCGCTCCGAACCGCGTCGTGAGGAGCGAGTAGGTGGACCAGATGACGGCCGCCGCGAGCGCGAGGAGGTAGCCGAGCGCGGACAGGGGTCCTCCGCCGGCGGTGACGCCGGTGGCGCCGCCGAAGACGAGCAGCGCCGTCCCCAGGAACCCGAGCAGCGCGCCGACGACGTGCCGTGGGCGGAGCTTCGCGCCGGGGACGATGACCGGCGAGAGCGCGACGATGAGCAGCGGCCAGAGGTAGTTGACCAGGTTCGCCTGCACAGCAGGGGCGAGACGGAGGCCGAGGAAGAGGCAGAAGTGATAGGCGAAGAACCCGTAGACGCCGAGCAGGACCGCGCGGGGCCGGGCTCCGCCCCGCACGCCGGCGGGCAACCCCACCGCGCCGCCGAGGAGCAGCGCGATGCCGACCAGGAGGAACGGGGGGATGCCGCGGAGCTTCTGCGCCAGCGCGGCGAGGGAGCTCCACAGCACGATGGCGGCGAGCGCGCGCTCGGCAGCTCGGCGACCCACGGGGGGGGAGAGCTCGGGAGCGGTCATTGGACAGCGCCCCCGGTGCCCTCCCCCGTCGTGGCTCGCCTCGATCGGCTCCAGGTCGCTCTTGCCCTCGGGGCGCGGAGCCGGCAAGACATCGGAGGAGGTTGTCGCGTGCCCATCTACCAGTACGTCTGCCGCAAGTGCGCCCACCCGTTCGAGGAGCTGATGTTCAGCGGAGATGCTCCCCCCGCCTGTCCTGAGTGCCGCTCGGGGGACGCGGAGCGGATCCTGTCGGTCGTGGCCGTCGGTCGCGCGGCCGGGAGCACGTCCACCGCCGGTCGCTCTGGCGGGTCGTGCGGATCGTGCAGCGGCGGCTCCTGCGGTTCGTGCCACTGAGGCCGGCTCCGCAGGCGCGTCGCGCGTCGTCCACGAGGAGGGGGCCTGCGGCTCATGCGCCCGGCGTCTTCATTGCCGCGATTCCTCCGTGGCGCCGAGGAGGCTCGACGCTTCCATGGCCTCCTTCAGTCGCCCGAACTCGCGCTGCAGCTCCGGGAATCCGGCGCGAGCCGTGGCCAGGTCACCGGCGTCGCCCGCGCGCTCCAGCTCGAAGGCCACCTTCGCCAGACACTCGCCCCCCACGGCTCCGGCCGCCCCCTTGATGGTGTGAGCCTGGCGCTCGGCCCCCTCGACGTCGCCCGTCTCCAGGTAGCCTCGCAGCGACTCGATCTGGATCGGCATGTCGCACAGGAAGCTGCGAGCGACGGTCCGGAGCAGATCTCCGTCTCCCATGAGCCGCGCGATCAGCGCGGCGTCGTCGAAGACCATGAGCGCGGCGGCGCTGCCGGCCCGTGACGAGGAGGCGGGCGGCGCGTTGCTGGTCGTCCTCGAAGCCTCCAGCTTCGCGATCCACCTCTCCAGCAGCCGCGAGAGCGCCTCGGGCGCCATCGGCTTGGAGATGTAGTCGTTCATCCCGGCTGCGAGGCACTCCTCGCGGTCGCCGAGCAGGGCGCGGGCGGTCATGGCGATGATCGGGACGCTTCTATCGAGGACCCCGCTCGCGGCGGCGCGGATGGCGCGGGTCGCCTCCAGACCGTCCATCTCAGGCATCTGCACGTCCATGAGCACGAGGTCGTAGGGGATGCGGTGCAGCGCCTCGAGCACCTCGCGCCCGTTGGCCACCGCGTCGGCGCGGAGCCCCAGCTTGCGCAGCACCCCGAGCGCGACCTGCTGGTTGGTGATGTTGTCCTCGGCCAGGAGGACGCGGACGCCGCTCCTGCGCAGGTCGCGCAGGCTCTGGCGAGTGATGAGCGGCCTGGCGCGAGGCGGGTTGTCGCTCGTGCCGAGGAGCGCCGAGAGGCACTCGAGCAGGTCCGACTGCCGGACGGGCTTGAGCAGCGAGGCGTCGAAGCCGGCCTGCGCGAGGCGACTCGCGTCCCCTCGTCGCCCGAGCGACGACATCATCACCAGCTTGACGTTCGCGAAGCGCCGATCGCTCCGCACGACCCGCCCCAGCGCCTCTCCGTCCATCCCTGGCATCTGCATGTCGGTCAGCACCAGCCGGAACGGGTCGCCCGCGTCGAACGCCTCGTCGAGCAACGTCACGGCCATGGGGCCGTCCTCGGCCTCGCGCGACCGCATCTGCCAGACCGCGAGCTGGGCGACCAGGAGCTCCCGGTTGACGGGGCTGTCGTCGACGACGAGGACGCGAGCGCCGGCGAACGCCGAGGGGACTCGCGGCGGCCCGGCGTCGCACTGCGGTTGCTTGTCGAACCTCGAGGTGAACCAGAACTCGGACCCGTGCCCCTCCTCGCTCTGCACGCCGATCTCGCCGCCCATCAGCTCGGCGAGCTGCTTCGAGATGGCCAGGCCGAGCCCCGTGCCGCCGTACCTGCGCGTCGTCGACGTGTCCACTTGCGTGAACTTCTGGAACAGCGCGCCGACCCTCGAAGCCGGGATGCCGACGCCCGTGTCGCGCACGCAGAAGCGCAGGACGACCTCCTGCTCGCTCTCGCGCTCGACCTTCACCCGCACCGTGACCTCCCCCCGTTCGGTGAACTTGGTCGCGTTGCCGACCAGGTTGATCAGCACCTGGCGCAGCCGGCCGGCGTCGCCTCGCAGGAGCGAAGGGACGTCGGGAGACACGGCGCACGCGAAGCTGAGCCGCTTCTCCGCAGCGCGCAGCGCCATCAGCCCGGCGAAGTCGTCGAGCAACGTGCGAAGGTCGAAGTCGAGCACCTCCAGGTGGAGCTTGCCCGCCTCGATCTTGGAGTAGTCGAGGATGTCGTTGATCAGCGCCAGGAGCGACTCCGCGCTCGTCCGGACCGCGTCGGCGTAGCGCCGCTGGTCGCTCGACAGAGGCGTGTCGAGCAGCAGCCCGGTCATCCCGATGACGCCGTTCATCGGCGTGCGGATCTCGTGGCTCATGTTGGCCAGGAACTCGCCCTTCGCGAGGCTCGCCTGCTCGGCCCTGGCGGCCATCTCCGTCGCCTGGGCCGTGGCTTCCAGGAGGAGCGCGTTTGCCCTTCGCAGCTCCGTCTCGGCCCGCTTGCGCTCGGTGATGTCGATCATCACGGTCAGGAAGTGCTGCCTTCCCTGGATGCTGATGGCCTCGCCCGAGAAGAGGCCGTTCAGCGTCGTCCCATCCTTGCACCGGATGGACGCCTCGACGTCGGCCATGCGCCCGTCGTCGAAGGCCTTCGAGGCCGTCGAGGAGACGGTCTCGGAGTCCGGGAACAGGCCGATCTCGGCCGCCGTCCTGCCGAGGATCTCCTCGCGGGAGTAGCCGAGCGTCCTCAGCAGCGCGTTGTTCACGTCCACCAGTGGCCCGCGCGGACGATCCGTCAGCGCCATCAGGGCCGGGTTGTTGCGGAAGATCCGCTCGAAGCGCTGCTGCGCCTCCTGCTCCCGGGTCAGGTTCTTCCAGACCGCGAAGACGCAGTCGACGCCGTTCCACTGCCCGCGCCAGATGCGGGTGTCGACCGGCACGAGCGCTCCGCCTCGGGTCATCAGCGGGAGCACGGAGGTCTCGAGCTGCCCCTCGCGCAGGGCGCCGAAGAAGTCCTTGGCGTCTCCTCGCGAGTAGCGCGGATACACGTCGAGCACGTTCAGCCCGGTGAGGTCCTCGAGACCGTACCCCAGCGTCTGCCTGAAGGCGGCGTTGCCCAGCAGGAGGCCTCCGTCGACCGAGCACACGGCGACCATCTCGGCCATCGACTCGAAGAGCGTGCGGAAGTTGCGCTCGCGGTTGCCCAGCGCCTCCTCGGCCCGCCTGCGCTCGGTGACGTCGACGTAGGTGCCGACGAGGTACTTCGCGTGACCGCCGCCGTCGCGCACCGCCGCCACGCTGACGTCGACCCAGACCGTGGCCCCCTCTCGCGTGACGTAGCGCTTCTCGAACCGGACCGTCTCCTCCCCGGAGAGCAGAGCGTTCAGCGCGTCGATGCCGATGGCCTGGTCATCGGCGTGCGTCACTTCGTTGAACGGCCGGCCGAAGAGCTCGGTCGGCCGGTACCCGAGCATCCTGGCCATCGCCTCGTTGATCCGCAGGAAGCGTCCGTCGACCGTGATCAGCGCCTGGGGAACCGCCCCCTTCTCGAAGCTCACCTTGACGCGCTCGTCCGCCTCCTCGGCCCGCTTGCGCGCCGAGATGTCCCAGACCACGCCGTGGACCCGCTCCGGCTGCCCCTTCTCGTCGCGGCTCAGCGCGGCGCGGGCGCACAGGTGGTGGACGCTGCCGTCCGGCCACACCGCGCGGAACTCCTGCTCGTGCGGCACGCCCGTGTCGACCGTCCGCCGGAAGGTGTCGAGGAGATGCCCCCGGTCGTCGCGGTGCAGCGCCGCCACGAACTCCTCGCCGGTCCCCTGGAAGGCGACCGGGTCGAGGCCGAGGAGCCGGCACGTCCGCGCGTCGAAGGTCCGCCGGCCAGTTCGGACGTCCGTGAACCACGTGCCGATGTCGGCGCCGCCGAGGGCCATGTCGAGCCTGGCGGCGCTGGTCTCGAGCTCCCTCTGGACGCGGTGCTTCTCGGTGACGTCCCACAGGAGGCCGTCGACGCGCTCCACCCGCCCCTCCTCGTCGAGAGCGGGCATGCCCCTGGCGCACACGCTATGGACGCTGCCGTCCGGCCAGACCACGCGGTACTCGATCTCGTACGGCTCACCCCCCTCGACCGCCCGCCGCAAGACAGCGGCGAGAGTGTCGCGGTCGTCGGGGTGCACGGCCGCGCGGAACTGCGCCGTCGAGCCGTCGAACGTCGCGGCGTCCAGACCGACCATCTCGCACGTGTGCGCGTCGAAGGCCCGGACCCCCGTGGCAACGTCGAGGTGCCAGACCCCCATCCGGGCGGCGCGCAGCGCCATGTCGAGCGTCGCGGCGTCGGTCTGAGCCGCTCGCCCGGGTCGCGGTGTCTCGAGCGGCTCGTTCGCGCCGGTCGGGTCCGTCACCGTCGCCCTGTCTCGGTCAGCCATGCGACCCGCTCCTCATCGCATGATGCGCTCGCCCATCCATGACACCGGCTGCCAGGGCGGACCCTATCACGTCCGCATCTTGAGCACCGGGGGTCGCTGCGCTCAGATGCAGAAGTCGCCGCCGTCGCCGCGCTCGCCCCGTCGGCGGCGCAGGTCGGCCAGGGTGAGCTCGTTCATGGCGTGGTGCACCCCTTCGTCCAGCTCGCGCCACAGCTCGTCGAGGCACTCGTCGGTAGCGGTCGGGCGCTCGCCGCGTCGCGTGCTCGGCGCGCTGTCGATGGGCCCCTCGATCGCCTCCCAGATCTCTCCGAGCCGGACCGTCTCCGGGGGACGGGCCAGGCGATAGCCGCCCGCGGGCCCCCGCTTGCTCTGCACGAGCCCAGCCTTGCGCAGGTCGGCGAGGATGAGCTCCAGGAACTTCTCGGGGACCGCGGCGCGCTCGGCGATGTGGGCGACGGCGATGGCGCTGGCGGTCTCGTCGAGCGCCAGCTCGAGCATGGCCCGGAATGCGTGCTCGACCTTCTGGCTCCTGCGCATGGTGAACCCCTGTACCTTGATGGAGATTGCCACGCCAAGCCGGATCATTCAACAGGCAATCCGCTCGGTGTCGGAGATGATTGTCGCGTAACATCCTGTCATCGCTGTTGATTGACAATCACCGCATTTCCTATCTGTTTTGCTTGACGGTGCCGGTTCAAGGCTGCATGATGTTGCCTGGATGAACCTCTCGCCCCTGCTGCCGCATCGACGCGCCAGGCGGAGGTCGGCCGTGCGAACAGGAGGGTGGACGCGATGAAGTTCCACGACAGCGTCCTCGGGGCCATCGGTCGGACGCCGCTCATCCGTCTCGGTCGCATCGGCCGCGACCTGCCCGTGACGCTGCTCGCGAAGGTCGAGTCTCTCAACCCGGGCGGGAGCATCAAGGACCGCATCGGTCTGTCGCTCGTCGAGGACGCCGAGCGCCGAGGCCTGCTCCAGTCCGGAGGCACCATCGTCGAGGCGACCGCAGGGAACACCGGCGTCGGCCTGGCGCTCGTCGCGGCCATCAAGGGCTACCGCTGCATCTTCGTCATGCCCGACAAGATGAGCGAAGATAAGGTCAACCTGCTCAAGGCCTACGGCGCCGAGGTCGTGATCACGCCGACCTCGGTGCCTCCCGACTCTCCCGAGAGCTACAACGGCGTCGCGGACCGGCTCGCTCGCGAGATCCCCGGCGCCTTCCGGCCTCACCAGTTCGGCAACGCGAAGAACCCCGAGGCGCACTACCGCACCACCGGCCCCGAGATCTGGCAAGACACCGACGGGCGAGTCGACGTCCTGGTCGCCGGGATGGGCACGGGCGGCACCATCTCCGGGACGGGGCGCTACCTGAAGGAGCAGAACGCCAGGGTCGTGGTCGTGGGGGCCGACCCGGCCGGGTCCATCCTGTCCGGGGACACGCCGCGGTCCTACCTCGTCGAGGGGATCGGCGAGGACTTCATCCCCGCGACGTTCGACCGCAAGGTCGTCGACGACATGGTCCGCGTGACCGACGCCGAGTCCTTCGCCATGGCGCGCCGCCTCGCCCGGGAAGAGGGGCTGCTCGTGGGCGGCTCCGCGGGGACCGCCGCCGCCGCCGCCGTCGCGTACGCGAGGCGGCTCGATCCGGGCAAGGTCGTGGTCGTGATCCTCCCGGACACCGGGCGCAACTACCTCGGCAAGATCTTCTCCGATCGCTGGATGCAGGAGCACGGTTTCGGGGGCGAGCCTCGCAGGCCCGCCACCGCTGGAGAGGTGCTGCGCGCGAAGCGGGGCGATCCGCTGGTCGCGCTCGGCCCGACGGAGACCGCCAGCAAGGCCGCCGCGCTCATGGAGGAGCACGGCTTCTCGACGCTCCCCGTCCTCGAGGACGGTCGAGTCGTGGGCAGCATGAACGAGGTGACGCTCGCCAGACTCCTCCACGACGGGGCCGATCTCGACCAGCAGCGCATCGGCGACGTGATGGGCAAGCCGCTGCCGCAGATCGACGAGCAGACCGACGTCGCCGAGCCCTACCGGCTCCTGCTCGCCGGCCATGGAGGCGTGGTCGTCACGCGCGCGGGGCGCGCCCACGGCTTCCTGTCGCGCATCGACCTCGTCCACTACTGGGCGCGACACGCAGAGCGTCAGCCGGGGAGGGGCCGCACGTGAGCGCAGAGGATCTTGCAACCTGAAAGGAGACTGACATGGCAGCGATCTACGACGACAACAGCCTCAGCATCGGCCACACCCCCCTGGTGCGCCTGAACCGGATCACGAGGGGCCTCGACGCCGTCATCGCGGTCAAGATCGAGGGGCGCAACCCTGCCTACTCGGTCAAGTGCCGGCTCGGCGCGGCGATGATCTGGGCGGCCGAGCGTGACGGCCGCCTCAAGTTCGGCTCCAAGGAGATCACGGTCGTCGAGCCGACGAGCGGCAACACGGGGATCGCGCTCGCCTTCGTGTGCGCGTCGCGCGGCTATCCGCTCACCCTCACGATGCCGGAGACGATGTCGCTCGAGCGGCGCCGGATGCTGCGCGCGTTCGGCGCCAACCTCGTCCTGACCGAGGGCCCGAAGGGGATGCCGGGGGCCATCGCCAAGGCCGAGGAGATCGTGGCCAGCGACCCCTGGAAGCACTTCATGCCGCAGCAGTTCAAGAACCCGGCCAACCCCGAGATCCACTTCAAGACCACCGGGCCCGAGATCTGGAACGACACCGACGGCAAGGTCGACATCTTCGTGTCGGGCGTCGGCACTGGCGGCACCATCACCGGCGTCGGCCGCTACCTGAAGCAGGAGAAGCGGCGCCCGGTGCGGCTCGTCGCCGTCGAGCCGTCGGCGTCGCCGGTGCTCACCGCGATCCGCAAGGGCGAGCCGCCCAAGCCCGGGCCGCACAAGATCCAGGGCATCGGCGCCGGCTTCAAGCCCGACGTGCTCGACCTCGATCTGGTCGACGACATCGAGGCCGTCTCGAACGAGGAGGCCGTCGAGATGGCCAGGCGCCTGCACCGCGAGGAGGGGATCACCTGCGGCATCTCGTCAGGCGCGGCCGTGGTCGCCGCCGTCCGGACGGGCCAGCGCCCGGAGAACAAAGGAAAGCTCATCGTGACCGTGCTACCTGATGCTGGCGAGCGGTACCTCTCGAGCATCCTCTTCGAGGACGTGCCGACCTCGTGACCCCACCACCGCGTGGTGAACCGGGATGCAGCGGATCTACCTCGACCACAACGCCACGACCCGCCCGCACCCCGCCGTCATCGACGAGATGGTCGCCTGCCTGAAGGACTCCTTCGGCAACCCCTCCAGCATCCACGCCTTCGGGCAGGACGCGCGCCGCGTGCTCGACCGGGCAAGGCAGCGCGTGGCGGACCTCCTCGGCGCCGAGCCCGAGGAGGTCGTGTTCACCAGCGGCGGGACCGAGGCAGACAACCAGGCCATCCTCGCGGCCGCCCGCGGTCTGTCTTCACGCGGCAGGCACGTCGTGACGTCGGCCGTCGAGCACCAGGCGGTGCTGCACCCCTGCCGACACCTCGAGGAGCTCGGGCATCGCGTGACCTACGTGCCGGTCGACCGCGACGGGCTCGTCGCTCCGGAGGCCGTCGCGGCGGCGCTGCAGGGCGACACCGTCCTCGTGTCTCTCATGCTGGCCAACAACGACGTGGGGACGCTGCAGCCGGTCGCAGAGGTCGCGGCGCTCGCTCGCGCGCGAGGCATCCTCGTGCACTCCGACGCGGTGCAGGCCCTCGGCAAGGTCCCCGTCGACGTCCGCGCGCTGGGCGTCGATCTGCTCTCGATCTCGGCGCACAAGCTCCAAGGCCCCAAGGGGGCGGGGGCGCTCTTCGTGCGGCGCGGCGTCACGCTCCCGGCCCTGCTCCACGGGGGCCACCACGAGCGAAACCGCCGCGCGGGGACCGAGAACGTGCCCGCCATCGCCGGCTTCGGCCGGGCCTGCGCGCTCGCCCGCGAGGAGCTGTCTGCGCGCAGCGATCGCGCTCGACGCCTGCGCGACCGCCTCGAGCAGGGCATCCTCGGCGCGGTCCCGCTGGCCTCGCGCAACGGAGGCGGCGAGGGGCGCCTCCCCAACACCTCCAACCTGAGCTTCGAGGGGCTCGACGCCGAGACGCTCCTGCTGAACCTCGATCTGCTGGGCGTCGCGGTCTCGACCGGCGCGGCCTGCAGCTCGGAGAGCAAGCGGCCGTCGCACGTGCTCATGGCCATGGGGCGGAGCGCCGAGGAGGCCCGCAGCTCGCTGCGCTTCTCGGTGGGAGAGGAGAACGACGAAGGGCAGATCGACCGCGCGATTGACGCCGTGAAGCAGGTGATCGACAGCCTCGGGCCATGCACGAGGTGATGGGTCCATGACGGCCGGCCCCGAGAGGTACGCGCGGCAGGCGGTGCTGAAGGAGATCGGGGCCGAGGGGCAGGCGAAGCTCTGCCAGAGCGCAGTCCTCGTCGTGGGCTGCGGCGCCCTCGGCTGCAACCAGGCGCAGCTGCTCGCGCGCGCTGGCGTGGGACGCCTCCGGATCGTCGACCGCGATTTCGTCGAGCTCGCCAACCTGCAGCGGCAGGTGCTCTTCGACGAGGACGACGCCGCGGCGGCGCTCCCCAAGGCCGAGGCCGCGAGGAGGCGGCTCGCCAGGATCAACTCGGACGTCCAGGTGGAGGCGGTGGTCGCCGACGTCGCGCCGAGGAACGTCGAGGCGCTCGTGAGGGGCGTCGATCTCGTCCTGGACGCGACGGACAACTTCGAGACGCGCTACCTCGTCAACGACGCCTGCGTGAAGCTCGGCACGCCGTGGGTCTACGGCGGGGCGATCGGCGTGGCCGGCACCCTGATGACCGTTCGCCCCGGCGTCGGCCCCTGCCTCCGCTGCCTGTTCGCCGACGCGCCCGCTCCGGGGACGCTCCCCGGGTGCGATCTGGTGGGGGTGCTCAACACGGCTCCGGAGGTCGTCGCCGCGCTGCAGGTGACCGAGGCGCTCCGGCTGCTGGTCGGAGACGCTCCGGCCACGTGCCACCTGACCGCCGTCGACCTCTGGGACCCGAGGTTCCAGCGGGTCGCGATGAAGCGCGACCCCGACTGCGTCTGCTGCGTGCGGCACCAGTACGACTTCCTCGGCGCGACCGAGACCTCCACCGCCACGAGCCTGTGCGGACGCAACGCGGTCCAGGTGACCCCGGCGCGCTCGAGCGTCCTCGCGCTCGACGTCCTCGCCCGGCAGCTCGAGGCGCTCGGCAAGGTGACGAGCAACGGGCTGCTCCTCTGCTTCCAGGTCGGAGAGCACGAGCTGGTCATCTTCCCGGACGCGAGGGTCATCGTCCGCGGAACCCAGGACCCCGCCGTGGCTCGGTCGCTCTACGCGAGGTACATTGGAGCGTGACGAGGGGGGCTGCGTACCGTCACATCACGCTCTGGGCGTGGGTGGCATGACGGCGAGGTTCACGTTGAGGCTCCCTGGCCCCGCCGGGGCGTAGCCGGCAAGCTCGCAGCATGGGCGACACGACGACCCAGGCGGACGAGCGCCACCACGCGCTGCTCCGCGCCCGCTTGCCTCACGAGAGGCTCGAGGCCGCGATGAGCCTGAGCCGCGGTACGGGCGCTCGCGGAGGCTTGGACTCGAAGCCGATACCCGGAGGCCGGCGCTGACGATCAGGCCGCGAGCCGCTCGTTGCAGTTGTTCGTGGCCGACGTAGAAGTGCGGAGCCGCTCGTCGCGGTTGTTCGTGGCCGATTTGCAAGTCGGGAGCCGCTTGTCGCGGTTGTTCGTGGCGGACGTACAAGTCGGGAGCCGCTCGTCGCGGT